>Ga0157369_10005109_pt1 | contig 15362 bp, 15 predicted proteins | sample C25metaG_FD_113461 | JGI IMG/M metagenome (GOLD analysis project Ga0157369, IMG submission 113461) | Corn rhizosphere microbial communities from Kellogg Biological Station, Michigan, USA - C2-5 metaG | ecosystem: Host-associated > Plants > Roots > Rhizosphere > Soil | place: USA: Michigan... | reverse complement strand
GCTTTCAGTATCCGGTCGAGATCCCCGGCGTCAACAACGTCTATCTCCTCAAGGCAGCGGTCAACGCGGCACGCAAGCACCGCGGCCTCGATGAGGTCGATGCGTTCGAGTTTCTGACGCTCGTGCGGGAGAAGATGCGCCTGATGCGCATGGAGGAGAGCATGCTCTCCCGCGGGGTGAACGAAGGCTTCTCCGGCGGCGAAAAGAAGCGCAACGAGATCCTGCAGATGCTGGTCCTCGAGCCGCGGCTCGCCATCCTCGATGAGACCGACTCGGGCCTCGACATCGATGCGCTCAAGGTAGTCGCCAACGGCGTCAACACGCTCCGATCGCCGGAGCGCTCACTGGTGCTCGTGACTCACTACCAGCGCCTCCTCGACTACATCGTGCCGGATCACGTCCACGTACTGGTCAAAGGCCGCATCGTCCGCAGCGGCGACAAGTCCTTGGCGCACGAGCTCGAGCGGCGAGGCTACGACTGGGTGGCCGGCGAGGCGGCATGACCTCGGCTCTCTCCAAGCGCGTCCTGGACGAGTACGCGGCAGTCCGCGAGACGTTGCCCGCCGGCGTCGTGAGTCCGAAGCGGCGGCAAGAAGCCATCGAGACCCTGATTGCACGCGGTCTACCGACCACGCGGGACGAAAACTGGCGATATACGAACCTGCGACCGCTCGAGCGCGCGCGCTTCGCGCCGATTGCTGCCGGCTCGGCAGCCATTGCGCTGCCGTCCGGCTCGGACCTGCCCTCCAGGTTGGAAGGCTTCGCGCGGTATGCATTCGTGGACGGCATCTTCGTCCCGGAGCTGTCCACGCCCGTGGACGCGGCGGTCACGATCGGCAGCCGCCTGCAAGGCACACGCCGCGCCGCCGCCGGTCCTGCATCGGTCACGCACCTGCCACAGGCTCTGCCTGCCCTGAGCAGCCTCCCCGAGGCTCGCCTGGCGCTGCTCAGCGAGGCTTTCGCCACCGACGGCGCCGCGATCCACGTCAGCGACACGGCCGGCGCCCCGCGCGTAGAGCTGGTGTTCATCGCGACTGCAGGCGCCGATGCCGGCGCTTCCTACCCTAGGGTCCAGGTCTCGCTCGATCCGGCCACACGCCTGACGCTCGTCGAGCGGCACCTCAGCGCTGGCGCGAATGCCAACTTCGTCAACAGCTCGGTCAAGGTGGACATCGGCCGCGGCGCACATCTGACCCACTACCGCCTGCAGCAGGCGGGATTGCGTGCGACGTGGCTGGATACCCTGGCAGCGGCGGTGGCCTCGGACGCGCGCTACGACCTCCTGACCGTAAGCACCGGAGCGCTCTCGGCGCGGTCGACGACGTATGCACAGATGGCCGGTGCCGGAGCCGAGCTCACACTTTCAGCGGCGGCGCTCGGGGACCGCCAACAGGTACAGGACAACTTTGCACTGGTGGAGCACATCGCACCGCGCGCTCGCACGGAGCAGACATTCCGCGGAATTGCCTCAGGTCGCGCGCGGGTAGCATTCAACGGCAAGATCGCCGTCCGGGAAGCTGCAGCAGGAACCGACTCGCGCCAGTCGCTTCGGGGACTGCTTGCGGGACCCGAAGCGGAAATTGATGTCCGACCGCAGCTCGAGATCTACACGGACGATGTGCGCTGCAGCCACGGCGCAACCGCTGGCAAGCTTGACGACAACATGCTCTTCTACCTCCTCTCCCGGGGGCTCTCCACGGAAGTGGCGCAGCGCCTGCTCAAGTGGGCCTTCCTGGAGGATGTCGTGTCGAAGATCGCCTTACCCGAGCTCAGGCGGCAGATCGAGCATACGCTCGCCGGCCAGATGGCCGATGCCGCCTCACTGAAGGAGCTTCTCTAATGGCCGTGACGGCTTCCCACATTGCGTCCGCGCCTGTGCTCGACGTCGAGCGCGTGCGGCGTGACTTCCCTATCTTGGAGCGGACGGTCAACGGCCGGCCGCTGGTGTACCTCGATAGCGCAGCGTCCGCACAACGTCCGCTGCCCGTGCTGCATGCCGTGGAGCGATACGAGACCCACAATCACGCCAATGTGCACCGTGGCGTCCATGCGCTGAGCCAAGCCGCCACGGAGGCTTACGAAGGTGCACGCGAGCGGGTGCGTCGATTCATCAACGCGCATTCCACCCGTGAGATCATCTTCGTTCGCGGTACGACCGAAGGCATAAATCTGGTCGCCCAGTCCTATGCGCGCCCGCGGTTCGGACCGGGCGATGAGATCCTGATCACCGGCCTCGAGCATCACGCCAACATCGTGCCCTGGCAGATGGTGCGCGATCAGACCGGCTGCACGCTGAAGGTCGCGCCCATCAACCGCCGGGGCGAGGTCGACCTCGAGCGGTTCATGGAGCTGCTGTCCCCGCGCACGCGGCTGGTCGCGGTCGCGCACGTCTCGAACGCGCTGGGCACCATTTTACCGGTGAAGCGCATCATCGACGCAGCGCATGCACGCGGTGCCGTAGTACTGATCGACGGTGCTCAGGCTGTCCCCCACTCCCCCGTCTATGGGCGCGCACTCGGCTGCGATTTCTACACTTTCTCCGGGCAGCACCTCTACGGCCCGACCGGCATCGGAGTGCTCTACGGCCGCGTGTGGTACATGACCGCTATGCCACCCTGGCAGGGAGGCGGCGATATGATCCTGACGGTCTCGTTCGAGAAGACGACCTACAACGACCTGCCGTGGAAGTTCGAAGCCGGCACACCCAACATCTCCGGGGCCGTGGGTCTCGCGGCAGCGATGGACTATGTGGAGGCTCTGGGGCTCGAAACCATCGCTGCACACGAGCACCGCCTGCTCGAGCAGGCAACGCGGGAGCTCGAGCGCATTCCCGGCATCGAGCTCATCGGCACGGCGCACCACAAGGCGGCGGTGCTGTCCTTCACCCTGGACGGCGTCCATCCCCACGATCTCGGCACGATCCTCGATGCGGAAGGTGTGGCAGTGCGCACGGGTCATCACTGCGCCATGCCTGTGATGACGTTCTTCAATATTCCTGCGACGGCGCGCGCCTCCTTCGGCTGCTACAACACCGAGGCCGACGTTGCGAGCCTCGTCGCCGCCCTCGGCAAGGCACGCGAGGTGTTCGGCTGATGGACCTGAAAGAGCTCTACCGGGACGTCATCCTCGATCACAACAAGCGTCCGCGAAATTTCGGCAGGATCGAGCCGAGCGACTCTCATGCCGAGGGGCACAACCCGCTCTGCGGCGACCGCCTCACGGTGTGGCTGCGCCTCAAAGAGGACCGTATCGAAGACATTCGCTTCGAAGGTAAGGGCTGCGCCATCTCGACCGCCTCCGCCTCACTCATGACCGAAGCAGTCAAAGGCAAGGACAAGGCAACCATCCAGTCGCTCTACGGCCGCATCCACTCCCTCCTGACTCGGCAGGACGCGGTTGCCGATGTCTCGCTCGGCAAGCTCGCCGCGCTCTCCGGCGTGCGGGAGTTCCCCGCGCGCGTCAAATGCGCGAGCCTCTGCTGGCATACCCTCAACGCGGCGCTCGAGCGCGGCGAGGCCACGGTCTCCACGGAGTGAGGCATGCGTAGCCACGAAAACGAGCCTTTCGTCGTCAGCCGCGAAGTCAAGGCGGTGATCGTGCCCGCCGGCGTCGAGGTCAACCTCAAACCCGGCCAGTCCGGCTACATCACGCAGGCGCTCGGCGGCAGCTTCACCGTCTACATGGAGGGGAATCTCTTTAGAATCTCCGGTGAGGATGCGGACGCGATCGGCAAGGAGCCCGTGAAGCGGCCGGAGCTGCCGCCCAATGCCACGGAGAACGACGTTCGCGAGCTCGCCTGGGCACAGATGCGCACCTGCTACGACCCCGAGATTCCGATCAACATCGTCGACCTGGGACTCGTGTACGACTGCTCCGTCGAGCCCAACGACGACGGCACCCGCACGGTTGAGGTCAAACTCACCCTCACCGCACCAGGCTGCGGCATGGGTGAGATCCTGGTCGATGACGTCAAGGACAAGATCGCGCGCATTCCCACCGTGCGCGAGGCTCGCGTCGAGCTGACCTTCGATCCTCCCTGGAATCAGAGCATGATGTCCGAGGAGGCGCGGCTGCAGACAGGGATGTACTACTGAAAAGCACATGAGCGCGAACTCCGGCAAGGAAGCGGGCGGGAGGCGCCTTCCGCCCGCGGGATCGAGACGGCCAGACCGATGCCCGGTCACAAAATCGCCGGGAGCGATTTTGGACGGCGAAGCCGGCCCCGAAGGGGCGAGGCCCAGGACCGGGCCGAGCAACGCGCCGCAGCCGACTTTGACCCAATAAACACATATGTCCTGGATCGACGTCGGCAGCACCTCGGACCTCTCCGAGGTCACTCCCCTCTCCGTCGAGATTGACGGCCTCGCCGTGGTCGTCGTGCGCTGTGGTGACGACGTTTATGCCGTCGAGGACCGTTGCACCCACGATGGCGAGTCGCTGGATGGCGCCGAAGTCGAGTCCTGTCAGATCATCTGCCCCCGCCACGGCGCGCGGTTCTGCCTGCGCACCGGCGAGGCGCTGACGCCGCCGGCATATGAGCCACTGCGGACCTACGCGGTGCGGGAGGAGAACGGAAGGCTGCTGCTCGATCAGCCTGACTGACGGGCGGCCAATGGAGGCGCCCAAGGCCTACGCGATGGGGCGATGCGCCGGCACGGCCCTAATGGGCCGATTACCGCTGCTGCCGAGCCTGACGGCGCCGGCAGGGTATAATTCCCCGCATGACGCCAGCCTTGCTCGAGCGCCTGCGCTCCGATCTCGCAGGACTTAAGGAACAGGGTCTGTACAAGGGCGAGCGCGTACTCGCCAGCCCCCAGGGAGGGGTGGTCCGTACGGGAGAGCGCGAGGTGGTGAACCTCTGCGCCAACAACTACCTCGGACTCGCCAATCACCCGGCAATCCGCGAGGCGGCCCACCGCGCCATCGACCGGCTCGGCTTCGGCATGGCCTCCGTGCGCTTCATCTGCGGTACGCAGACGGTGCACAAGCAGCTCGAGGAGGGCCTCAGCCGCTTCCTCGGCACCGAGGACGCCATCCTCTACTCCTCCTGCTTCGATGCCAACGGCGGTCTCTTCGAGACGCTGCTCGATGAGCGTGATGCCATCATTTCCGATGCGCTCAATCACGCCAGCATCATCGACGGCATCCGTCTCTGCAAGGCGCAGCGCCACCGCTATGCCAACAACAACATGGCAGAGCTCGAGGAGTGCCTCAAGCAGGCAAGCGGCGCGCGGACGCGGCTCATCGCCACCGACGGTGTCTTCTCGATGGATGGCATCGTCGCCAACCTGCCGGCGATCTGCGCGCTGGCGGATCGCTATGACGCGCTGGTGATGGTCGATGACTCGCACGCCACGGGATTCATGGGACCGGGCGGGCGCGGCACCCCGGAGCACTGTGGCGTCGCCGCGCGAATCGACATTCTGACGGGAACGCTCGGCAAGGCGCTGGGCGGAGCGAGCGGCGGCTACATCGCCTCGCGCAAGGAAATCGTCGAGTGGCTGCGGCAGCGCTCGCGACCGTATCTCTTCTCCAACAGCATCCCCCCGGTGGTCGCCGCGGTGGGGCTGCGGGTCATCGATCTGCTCGAGCATTCACCGGAGCTGCGCACCCGGCTTCATGAGAATGCGGGCTATTTCCGTGCCGGCCTGTCGCGCCTCGGTTTCGACCTGAAGCCGGGCGAGCACCCCATCATCCCCGTGATGCTGGGCGATGCCGCCCTCGCCGGCCGCATGGCCGATCGTCTCCTCGAGCACGGCGTCTACGTGATCGGCTTTTCTTTCCCGGTGGTGCCGAAGGGTCAGGCCAGAATCCGCACCCAGATGTCGGCGGCGCTCACCCGCGAGCAGCTCGACAAGGCCATCGAGGCATTCGGCTCGGTAGGCAAGGAGCTGGGAGTGATAAAATGAGGTGCATCCGTTGAAAGCATTGGTCAAAAAAGAAGCCGCTCCGGGTATCTGGCTGGACGATGTGCCGGAGCCCAAGGTCGGCCACAACGATGTGCTGATCGAGATCGGCAAGACTGCGATCTGCGGCACCGACATGCACATCTACAACTGGGACGCCTGGGCCCGTAAGACCATTCCGGTACCCATGCAGGTCGGGCACGAGTACTTCGGCCGCATCGTCGAGGTCGGCTCCGAAGTCAAGGGCTTCAAGTCCGGCGATCGCGTATCCGGCGAGGGGCACATCACCTGTGGGTACTGCCGCAACTGCCGCGCCGGGCGTCGGCACCTGTGCCGCAACACCGTCGGCGTCGGTGTCAACCGGCCCGGAGCCTTCGCGCAGTACCTCGCCATCCCTGCCGACAACGCCTTCAAGTTGCCGGATTCGATCAGCGACGATGTCGCCTCAATCCTCGATCCGTTCGGCAACGCGACCCATACCGCCCTCGCCTTCAACATGGTCGGCGAGGACGTACTGATCACTGGCGCCGGTCCCATTGGCATCATGGCGGTGGCGATCGCCCGGTTCGTCGGTGCCCGTCATGTAGTGATCACCGACGTCAACGACTACCGGCTGGAGCTGGCGAAGAAGATGGGCGCCACGCGCGCCATCAACGTTCAGCGCGAGTCGCTCGATCAGACGATGCGGGACCTCGGCATGCAGGAGGGATTCGATGTCGGACTCGAGATGTCGGGCAATGCCGCGGCCTTTCGCGATCTGCTGCGCACCATGCACCACGGTGGCTCGGTCGCAATTCTCGGCATTCCGCCGGAGGACACGTCCATCGACTGGAATCAAGTGATCTTCAAGGGCCTGACGCTGAAGGGCATCTACGGCCGCGAGATGTTCGAGACCTGGTACAAAATGGCGAGCCTGCTGCAGAGCGGACTCAAGCTCGAGCCCATCATCACCCATCACCTGCCCGTGCAGGAGTACGCTCAGGCCTTCAGCATCATGGGCTCGGGCCGCTCGGGGAAGGTCATCATGGACTGGAGCAGTGTCCGTTGATCGGCCAGCCCATGCGCGCCGTGCGACCGGCACTGACTTGCTGTTGAGGGTCAGTGGCTCGTCGCTGTACAAAAGCAGTACGAATAGAGGTGGCCCGGCACGCTGAAGCGGGCGAGCTGCCTCAGATCCTTCGACACGGGGTCGAGACGGCTCGCGACTTCGGCCAACCCGAATGACTGCGCGTCGACATGGAAGAGCGATAGCGCCGCCACCGTGGCGCGCACCTGACTCTGCTGAAACAGCTGCTCTGCCCACGAAAGATGCGGTTGAATGAACTCCACGTGATATTGCGTCAGCTTGGCGAGTTCTGCGGCAGCCTTCTCCGCATCCTCGAGAGTTCCCAGGCGATCGACCAGGCCGATCCGCCTCGCATCGGCGCCGGCCCACACCCGGCCCTGCCCGATTGCATCGATCTGTTGCGGGGTCTCCCGGCGCCCTGACGCCACGCGATCGACGAACTGTTGGTAGCCCCGATCGATCTGCGACTGGACGAGCTCACTCGCCTCCTTGCTGAGGGGCCGATCGATGGTGAGCGAGCCGGCGAGCGGCGTGGTGCCGATACCGTCGACGCTGACGCCGACCTTGCTCAAGGTCTGATTGATGGTCGGAATGACGGCGAATATGCCTATCGAGCCCGTGAGCGTCGCCGGACTCGCCCAGATCTGATTCGCGGGCGCGGAGATATAGTAGCCGCCCGACGCCGCGAGGTCTCCCATGGACACCACGAGCGGCTTGCCCGCAGCGCGCAGCGCCTCCAGCTCCCGATAGATCTCCTCCGAAGCGGCGACACTGCCGCCAGGACTGTCGACGCGCAGCACGACGGCCTTGATGTTCTTGTCGAGGCGCGCCTGCCGGATCAGCTGCGACAGGGAGTCTCCACCGATGGTGCCCGGCGGCTGTTTGCCATCCGCGATGTCGCCGGAAGCAACAATGACACCAATGCCGGCACTGCCGCCGCCGTCATGGACCTTCTTCTGTGCATGAACGATCCGCGCGTAGTCTTCGGCGGAAATCTGGTTGAAGGACCCCGACTTGTCCTCACCGACCATACCCTTCAACTGCCGCTCCATCTGCAGATTGTCCGCGAGGGCCGTGACGAGCTTTGCCTGCAGGGCGACTTTGGCCGCATCCCCACTGGCGTCGCTTACGGATTTCGCAAGCGATTGAACGTAGTTGTCGATGGCATCGGCCGGGAGCTTGCGGGCCGAGGTCAAAGCCTTCTGATAGCTCGACCAGAGTGCATCCAGGTAGGCGAGGCTCTGCTCCTTGTCCGCCGGCGACATGTCGCTGCGCGTGAAGATCTCTATCGCGCTCTTGAATGTCCCCACCCGAAAGACGTTGACGTCAACGCCGAGCTTCTGCAGCAGTCCCTTGAAATAGAGGGGATAGCGGCTGAAGCCCTCGATCATCACGAACCCGGTGGGATCGAGGTAGACCTTGTCGGCCTGCGCCGCGAGGTAGTACTGATCCTGGTCGAAGGTGGTGCCGTAGGCGATGACTGGCTTGCCGCTCGCGCGGAACTTCTGGATGGCGCGCGCGAGCTCCTCCAGCATCGGCTGGCCGGCGCCCTGCATCTTGTCTAGATCGAGAACCAGGACGCGGATGTGTTTGTCCGTCGCGGCGCCGCGAATGGCATCGACGAGGTCCCAGAGCAGCGTCTCGGAACGCTGTTGTCCCTGAGCGTTCTCGACGGCCCGCTGAACAGGGTCGCCACTCAGCTGCTCAACGAGGCTTCCCTGTGGCTGAACGACGAGTGCGGCGCGATCGGGGACACCCGGGAGCGACGAGCTCACCGCCCAAAGGATGACGCCGAAGATGACGATGAGCAGAATGAGATGCAGCACCCGGCGCAGGCCATCGAGGCCGCGCCAGATGCCGCTCAGAACCGCCCGTAAGGTTGTTCTCATGCGCTGCGCGCAGGACTAACGGGCCCTCAGATCTTTTCCTCGATCCTCGCCGCCTTGCCCGAGAGATCCCGCAGATAGTAGAGCTTGGCGCGGCGGACGTTGCCGCGGCGCTTGACGGAGATGTCGCTGATCGCGGGGCTGTAGGTCTGGAACACGCGCTCGACGCCCTCGCCGTGTGACATCTTGCGCACGGTGAATGAGGAATTGAGGCCGCGGTTGCTGCGTGCGATCACCACGCCTTCATAGGCCTGGATGCGCTCGCGGTCGCCTTCGACGACCTTGACCTGTACGACCACGGTGTCGCCCGGCTTGAAGTCCGGGACCTCACGGGTCATGCGCTCTTTCTCGAGTTGTTGGACGATCTTGCTCATTTTCTCATCCTCGATCTTTCATCCCGCGCCGCCCCTGCGGCGAGAAATTCGCTCAGTAAGCGCTGCGCCTCGGGCGTGAGCCCGTGGCGAGCGATCAGATCCGGTCGCCGCAGCCAAGTGCGCGCCACGGCCTGGGCCAGCCGCCAGCGGCCGATGTCGGCGTGATTGCCCGACAATAGTACCGCCGGCACCGCCCGGCCCTCGAATACTTCCGGCCGCGTGTAGTGCGGCCAGTCGAGCAGCCCTGCGGTGAAGGAATCCTCCCCGCTCGAGCGCTCGTCCCCGAGCGCGCCCGGCAGCAGGCGCGCCACGGCATCGATCACCGTGAGCGCGGGCAGCTCCCCGCCCGAAAGGACGTAGTCGCCCACCGACAGCTCCCGATCGATCCCAAGCTCGACGATCCGCTCATCGAGACCCTCGTACCGGCCCGCGACCAGGAGCAGACCGGGGAGTCCCGACAGCTCCCGCGCCATCGCCTGGTCGAACGGCTCACCCTGAGCCGTCAGGCATACCCGTAGACTTCCCTCGGGCAGCCGCGCCTGCGCTACGCGAATGGCCGCGAGCGTCGGCTCCGGCTTCAGCACCATGCCCGGGCCCCCGCCGTAGGGCCGATCGTCCACGGTGCGATGCACATCGCTCGTGTGCGCCCGCGGATCCTCGGTACCGACCGCCAGCAGTCCCCGCTCCAGCGCCCGGCCAACCACACCATGGCGCAGCGCTCCGGCGATCATGTCCGGAAAGAGCGTGACGACCTCGATCTTCATGGAGCGCCTATTCCAGCTCCGCCGGCCAATCCACCAGGATCCGGCCGGCAGCAAGGTCCACGTGCCGCAAATGCTCCGGATCCGCCAACACCCAGTGCTCACGGCGGCCCGGCACCCGCGGCCCGGCGGTAGCGCCTTCCCGGTCCTCCACCACCATGACTGCCCCCGCGGGCGCATCCATGAAATACGCTACCCGGCCCAGCCTGACTCCATCCAGGTTCTCGACCTCGAACCCGATCAGGTCCGCGCGGTAGTACTCGCGATCACCTGTGGGCGGCAGCTCCTCCCGCTCGACCTCGACCCAGGCTCCGGTGAGGAGCGCGGCGCTGTCGCGGGTCTCTATGCCCTCCAGGCGCACAACCAGACGCTCTCCCTGCACGCGTCCCTCGATGAGCAGACATCTGCGGCGCTCGCCCCCCTGCGGGCGCAGCGCCCACTGGCGGTACTCGAGCAGCGCCTCCACCGGCTCCGTGAAGGATGACACGTGCACCCAGCCTGCGAGGCCGAAGGGAGCCCCAATCCTGCCGAGCTCCACCCAGCGCATCGACGGCGCCACTCCGGCTGGTCCGCTCTCCGGCACGCTGGTACCCCCGAATGCGGGTCTCAGACTGGCGCCGGCACCTTCCTCAGGCGGTCGCCTGCTTACGATACGATGCCACGAGCGATGCCACCCGCTCCGAAGGCTGCGCGCCCTTGCCCACCCAATAGTCGATGCGCGGCAGATCGAGCTTGAGCTTCGTCTCTCCGCGGTGCGCGATGGGATTGAAGAACCCCACGTGCTCGAGGCTGGGTCCGCCCTGGCGCTTGCGGCTGTCGGTCACGACGACGTGATAGAAGGGCTGATTTCGCGCCCCGCGCCTCGTCAGGCGAATGGTCACCATGTTTCGTTTCGCTCTCGATGGTTGCCGGGTCACTCCACTGCCGGACGCGACGCGCCCTGCCCCGTGGAGCCACCCAAAAAAGAGGGCGGATTCTACGCGTTTCCCCGGCTGCTTTAAAGTCGAAGCGAGGGGCTCATTGAACCGGCGGGAGCCCGGGGGGCAGACCGCCCTTGAAGGCCCCGAGCAGGCGCTGCAGCCGACCGCCCTTCATGCTCTTCATCATCCGCTGCATCTCGAGAAACTGCTTCATCAGCCGGTTGACGTCCTGGACCTGCACGCCCGCTCCCCGAGCAATCCGCCGACGCCTGGAGCCATCGATGACACCGGGTGCGCGCCGCTCCCTCGGCGTCATCGAGTTGATGATCGCGATCTGGCGGCGAAGCTCGCGATCCCCCTGATCGGCCGACACGCCGGCCTTCGCCGTCGCCGCGACCGGCAGCTTCTCCATGAGGGCCCCGAGGCCGCCCATCTTCTGTACCTGCTGGAGCTGGATCCTGAGATCGGTGAGGTCGAAGGCCTTTCCCTTCACTACCTTGCGCGCCAGGCGCTCGGCCTCCTTCTGGTCGACCTGCCGATGTACCTGCTCGACCAGACTGACGACATCGCCCATGCCGAGAATGCGCGAGGCCATGCGCTCCGGATCGAAGGGCTCCAGAGCTTCCGTCTTTTCCCCGACGCCGAGGAAAACGATCGGTTTACCCGTCACGTGGCGCACGGAAAGCGCGGCACCACCCCGTGCATCGCCATCGGCCTTCGTCAGAATGATGCCGGTGAGGTCGAGCGCCGAGCCGAAGGCCCGGGCGGCATTTACCGCATCCTGGCCGGCCATCGCATCCACGACGAAGAGGCGCTCTGCCGGGTGGGCAGCCTGATCGATCTGGCGCACCTCCTCCATGAGGGCCTCATCGACGTGCAGGCGCCCGGCCGTATCGACGATCAGCACGTCGAATACGCCCCGCTTCGCCTGTTCGAGTGCTGCGGTCGCGATCGCAGCCGGCGGGGACTGGGCGTCTGCCGCGAAATAGTGTGCATTCACCTGCGCCGCCAGGCGCTCGAGCTGCAGCATCGCGGCGGGACGGCGCACGTCCGTGCTGACCATCAGCACCCGCTTGCGCTGCTCCTCGGTCAGCCAGCGCGCGAGCTTCGCCGCGGTGGTGGTCTTGCCCGCGCCCTGAAGTCCCGCGAGCAGCACCACCAGGGGCGGTTGAGCACGCAGGTTGAACCCCGCCCGGTGCCCGCCCATGAGCTCGACCAGCTCCCGGTGAAGAATGCCGATGAATGCCTGGCCGGGCGTCAGGCTCTGCGCCACCTCGGCGCCGAGCGCTTTCGACTTCACGGCGTCGATGAAGGTCTTGATGACCGGAAGGGCGACGTCCGCCTCGAGAAGCGCCACGCGCACCTCCCTCAGGGCATCCCCCACGTTCTCCTCGGTGATCCGCCCCCGGCCACGCAGGCTGTCGAGGGTACGGGCGAGGCGTGCGCTCAGGTTATCGAACATGAGTGAAGTATATTGGAAGCCCCTGGGACTGCGAGGGACTCAGATTGAACGACTCACCGTCCTCCCCTTTGCTCCTCATCGCCCTGCTAGCCCTGCTCTCGATCATCGCTTTCTCCTCCGGCACGGAGGTCGCGATGCTGTCCGTCAACCGCTACCGTATCCGCCACCGCGCCAAGGAGGGTCAGGGGACCGCAAAGCTTCTCGAGCGGCTGCTGCAGAAGCCCCAGGACTGGCTTGGCGCCAATCTCGTGATTCTGGCCGCGGCCAGTGTCTTTGCATCGGAGATCGCTACGCTCCTCGCCGAGCGCACGGGTTTTCACCATGCCGTGCCGGTCACCGGCGTTTTGCTCACGGTGGCGGTCATCGTTTTCTGTGAGCTCGCGCCGAAGATCTACGCGGCCACTTATCCGGAGTCGGTCGCCCTCAACACCGCGCGCATCTACCGCGCGCTGGTGCTCATCGCAAGGCCGGCCCTCTGGGTGACCAACAAGATGGCCTATGGGCTGCTGCGGATCGTGGGCGTGGTGAAGGCCGAGCCCGCGAGCCAAACGCTGAGCACGGAGGAACTGCGCACAGTCGTCGCCGAGGCCGGACCGATGATCCCGACCCGGCACCGGCAGATGCTGCTTTCCATTCTCGACCTCGGCCAGGTCACCGTGAATGACATCATGATCCCGCGGCAGGAGATAGCCGGGATTGACGTCGAGGAGGCGTGGGATGAGATTCTCGAGCAGCTGCGCCAGACTCCCCACACCCGCCTGCCGATCTATCGCGAGGCCCTGGACAATCTGATCGGGATCCTCCACATGAAGCGGGTCGCACACGAGCTCGCGCGCGGCACTCTGACACGCGAGCGGCTGATCGAGATCGCAAGCGGCCGCGAGCCCTACTTCGTCCCCGAGGGCACGGCCCTCAACACCCAGCTCTCCCACTTCCAGCGCAACCGGCGACGGCTCGCATTCGTCGTCAACGAATATGGCGATATCGAGGGCCTGGTGACGCTCGAGGATATCCTTGAGGAGATCGTCGGCGAGTTCACCACGGACCCGGCAACCGTGACCCACAAGGACATTCATCCGCAGGGCGGGGGCATCTTCATCATCAACGCGAGCGCGACGCTGCGTGCGCTCAACCGGTCACTCCAGTGGCAGCTCCCCACCGACGGACCAAAGACCCTCAACGGGCTCCTTCTCGAGCAGTTGGAGACCATTCCCTCGCCAGGGACCGCAGTGCGGGTGGGCCCCTATCAGTTCGAAGTGCTGCAGATCGCCGACAACGCGATCAGGACCGTCCGCGCGCGGGCACCGGCTGAGGCGTTGAGCCCGGCGAGCTCCGGCTGAAAGCGGCCTCGAGGGCCTCACCGATACGGGCAACCGCAATGACCTCGATGCCCTCCAGCGGCTTGCGCGGGGCATTCTCGCGTGGCACGACCGCCACCCGGAACCCCTGCTTCTGCGCCTCCCGCAACCGCTCCTCCCCGTAGGCGACGGGACGCACTTCACCGGTGAGTCCGATCTCTCCGAAGGAGACGAGCGAGCCCGACACCGCACGATCCGCGAGGCTCGAGGCGAGGGCGATCACGACGGGCAAATCCCACGCGGTCTCGTCGATCTCGACGCCGCCCACCGCATTGACGAAGACATCGTGTTCCTGCAGCGAAAGGGCGGCGTGGCGACTCAACACCGCGAGCAGCATCGCCAGGCGATTGGCGTCGAGCCCCTGCGCGATGCGCCGCGGCGCCCCGAAGCGCATGCGGTCGACGAGGGCCTGCAATTCGATGAGAAGTGGCCGCCCGCCGTCACGCATGACGGTGACTATGCTCCCCGCCGCCGGCTCCGGCGCGCGCGCGAGGAAGATCGCGGAGGGGTTGCGCACCTCTCGCAGCCCGCCCTCGGTCATCGCGAAGAAGCCGAGCTCGTTGACGGCACCAAAGCGGTTCTTGGTGGCCCGCACGATGCGAAAGCGGCTGCCGGCCTCGCTCTCGAAATAAAGCACGGTGTCGACCAGGTGCTCGAGGACCCGCGGACCTGCGATCGCGCCCTCCTTGGTGACATGACCGATGAGAATGACGGCGGTCGTGCTGGACTTGGCGAAGCGGACGAGCTCCGCGGTGCACTCCCTGAGCTGGGAGACAGCGCCGGCACTGGCGGTAACTGCGGCCGACTGCACCGTCTGGATGGAGTCGACCACCAGAAGGGCGGCCCGCCGTCCGGTAGCCTGATCGAGAATGGATTGCAGATCGGTCTCGGCCAGCACTTCGAGCGGGGTCGCCGTGAGGCCGAGCCGCCGGGCGCGAAGGGCGACCTGCGAGACAGACTCCTCTCCGCTTGCGTAGACGACGGCCCTCGCACCGGCAACATGCGCCGCCACCTGCAGCAGCAGAGTGGACTTGCCGATGCCGGGGTCGCCGCCGAGCAGGGTAACCGACCCGGGGACGATGCCGCCTCCCAGAACCCGGTCGAGCTCGCCCTGCCCGCTCGGCAGGCGGTCGAGGTCGAGCGCCTTGCCGCCGGCCAGGGGCACCGGAGCTGCACCGGCCGATCCGGCACCGGTTGCGCCCTGACCCCCGCCCCTCGCGGTGCCCGCCCCCCGGACGGCCCGCTGCTCGAGCGAGTTCCACTCCCCGCAGGCCGGGCATTGGCCCTGCCATTTCAGGGTTTCACCCCCGCAGGCGCTGCAAACGAAGACGAAGATCGGACGAGGCATGGATACGCTTCACGAACCAGTTGGGCCGGGTTGAGCTAGGATGCGCGCCGGGGGAGGACCGGGATGGCCGGTTTGTGACCAGGCGCTCGGACTCATCCGACGGCAATGCTAGCTTATGCCCGCCCCAGCCGGGGACGGGATGGTGATGCGCGTCACAAAATGATTAGAGAGCCGAAATTGACGGCATGAGCTTAAAAGGCAAGCTGCGCATCGTCGGCCTGACCGATACGGGCAAGATACGCGAGCACAACGAGGACACCATCGCGCTGGACCCCGACATC
>Ga0157369_10005108_pt1 | contig 15364 bp, 11 predicted proteins | sample C25metaG_FD_113461 | JGI IMG/M metagenome (GOLD analysis project Ga0157369, IMG submission 113461) | Corn rhizosphere microbial communities from Kellogg Biological Station, Michigan, USA - C2-5 metaG | ecosystem: Host-associated > Plants > Roots > Rhizosphere > Soil | place: USA: Michigan... | reverse complement strand
GCAGGCCGTAGCCTTCCACCCGTCCGCCGGTCTCCTGCCGAAAGCTTCGCCAGAGCGCGTCCAGGTCCACGTCCTGGCGCGCCACCACCCCCGAGATCCGGGGCTCCGGGGCGGCGCCCAGCAGGCGCTCGCCGGCCTCACGGTACCAGCCGTACGACCAGTAGAGGCCGGTCAGCGCCGCCAGCAGATAGAGCAGCAGGCACCAGGTGCCGGCCACGGCGTGCAGGTCCCAATGGAAACTGCGCCCCTGGCGCCGCCAGTCCAGGGTCAGCCAGGTGCGCCAGCGCCGAACCTGGCGCGGCCAGCGCAGGTAGAGGCCGGACAGACAGAGCACCAGCAGGATCAGGGTGGCGGCGCCGGTCAGGGCCTTGCCGACCGGCCCCAGGGCCAGGGAGCGGTGCAGGTCCAGGATCAGGCGAAAGAACCCCTGGCCGCGAGGCGCCGTCAGTACTTCGCCCGTGTAGCGATCGAACAGCTGCACCTCGCCCCGGCCCTGACCCTTCACCGGTGCCAGGCCGAGCAGGCCGTAGCCCTCCCCGGCCATGCTGGAGACGAAGCTCAATTCCTGGCCCGGAGCGAGCAGGCGCTGCCGCACCTCCGGCAGCGTCAGCGGACGCCGATCCGGCGTCGCGGCGGTCGGCGGCGGATTGAGCAGCTCCAGCAACTCCAGCTGAAAGCTGTAGAGCGCCCCCGTCACGCCCAGCACCACCAGCACCAGACCTGCGGCCAGGCCCAGCAGGCTGTGCAGCTGGAAGAGGCCTCTGCGGATCAGGGCTGAGCCCATTGGCGCAGGAGGTTGTGATAGACGCCGGTCAGCTGCAGGCAGGCCTCATGGCCCTGCCCCAGCTCGGCGGCCGCCCGCTGGATGCCCTGGTCGAGTTCGAACAGCTGGCCGCGCTGACCGGCATCGCGCACCAGGCTCTGGATCCAGAAGAAGGAACACAGCCGCGCGCCTCGGGTGACCGGCAGCACCCGGTGCAGGCTGCTGGCCGGATAGAGGATCAGATCGCCGGCCGCCAGCTTGACGCTGTGGGCGCCATAGGTGTCTTCCACCACCAGTTCGCCCCCGTCGTATTCGTCCGGCTCGCAGAAGAACAGCGTGGCCGACAGATCGGTGCGCAGGTAGCCGCTGCCATCCGGCAGCGGCCGCAGGGCATTGTCCACGTGCAGGCCAAAGGACTGGCCGCCCTGGTAGCGATTGAACAGCGGCGGAAACACCCGTGCCGGCAGCGCCGCGGCGACGAACAGCGGATGCCGCGCCAGCGCCTGCTGGATCAGCTCGCCCACCGCGCGCGCCGCCGGCTCGTCCGCCGGCAGCTGCAGATTGTCCTTGGCCATGGCCGACTGGAAACCGGCCGTGTGTCGGCCATCGGCCCAGGCCGCCGCCTCCAGCCGCTGGCGGCACTCCCCTACCTGCTCGGGCGTCAGCACGCCCGGAACGCTGATCATCATGGTGATTCCCTCTAACGCCGAAAGCCCTGCGCAGGCAGGGCTTCGGTTGCTGCAGGCGACCTCAGAAGCTGTAGGTCGCGGTCAGGATGGCGGAACGGGCATCGCCGTATTCGATGGCCGACGATCTCGTGCTCACGCCCAGTTGCGAGCGCACCCGCTCCACATAGTCCTTGTCGAAGACGTTGTTGACGTTGAGTTGCAGGTCGACGTTGCGATTGACGCGATAGCCGACCATGGCGTTGTGCAGCCAGTAGTCGTCGAGCTTGGCGCCGTCGTTGCTGGAGGTGACGTTGCGCTCGCTGACATAGCGGGCGCCATAGCCCACCCGCCAACCGGCCGGCAGCTCATAGGTGGTCCAGAGATTGAGCGAACGCGGCGGGGTGTTGGCCAGGGCCTGGCCTTCGCGATTGCGCCCGTCCAGGGTGTCGGCGGCCTTGAGCGTCTCGCTGTCGAGGAAGGTGAAGTTGGCGTAGACATTCCACTGCGGGGTGATCCGCCCGGTGGCGCCCAGTTCGATGCCCTGCACGCGCTGCTTGCCGGCCAGGGCGGTGCTGCCATCGGCCAGGGTCTCCCGGGCATTGCTCTTCTCGACGCGGAACAGGGCGCCGTCCAGCTCCAGGCGCTTGTCGAGGAATTCCCACTTGGTGCCCAGTTCCCAGGTCTTGTTCTTTTCCGGACCCAGATCCTGGTTGGCCGCGCTCAGACCGGCGCCGGTGGAGGTCAGACTTTCCGCCGAGGGATTGAAGGAGGTGCCATAGGCCACGTAGACCCGGCCGTTCGGCGCCGGCTTGAACACCAGGCCGGCGCGCCCGCTCAGCTTGGCGTCATCGGCACTCAGGCGGGTCTTGCTGCCGCGCACGCCGTTGGCAACCGGGGTGGTATCGCTGTCGCCGTCGAACCAGTCGTAGCGCAGACCCAGGTTCAGATCCCAGTAGTCGTTGAGGGCGATGGTGTCGAAGGCATAGAGCGCCTTGTCGATCAGCACGTTGTTGGCGATGGCCGAGGTCTGCTTGTCGGTGGCGCCGTCATAGCGCTCCGGCGGCGCGGCCAGGGAGTAGCCGGCAGCGGGGAAGGTCAGGCCATAGCTGTAGGTGTCGCGGTCGTAGTCCTCGCGGGAGAACTCGGCGCCCAGGACGAAGGAATGCCCCAGGCCGAAGGTATCGACGTTGCCGGTCAGGTTGGTCTGGTTGATCCACATCTCCGAGGTCACGTCGCGGCCATAGCCCTGGGGACCGGCCGGGCGATAGCGGCCCGCGGCGACGCCACCCAGGTTGACGTGGGACGCCGAGATCACCACGTCGCGCTCGATGCGGCTGTAGCGGGTCAGGTTCTGCAGACTCAGGTTGTCGTTGAAGCGATGCTCCAGCTCCACGGTGAAGACATTGTTGTTGATGTCTTCCTTGTCGATGTTCTGGAAGCCGAAATAGGCATCGCGATCCACCCCGCCCAGGCGCTTGCCGTTGAGCGCCGGCACCCCGTAGTCGGGCTGGTTGTTGTCGGTCTGGTGGAAGTAGCTCAGGGTCAGGCGGGTATCGTCCGACAGGCCCAGGGCCAGCGACGGCGCGATGCCCCAGCGCTCGCGATCGATCTGGTCGCGGCCGGGCACATCGTTCTCGTGGGCCATCAGGTTCAGCCGGAAGGCGCTGTCGGTGCCCACGCCCTGCAGCGGCTGGTTAGTGTCCAGGGTCAGGCGGCGATAGCTGTCGGTGCCGAGGCCCGCGCCGATGCGGGTGAACTGGCGCTCCTGGGGCTTCTTGCTGATCAGGTTGATGGAGCCACCGGTGGTGCCGGCGCCGCCGAACACCGAATTGGGGCCCTTGATGACCTCGACCGATTCCAGGTTGAAGGTGTCGGTGCGGTTGGTCTGGGTGCTGTCGCGCAGGCCATCGATCTGGATGTTCGAGTTGGCGCTGAAGCCGCGGATATTGATGCTGTCGCCGGAGCCGCCACCACCCTCGCCGGCGTTGAAGGTGATGCCGGACACGTTGGACAGCACCGATCTCAGACTCAGAGCCTGCTGATCCTGGATGACCTGCGCCGGCACCACCGTCACGGTCTGCGGGGTGTCCAGCAGGGGCGCGGTGTACTTGCGCGAGGCGGACTGCTCGGCCTTGAAGCCTTCCTGCTGCGCCTGACCTTCGATGGTCAGACTTTCCAGTCGGGTCACCGGCTCCTTGGCGTCCTGGGCCTGCGCCCCGAGGGACAGCGAAGCGACGGCGACACTGAAGGTAGAAACCAGCAAACGACGCTGGGACAGCGAGGACATTTCCTTGGACATGATGGCGAGCCGCCTCCTTATGTGAATGCGGCGCGATTCTATTTGCAAACGATTATCAAATCCATAGCGAATGTAAATTATTCTTAACAATCCGGAAAAGCGTCTGACACAGCGCTTTTCACCAGCCATGAAAAAGCCCGCGTCCCTGACGGGACGCGGGCTCGATCGACGCGGAAAGCCCTTAGAGGTAAAAGGCCTTCAGCGGCGGGAAGCCGTTGAATTCCACCGCGCTGTAGCTGGTGGTGTAGGCACCGGTGGACAGCCAGTACAGGCGGTCACCGCTGGCCAGGTTCAGCGGCAGGCCGTACTTGTAGTGCTCGTACATGATGTCGGCGCTGTCACAGGTAGGACCGGCGATAACGACTTCTTCCATCTCGCCCTTCTTCTCGGTCCAGATCGGGAACTTGATGGATTCGTCCATGGTTTCGATCAGGCCGGAGAACTTGCCCACGTCGGTGTAGACCCAGCGCTCCACGGCGGTACGCGACTTGCGCGCCACCAGCACCACTTCGCTGACCAGGATGCCGGCGTTGGAGATCAGCGAGCGGCCCGGCTCGAGGATGATTTCCGGCAGCTCGTCGCCGAAGTCTTCCTTGAGGAAGCGGATGATCTCCTCGGCATAAGTCTCCAGGCTGTTGGTGCGATGGATGTAGTTGGCCGGGAAGCCACCGCCCATGTTGATCATCTTCAGGGTGATGCCGTCTTCTTCCTTGAGGCGCTCGAAGATCACCTTGACCTTGGCGATGGCGGCGTCCCAGACGTCGATGTCGCGCTGCTGGCTGCCGACGTGGAAGGAGATGCCATAGGGCTCCAGGCCCAGCTGACGGGCCAGGATCAGCAGGTCCAGGGCCATGTCGGGCTGGCAGCCGAACTTGCGCGACAGCGGCCAGTCGGCGGAGTTGGAGCCTTCGGTGAGGATCCGCACATAGATGCGCGAGCCCGGGGCGGCCTTGGCGATGTTGCGCAGGTCAGCCTCGGAGTCGGTGGCGAACATGCGCACGCCCTTCTCGTAGAAGTAGCGGATGTCCTTGGATTTCTTGATGGTGTTGCCGTAGCTGATGCGCTCCGGCTCGACACCGGTGGACAGCACCTTGTCCAGCTCGTAGATGGAGGCGATGTCGAAGTTCGAGCCCTTGTCGCGCAGCAACTCGGTGATCTCGATGGCCGGGTTGGCCTTGACCGCGTAATAGATCTTGGCGAACGGGAAGTTGCCAACGAGATCGTCATAGGCCCGGCCGATGGTGGCGGTGTCGATGACGACGAAGGGGGTTTCCTGCTGGTCGGCGAAGGCCTTCATCTTCTGGAAGGTTTCGCGAGAATAGTAATCTTCGACCTTGATGGACATGCGTCGGACTCCCGATGGGCAGAACAAATTGAAGGAGGGGGTGTTCTGAACGCCTAATCCGTTTCCCCACTTTGGTTCGCCTACTTCCCAAGGCACATCGCCGAAAGCAAAAAGGTCAACGCGTACTGGCGTTGACCTCGCTGTCTCGTCGTCGGTACTTGAGCCGGATGGATCGTTTCCAGCATGGACGTTCGGGCGCGAACTTTAGGGCCAGACGCCCTGAAGATCAATGTTAAATCCATGATCTTTACCGAACGGTGACGCGTGCGGACTCACCCCTCTCCTGCAACCGACCGGAGCGGGCGCCGAGATGTTCCTGGAGGGCGATGACAGGGGGAAATCAGGAGGCCGGACGACGTCATCGTCGGGCGTTGGCGATGGAGTTGCGTCATCGCGGGCATGGCACCCTAGCGTGGAAAACGGCGCAGCCTTTTCCACTGGGGCGTTCGGTGCCTGAGTACGCCCTCACCCCAACCCTCTCCCAGGGGGAGAGGGGGTCATCCGAGCGATGCCAGGCCACCTTCGATTCAGGCGCCTCGCCGTAGGTTGGGTTGAGCGCAACGAAGCCCAACACGCCCAACCCCAACCCCAACCCCAGCGCCTTAGCGGAACGGCGGCTCGTCGAAGCTGCGCAGCTTGCGCGAGTGCAGGGAGTCGAGCTGGGTGCGCAGCTGGTCCAGGGCGGCGATGCCGATGGCCAGGTGCTGGCTCACCGCGCGGGCATAGAAGGCGTTGGCCGAGCCCGGCAGCTTGATCTCGCTGTGCAGGGGCTTGTCGGACACGCACAGCAGGGTGCCGTAGGGTACCCGCAGGCGATAGCCCTGGGCGGCGATGGTGCCGCTTTCCATGTCCACCGCCACCGCGCGCGCCAGGTTGATCAGCGGGCGTTCCTGGGCCCAGCGCAGCTCCCAGTTGCGGTCGTCGTAGGTCAGTACCGTACCGGTGCGCAGGCGACGCTTGAGCGCCTCCCCGCGTTCGCCGGTGACGCTGGCGGCGGCTTCCTGCAGCGCCACCTGCACCTCGGCCAGCGCCGGGATGGGGATGTGCGGTGGCACCACACGGTCGAGGATGCCGTCGCGTCTCATGTAGGCGTGGGCCAGCACGTAGTCGCCGATGGTCTGCGACTGCCGCAGGCCGCCACAGTGGCCGATCATCAGCCAGCAGTGCGGACGCAGCACCGCCAGGTGATCGGTGATGTTTTTGGCGTTGGACGGGCCGACGCCGATGTTGACCAGGGTGACGCCATGCCCATCACCGGCGATCAGGTGGTAGGCCGGCATCTGGAAGCGGTGCCAGGCGATGGCGGCGATGACCGCCTGGGCCTCGGTGGGGTCCATGTCGCGTTCGATGATGACGTTGCCCGGCAGCACCAGGCGCTCGAAGCGCGGATCGCTGCGCAGCTGTTCCAGGCCGTGCTGGATGAACTGGTCGACGTAGCGATGGTAGTTGGTCAGCAGGATCCAGGGCTGCACGTGGCGCCAGTCGCTGCCGGTGTAGTGGACGATGCGTCTCAGCGAGAAGTCGGTGCGGGCGGCATCGAACAAGGCCAGCGGCAGCGGATCGATGCGCTCCCAGTCGTAGTGGCCGTCGGCGATGTCGTCGTGGGCGGCGGAGAGATCGGTGCTGGGAAAGACCCGCGCCAGCTCGGCGGCGGTCACGCCGCTACCGGCCAGTTCGTCGCCCTGCTCCACCACATAGGGGTAGGGAATGTCCTGGCGACTGCGACCGATCTCGACCTGGAGGTCGTAGTCGCGCATCAGCGGCTCGAGCTGCTCCAGCAGATAGCCGCGAAAGGCCGCCGGATGGGTCACGGTGGCGACATAGGTGCCGGGCAGCTGGATCTTGGCGTAGGCGCGGGTGGTGGCCGGCGGCACGCCGGGAGCACGATAGCGAATGCGGATCTCGGGGTAGCGGAACAGCTCGCGCTCGGCGGCGCTGGGTTCGACGCGATCCTTGAGATAGCGCTTGAGGGCGGCACCCAGGGCCTGGGTGGCCTCGTCGTGCAGAGCCGCAAGACGGTCGACCGCCTCGCTGGCGGTGGCAACGGCGGTGAAATCCTCGGATACGGAGGTCATGCAGGTTTCCTTGTTGGGGCGCTGGCTATAGCTGACACCCTAACACCCCTGGTTGACAACGGCTGTGACGGCTCATAGGGGTTTGTCACCCTGGGCATGCTGTTCCCACAGCCGGCGATAATGGCCGTCGGGCCGCTGCAGCAAGGCCTCGTGACTGCCCTCCTCCACCTTGCGGCCATCACGCAGCACCAGGATGCGATCGGCATGGCGGATGGTGGACAACCGGTGCGCCACCACGATCAGGGTGACCTGGCCACGCAACTCGTCCAGCGCCCCCTGCAGCCGCGCCTCGGTGGCGCTGTCGATGCTGGCGGTGGCCTCGTCGAGCAAGAGCACCTTGGGTTCGCGCAGCAGCGCCCGGGCCAGCGCCAGCAGTTGCCGCTCGCCGGTGGACAGGGTGAAGCCACGCTCGCCCAGCAGGGTATCCAGGCCTTCCGGCAACCGCGCCACCAGGTCGTCCATATGGGCGGCAGCCAGGGCCTCGCGCAGCCGCGCATCCGACACCTGGCTGCCCAGCAGCAGGTTGTCCCTGAGACTGGTGGAACGGATGAAGGGCTCCTGGGGCACGCTGGCCAGGGCGGCGCCCAGCACTTCCGGGGTCAGCGTGCCCAGTTCGCGACCGTCCAGGCAGAGGTGGCCGCCGGTGACCGGTTGCAGTCCGGCGAGCAGGTCGAGCAGCGTCGACTTGCCGCTGCCGGTGGGGCCGACGATACCGAGAAAGGTGCCCGGAGCGATGTCCAGGTCGATGCCGTGCAGGGTGTCGTGACCCGCGCCGCCATGGCGAAAACGCACCGCGTCGAGGTGGAAGTGCGCGGTCGCGATGGGCCGGTCATCTTCGCCACTCAATGCCGGCTTCTCTTCCAGCAGGTGCAGCAGCCGGGTGCCGGCCACCGTGGCCTGCTGGAACAGGTTGAATCTCTGGGTGATGTCCATCAGCGGCTCGGTCACCCGCCCCAGGTAGGTGACGAAGGCATAGAGCACACCGATCTCGGCGCCGCCCTGCAGATGGCCCATCCCGTAGACCAGCAGCAGCACCGCCAGCACCGCCACGCTGACCAGATCCAGCGCCGAGCGCAGCAGCAACCCGGAGACGCGGATGGTGCGCATGCGGGCACCGTACTGGGCCTGGTTGAGGCGCTGGAAATCCTGGCGGAAGCGCTCGGTCTGGTTGAAGGCCTGCAGAAGACCCATGCCGCCGATGGCCTCGCCCAGGCGGGCGCTCTGCTCGGCGCGCAGCATGCGCACCTCCATGGCCGCCGCGCCGCTGTATCGCTGGTAGGCCCAGACGATCAGCACCGCGGCCGGGATCAGCAGCACGGCGATGGCCATCAGGCGTACGTCGAGCAGCGCCATGGCCACCAGGATGCCGATCAGCAGCACGATGTTGCCGACCATGTTGCCGAGGAAGGCCACATAGAGTTCGCGCAGGGCATCGGTGTCGTTGGTGACCCGCGCCACCAGTTCGCCGGTGGCGGTACGATCGTGGAAGCTCTGCGGCAGGCTCAGCACATGGCGGAACAGCCGGCGCCGCTGCAGGAGCACCACGTCCATGGCGATCTCGGCGAATCTCAGCGATTGCAGATAGCGGCCATAAGCGGCCAGGCCCTGGGAAACCACATAGGCGGCGACCAGGCCCAACAGCGGCCAGAGGCGCAGGTCGTGGGGCACCAGGTAGTTGTCCAGGTAGTGCTTGGTCAGCCAGGGCCCCAGCACGTCGAACAGCGTGGCCACGACCAGGATCGCCAGGGTGCCGGCCAGCTTGCGCGGATTGGCCAGTACCGGCTTGAGCAGCAGCGAGAGCACGCGCGTCCTGGTCATTGGCTGGCCTCCTCCGCCTGCTGCAGATTCCACAGTCGGGCATAGAGCCCCCCGGCGGCGAGCAGCTCGCCATGGCGACCCCGCTCGACCAGGCTGCCCTGGTCGAGCACGATGATCTCGTCGGCGTGCTGCACGGCCGAGAGACGGTGGCTGACGATCAGAGTGGTACGTCCCTGCAGCCCGGCCAGCGTCTTGAGCAAGCGGGCTTCAGTGGCCGTATCCACCGCCGAGAGGGTGTCGTCCAGCAGCAGGATGGGCGCGGGCGAGAGCAGCGCCCGGGCCAGGGCCACCCGCTGGCGTTGGCCGCCAGAGAGGGTCAGGCCGCGCTCGCCCACCGGCGTATCCAGCCCGTGCGGCAGCGCCGCCAGATCGGTGGCAAAGGCGGCGGCGTCCAGGGCTTCGCGGATCTCCCCGGCGGTGGCATCGGGACGACTGAGGGCGACGTTCTCGCCCAGGGTGCGGGCGAACAGGAAGGGATCCTGGGGCACATAGGCGAACTGGGCGCGCAGGTCGCCCAGCCGATACTCCTCCAGCGGCACCCCGCCCAGGCGGATGCTGCCCTGCTCCAGCGGAAACTGGCGCAGCAGCAGGCGCAGCAGGGTGCTCTTGCCGCTGCCGGTGGCACCGACGATGCCCAGGGTATCGCCGGCGGGCAGGTCGATGACCACGTCCTGCAAGGCTGGCTGACGCGCCTGGGGATAGGTGAAGGCCGGAATATAGACCGACAGATCGGCCTGGTCCGGCGGCGTCCGGGTGCCCTCGTCGCGAATGCGCTCGGTGACGGCGAACACCTCTTCCAGCCGGCGGGCCCCGGCCTCGCCGCGCTGCAGCAGGTTGAAGCACCAGCCGATGGCGAACATCGGCCAGATCAGCTGCACCAGATAGAGGCTGAAGCTGGTCAGCTGGCCGAGGGTAATGTGGCCGTCGAGATAGCGCCAGCTGCCCATGACCAGGGTCAGCAGGGTGGCAAGACTCAGGGCGACGAAGATGATCGGCTCGTAGCGCGCCTCGGTGCGCTGCACCTGGTAGTCGGCCTTGGCCACGCTGCGGGCGCGGGCGTCGAAGTCGTCCAGCTCGGCTTCGATCAAGGCATGCTGGCGCAGCATGCGCAGGCCGCTCAAGGCTTCCTGGGTGCGGTCGTTGAGGGCGGAAAAGCCGGCCAGCGCCAGGCCGAAGCGCTGCTGCACCCGCCGCGCCACGCGATAGAAACCCCAGGCCATGAAGGGAAAGGGCAACAGCGCCAGGGCGGCCAGGGGCGCGTCGATGCCGATGAACATGGCCAGCAGCACCAGCAGCAGGGTCAGCATGCCATCGAAACTGGCCAGCACCCCTTCGCCGGCCGCGGTCTCCACGGCGTCGATGTCCTGGGTGGCGCGGGCCAGCAGGTCACCGGTGCGACTGGACTGGAAGAAGCCGGGGTCCAGCCGCGCCAGCTTGGCGAAGAAGGCGTCGCGCAGCTCCACGCCGACCTGGTAGGAGGTGCCGAACAGGCGCACCCGCCACTGATAGCGGAGCACATAGAGGCCACAGCCGACCGCCACGATCAGGGCGACGCGCCAGAGCAGGCCGGTCTGATCCAGCTCGCCGGCGCGCAGGGCGTCGATGGCCTTGCCGATCCACCAGGGCAGCGTCAGGTTGAGCAGGCCGACGCCCAGCAGGCAGAGGATGGCAGTCCCGTAGGCACGCCGTTGGCGCAGGAAGAAATCACGCAACAACCGCCACAACGCCATAGAACCGCCTTACCCGAGCAAAGGTGCAGTATATCGGCTACCCAACCGGCCGCGGAGTTCCTTCGTCCCGATCCGGGTCCCATGTCAACGGGTGGCGCAGGGCGCAAGGTCGTTGTAGGGTGCCACTCCCTGCGGCACCCGGCCGCTGCGCCCCTTTTTCCCTTTGCTAGGCTGACGCCCATGACCCTCGAACCCCAACGTCCTGTCGTCCTCTGCCTGTCCGGCCACGATCCGAGTGGCGGCGCCGGGCTGCAGGCCGACATCGAAGCCCTGCTCGCCCAGGGTTGCCATGCCGCCCCGGCGGTCACTGCCCTGACCGTGCAGGACACCGTCGACGTGCATGACTTCCGGGTGCTGGATCGCGAGTGGGTGCTGGCCCAGGCGCGGGCGATCATCGCCGACCTGCCGGTGGCGGCGGTCAAGCTGGGCATGCTCGGTTCGGTGGAGATGGTCGAGACGGTGCTGGAGATCATGGAGTCCCTGCCCGGCGTCCCCCTGGTCTGCGATCCGGTGCTGCGCGCCGGTGGCGGCGGCGCCTTGGGCAAGGACGAGGTCGGCTACGCCATCCGCGAGCGGCTGCTGCCGCGCGCCACCATCGCCACCCCCAACCTGCCCGAGGCACGCATCCTCGCCGAGTTGCCCGAAGGCACTCCAGAGGAGTGCGCCGAGCGCCTGCTGCCCTTCTGCGCCCACCTGCTGATCACCGGCGGTCATGGCGAGGAGCACGAGGTGCACAACCGCCTCTATGACCGTGCCGGTGGCTGCGAGACCCACGTCTGCCAGCGCCTGCCCGGCAGCTACCACGGCTCCGGCTGCACCCTGGCCAGCACCCTGGCCGGGCGCCTGGCGCTGGGCGAAGCCCTGCCCAGTGCGGTGCGCAGCGCCCTGGACTACACCTGGCGCACCCTGAGAGACGCCGAACGCCCCGGGCGCGGCCAGTACGTGCCGCGCCGCCTGCCGCTGGATTTCTGCTCATGAGCCCGCTGCGCGGCCTCTATGCCATCACCGACAGCGCCCTGCTCGCCGAGGGTCGCCTGCTGCCCTATGTCGAAGCCGCGCTGCAGGGCGGAGCCCGGCTGGTGCAGTACCGCGACAAGTCAGGCGACGCCAGCCGCCGCCAGGACGAAGCCGCCGCCCTGGCCGAGCTCTGCCAGCAGCATGGCGCCAACCTGATCATCAATGACGACCTCGCCCTGGCCCGCCAGCTGGGCGTCGGCCTGCACCTGGGCCAGCAAGACGGCTCCCTGGTCGCGGCCCGCGCCGCACTGGGCGCGGAGGCGATTCTCGGCGGCACCTGTCACGCCAGCCTGCAACTGGCCGAGGCTGCAGTCCAGGCTGGTGTCAGCTACCTGGCCTTCGGCCGGTTCTTCGCCTCCAGCACCAAGCCGGATGCCCCGCCAGCGCCCCTGGAATTGCTCGACCAGGCCCGCCGCCGCTTCGCCCTGCCCGTCTGCGCCATCGGCGGTGTCACCCTGGACAACGCCCCGCACCTGCTCGCCCACGGCGTCGATCTGCTCGCCGTCGTCCACAGTCTATTTGCCGCCGCCAACGCGGGCGAGGTGGAGCGCCGCGCGCGCGCCTTCGCCCGGCTGTTCGCGGCCTGATCCCGTTCAAGGAGACCTCTATGTCCCGCTCCGCGCAACTCTTCGACCAAGCCCAGCGCCACATCCCCGGTGGCGTCAACTCGCCGGTCCGCGCCTTCAAGAGCGTCGGCGGCACGCCGCTGTTCTTCAAGCACGCCCAGGGCGCCTACATCGTCGACGAGGATGACAAGCGCTATGTCGACTACGTCGGTTCCTGGGGTCCGATGATCCTCGGCCACAGCCATCCGGACGTGCTCGATGCCGTGCGCCGCCAGCTGGAACACGGCCTCTCCTATGGCGCGCCGACCGCCCTGGAAACCACCATGGCCGACCTCATCTGCGAGATCGTGCCGTCCATGGAAATGGTGCGCATGGTCAGCTCCGGCACCGAGGCCACCATGAGCGCCATCCGCCTGGCGCGCGGCTACACCGGGCGCGACACCATCATCAAGTTCGAGGGCTGCTACCACGGCCACTCCGACAGCCTGCTGGTCAAGGCCGGCTCCGGCGCCCTGACCCTGGGCGTGCCCAGCTCACCCGGCGTCCCGGCGGCCTTCGCGCAGCACACCCTGACCCTGGCCTACAACGACCTGGGCGAAGTGGAAGAAACCCTGGCGAACGTCGGCGACCAGATCGCCTGCATCATCGTCGAGCCGGTGGCCGGCAACATGAACTGCGTACCGCCCGCGCCAGGCTTCCTGGAAGGGCTGCGCCACCTCTGCGACCGCTACGGCGTGGTGCTGATCTTCGACGAGGTCATGACCGGCTTCCGCGTCGCGCTGGGCGGCGCCCAGGCGCACTACGGCATTTGTCCGGACCTGACCACCTTCGGCAAGATCGTCGGCGGCGGCATGCCGGTGGGCTGCTTTGGCGGCAAGCGCGAGATCATGGAAAAGATCGCCCCGCTCGGCCCGGTCTACCAGGCCGGCACCCTGTCGGGCAATCCGCTGGCGATGGCCGCCGGCCTCACCACCCTGCAACTGATCCGCCGTCCCGGCTTCCACGCCGAGCTGACCGACTACACCACGCGGATGCTGCAGGGCCTGCAGGACCGCGCCGATGCCGCCGGTGTGCCCTTCGTCACCACCCAGGCGGGCGGGATGTTCGGCCTCTACTTCAGCGGCGCCGAAGACATCGTCACCTTCAGCGATGTCATGGCCAGCGACAGCGAGAGGTTCAAGCGCTTCTTCCACCTGATGCTGGACGGTGGCGTCTACCTGGCGCCCAGCGCCTTCGAAGCCGGCTTCACCTCCATCGCCCACGGCGACGAGGAATTGCGCATCACCCTGGACGCCGCCGAGCGCGCCTTCGCCACCTTCAAGGACTAGGGCTTTGGCTGAAAAGTCGCCGAGCGAAGGTCAGGCAAGACAAAAATTCGTGAGGAAGCGGAGTTTACGAGTGGTAAATGAGCATTCCGAACGAATTTTAACGAAGCCTGGGCGAGCACAGGCCTTTTCAGGCAAAGCCTAGGTGTCATTCGTCCCGCTTGCGGAACCTCTCTGCCCTGCCGGCCTCACACCTAGTTGAGTGGCCGGCGTCACAGGTAAAAAAGTTCCGCCGTTGCGCGTAAAGGTTTTGAAAGCGTGCGTCGGCTTGACCCATAATGAGATGTCGGCGCGTTTCGCCGACCGGGTTCTCCGAACCTGCCTCGCTTGTGGAGGCGCTTCATGCACCGCGCTGGTCGTACCCTGTGCGCAGCCCTGATTCTGATGCCCCTGGTCGCCCTGGCCGGAGGCAATTCGCTGCTCGTCCCCAGCACCAGCCGTTGCAACCTGAATCTGGCCAACGAAGCCCTGGCGCAGGCGATCGCCCGCTGCCAGCAGATCGCCCACGACGGCGATTCCCAGGCGCAGTACGAACTCGGCGACTTTTACTACGAAGGCAAGCAGACGCCCAAGGATCTCAACCAGGCGCGCCAGTGGTTCGAGCAGGCCTCGCTCAAGGGCAATGCCGATGCGCAGAATCGCCTCGGCAACATGTTCTTTCGCGGCGAGGGCGTACCGCCCAACAACATCCAGGCCTACATCGTGCTGAAGATGGCCGCCATCAATGGCAACGACGAAGCCATGGACACCGCCGACCTGGTCAGCGCCCAGATGCGCCGGGACGAGTTGGAGATGGCCACCCAGGTGCTGGGCCAGATCTTTCGCGACTATCTGCAGGACATGCAGACCGCGGGCAACCTTAATCCCTTCCAGCCGCCGCAGAACTGACGGCGAGCCCGGCAGAGCCTGTTCAAAGTCTTGCGAGCTAGAGACAAACAAGGCGGAAATGGCTGAGGAAGCGGAGTTTACAAGTAGTAAATGAGCATTCCGAAGCCATTTTCAACGCCATTTGGCCGACGCGCAGCGGACTTTGGGCAGGCTCTCAGGGCTTGTCGGGCATGGGCATGGGAAACGGCATGACGTTGGTGCCGCCCTTGGCTTCGCTGATCTTGGGCTGGCCCAGGCGCTCCACCTCGTCGATGCGGATGATCGAGTGCATGGGCACGAAGCTGCGCACCACGCCTTCGAATTGCGCCTTGAGCTTTTCCTCGCTCGGATCCACCACCACCTGGGTGCGCTCGCCGAACACCAGCTCCTCGATCTCCAGGAAGCCCCAGAGATCGCTCTGGAAGATCTGCTTGGCGTAGATCTCGAAGACCTGGCCCTGGTTGACGAAGATGACCTTATAGATGGCCGGCTTGCTGGGGGATGAGCTCATGGCGGCGGCGGGTTTCGACGGTGAAAAGAGGGCGGCGAGCATAGCACGCCGGCCTCGACTCCCGTCAGCCGTCGCCTGGGGTTTCCAGCCAGGCCCGCTCGGCGACCAGCGCGCTCACCCAGTCGATGAAGACCCGCAACTTGGCGCTGACGTGACGATTGGGCGCGAAGGCCAGATACAGCGGCATGGGCGCCACCTGCCAGTCCGCGAACAGCCTGACCAGTTCGCCACGGGCGATGGCCGCTGCCGCCAGGTAATGCGGCAGGCAGACCACCCCGAGGCCGGCCTGCCCCGCCGCCAGGCAGGCGTTGCCGTCGTCCACCTCCAGGCTGTGCCGGCTCTGCAGCTCCAGACGCTCGACACCTCGTTGCAGGGCGTAG
>Ga0157369_10005101_pt1 | contig 15373 bp, 13 predicted proteins | sample C25metaG_FD_113461 | JGI IMG/M metagenome (GOLD analysis project Ga0157369, IMG submission 113461) | Corn rhizosphere microbial communities from Kellogg Biological Station, Michigan, USA - C2-5 metaG | ecosystem: Host-associated > Plants > Roots > Rhizosphere > Soil | place: USA: Michigan... | reverse complement strand
CATCTCGTGGACGCCCCATCGCCGCATCGATTTCCGCTTCGACGACACGCACCCGGTGGGCGGCTCGCACCACCAGAAGATCGTCGTGATCGACGACAAGCTCGCCTTTTCCGGCGGCCTCGACCTCACCAGCAAGCGCTGGGACACTCGCGAGCACGCGGCATCGGACCCGCGCCGCGTCTTCGACGGCAAGCCCTACCCGCCTTTCCACGATTCGATGATGGCCGTGGACGGCGCGGCGGCGTGCGCGCTGGCTCGCATCGCGTATGGCCGCTGGCACGACGCCACCGGCGAGGTGATCGCGCCGCGTGCATCGCGCGGGCACGACGACCCATGGCCCGACGTGCTCGAGCCCGACGCTCGCGACGCGCGCATCGGCATCTCGTGCACCGCCCCGGCGTTCGAGGACTTCGACGGGTTGCGCCAGGTCGAGGCGCTGTACCTCGACATGATCGCGCGTGCGAAGCGCTACATCTACATCGAGAACCAGTACTTCACCTCGGATGTGGTCGGCGAGGCGCTCAAGCGCAGCCTCGCGCTGCCCGAAGGCCCGGAGATCCTGGTCGTCACGCGCCTCCTGAGCCACGGCTGGCTCGAGGAGCTCACCATGACGAACCTGCGCACGAAGCTCGTGCGCGAGCTGCGCGCCGCGGACGTGCACGGGAGGCTGCGGGTCGTGTATCCGCGGGTGAACGGGCTTGCCGAGGGCACCTGCCTCGACGTGCATTCGAAGGTGTGCGTGGTCGACGACGAGTGGCTGCGCATCGGCTCGGCCAACCTGAGCAACCGCTCGATGGGCATGGACACCGAGTGCGACGCGACTCTCGAGGCGCAGGGCGATGCCGCGATGCGCGCGGCCGTGCGCCGCTTCCGCGATTGCCTCATCGCCGAACATTCCGCCTGCAGCGTCGAGGACGTCGAGCGCGCGATGGAGGCGCAAGGCTCCATGAACCGCGCCCTCGATGCGCTCGGCGACGACCAGCGCCGCCTCCTCGACCTGGACGCGCCCGAGCTGCCCGCCACCGCGCTGCTCATCGCGACCATCGGCGACCCAGCCGAGCCGCTGTTCGAGCAGATCGTGCCGCGAATGGTGCCGGAGCGCAGGGCCGCCCCGCGCTTTCCGCTGCGGCGCTTCGCGATGGCGTCGAGCGCGATCATCGGGACCGCGTTCGTGCTGGCGCTGGTCTGGACGCGGACCCCGCTCTCGAGCTGGGTCACCCTGGAGCGCGCCCAGGCCTGGGCCGACTGGTTCACCGACCGGTGGTGGGCGCCGCTCGTCGTGGTCGCGGCCTATACGCCGGCGGCCGTCCTCATGTTCCCGCGCTGGATCATCACCATCGCGGCCGTCATGGCCTTCGGCGCGTGGCGCGGCTTCGCGCTCGGGACGGTGGGGATGCTGGTCGCGGCGGTGATGACGTTCCTTCCGGGGCGGATCGTGGGCCGCGAGCGCGTCCAGCGCTTCACCGGGCCGAGGCTTCGCCGCATCGCGCAGTTCCTGCACCGGCGCGGGCTGCTCGCCGTGATGATGGTGCGGGTGGTGCCCGTGGCACCGTTCCCCGTGGTGAACCTCGCGATGGGGGCGCTGCGGGTGCCGCTGCGCCACTTCGTCCTCGGCACGGCCGTCGGCATCATGCCCGGCATGCTCGCGGCGACCGTCTTGAGCGACCAGCTGGCGGCCGCGCTGGAGGAGCCATCCAGCATCAACGCGTGGTACGTCGCGGGCGCCGTGCTGATCATCGCGGGGCTCGCCTATTTCGCCCAGCGCGCGATGCGCCGCGTCCCCGCGTGATGCCATGGCGCGACTGAAGCTCGCCTCGTACAACGTGCACAGCGCCGTCGGGCGCGACCGCAAGCGCGATCCCGGCCGCATCCTCGCCGTGCTGCGCGAGATCGACGCCGACGTCTTCGCGCTGCAGGAAGTCGAGGCGCACGACGACGGCGACGACATGCTGCGGTGGCTCGCGGGCGAGCTCGGATACACCGCGATCGCCGGCACCACGCTGCGCCGCCACGACGGCCACTTCGGCAACGGGCTGCTCACGCGATGTCCCGCGCGCGCGATCGACCTCGTGGACCTGAGCTGGCGCCGGCGCGAGCCGCGCGGCGCCATCGCCGCGGACCTCGATTGCGGGGGCCAGTCGCTGCGCGTGGTGGCCACGCACCTGGGCCTGCGTCCCGCGGAGCGGCGCGAGCAGGTCGAGCGGCTGCTGCGCCTCTTCAGCTGGAAGGACGAGGACCGCGCGGTCCTCATGGGCGACCTGAACGAATGGTTCCTGTGGGGAAGGCCGCTGCGCCACCTGCACCGCTACTTCGAGGAAACCCGCGCGATCGCGACCTTCCCCGCTCGCCGGCCGCTGCTCGCCCTCGACCGGCTGTGGACGCACCCGGGCCACATGCTGCGCGAGCTCGCGGCGCATCGAAGCGCGCTCGCCTGCGTGGCATCCGACCACCTGCCGCTCGTCGCGACGCTGGAGGTCTAGGCCGGATAGCGTGCGATCGCGCTCTCGATCGCCGGGAGCCAATCGCCGGCTCGCGGCTGGCGCACGAGGCGCATGTCCGGATACCACGCGGTGGTGTCGCCCTCGGTGCCCCAGCGCCAGTCGGGACTGAACGGCAAGAGGAGCAGGACGCGTCGGCCCATCGCGCCCGCGAGGTGCGCCACGGCGGTGTCGACGGTCACGAGCAGATCGAGGCGCGCGAGGATCGCCGCGGTATCGTCCCAGTCGCGGATGCGCGGCGCCACGTCGAGCATCGACGCCTCGAGCGGCGCCTCGCCGATTTGCAGGTTCACGAACGTGGCGCCGCCGGAGACGAGGCGGCGCGCGGCGTCGCGCGCGAGCGACCGGTTGCGGTCGTTGCCATGCAGGGGGCTGCCCTTCCATGCAATGCCGATGCGCGGGCCCGGGGCCGCGGCGAGATCGCCGAACCGGTCGAGCCGCGCGGGCAACGCGTCGAGGTAAGGGCCGAGCCAGCGCGCCGCGCCCGCGACGCGCAGGTGCGCCTGCGCCACGTCGAGGATGGAGGCGTGGTAGTCGTGCGCGGGCCGCTCGCGCAGCTCGCTCGTCGCGCGACGCACCCCTTCCACGCGCGCGAGCAGCGAGGCGAGCGGTGGATGGCAAAAGAAGTCGATCGTGGCGCCGTCGCGGGCGAGCGGCGCGAGGAAGCGCGCGAACTGGATCGTGTCGCCCTGGCCCTGCTCCGCATGCACGAGGATGGAACGCCCCGAGAGCGTCTCGCCCTCCCACCGCGGCATGCCGAACGGAAAGTTGGCGTAGTCGGCATAGCCCGGTGCCCGCGTGCGCCATGCGTATTCGTCGAAGCCGCGCGCGTAGTCTCCGCGCAGGAGCAGCAGCAGTCCGCGGTTGACGTGCGCTTCGACGAGCTGGGGCGCGATCCCGAGCGCCGCATCGAAGGCCGCCGCGGCCTGATCGAGCTCCATCAAGTCCTGCAGCAGGAGGCCGCGCAGGTTGTGCAGCGGCGCGCTGCCCGGCAGGTTGCGAAGGCCGGCCTCGATGCGTGCGAGCGCGGCGCGGCTGTCCCCGCGCGAGCGCAGCGCGAGCGCCTCGGTGAAGGACGCCGGCTCGGGCGCGGCGGGCTGCGCGCCCAGCGATCCGTGGCAATCCTTGTAGCGCCGGCCGCTGCCGCAAGGGCAGGGGTCGAGGCGGCGCGGTGAGGGAGCGTTCATCGTGGAGCGAAAAGAAAAATGCCCGCGGGGGTCAGCGGGCATTCTAGGGTGATCGGGCTCCGGCCTGCGCCGGGGTGGCAAGCGCGGCGGCTCGATCAGCTCTCGCCTTCGAGGAAGCTGCGCAGCTTCTCCGAGCGCGAAGGATGGCGCAGCTTGCGCAGCGCCTTGGCCTCTATCTGGCGGATGCGCTCGCGCGTCACGTCGAACTGCTTGCCGACCTCTTCCAGCGTGTGGTCGGTGTTCATCTCGATGCCGAAGCGCATGCGCAGCACCTTCGCCTCGCGCGGCGTGAGCGAGTCGAGCACGTCCTTGGTGGCTTCGCGCAACGACGCATACAGCGCGGAGTCCGAGGGCGCGAGACCGGCCTGGTCCTCGATGAAGTCGCCGAGGTGGGAGTCGTCGTCGTCGCCGATCGGCGTCTCCATGGAGATCGGCTCCTTGGAGATCTTCAGGATCTTGCGGATCTTCTCTTCCGGCATCTCCATCTTCACCGCGAGCGTCGCGGGATCGGGCTCCTGCCCCGTCTCCTGCAGGATCTGGCGCGAGATGCGGTTCATCTTGTTGATCGTCTCGATCATGTGCACCGGGATGCGGATGGTGCGCGCCTGGTCGGCGATCGAGCGCGTGATGGCCTGGCGGATCCACCACGTGGCGTAGGTCGAGAATTTGTAGCCGCGGCGGTATTCGAACTTGTCGACCGCCTTCATGAGGCCGATGTTGCCTTCCTGGATGAGGTCCAGGAACTGCAGGCCGCGGTTGGTGTACTTCTTCGCGATCGAGATCACGAGGCGCAGGTTGGCCTCGATCATCTCGCGCTTCGCCCGCCGCGCCTTCGCCTCGCCCGTGGACATCTGGCGCGCGATCTCCTTCAGGTCCTTGATCGGGATCCCGACTTCCTTCTGCAGCGTGATGAGCGCGTCCTGCTGCTCCACGATGGCGGGCTTGAAGCGGTCGAGCGCCTTCGCGTACACCTTGCCCGACGTGATCTCCTCGTTCACCCACTTGGTGTTGGTCTCGTTGCCGGGAAACACCTTGATGAAGTGCGCGCGCGGCATGTTGGAGTTCTTGGTGCAGAGCTCCATGATCTCGCGCTCGTGGGAGCGCACGCGCTCGACCAGGCCGCGCAGGCCGTTGCAGAGGTGCTCGACCTGCTTCGCGGTGAAGCGGATCGCGAGCAGCTCGTTGGAGATCTCCTCCTGCAGGTCCTTGTACGCGCGCGAGCGGTAGCCCTTCTCCGCGAGGATCTTCTTCATCTTCTTGTACTGCCGGCGGATCTTGTTGAAGTGGACGAGCGCGTCCTGCTTCAGCTGCTCGAGGTCGGCCGAGGCGACGGCGTCTTCCTCGCCTTCGTCGGCCTCCTCCTCCTCGATCTCCTCGAGCTCCTCGTCGCTCACCTCTTCCTCGACGACCTGGTCCTCTCCGTCCTCGTCGACGAGCCCGTCGACGAGCTCGTCGATGCGCATCTCGTCCTTCTCGATGAGCTCGGCCATGCGCAGGATCTCCTCGATCGTCGTCGGGCACGACGAGATCGCCTGGATCATGTGCTTGAGCCCATCCTCGATGCGCTTGGCAATTTCAATTTCGCCCTCGCGCGTGAGCAGCTCCACCGAGCCCATCTCGCGCATGTACATGCGCACGGGGTCGGTGGTGCGGCCGAACTCGGCATCGATGGTGGTGGAGAGGGCCTCCTCGGCCTCCTCGATCACGTCCTCCTCGGCGATGGGCGCCGGCGCCTCGTTCATGAGGAGCTGCTCGGCGTCCGGGGCCTCGTCGTAGACGGAAATGCCCATGTCGCCCAGCATCGTGACCACGCCCTCGATCTGCTCGGCGTCGGTCATGTCGTCCGGGAGATGGTCGTTGATCTCCGCGTACGTGAGGTAGCCGCGCTCTTTCCCGAGCACGATCAGGTTCTTGAGGCGTTTCTTCTGCGCCTCGACCTCGGCGAACTTCGCCTCGGCCTTCAGGTGCTCTTTGCTGGAGCTCTTCACGTTACGCATCTCCGGCGGCGTCCTTGCGAGTTCGGGAAAACCGTCAATTGTATCAGAGTTTTGACCGCTCCCCGGGGCCGGCATTCCCCTGTTTCGCCACAGAAAGGCGCTGGATGAGGGCCTCGTATTCCGCCTTCTGCTCGGGCGTGGCGGTGCCGCCGGCGACCAGGGGCATGAGCTCGGCGCTGCGCCGCGCCCGCTTCTCGGCGAGCATCCGCTCGATCAGGTCCCGCCCCTCGGCCACCAGATCGAAGTCGGGGCTTTCGGCCTGATTTAAAAGGGGTTCATTCAAGGCGTCGAGGATCGCTGCCTGGTGCTCGCTGCCCTCGAAGTGAGCGCTGGCTTGCCCGAGCGTGGCGTCGGGCCGCGAACGAAAATAGGCGACCGCTTCGGCGAGCGCCGCCCCGATCGGCGTGCGCGCGTCCAGGATTTCATCCGGAACCTGCAGGGCGATCTCGGGACGGGCCAGCACGCGCCCGAGGAGCTGCGCGTCCGGGGACTTGATCGGCTTGCGCGTCGTGCGCGCCGGCGGGGACCTGCGCGCCGCCGCGGGCGCGGGCGCCGCCGGCCGTCCCGGTACGAGCCGGTCGATCTCCTGCGCGTCGAGCTGGGAGAGCTGCGCGAGATGACGGCGCAGCATGGCCGCGAGCGCGGGGGCCTTGACCTGCTCGACCAGCGGGCGCGCCTGCGCGAGGAAGCGCGCGCGGCCTTCTTCAGCGGACATGTCGACGTGCGAGCCGAGCTCCGAGAAGAGGAACTGCGACAGCGGCTTCGCCTGTCCGACCGCCTTCAGGAACGCTTCCCTGCCCTCGCGCCGCACGAAGTCGTCGGGGTCGTCCTTCTCGGGCAGGAAGAGGAAGCTCACCACCTTGCCGTCGGCAAGCTCGGGCAGCGACACCTCGAGCGCGCGCCACGCCGCCTTGCGCCCCGCCGCGTCGCCATCGAAGCAGAAGACGACGTTGTCCGCGAGCTTGACGAGCTTCGCCACGTGGTTCGGCGTGGTCGCCGTGCCCAGCGTGGCGACCGCGTTCTCGACGCCGTGCTGCGCGAGCGCCACGACGTCCATGTAGCCTTCCACCACGATCACCTCGTTGCGATCGCGGATGGCGCGACGCGCCTGGTAGAGGCCGTAGAGCTCGCGCCCCTTCTCGAAGAGCGGCGTCTCGGGCGAGTTCAGGTACTTGGGCTCCCCCGCGCCGATCACGCGCCCGCCGAAGCCGATCACGTTGCCGCGGGCATCGAGGATGGGGAACATCACGCGATGGCGGAAGCGGTCGTAGCGGCGCGACTTCTTTCCCGCGGACTCGTCGGGCTCGGAGTCGATGATGAGCCCCGTGTCCCTGAGATCGGCGGTCGCATAGTCCGCGAACACCGCGGCGAGGTTCTGCCATCCCTCGGGCGCGTAGCCCAGGCCATAGCGCGCGGCGATCTCGCCGGAGAGGCCGCGGCCCTTGAGGTAGTCGATCGCCTCGCGCGACTTCTTGAGCTCCGCGCGGTAGTAGGAAAGCGCCTCCATCATCCGCTGCGCGAGGTTCTGCGCCTGGGTCGCCTTCGCCGGATCGATCGGCGCGCGCGTCTCGGGCACCTCCATGCCGACCGTCTCGGCGAGCGCGCGGATCGCCTCGGGATAGGCGAGGCCCGAATACTCCATGAGGAAGCCCACCGCATTGCCGTGCGCGCCGCACCCGAAGCAGTGATAGAACTGCTTCGACGGGCTCACCGTGAAGGACGGCGTCTTCTCGTTGTGGAAGGGACAGCAGGCCTGGTAGTTCGAGCCGGCCTTCTTGAGCTTCACGTAGCGGTCCACCACGTCGACGATGTCGACGCGCCCGAGGAGGGACTGGATGAACTCGCGCGGGATCATGGGAAGAAGAAGATACCCTCACCCCGGGCCCCTCCCAAGGGAGAGCGAGAAAAAACTAGGCCAGCTTCGATTTCACCAGCGCCGAGACCTTGCCCATGTCGGCCCGCCCCGCGACCTTCGGCTTCACGATCGCCATGACCTTGCCCATGTCGGCCGCGGTCTTCGCCCCGCTCGACGCGAGGGCCTCGGCGACGATCGCCTCGACCTCGCCCGGCGACAGGCCCTGCGGCAGGTAGCCCTGGAGCACCGACATCTCGTACTTCTCCTTGTCGGCGAGGTCCTGGCGCTGAGCCTTCTCGTACTGCTCGATCGAGTCGCGGCGCTGCTTCATCATCTTCTCGATGACCGAGACGACCGCGGCGTCGTCGAGCGTGATGCGCTCGTCGACCTCGCGCTGCTTCATCGCCGCGAGCAGCAGGCGCAGCGCGCCGAGCTTCTCGGCCTCGCGGGCGCGCATCGCGTTCTTCATGTCCTCGTTGATCCGGTCGCGCAGGGTCATCGTTCGCTCCAGTCGGTGCCACAAAGCAGCGCGGCGAGCGGGGCACGGGGCCCGGCTCGCCGCGGAATCCTTCCCGTTGCGCCGACGCTCAGTAGAGCTTCGGCGGCAGCATCTGCGCGCGCATGCGCTTGTAGCGGCGCTTCACCGCCGCGGCATGCTTGCGCTTGCGCTCGGCCGTGGGCTTCTCGTAGAACTCGCGAGCACGCAGCTCGGTGAGGAGGCCGGTCTTCTCGACCGCGCGCTTGAAACGGCGCAGCGCCACGTCGAACGGCTCGTTTTCCTTGACTCGGATGATAGGCATCGAAAGCTGGTTGAAAGACGCTTCGGGAAACCACGCATAATATCAGGAAACGCCCCTTCGGGGAAGGTCCGCCCGGGCTTTCCCGCCCCGTCCTTGCTCGTCCTCGGCATCGAAACCTCCTGCGACGAAACCGGCGTCGCCCTCTACGACACCGGCACCGGCCTGCTGGCCGACGCGTTGCACTCGCAGGTCGAGCTGCACGCGCTCTACGGCGGCGTGGTGCCGGAGCTCGCCTCGCGCGACCACGTGCGGCGGCTGCTCCCGCTGCTGCGCGAGGTGCTGGAGCGCTCGGGCAGGAGCCTGGCGGACGTGGACCTCGTGGCGTACACGCAGGGGCCGGGGCTCGGCGGGGCGCTCCTGGTCGGCGCCTCCGTCGCCGCCGGGATCGCGCTCGCGCTCGGCAAGCCGGTCGCGGGCATCCACCACCTCGAGGGACACCTGCTCTCGCCGCTGCTCGCACAACCCGCGCCGGAGTTTCCGTTCGTGGCGCTCCTGGTCTCCGGAGGGCACACGCAGCTCATGCGCGTCGACGGCGTGGGCCGCTACCGCCTGCTCGGGGAGACGCTCGACGACGCGGCGGGCGAAGCGTTCGACAAGACGGCGCAGCTGCTCGGCCTCGGTTACCCCGGGGGTCCCGCCCTGGCGCGGCTGGCGCAGGGCGGCGAGGCGCGGCGCTACGACCTGCCGCGGCCGATGGCCGCGAGCGGCGACCTCGACTTCAGCTTCAGCGGCCTCAAGACGGCGGTGCTCACGCGCGTGAAGGCGATGGGCGAGCCCGATGCTCCAGCGCGCCGCGATCTCGCCGCTTCCTTCCAGGCGGCCATCGTGGACGTGCTCGCGGCGAAATGCATGACGGCGCTGCGGCGCGAGTCCCTGCGCACGCTCGTGGTGGCCGGCGGCGTCGGCGCAAACGAGGCGCTCCGCGCCCGGCTCGTGGCCGACGCGGCCGCAGCCGGGGCGAGCGTGTTCTTCCCGCCGATGCGGCTCTGCACGGACAACGGCGCGATGATCGCCTTCGCGGCGGCGCTCAAGCATCCGCACGCCGGGACGGATGCGGTGCGCGACTTCGCGATCCTTCCGCGCTGGGACCTCGAGGCTGCGGCCGCTCAGTCCACGCCGCGGCGGTAGGCCTCCAGCGCCGCGTCGAGGTCGGCCTGCGCTTTCTTGACCGCGTCCTCGAGCATCGCGATGCGCTCGCGATAGGCCTGGTTCGGGATGATCGTCGGGCAGATGATCCCGCCCTTGCCGCTCGGACCCACGATCTTCGAGCAGTTCTGGCGGCTCACGGACATGCCGTACATCCCCCCGCCGGTGACCTGCATGTTGCCGGGATCGACGCCCGGGCTCGGGGTGGCCTTCGCGGCCTCGCTGGGCGGGAGGTCGGCCACTTTCTCGACCACGGATTGCTGCTCGTCGGGCGCCATGTCGCTGCCCTCGGCGAGGTTCTTGCGCGCGAGGTCGAGGCGCTGGCGCGCCTGGGCGACGTTCGCCTCGAGGCGTGCGCGCGTCGCGCGCCGCTGCGTGAGCAGGTCCGGCGCCTGGGGCGCCTGCGCGACGCCCGCGGCAGGCTCGGCAGGGGCGGGACGGGACGGAATCGTCGTGGTCGTGGTGTCGACGTCGATGCGCGTCACGTTGAGCCCGTTCTTCGGCGGCTTGTCGCCGTAGACCACGCGCCCGTTCGAATCGGTCCAGCGGTAGAGCTCGGCCGCGGATGCAACGCCGCACACGCACGCCAACGCCAGCACCGCCGCGGCAAGCTCAACGACCGTTCTTCTGCGCTGCATGCAGCTCATCTTCCGCCTCCTTGAGCGAATGCTCGAGCTCCGCGAGACGGTGCTGGTAGGCCTCCGTGGGGACGGCCCGCGTGCCTCCGTTCGCGTTTCCGACCCATTGGACGTCGTCGTCGCCCGGATTGTTCTTGGCCTTCTGGAGCGCCGCGCGGCGCTCGGCAACCTTTTCCTGCAGCGCGCGCACGTCCACGGACGCGCGCGCGGCGGGTGCGGCGGGCTGGTACTTCGGCAGCGTCGCCGTGTTCGCCTTCGGATCGACCTGGATGCGGATCACCTTGCCGTCGAAGTCCTTGGGCTCTTCGTTGGAGTAGGTGACCTTGCCGTTCTTGTCCACGAGCTTGTAGAGCGTCTGCGCCGGCGCAGCGAGCGGGGCACACAACCCCGCGAGCACCAGCGCCGTCGCGAGGACCTTCGTGAAGGATGCATCCATGGCTCTCCCCTACGCGGCAGCGCGCTCGCCGCCGCACACTCGGCAATCGGGATCCCGTGCCAGCGCCACTTCGTGCCAACGGGCGGACAGTGCGTCGAACAGCAGCAGGCGCCCCGCGAGGGTCTCGCCGAGGCCCGCCACGATCTTCACCGCTTCGCCCGCCTGCAGCGTCCCGATCGCGCCGACCAGCGGCGCGAAGACGCCCATCGTGGCGCACCGCTCCTCGGGCGACTGCGCGTCCTCGGCGAAGAGGCAGTGATAGCACGGCGCGTCGTCGCGCCGCAGGTCGAAGACGGCGACCTGGCCGTCGAAGCGGATGCCCGCGCCCGAGACGAGCGGGCGCCGCGCCGCGACGCACGCGCGGTTGATCTCATGGCGCGTGGCGAAATTGTCCGAGCAATCGAGGACCACGTCGGCCGCGCGCACCAGGCGCGAGAGCCGCTCGCCGCCGACCCGCTCCTCGAGCGCCTCCACTTGCACGTCGGGATTGAGCGCGGCCATGGCGTGGGCGGCCGAGGCGACCTTGGGCCGGCCCACGGAGGCCATGCGATGGATCACCTGCCGCTGCAGGTTCGTGAGGTCGACGCGATCGGCGTCCGCGACGGTGATGCGGCCGAACCCGCTCGCGGCGAGATAGAGCAGCGCGGTGGAACCGAGGCCGCCCGCACCGACGACGAGCGCGCGCGACGCAAGCAGCCGCTCCTGCGCATCCTCGCCGAACTCGTTGAGGAGCAGGTGGCGGCTGTAGCGCAGGCGCTGCGTATCGTCCATGAGCGAAAAGGCCGGCTTGGAGCCGGCCTTTGCGATTACTGCTCGACCTTCGCCGACGCGGAGTGCGTGAGCGGTGGCGATGCCGGCGGCACGTGCCCGGTCTTGAGGAAGCTGAGGGCGGCCGCGAGCTGCAGGTCCTCCTTCTTGGCGTCCTTCTTCGCCTCGTCCTTCGCCTTGGCCTCGTCCTTGGCGCCCTTCGCGGAGGCGGACTTGGAGTTGGCCGGCGCGGAGATCGTCTTCTCGCCCGGCTTCGACGCCTTGGCGGCCTGCTCGGCCGCGAGCGCCGCGCCCTCGTCGCCCTCGTTCATGAGATGGTGCTGCAGGTCCGCCTCGCGCAGGAGCACCTTCTGGTCGGCCGCGTCCTCGACCACGATGTCGGGCGTGATGCCCTTCGCCTGGATCGAACGGCCGTTCGGCGTGTAGTAGCGCGCGGTGGTGAGCTTCACCGCCTGGTTGTTCGGCAGCGGCAGGATCGTCTGCACCGAGCCCTTGCCGAAGGTCGTCGTGCCGAGGAGCGTCGCGCGCTTGTGGTCCTGCAGCGCGCCCGCCACGATCTCCGAGGCCGAGGCCGAGGCGCCGTTCACCAGCACGACCATCGGCACCGTCTTCGCGCCCGCCGGCTCCTTCGCGACGAAGTCTTCCTTGAACGCACCGCGCACGTAGTTCTCCTTGTTCGCGGTGAGGCGCATCTTGGCGTCCTCGGTGCGGCCGTCGGTGTACACGACGAGCGCGTTCTTCGGCAGGAAGGCGGCCGAGACGGCGACCGCGGAATTGAGCAGCCCGCCGGGATTCATGCGCAGGTCGAGGATCAGCCCCTTCAGCTCGCCCCCGTTCTGCTTGTAGAGGTCGTTCAGCGCTGCGACGAGGTTCTCGCCGGTGTGCTCCTGGAACTGGGTGACGCGGATCATCGCATAGCCCGGCTCCAGCATCTTCGCCTTCACGCTCTTCACGCGGATCACGTCGCGCTTGACCATGAACTCGAGGGGCTTGTCCTCGCCCTTGCGCACCACCGTGAGCTTCACCTCGGTGTTGGGCTTGCCGCGCATGCGCTTGACGGCCTCGGAGAGCCCCATGCCCTTCACCGACACGTCGTCCAGCTTGATGATCAGGTCGCCCGCCTGGATGCCCGCCTTGTACGCGGGCGTGTCCTCGATCGGGGCCACCACCTTCACGAAGCCGTCCTCGACCCCGACCTCGATGCCGAGGCCGCCGAACTCGCCTTGCGTGCCGACCTGCAGGTCGCGATACGCCTCCTGGTCCAGGAACGCCGAGTGCGGGTCGAGTCCCGTCACCATGCCGTTGATCGCTTCCTTCAGCAGCTTGCGGTCGTCGACCGGCTCCACGTAGTCGGTCTTGATGCGGCCGAAGACCTCGCTGAAGAGCCTCAGGTCGTCGACGGGCAGCGCCAGCGACGACGTCTGGCGGTCGGCCAGCGCGGAGAAGTGGAGGCTCGCGGCGATACCGAGAGCCGCACCGAAGACGATCAGACCAAGCTGCTGGAATCTCTTGCCCATGTGCCTTTCCTCGCTCCCCGGGCGGGGAGCCCTGTGTCCATCATTGCCGGCCTACGGCGCGATCCACGTCATGGGGTCGAACGGGGTGCCGTCGCGGCGTAGCTCGAAGTATAGACCCGATTCCGCGCTCGCCCCGGTCGCGCCAACCTGCGCTATGGGGTCTCCCCCGCGCACCCTGTCGCCCACCTGTCGCAGCAGGCCCTCGTTGTAGCCATAGAGGCTCATGTACCCCCCGCCGTGATCCAGGATGAGGAGGTTGCCGAAGCCCCGCAACCAGTCTGCATAGACAACGCGGCCGTCGGCAACCGCGTGCACCGTTTCACCTGTAGCGGAACGGATGAAAAGCCCCTTCCACGTGGTGCCCGTCTCCTCCCGCCCGGCGCCGTAGCGGTTCATGACCTCGCCACGCACCGGGTAGCGCATGCGGCCCTTGAGCGAGGCGAACGCCTGCGCCGCGACCGAAGCGTCGGCCACGCGGTCGGCGGGCCGACCGCCCGAAGGCCGCGCGGGCTTGGCCGCCAGCGCCCTGGCGATCTGCTCGACCAGCTTCGCCAGGCGTGCCTCGTCGCGCTTGAGGCGCCCGATCTCGCGGCGATTGCGCGCGATGTCGCCCGAGAGCTTCGCCACCAGGGCAGCGCGCTGCGCTCGCTCCTTTTGCAGACGCCCCGCCTGCTCCCTTTGTTCCTGCTCGTTCGCGGCGAGCGCCTCGCGCCGCGTGCGCGCGTCGCCTTCGAGGCGCGCCAGCTCGTCCGCCTCCGCGTGCAGGCGGGCGATGAGCTCGACGCGCGCACGCTGGATGTAGCCGTAGTACTCGAGGTGGCGTGCCGCGTCCGCCGGATCGCGCCCCTCGAGCAGCAGGCGCAGGCCATCGGGCGCGCCCTGCTCGTATTGCAGGCGCAGCAGGCGCGCGGCGAGATCCTGCTGGCGCGCCGCGTCGGCGCGCACCTGGGCTTCGCGCTGCGAGATGCCGGCGAGCTCCTGCTCGAGTCCCTGGCGCTGCTGCGCGAGATCGAAGAGCGCACGCCGCACCTCGCTCACCGAGCGGTCGCTCTGGCGCAGCGCGTCCGTCGCTTCCGTGCGGGAGCCTTCCGCGGACGTGAGATCCGCCTGCAGCTTTTCGATGCGCGCACGCAAGTCGCGCAGGTCGTCCTGCGGCGCGGATTTCTTCGGCGCACCCGCGCCCAGCGCGGGCAGCGCGAGCAGCAGGGCGGCGGCGAGAAAGGCTCTCAGGCCGGCTTCGCCTTGCCCTGGCTCGCGACCGACTGCATCGCCTTCGCGATGGCCTCCTGGTCGCCCAGGTAGTAGCGGCGCCGCGCCTTGAGCGAATCGTCGAACTCGTAGACGAGCGGCACGGCGGTCGGCACGTTCTCGTTCACGATCGCCTCCTCGCTCATCGCGTCGAAGTACTTGATGAGCGCGCGCAGGCTGTTGCCGTGCGCCGCGATGAGCACGCGCTCGCCCGAGGCGACGCGCGGCGCGATGCGCTCCGTCCAGCAGGGGACCACGCGCGCGACTGTGTCCTTCAGGCACTCGGTGCGCGGGAACTGGCCCGGCTTGAGCGACGCATAGCGGCGATCCTTCGACACATCGCGTGCGTCTCCCGCGGCCATCGGGGGCGGCGGGATGTCGTAGCTGCGGCGCCAGACGAGCACCTGCTCCTCGCCGAACTTCTTCGCCGTCTCCGCCTTGTTCAGGCCCTGCAGGTCGCCGTAGTGCCGCTCGTTCAGGCGCCAGTCCTTCTCGACGGGCAGCCAGAGCCGATCCATCTGCTCGAGCGCGAGGTTGAGCGTGCGGATCGCGCGCGTGAGCACCGACGTGAAGCAGATGTCGAAGTCGTAGCCCTCGGCCTCGAGGAGGCGGCCCGCGGCCCGCGCCTCCTCCTCTCCCTTCGGCGTGAGGTCGACGTCCTTCCAGCCGGTGAAGCGGTTCTCCCGGTTCCACGCGCTCTCGCCGTGGCGCAGCATCACGAGTTTCTTCATGGCGAAATTTTAGCAGCTACACTTCGTCCTTTTCGCCGCCTTCGCTTTGCACATCGCTTCTGCGCGTGAGGAAGCGCTCGCCGGATCCCGTGAGATGGTCCCCGTGCTGCTCGGCCTGATCCCGTTCGGCTTCGTCGCCGGGGTGGTCGCCGTAGCCTCCGGCCTCACGCCGGTCCAGGGCCTCGCGCTCTCGCTCTTCTCCTTCTCGGGCATCGCGCAGCTCGTCACGTGCCAGCTGCTCGCCGCGAAGGCGCCCCTCGCGGTGGTGGTCGCCGGAGCCGGCGTGGTGAGCCTGCGTTTCGTGATGTACAGTGCCGCGCTCGCGCCCTACGTCGCGCACCTCGATCGGCGCTGGCGCGCGCTGATCGCCCTCCTCATGACCGACCAGAGCTTCGTCTCGTCGGTGAAACGCTACGCCGAGCCGGGCGACTCGCGCCAGGCGCATTGGCACTACCTCGGCTCGGCCCTCACGCTCTATGTCGCCTGGCAGGCGTCCGTGATCGCCGGCATCGTCGCTGGCGCGCAGGTGCCGGCGAGCTGGTCGCTCGACTT
>Ga0157369_10005099_pt1 | contig 15375 bp, 9 predicted proteins | sample C25metaG_FD_113461 | JGI IMG/M metagenome (GOLD analysis project Ga0157369, IMG submission 113461) | Corn rhizosphere microbial communities from Kellogg Biological Station, Michigan, USA - C2-5 metaG | ecosystem: Host-associated > Plants > Roots > Rhizosphere > Soil | place: USA: Michigan... | reverse complement strand
GGTGCGCTGCGTCACCGCGCCCGTCCCATAGTCATAGCCTTCGGGGAGCACGCCGTACTGGTCCTGAAGCGACGCCCATGAGCGTGTATAGGCTGCCCCCGTAGCCGCCGCCCCGCCCTGCGCCAGCAGCCCCCCGAAAAAGGAGGCGAGCTCGTCCTGCTCGCGCGACAGCGGCGCGCCGGTCTCGAAGTCGACGTCGCGCAGCCACAGCCGCCCGTCCCGCACCTCCCGCTGGTTCCTGAGCACCGCGGCGATGAGCACCTCGTACATGCGCCGGCAGTCGCCGTCGCCGAGCAGCTGCCACCCGTCCCAGCAGGTTTCGTAGAAGCTGTCCGACGGCGGCCCGATCGTGGCGCGGCGGCTGCGCCATTCGCCCGTCGTCGCATCGATGCTGTCGGCGAGCAGGTCGCGCCTTGAGCGCCGCGCGAACATCGCCGCCATCGCGCGCTTGGCGGTTGCGAGATATTTTGGGTCGCCGGTGAGGCGCGAGAGCGTCCCCCATTCGGCGAGGTAGGTTCCGACCTCGGCCGGGTTGGTCACGGAATCGCGCACCGCGCCCGTCTTCAGGTTGACGAAGCGATACGGCATGCCGGTCGGCGTCTGGAACGCCGGCAGCAGCCGGTCGGCGAGGTCGCGGGCGAGCGCGAGCAAGGCGGCGTCCCCGCACGCATGGTGGGCGGAGAGCAGCCCGCCGACGAGCCGGATCGAGGTCTCGAACACGGACACCTCGCCGTCGACGTCGAAGCGCAGATTCGCCTTCACCCACCCGAGCGCTTCGCCGAACTCCGCGTCGAGCTCCATCAGCCAGAGCGTGTCCATCGCCTCGACGAGGCTCAGCCCGAGATGCCGGTCCTTCAAGGGAAAGCTCGAAAAGCCTCCCGAAATCGGCCGGATCTCATCCTTCCCCCAGGCCCGCGCGCGATACTGCCCCCAAGCCCACCGCATCTCGTCCCGCACCGCGCGGCCGAGCGCTGCCCAGTCGCGCGCTGGCGGCGTTGCGAGGGTGGGCGTGGCGGTGGCTGCCAGCGCCCCTCCTAGAAAGGCGCGCCGGCCAAAGCCGCAGCGTGTCGCGGCGCGCTCCTCTTCATTGGACCTCATTGGACGAGACTGGCAGACCGGGTCGCCGCGTCAAGATGCGCTCACGGCCGAATGCCGGGGCAGTGCGGACGCACGATTGGCTCACGCGAAGACGCCGAGGCGCGAAGGGGCTGCTTCCCGCAACGGCCGAAGGCCCATCCCTCCAGTCGCCGCTCTCGCGCCAGCCTTGGCCGATACGCGCTTCGCGAGGGGAGAGGCTCGGCCCCTTCGCGCCTTGCGCCTTCGCGTGAGACGAATCCCGGGCTCGGCGCAGCACCGGACAAGGAAGCACAGACCGGTACATGCCTCTCTTCTCCTTCCGCACCTCCGCGTGAACCGGGTCCCTCCCGACGTCGCGCGGTTTCGCCCCCGCAAGCGCCCGGCAGCGGCTCCACAAGCGCCCGGCAGCGGCCCCGCACGCGTCCGGCATCGTCCCGGCAGCGAGTCGCCGACTGCTCCGACGGCGCGAGGCAGAAAGAGGGTGGCTTTCGACGTGTGTTTCTGCTATGTTCCGAAGATGGCTACGGCCGCCGGCTCTTTCACATCGTCGAGGAACAGGGAGCGACCCGGGGCGCCGAGCAGGCGGTCGAGCGCGGCGACTGATGGGGAGAGCCGATCGAAGGCGCCGATCGAACGTTTTTTATTGTCCACGAAAGAACGAAACTTCCGCGCCTTTGGAAAGCCTCCGCGGGCTCCCGGCTCAGTCGTCCTGAAGCCGCCGCGCGACCTCGCTCATGAAGCGGGCATCGTCGCTCTTGGCGAGCCACTCGGCCTCGGCGGCGACGGCGCCGAGCATGTCCGCCAGCGCGTCGGTCTCGGCCTTGGCGTAATTGCCGAGGACGTGGCCGGTCACCCGGTCCTTGTGGCCGGGATGGCCGATGCCGAGGCGCACCCGGCGGAAGGCGTGGCCGATATGCGCCTCGGTGGAGCGAAGGCCGTTATGGCCGGCGGTGCCGCCGCCGATCTTCACCTTGACCTTGAACGGGGCGAGGTCGAGCTCGTCGTGGAACACCGTGACGTCGCCCGCATCCTTCTTGAAGAAGTCCATCGCGGCGCGGACCGCCTGGCCGCTGTCGTTCATGAAGGTGGCGGGCTTCAGGAGCAGGACCCGGGTCGAGCCGATCCGGCCCTGCTGCGCCCAGCCGTTGAACGCCTTCTTCGGCGGCTCGAAATCGTGGGTGCCCGCGATCGCATCCACCGCCATGAAGCCGACATTGTGCCGGTGCATCGCATATTTGGCGCCCGGATTGCCGAGGCCGACCCAGATCTGCATGGGCTCGAAGTCCCAGTGGGTGGCGGCCTCTCCCGTCTGGCCGAGGACCCTGACCGGCGGCACGCCGAGCAGGTCCGCGATCCAGCGGAAGAGGGCCATGTCCTAGAGGACCTTAGGCGTCGTCGCCCTGGTCCTTGCCGACCACCGGCACGTCGGCCGCGGCCGGGGCTTCGCCGCCCTCGTCCTCGGTCTGCGCGGCGGCGCCGACGATGGTCGCGATGGTGAAGTCGCGGTCGGTGATCGCCGACTCGACGCCCTTGGGAAGGGTGACGGCGCTGATGTGGAGCGAATCGCCGATGTTGAGGCCCGCGAGGCTGATCTCGATCTCGTCGGGAATCTCGGCGGCGTCGCAGACGAGCTCGAGCTCGTGACGCACGGCGTTCAGGATGCCGCCGCGCTTCAGGCCCTTCGACTCCTCCTCGTGGGTGAAGCGGATGGGAACGTTGACGTGCACCTTCGAATGCTCGGAGATGCGCAGGAAGTCGACATGCAGCGGCCGGTCGGTGACCGGGTGGAACTGGACGTCCTTGGGAAGGGTCCGCGCGGTGGTGCCGCCGCCGACCTCGATCATCACGACCGAGTTCATGAAGTGGCCGCCCGACATCGCCTTGACGAGGGCCTTCTCCTCGAGATGGATGGCCAGGGGCTCTTCCTTGTTGCCGTAGACGACGGCGGGGACGCGGCCTTCGCGACGCATGGCACGGGAGGCTCCCTTGCCCGCCCGCTCGCGCGTCTCGGCCGACAGCGTAAGCTGTTCGCTCATGTGCATGTCTCCAAAACTTGGGTTGCAGTAATGCCCGCGCTCGCGCCTCCAGGGATGACCATGAGCGGGGGAGGGGCGCCTGTAGCGAAAGGGGGGCATCGGCGCAACCATGGAGGGCGCGTGGCCGCTTGATCGCGCGGGCGATTTGGGGAAGTCTCCCGACTCGGCCGCGCTTTGACCCGCGGCGAGCAAGGGGGAATTGCCATGGAATATATGTTTCTGCCGCTCAAGCGCTACGCCGAGTTTTCCGGCCGCTCGCGCCGGATGGAATATTGGATGTTCTTCCTGTTCCAGTTCATCGTCGGCATCGTCTTCCAGGTGCTGGTGATGACCACGGTCGGCGGCGCGGCGGCGTTCGGGGCGCGGCCGAGCTCGATGATGGCCGCGGGCGGCGTCATGATGGTCCTGTTCGGCCTCTATGCCCTGTTCGCGCTGGCGATGCTGATCCCCAACATCGCGGTGGGCGTGCGCCGCCTCCACGACACCGACCGCACCGGCTGGTGGCTGCTGGCGCCGTTCGGGCCCTATCTGCTGACCTTCGTCTTCTTCGGCATGGCTCTGGGCGGGAACAGCTCGATAGCGGGAATGCTGGCGATGATCTCAATGCTCGCGGCCATCGGCCTCGCCATCACGCTCCTCGTCTTCATGTTCCTCGACGGCACCAAGGGGCCGAACAAATACGGTCCCGATCCCAAGGGCCGGGTCGACGCGGCGGTCTTCGCCTGAGGGGCTTCGAGGCGGGCGGTTGCCGCCCGCCTCCGCCTTCGCTAGGCAGCCGCGCGGCCGTGCCCCCGTGGCGGAATTGGTAGACGCGCTCGACTCAAAATCGAGTTCCGCAAGGAGTGCCGGTTCGAGTCCGGCCGGGGGCACCAGCCGCCTTGACCGCCCTGCCGCCGAAGGCGGGCGCCGTCACTTGATCACGTAGCCGATCAGAAGCGTGAAGCTCGAATTGGCCGCCATCGTGCCCTTGGGCTTGATGCGGATGGTCGTCACCGTGCCGTCGGCGCCGGCGCTGTTTGCCACCGGCACGTAGGTCCAGGTCGCTCCGCCGTCCTTCGAGAATTCGACGTCGTCGGCGGTGCTGGCGAGCCCGGAATAGGTGTAGGTGAGGGTCGATGCGGTGGCGCCGTCCTGGAACTTCACCGGCCCGCCGCTCGAGCCGGAGATGTTGCCGACGTAGAGCTGGAGGTTCGCCGGAGTCGGGTCGGTGAGGATCACGCTGTCGGCGGTGACGGCGAAGGCGTTCGGGTTGGTGACTGTGATCGTATAGGCAACGAGCCCGCCGGGGATCAGCTTCGGGTTCGTCGTGCCGTGAACGGGGTCGCTCTTCGGCGCGCTGACCTTGGTGACGGTGAGCGGGCTGATCGCCAGCACCTTGAACGTGGCGCTCACCGTCGCGGTGGCGGCGGTCCCGAACTGGGCCTGCGCGCTGTTGACGTAGGTGCCGGCGGCCGACGGCATCTTCACCGAATAGACGAGCTTCACCGATCCGCCGGCCGGGACCAGGTAGGACTGGTCCTGGCGGCCGGTGAAGGTGAGGGTGCCGGTTGCATTCGTCGCCGGCACGCTGCTCGAGTTGGCGGCGGTGACGTCGCTGGTCGCGTCGAGCCCCTGGAACGTCGCTCCCGTCGGCAGCGTATCGGTGAAGCTCGAGATGCGGCTGTCGTAGGCGGACGGGTTCGAGACGGTCACCGTATATTTGACCGTGGCCGCAGTCCCGACCGTTGTGCTCGCAATGTCGGACGTCTTGGTAATGGTGAACGGATTGGTCGCGCCCGGAAAGGCGATCGAGATCGATCCGGTGCCGTCGAAATTGCCGGTATATTTGATGTTGGTGTTGCCCGACGTCTGGACGGCATAGGGCCGCGCCGTCGTCGCTGCGCCTGCGCACTGATATTCGAAATAGTAGCGGACGGTGATGCCGTAGCTGTTTCCGGCCTGCTTCACGTTCTGGACGAAGTAGAGCTGGTTGGCCGTACCGACGGCCACCGGCGCGACGTTGCTCGAAAGGATCGTCGAGCCGACGAGCCGGAAGCAGGCGGCGTTGAAATTCTGGCCGCCGGACGGCTGCAGGAAGAATTCGTCGCCCACTACCGATCCGCCGAAATCGTAGGACGCATCGAAGTAGATGGTCTGCCCGACCACCGCGCCCGGCCCGAGCGACGAGCTGAGCACGTTGCCGCCGGCATTGGCGCTGATCGCCGAGCGGGCGGTCAGCGTCACGCTGCTGGACGCGGTCGCGGCGCTGGAGGTGATGCTGACGGTCGTCGTGGTCGAGGCGAGGTTGGTGCAGCCGTAGCCGACGAACCAGTAGACGCCGGTGCTCGAACCGGCCGCGATCGACCCGATGCTCTGTGTCGCCGCCTGGCCCCCGGCGAGGAAGAAGCCGCTGCCGAGGCCGCTGATCGTCGCGGTGACGTTGGTGACGGCGGTTGCGCCGGTGTTGGTGACGACCCCGCCGACGTACATGGCGCGCGGGCCCGACGCGGCGCAATTGTTCGAGTCGATCGGCATCGACTGGGTCTTGTTGGAGTCGTTGCCCGTGCGCAGCGAAAAGGTGACCGCCGCCTCCGCCGGAACGGCGAAGAGCAGGGCGGCCACGAGGGCGAGCAGGCGGAGGAGGGCGTTTCTCACCGCCGACCTCCGAGCCCGAGGCCCTGCAGAGTCAGTTGGTCGAACTTGAGGCGCATCGTCACATAGGGCCCGGACCGCGTGTAGCGCGACGCCTCGAAGTCGCGGTCGCGGAAGCCGACCACGTTCCAGCCGATCGAGATCCAGCCGTTGTCGAACGGCTTGAGGCCGAGCGCCGGGCCGGCGGACCAGCCGATCGCGCGGGCGCCGGCGCTCTCGCGCACGGTCGCGGCGATCGAAAAATCGAGGGTCTGGGAGAGGTCGAAGCGGACGTCCGCGCCGACCAGGTTGCTCCAGCCCTTGATGTCGTCGCCGGCGATGCGGTCGCTCGCATAGCGGCTGCCCCAGAAGAGCGCGATCTCGGTGCCTTCGCGGGGCGTGTAGTTCATCGAAAGCGTGTTCAGCGCGCGCCGCGAGCGGGCGTTACCGCTGATCGTGAAGGTGGCGCCGATCGGATCGCGGGCGCCCGCGACCGCGCCCGTCACCGAATCCTCGCGCACTTCAAGCTTCTCGAGCCAGGACCAGGCGCTGCTCGCCGGACGGTGCGCCCAGCTCAGCTGCAGATGGGCGGTGCGGGTCTCGGCGCCGCTCTTCGACCTGGCGGTGAACCAGTCGGCGGCGAAGCCGAGCGCGCTGCCGTCGCCGATCTGGCGAAGCGCCGCGGCGGTCGCGCCGTAGCGATCGCCTTGGCTTCCGGCGCGATATTCGGCGCGCGCGGTCGCGCTCCACAGGTGCGCCCGGTAGGTCGCTCCGCCGGTCAGCGCGGTGAAGTCTTCGGTGAGGCTGCCCGAGCCGATGAAGCCGCCGCTCGCCACCGGATGGAGCGGATTGAGGACGCTGCTCGGGTCGATGCCGTGCAGGGTCTTGTTGGAATCGAGCGACGCGTCGAGCGACCAATGCTTGCCGAGCACCACCGACTGCGAAAGGCCGAACGCGGCGAAGCTGCGGGGGCCGTATTCGGCGATGTCCTGCTGGTTCGCGGTCAGCGCGATCTTCGCACCGGCCCAGGGCTGGATGTCGAACCCGATCCGCGCGGTGCGCGCGTCGACCGACTTGCCGTGGGCGATCTCGTAGGCGCCGACGAGCTGGACCCCGCTCTTCACCGCATAGCGGGCGGTGAGGCGGTGCTGGGCCGGGAAGTCGACGCTTCCCGCCTGGCCGAGCGGGATTTCGGTCTGGGCGTCGATTTCGAGCTTGTTGCCAAGCAGGCGCTTGGTGGCGCCGAGCTGGAGCAGGGTGGAGCGGGCGCCGCGGCCGTCCTGCAGGCGGTCGTCGGCGAAGACGAGGCCGGCGCGCGCTGCGACGGTGCGGCCCTTATACTCCACCAGCGCCTTGCCGGCGACGCGGCGCGCGGACGTGCCGAGATAGTCCTCGACCCAGCCGCTCGCCGAGACGGAGAGCTGCTCGTTCACCTTCACGCGGCCGTCGAACCCGATCTTGCGCGTGCCGTTCTCGGCGCCGCTCAGCTGGCCGACGCCGAAGCCCTTCTCCTGCTGGCGGGCATAGGCGAGCGCGTCGTAGCGCGGCCCGTGATGCTCGGCCTCGACGAGCCAGGCGGTGGCTGTGCCCGCCGACGGCCTGCCGGCACCCGCCGCCGCCTTGTTGTCGCTGACGGCGACCTCGGCGCGGACTTCCGTGCCCGGCGCCGGGCGGTAGCGCAGGTCGGCGCCGGCGAGATTGGTGGTGCCGCGCTCGTCGGCGTCATGCAGCGCGGTGGCGGCGACCTGGAGCTTCTGGTCCTTCGTGCGCCAGCTCGCACGGCCGCCGGCGTTGAGGCGCCTCGCGGCGACCCCGTCCACCTCATATTCGGCAACAATGAACTGCGGGTTCAGAGCGGAGTCGCGCGACAGGATCGGCTGCTTGAAGCGCAGGGTGCCGGCCGCATAATCGATCTCATAGTCGACATAGCGGGCGAGCTGGCGGCTCTCGACGATCTTCTCGGAGCGGAGGCGGTCGCGCACCTCGACGGTGATCCGCTCGCTGTTCGGGAGGATGTTGCGCGCGGCCAGCGCATAGGGGCCGGAGAGGCCGTTGCCCTGGATGTCGTCGCGGCGGTGGCGCGTCTCGGCCTCGGCCGCGAAGGCAACGGCCGCGACCTGACGCGAGCGGTACTCGGCCTTGCCGCCGGTGAAGGCGCGGACGTAGCGGGCGAGCTGCGGCTCGTCGATGCCGGTCTGGAAGTCGCCGAAGAGGGCGTAGAATTGCGGCCGCTCGAGCTTCAGGTAGAGCTTCCTGACCGACGCGGCGTCGAAGCGGCGCTCGGAGCGGTCGGCATAAACGGTGTAATAGCTGTTCGGGTCGATCAGGCCGGCGAAGCGGGTCTCGCTCTCCTTCTTCTTGCTGTCGTAGGCGAGCGTCATCAGCCATTTCCCGCGGATCCGCCCTTTCGCGTAGAGGGCGAGGCGGCCGTCGGTCAGCAGCTTGCCGGTCTCGGCGCCGAGCCGCTCCATGCGGTTGTCGAGGCGGTTGTAGCCGAGTGTGCCTTCGGCGAGGCCGACGATCGTCCAGGGCCGGTCGCCGGGGTCCAGCCAGGCCTCGAGCCGCTGCTCGCGCGCGGTCTGGCCGTCGCGGAACGGGAAGCGCAGGCTCACCGAACCGGACGCGGTGGTCGGCTCGAGCTCGATGTAGGCGATGCCTTCCTCGCCGGTGACGTGCCAGACCGGCCGCGCCCTCTCCAGGCCGGCGAGCTGGCGCGCCTGCTGGGCGTCGGCTTCGACCGCCGGATAGTAAGGCGCCGGCACTTCGAAGTCGCCGACCAGGCCGTGGCGCACGGGCCGGCCGTCGCTGTCCGTGAAGCGCACGGCAAGGACCGGGCGGGTGACCCCGTCGGCAACCAGCACGGAGCGCTCGCGCACCAGCTCGGCGCGCATCGGGCTGGCGCCGTAGCGGACGGTGCGGCGGAGCGTCTCAACGAGGCTGCCGTCGGCGTTGCGGACCTCGGCGACGAGCTCGGTCGCGCCCTTGGCCTCGAGCGGGATGCCGCGCCAGAGGCTGATGACGATGCTGCCGTCGCCGCTCTTGCGGTCGCCCTCGAAGGCGATCGGATCCGTCGGCTGGCCGCCGGCGAAGAGAGTGACCTTCTGCCCCGGCCGGTGCTTGATCGCGACGCGGACGATCGGCGCGCGCGGATTGTGGTCGGCTTCCGGGAACAGCCAGGCGACGCCCGGCTGCTGGCCGGCGAACCAGTCGCGTTCGGCGCCCGCCGCCTTGGCGTCGCTCGCCGGAGCCGGGCGCGTGGTCGCGGCGGCGGTGCGCGCGGCGCGCGGTGCGGAGGGGACCGCGTGGAAATCGACTCGCTTCAAATCGCCGCCGCGTCCGTCGACGAAGCGCGAGAAGGCGCGGCCGCCGGAGTGGGTGTCGCGGGCGCAGTCGATCGCGGCGCGGTCGAGCGGCAGGGTCGTGTCGTCCATCTGGACGACGTGGGTACCCGGGAGCAGCCCCTCGAGATGGTAGCGGCCGTCGGCGTCGGTGACGGCATAGCTGCCGTCCTCCAGCATGATGCGGACTCCGCCGACGCCCTTGCCGGACGTGCCGCAGGGGCCGTCGACGACGCGGCCTTCCACGGTCACGCGGTCGGCGATCGAGTCGGCGCGGATGCGCACCGGGGCGTCGGCAATGTTGCTGGTCGTGCCGCGCAGGTCGGCGACGGCGACCTTGTTGACGGTGACCGCGCTTTCGGCCTGGCCACGCACCTCCATCGCATAGGTGACGACTCGCTTCGCACCGGGGGCGAGCGGCTGCAGCTCGACCTGGAACGAGTCGCCGCGCTCCTCCAGCACCGCCGCGCGCTTGCCGTCGACGCGCAGCGTCTCGGCGCGCAGCCGCATCTGGCGCGGATAGGTGTCGGTGAGGCGCATCGCCGCGGTGGCGAGCTTCGGGTCGGGATTGGTGACGACCACGGCGTACCCTACGCTCTCGCCGGGCGCCGCCTCGGCGCGGTCGGCCTGCTTGGCGACGAGGATCGACTTGCCGAGCTTGTCGAGCGGAATGGCGACGTGCACCGGCGCCGGACCGGTGACGAGGAACTCGCCGCCATAGGAGCCGGCGGAGATCGCAAGCGGCCCGCCATCGGGGCCGGTCAGGCCGGCGAGCTCGGCGGCGGTCCTGACCGAGGGGGCGTGATACCCTGCCGGCGCCTCGACGAGGAGCTTGTAGCGGCCGGGTCGCACCAGCGGGAAGCGATAGGCGCCGGCGGCGAGGCTGTAGCGCCCGCCATGGCTGTCCTCGGCGGCGGTGCCGCTGGTGACTGCGGACGGGTAGGCCGCATCGCCGTCGTCGCCGAACACCTGGGCCGGCGCGCCCGTGGCCGCATCGATCAAGGTGACCTTGGCGCCGCTCACCGGGGTGCCGTCGGCGCTGTCGAAGACGATCCCGCTCGGATCCACCAGCACCTCGAGCTCGGCGGTGACGAGCGGCGTCTGCCCGCCGGTGGCGAGGCCCTCGACGGCGATATGATCGCCGGCGGTGACTCCGAGCCGGCAGTCGCCCGCGGGCGACGCGCCGGCCGCGGTCTGGATGTAGCCGGCGAAGCGGCCGGTGTCGGGTCCGGTCTCCCAGACCTTGAGCTGCTCGCGGTCGCCGGAGCGGGTGACGATCACGGCGGTGATGCTGTCGACCTTCGCCGGGTCGGCGTTGCCGGCCGGATAGTCGATGGCGAAGAAGAGCGGCTCGCCGGCATGGAGGGTGCCGGTCGGGAGCACTTCGGGCGTCCCCTGGAGGACCGGCTTCCACGCCGCGTTGAGCGTGACCGGAACCGGCCCGCTCGATGCCGTGCACATCGCCGCCTTGGGCGAGAGCGGCTGGGCGCCGGCGCCGGTGTCGAAGCGATAGGCGGTGAGCGTGGCGCTCTGGGGCAGGGTCACCACCAGATCGACGCGGTTCGAGGCGAGGGTCAGGTGCTTGCCCGCCTGGTCCCACTCGATCTGGGCAATGTTGGAGATGGTCCGCGTGTCCCCGTTCGCCGCCGCGCGTGCATGCGCGAGGGGCGTGAGCGCGAGCAGGGTCGCGCCGAGGACGCGCGTCAGCGTCCCGCAAAGGCGGGCGAGCGAGGCCATGCCGGGGCAGGGGAGGGGGCGGACGGGCCGAAGCACCGCTCGCTCCCTCCCGAGCTTCCTCAGTTGATGGTCACGCGGAAGACGAGCGTGCTGGTCGTGCCGGCGGCCACGTCGCTAAGCGTGCCGCTGACCTTCCTGGTCGCCGAATCGTAGCTCCCGTTGCCGGTTCCGGCGGTGCAGGAACCGCCCGAGACGGTACCGTCCAGCTTGACGCCGAAGGCCGAGTCGTAGGTCGTCTGCGCCGGGAGCGGATCGGCGAGGGTGACGTTCGTCGCCGGAGCGCTTCCCGCCCCGTTCGACAGGGCGATGCAATATTCCACCGTCGCGCCCGGGATCATCTTCGGATTGGTCGTTCCGTTGACCGGATCGCTGATGATCTTGCTGGTCTTGAGGGCGGTGAGCGCCGCGGCGAGGACGGTATAGTCGTTCTCCGCGAAAGAGGCGCCGTCGCCCGCCACGTTGCCGTTGGTGGCGTCGTCGGCAAAGACGGTGTCCATGCCGCTCGTGTTGGCGCCCGACGTCTGGGTCACGGTCGAGCCGAGCGAGCCGGCGCCGCCGGATTCGGCGGCAGTCGCCGTCAGCCGCAGGTTGGCGACGTCGCCCGTCACCCGCCCGAGCGGGACGTCCGCGACGACGAAGACGGTCTTCGTGGCGTCGGCCGCGATCTCGTCCAGATAGGTGATCTGGGTGTCGCCGGCATTGAACACGCCGTCATTGTTCGTGTCGGCGTAGATCTTGACGTTGGACACGTTGAAATTGTCGGTTCCGCCGTGGGCGGCGGTGCCGCCGGACGACTGGGCCACCGCCAGCGCGAAATCGAGCGTGGCGTTGGACGCGTTGGTCACCGTGAAGGCGACCGCGGCGCCGGTCTGCCCCGGCGATACCTGCGTCGCGCCCACCCGGGCGACCACAAGGTTGATCTTGCGGTCGACGGTCAGGTTGTCGGTGGCGGTGACGGCGTTCTGGTCGACGCCGCCCACCTTGTAGTTGACGGTCACGGTGTTCGTGATCGTGGATCCCGCGGTGGTCCCGCCCGCGAAGGCGGGGGTGGCCGCGAAGCCCGCGACCGCCAGCAGGCTGGCGGAGGCGAGCAGGCGAATTGTCCTGGTCATTGTCTGGTCCTATCATTCACTAGGAGGCGCCACTCCCCACCCCCGCCGGCGCCCGGAGCGGGTGAGGGGCTATTTTACGACGCCCCGGAATCCGACGGTGCCGGACCCGCCCGGCGCGATCGCCGGGAAGGACCAGCGGATGCCGTTCACATCCGCGCTCGTCGCGGCACGCGTGCCGCCGCCGGGGGCGGGGACGCGAAGCGAGGACAGCGGACCCCAGCTCTTGCCGTGGTCGACGGAATAGACCGCGCCCGCGCTCTCGCCGCCGACGAAGGCGACGTTGGCGGGGAGCGGGTCGGTGATGACGAAGCCGGTCGCCGGCTTGGAGCCGGCGTTGCGGTAGGAGAATTGGAAGACGATCGCCTCTCCGGGAACGACCTTCGTCGCTTCCTCGAGCACCTTCTGCGGCTTGCCGTCGGCGCCCTTGCGCACATGCTCGACGAGCACCTTGCTCGTCAGCTGCACGGAATCCGGCGCGGCGAAGGCGGCGGCGGGGGCGGCGAGCGCCAGAATGGCAAGGAACGTCCTCATGGAAATCCTCCTCAGTTGATCTTGACTTTGAAGCTGACGGTCTTGGTCGTTCCGGTGGCGACGGTGCCGAGGCTCACGGCGATCCCGCTGCCGGTGAAGCTGCCCGCGTCGCCGTCGGCGGCGTCGGTGAGGGCGGCGCCGTCGAGGGTGAGGCTGCCGGCCTTGTAGGTCGTGCCGGCGGGCACCGAATCGCTGACCTTGAGGTTGGCGACGCTGCCGGTGCCGCCGACGACGGCGGTGAGCGTATAGGTGACGGTCGCGCCGGGAACCTGGGTCGTGCCGCCGAACGGGTCGGCGACCGACGCCGCCTTGGTGAAGGTGACCGCCGCCTTCTGGACCTTGTACCAGCCGTCGGCGAGGCCCTTGCCGCCGGTCAGGCCGACGACGGCGTTGCCGCCGCCCGTGCCCTGGCCGGCGAAGGTCGTCCCGGGCGTGCCGGTGCCCTTCTTCGCGGCGGCGGTGAGCTCGGCGCGGGCGCGGTTGCCGTCGTTCGCGGCGAGCGGCAGCGTCGAAAGGATGAAGATCGTGACGGAGCCGTCAGCGGCGATCGTGGGGTCGTTGGTGCCGGGGACGTACACCGTGTCGACGCCCGGGTCGTAGACGCCGTTGCCGTTGGTATCGAGCACGATCGCGCCGATCGTCGGGTCGAAATCGTCGCCGCCGAGCGCGGCGACCGAGCCGAGGGTGAACTGGCCGGAGGCGTTGCCGCCGTTGGTGACGGTGAAGCTCAGCACCTGCGCGGCCGCGCCGGCGGCGCCGAGCACGTCGCCCGGATCCTTCCAGGCGACGGTCACGTCGATCAGCTCGTCGACCTTCAGGGTGACGGTGTTCGAGGTGACGGTGCCGGTGCCGCCGCCCGGCAAATCATAGGTGGCGGTGGCGGTGTTGCTGATCGAGGTGCCCGCGGGCGTGCCGCCGGCATGCGCTTCGCCGGCAAAAGCGAAGGCCGAAGCCGCGGCGAGGGCGGCAAGCACTGTCTTTTTCACGAACGCCGGTGATTCGGCGCCCGAGGCCTGATAACGCATATGAAAGCCCCCCACGAGCTGAATGTCGGCACTCTTTGGGGGGGAAGGGGATAAGAATTGGTTAACGGCCGCCTAACCATTGATACGGCTACGAAATGGTTGCCGCTGCCGCGCGGGGGCAGGGGATGAGGCGGCTCGACGCCGACGTCGTCAAGCGCGCGGGCGAGGAGCCGGCGGCGCCGCCCGAGGTTCCCGCCGCGGACGAGGGGCGCGAGATCGCCTTCCGGCGCGACCGCCTGCTCGCGGCGCTGACCCTCATCGCCGGCGGCGGGCTTGCGCTCGCGCTGCCCTTCGCGTTGCGGGCCGGGGCGGAGTTCTTCCTGCCGGTGACGGCGGCACTGGTCATCGCGATCGCGCTCGTGCCGATGCTGGAGTGGCTCGAGCGGCGGGGCCTCCCCTCGGCGATCGCGGCGCTGACCTGCGTCATCGCCTTCCTGACGGTCGCGAACGTCGCCGTCGCCTCGATCGTGCTTCCGGCCAGCGAATGGGTGCGGCTGCTCCCGGAGCGGATCGTCCGCATCCGCCAGACGCTCGCGCCGCTGATGCACGCCTACACGCAGGTGCAGCGCTTCATCGACAACATCTTCCGCCAGTTCAGCACCGCCCACCCGCACGGCACGCGCACCGTTCAGGTCGAGACTCCGAATTCGCTCCTCGGCATCATCGCCACCTCGGCGCCGCTCGCCGCCGTGCAGATGTTCTTCGCCGTGCTCGTGATCTTCTTCTTCCTTGCCGGCTGGACGCGGATGCGCAAGCGCACGATCACCGAGCGGGCGAGCTTCGAAGGCGCGATGACGACCGCCCGCGCGATCCAGCAGATGGTCGACGCGACATCGACCTATCTCGGCACCATCACCCTCGTGAACATCGGGCTGGGCGCGCTCGTCGCCGTCGCCGTGTGGCTGCTCGGCATGCCGACTCCGCTGATGTGGGGCGGCATCGTCACCATCCTCAACTACATTCCCTATCTCGGGCCGATCGCGTCGGCGCTTCTGCTCGCGCTGGGCGGCCTCATGACCTTCAACGAGCCCCTCTACGCGATGCTGCCGGCGCTCTGCTTCATCGGCTTCCATCTCGTCGAGGCGAACTTCGTGACGCCGACCTTCGTCGGCAGGCGCCTCACCATCAACCCGCTCCTGATCCTCGTCTCGCTGAGCTTCTGGGCCTGGGTCTGGGGGACGGTCGGGGCTCTCCTCGCCGTGCCGCTCCTCATCATCATCCGCACCATCCTCGACGCTGCGGGACGGCCGGACATCGCCGGCTTCCTGTTCGAGGAGGGGACGCTCACGGGCTCTCCGCACGAGGAGCCGGGCGAGGAGGCGAAGCGCTAAAACATTGGTCGGGCTCGCTTGACAGGCTCCGGGGCGCCGCCTAGTTCGCCGCCACCACGCGGGTGTAGCTCAGTTGGTTAGAGCGCCGGCCTGTCACGCCGGAGGTCGCGGGTTCGAGCCCCGTCACTCGCGCCATTTGCCGATTTCGAAGGCAGCGGCGCGATCCCCGCCAACTTTCCGCCACCCTCGCGCTCCCGCCCCGATGTGCTATTCCCAGGCGCGGGAGGCGGATCCATGGGCTGGAATGCCGTCAATGCAGCAGCGGCCTTCGTGGCCGCTCTTCCGGCCCTCACTGCTGCCCCCGCGCATCGAGCCGGCGATCCTGCCCGCTTGCCGCAGGTGGAGCGGGATTATCGCTACCCGGGCGCGAGGATCACGTCGGTGACGAGGACCCGGCTGCCAAGCCTCACGGTCAAATACGAAACCGCCGACGACTTCGCCCGCGTCAGGGCTTTCTACGCCGGCCTGGCCCGGAGACGGGATCCTCGCGCGGTCGACAGTTGCACCAAGAGCGGCGACTTCTGTGCGTTCCTGATCGAAGACGGACGATACCGGGTGTCGGCGATACTTTCCTCGCG
>Ga0157369_10005096_pt1 | contig 15382 bp, 8 predicted proteins | sample C25metaG_FD_113461 | JGI IMG/M metagenome (GOLD analysis project Ga0157369, IMG submission 113461) | Corn rhizosphere microbial communities from Kellogg Biological Station, Michigan, USA - C2-5 metaG | ecosystem: Host-associated > Plants > Roots > Rhizosphere > Soil | place: USA: Michigan... | reverse complement strand
GGAGCGGGCGGCATGCTGCTCGAACAGCGCTTTCAGTGAAGGCAGCCCCGCTTGCGTGAGCTCGATTGCATGCGGCGTCAGCGCTGACAACAACCGCCATAAGGCACCATCGCCGCGCGGCAGTTCGGCGGGGCCGCTGGGGGGCGCCAATAGCCTGATCGGGCATGAAAGCGCCGTTTGCTCATTCGAGAGATCGCCATCGGGCGAATCGATCGGCAAGCTCGACGGCAGATCGCCGTTGGTCGCGGTCGTCTCCACGTCGAGTTGAGGTTGCGCGGCGCGAGCCGGCTTACCATCCAGCCCGACGAGCGATAGCAGCAAGTCGCCGTTCCTGCCGACGAGCGCGGCGTCTCGGTCTCGCGCGGCGATCCAGTAGACCGCCGAACCCGTGGCGCCCGGGCGATGTCCGAACGCACGAAATGGTTGCACCTCGAGGCGCGTGCCGCGCTCGGCCCGCGGCGCCGTTTTGTCGGTGCCAGCGAGCTCCCCGAGCCAAACACTGTCGATCGAAAAGACTTCGGTCACGGACTCGGCGGCAAGCGGCACTGGCCGCACGGGATAGCGGGTGTCCGTCGGCGTGAGCACGATCGGCGCCGCTGGCCGTTTGAACAGGTTGATGACCGGCGTACAGCCGAGTTTGAGGGCGGAAGCGTCGAGCGTACGCAGCGCTCGGCCGGCCGCCGAATCCGCCTGTGCGCCGGATACCGCGACATGCAGCGTGATCCGCGCTGCCGGTCCTGCTGCTCGGCGCACTCGCCCCATGTCGATATCGACGAAATCGAACAGCTCGGGAAACGCAAAGTATTCGAGCAGACATTGAAAAGGCGTTGAAGCGCCGTGCGATTCGCGCGGCAATAGCCGATCGTTGTCGTCGAAGCCGACCTGCTCGAATGGCACGACCGGCAACGCTTTCCAACGCCCACTATCGTCCGCTTCGACAAATGCGGCGCCCGCATGCAGCAGCAGCGTGTCGAGGAGGGCGCAAACGAGCGCACGCGTGCCGGCAAGATGAACGCGCACACGCGACGATGGAACCGAATCGTCGAAGCGCTGCGTCGGTGTAGTGGCTGAAAACGCGATCGAGAGCAGTCCCGAAGCGTCGGGCGGGAGCTGTACGGTAGATGGTGCATAAATCGCGGGGGTGAAGCGCGCCGCATCGATGCGTAGCGTCGAAAGCGTCACGTCATAGACGGTCGTGAAGCGGCAATGCGCGGCGAGCGCATCGAGTTCGGTACCGCGCTCCACGCGCTGGGGTTCGGTCAATAGATCGACGACGGGCGACGGATCGAACTGCGCGATCGCGCACGATGGCACCGTGCGCAAGTAGCCCGGATACAGCAGCTCGAGCAGTGGCTCGGTGAATTCCGGGTAATCGTCGCCGATCTTCACGCCGATGCGTGCCGCCAGAAACGCGAACGCCTGGCTCAGGCGTTCGACATGCGGCTCGTCGGAATGCCCGTTCGACAAGCCGAGCCGCGCCGCGATCCGCGGATAGCGCTTGCCGAACTCGGCCAACGCGTCGGCAATGAGACCGAGTTCGTATTCGTAGTGCGCAAGCAAGTCTTCCATCTACGCTCCATCGAACGCGGCATTGAAAGCCGTCAGCCGCCGCCTCGTTCCTTGTACCTGTTCGACCGTCACGGTTTTTTCAACTAAAAAACGTTTCATTTGGCATTCGTCCGACGGTAATATCTCGATTCCCTCGTGCGACGTTTCGAGGTTTCCCATGCAAATGTCCGAGATTGCGAGTTTCTTCCGGCTCCAGGGCAATCGCCTGCTCACGATAAAAACGCCGTTGGCAGGGCCCTCCGAATTGGTGGTGGTCGATTTCCAATGCACGGAAGGTTTGTCTCAGCTTTTCGAAATTCACGTGCGATTGGCCTCGCAGGATCGAAAGATCGAGTTGAAGCAAATGATCGGGCAGCCTGTGACGGTCACCTTGCAGCTGACGTCGGCGCTGGCCAGCTCCGAAGAGCGCTTCTTTCATGGCTATGTCGCCGCTTTCACGCATCTCGATACCGATGGCGGCTTCGCACTCTATAGTGCCGCCATTCGACCCTGGGTATGGATGCTTTCGCGGCGGCAGGACATCCGGATATTCCAGGAGCAACCGGTTCAGGCGATTCTGGAGAAAGTGTTTCAGGAATATGGCGCATTGGCTTCCTATGCGTTCAGATTGATGAAGCCTACTAAAAATCGTAGTTACTGCACGCAATACAAAGAGAGCGACCTCGACTTCGTTTTGCGATTGATGCAGGAAGAGGGCCTCTTTTTCTTTTTCGAACACACAAAAGACGGTCACAAGCTGATCGTTACCGACAGCTCGGTGACGGCGAAGCCGATCGACGGCCGCAGTCCGTCGATTCCCTACCTGCAGGGCGAGGCGCTCGACGACCGCGACGTCGTGACCTCGTTCCAAGCCTCGCGGCAACTCGAATCCGGCAAAGTCGCCCTCAAGACGTTCGATTACAAGGCACCCGGCGCGCGGCGTGCTGTGTCCAACAGCACGCAAGTCGACCAGGGCGATGTCGCTTCGTTCGAGGTCTATGACTATCTGGGCGCTCACGGTTTTGCCGACAGCGATCGCGGCGAGGAACTGGCGCGGTTCAGGACCGAGGCGCTCGCCGCCCACAGCAAGGTCTTCACGGGTGCGACGACGAGCCGGCGGCTGATGCCGGCGCGATACTTCGAGCTCGACGAACACTACGATCATGCGGGCGCGCCGGCTGAAGATCGGCAGTTTCTGTTGACGACGGTCACGCACAGCGGCCAAAACAACTTCCAGGCCGGCGACGGCGCGGCGTCCTACTCGTGCAGCTTCACCTGCATTCGCAAGAAGATCCCGTACCGTCCCGTGCTCGCAGCCGAACGGCCCACGATCGCGGGGCCCCAAACCGCCATTGTGGTCGGCCCGGAGGGAGAAGAAATCTACACGGATGAGCTGGGGCGCGTAAAGGTTCAGTTTCATTGGGACCGTCTCGGCAAGCGCAATCAAGCGAGCTCGTGCTGGGTGCGTGTCGCGCAGCCCTGGGCCGGGCGCGGTTTCGGGATGATCCAGATCCCCCGCATCGGCGATGAAGTGGTGGTCTCCTTTCTCGATGGCGATCCCGACCGGCCGCTCATTACCTCGCGCGTCTACAACGCGCAAAACATGCCGCCGTGGGCGCTGCCGGCCAATGCTACACAAAGCGGCTTTCTGACGCGATCGAGCAAAGGCGCTACACGCGAAAACGCCAATGCGATCCGCTTCGAAGACAAGCTCGGTCAGGAGGAACTCTGGATTCATGCCGAGAAGGATCAGCGGATCGAAGTCGAGCATGACGAATCGCATACGGTCGGCAACGATCGGGTGAAGACGGTCGTGCATGACGAAACCGTGAACGTCAATCATGACCGTACCGAGACAGTCGGTAACAACGAGACGATTACGGTTGGGGTGAACCGCACAGAGCGCGTCGGCGGCAATGAGACGCTGACGGTGGTCGGCAATCGTAGCGAGACGATCGAAGGCGCACAGAACCTTTTGATCGCGTTGGCATCGGCGGAGACGGTAGGGCTGGCCAAGGCGCTGACGATCGGAGGTGCCTATACGGTAACGGTTGCGGGCGCGATGAATACGGCCGTCGGGTTGGCGAGTGCCGAGGAGGTCGGGCTCACGAAAACGACGATGGTCGGGAAAACGTACACCGTGACGGCAGGCGATCGGATCGAATTGAGGACGGGGAAGTCCGTTCTGATTCTCGAAAGCAATGGAAACATCACGCTGCAAGGCGCACAGCTGCTGATCGAAGGATCGGGGCCCGTGCAGATCAACGGAAAAGACGTCGATATCAATTGAGCGCGGGCCATGGAGTTTCGCAACCACACGCCGTTTCCGGCGCTCGCGTTCGAGGGAATCGATCAGCACCACCAGCCATTTCATGTCGTCGTGCTGCGGCAGACACTCGATCTCACCGACGATGGACCTGTCTATGCCGACGAGCAGCGGCCGCTATGCGAGGAGGACGCCTATTTCGGCGACGTGGGCCGCAGCGGCGTGCGCGAGGAGAGTGATCTTTGCCACTTCAAGCCCAAATGCGATGTCATCGTTCACGGCACCGCGCATGCGCCGGGCGGCCGGGCTACGCCGCGTTTCAACGTGCGGCTGCACGTCCGCAAACCGGAAGGCCCACCGCTTGCCTTGCCTGAGCCTCCCCAGGGACTGAATCCGCTCATGTCCGCTGCACCCGAAGCCGTGAAGCGATGGGAGCGCGAATGCGAGGCACTGCTGCGTCGCGGCGAACCAGGGCAGACGCTTATCGACAAGTCACTTGTCGTCACGGGAAAGCGCTTTCTTCGGAAGTCATCGTTTGCAACATCGTGGATGGCTCGCGTTTGCCGCTGGCTGACGCTGGGTCTGGTGCATCCCGTTCCTTGGACGATGTCGGCACCGGACCCTGCATTGAGCGTTGCGCTTCGCCCGGAATTGGCCTTCGGGGGTGAATGTCTCGTGCTTGCCGATTCACCCGTCGCGCGACACGTGCCTGAGCGCTATCGGCTTCCCGGGGCGAACGGAGATGTGACCGTGTCGGCGCATACGGCGTTTGGCGCTAATCCCATTGGCGTCGGGTGGTCCGAGCACTGGTATCTGAAGGCGGCCGGTGTCACGCGTTTGCCGGCGCCCCAAATCGAGCTTTCCGATGCGCCGTTCGATCTTTCGGTGTTCGAGCGGGCGGCTTCGGGCGAGGCGTTGCCCAAACAACAGCAGGTGGCTGGCTTTGGCGTTCGCCATAAAGGGCATCCGGACCGGGCATCGCTGGTCGGCACAATCGATGAAGCGTTCATTGCGAGCGATAGGTGCTTGCCTGAGGACTTCGATTTCGCGGTTTGGAATGCGGCATACCCCGATCAACAGATCGAGTACCCGAGCGGCGGAGAGATCGTCGAGCTGACGAACCTGTTTCCGCCCGATGCGCCGGGCGTGCATGTCGACTCTCGAGGCGATACCGTCATGAGATTCGCGTTGCCGAAGCATCTCGCGTTCGCCCGTGTTCGCCTCGAAAGCGGGGCTTACTTCAGATTGCCGATGCATCTGGACACGGTTTCGATCGATACCGATCGTCGGCAACTATCGATGGTTTGGCGGCGAATCATAGGTAAAACCGCTGAGGCGCCGGTTCGCGTGCTCGAAGCAGGCGTGCTTTCGGAGGATCAGCGGCGTGAGCGCGAACGGCTGTTCGCCGAGCTGGATCGGCAGGCGGCCGGCATGGAGGCGCGAGATGCCTAAGCTCGGCACGCACAAGGCCAGCGAATTCACGGCCGTATCCACCGCACCGTCCATCAACAAGACCCAGGTGGGCAGCAGCGTCGTTCCTTTGCCGTATCCGACGACCCAGGATTTGGGGAGCAGCGTCGGCGTGGTGCCCACCGTGCGCTTTCGCGGGACACCCGTGTATGTGCTCGATCAGAGCACCCAACCGAGCTGTACCGGCGATAGTGCGGGCTCGCTCAAAGGCGTCAAGTCCGGGACGGTGAATGGCGAAGTGAAGCCCACGAGCGCTAGCGGCTCGGTGCGCGCGGGCGGGAAGTACGTGGTGCGCGTTGGCGACACCAACACGATGAACGGCGGCAATAATCCGGGGCTGTACGTTGCCGCCCCGGCACCATCCGGAATGTCGGCCAAAGCGGCCTCGGCGGGGGCCGACCAGCCGCCGGATCGGAACGCTACGCCGGCCGAACAGACCTTCATGGACAAGGTCAAACGAGTCGCGAAAGACTTGGCGCAGGGCTACAAGGACAACGTGTCGCCCTCATTGCATGACGCCGCCGGCAAGGCGATGGATGTCGGAGGGAAGGTCGCGGGAGCGGGCGGCGTGACGATGCTGGCCGGAACGGGAGTCGCCGCCACGGGTGTGGGGCTGCCGGTTGCAGCCGGGATGGAAGCAGTCGGAGGCGCGGGTGTGACGGTGGGGGGAGCGGTCGGCGCAGTCGGCGGTGCGACCGATGCCGGGGCGAGCACGATGGATGCCGCCGCGGACTGGATACTCACGGGTAAGGCACCTGACTTCGTCAGCGCCGCGGTCGGCATCGTCGAGAACGCGGTCATCAATCGCATTACTTCGATGATCCCGGGCAGCAAGGCTGTGGTTGCGGAAGCGAAGGCATTGAAGACGGAAGCAAAAGCCGAAGCGCACGCCGTCAAAAACGAGGTGAAGCAGGAAGAGAAGCAGATTGAAAAGGCGGCGCAGGATCAGGTGGCTTCTGGCATTGGCAACAACGTCAATGTTCCAGGGCGCGGGGATGACGATAGCCCTTGCGGAATCAAGCCGTACAAGGATCAGAAATGCCCGAAGGGCCAGCAAGCGCATCACATCGTGCCCGACTATACCCTTCGATATGGAGCGCGAGGCGACGGGGAGAGCCGAATCCCGGGCATGCCGAGCTTGGAAGACGGACCGAGCATCTGCCTTTCGGGGGGATCGAAGACGCCTGGCAGCGAGCACAACCTGGCGCACGAAGGTACGGATCCCCGAATCGCTGCAGTCGGGCGGGACCTCGAGAAGGGACCCAACGGCGTAGCGCCTATCGGTGAACTCATGGACATTTCCATCGAAGAAGTCTCTAAGATCAAGCCGCACTGCGGGGAAGAGGTCCGCCGAAAGGTCCGCGACGCGTTCAAGGGCGTCGATCCGAACAGATACGGTCGCACTACCCAATCTTTGCCTGACAATGAAGCCCGTGCGACGATGGCACGGGGCGAAAGCCACACAACGACGACACCGCGGCGCGGACGGAGGCGCTAATGGCAACAGACGTCACATTCACGGTAGCGAAAGTCATCGAGGACGATTGGCTGCTGATCGCTGGGTCCCCCGACAGCGACGAGCCCTACACTCCATTTACTCGTTGGTTCCAGTACATCGAGGGCGACGCCGAACCCTGGACTAGTCACGAAACGCAGTGGTGGGCGCGCAGCGCTACGACTTACTTGCCACCGGGCGTCGGTAAAAACGGAGATTGGGCGTTGGTCGGCATGTCGCACGAAGGACATGTGGAGTTCAGCTTTGCAGAGACAATCGTCGAAGAAAAAATTCCGGGCGCAGGCGTATTCGTCCCGGATGCTACCGGCTGGGGCTACGTCAGCTCGATCAGACAGATCGGGGATTTTCTGTTTGTCTGCGGAGCAGGCGGGCAGGTATACAAACGCCTGAGCTCCAATAATTGGCATCATATGGATGACGGTCTGTTGCAGACCTTGCCGATCGATCAGCGATTGTTGTTGAGCGACATAGGTGGGCCTAACGAAGCGGATATATACGTTTGTGGAAGCTACCCCGGTCCGGCAGGCATGGAGGGACGACTGTTCCACTTCGACGGAAGCAGATGGAGCGGGTTGCCGATTCCCGAGGTGGGCTATTTGAACCGCGTGTTGATCGAATCTCCCGACAGCATCTGGGCCTGTGGTCACAATGGAGCACTTCTGAACGGTAATGCGCGAGATGGCTTCAGAGACGTGTCGAGCGTAGAGGACAATCAGCTGTTCTACTCAATGGCACTTTTCGGTGGGAACTTGTACCTCGGCTCGAACTTAGGACTTTACTCCTACAAGCTTAACGATCCTCACGCGAGAATCGGCGAGGTTGTCACCGGGTTGACTCCGCCTTTGAGCGACGCTGTCACGGTTGACTCGGTTGGCAAAGTGCTCTGGTCCGTAGGAGAAAAAGATATCGTGCGCTTCGATGGCTCATCTTGGGCTCGAATCGATCACCCGGACAATGTTCCCATCCGCTAGCGAAATCGACGGGCGCCATGAAGAAAGAAAGCCATGCTGCGCGGACCTGGTTTCCCGACAGCATCAAGGCGCGTAGCAGAGAAGCTGTCAGAGTTGGAGATTGTTCGCATGCTTGCTACAGAAGTCTATTTCGTCTCAGGTTGTGCGGTTGAAAGCGACATCGTCTATCTCGCCACTCAGCTCGAAGAGGTGGACTCTGCCGAATATGCGCATACGCGGATGAGCGCGTACGTTGGTCGTTTGGATCCCGGCCGTCAGTGGTTCTATCACGACCTCAATGCAAACGTCGTGTCTGTCTGCGAAAAGAAGCAAACGCGTACGGAACCCAGGCAACTGGTTGCGCTTTCCAAGGAAGGCGAGGTTGAATTGTGGGCGAGCAAGGATGGCTCTTCCGTCGCCGAGAAGATTCCAAACGCTGGCGTGCGCCTCGGCAATCTTGGCTACCTGCGCTCGATTCGAGAGGTCGGTAGGACGCTGTTTGCGTGTGGGTTCAACAGCCAGGTGTATGCGCGAAGCAACGGTGCGTGGGAGTCACTGGTGTCGGCACCTTTGGCATTTCATCATGCAGCATCGGACGAGTATGTCGTCTTCAATGGAATCGACGGATTTTCGGAGGAAGATGTGTATGCCGCCGGTTCCAACGGTTCCCTTTTCCACTGGAACGGCAACGCATGGCGGCAAATCGAACTCAAGACTGACGAGAATCTGGAGTGCATTCGTTGCTATGGGCGGGACGACGTATGGATCGGCGGGGCGAACGGCACATTGTTGAACGGCAATATCGTCAGGGGCTTCCGAGATGTCAACGATATTGCGGACAAGAATACATTCTGGTCGCTCGCGAACTTCAAGGAAAAGGTCTATCTCGGCACGACAAAGGGCTTGTTCGCTTATGACGGGCATGCAATCGCGCCGGTCGTAACCGGACTGAACCCCGAAGTCGAAACGTACACTGTCGATTCGACAGACGATGCGCTTTGGTCGATAGGGGCCAAGGACCTGGTCAGGTTCGACGGAAACGTATGGACGCGTATCGATCACCCCGACAATCCGCCCATTAGGCCCTGAGGACACGATCGATTTGATGAAATTGCGGAGCGACTGTTCGCCAGCAACCGCGGCGCGGACCGTGCCGCTAATGACAACAAACGGTACGATGGATCGCAATAGAAACTACGCTGTATTCCCGCAAATCGGCGTTGCCGAGATCGAGTTTGGCATGCTGGCGAGCGAAGTCCAATCGCTGTGGGGTCCTCCGACGCGCCGGTCGAAAAACATGCTCGGTGACGACACTGAGGTGCGCGACGCGAGCCTGATCACCTATGACCATGCGGACGGCGGTGTCGCTGAGATCGCGTTTCCGTGGACCTATCCGAATGTGACTGTAAAAGGGATACGGGTCTTTCAGCAACCGCACGCTAAAACCATTGAGCAGTTGAAGCAGCTCGATGCGCAGGCATATGTGGGGCAAGGATTCATCGTCTTCAGGAATTTGGCAATCAGCCTGTCCGGCTTCGGAGCGGACGACTTCGAAGCGTTGACGGTCACGGCCTTCAAAGCGGGATGGTGGGACGACGATCTTGCTGATATGGCGAAGCTGTCTTAGGGGACGGCCGCAGGCATTGGCTGTTCATCTGGTACCGTCGGGTTATTGTAGATGTCGGCGAATATCGTGGGGCATGAAGTAAACTTCCATTACCATCGACGACACCGCGGCATGGCTTTACTCCCACAAGCTCAACGATCCCCACGGTGACCGCCCTCTCCATTCCCGGTTTGGCGTCTAATGAAATTCAGCATGTCCTCGATGAACTGTTTGCGGGCCGCTTCGTCCGTCATGTAGAACATGTGCCCGCCGTCATAGGCGCGAAATTCGATTCGCTCGGCCACCTCGGGCGGCAAATGATTGAGCGCGTACACATTGGCGGTCGCGGGTGATCGTACGTCGTACTTGCCCGCGGCCACGAGCCACCTCAGCCTGGGATTTTTCTTCGCGGCCCTGATGACGTAATCCTGAGCGCGCGGAGCCGTATTACTGTGTTCTCCCCAGTTCCAACGCTCAAACAGCGGATCCAACACGACATAGGGGCGGTTGGGATCCCCAAGCGGGCGGTAACCGATGTCGCGTCGGAAAAAACCAGTCAATGCCTTCTCATACTTTGCGACTAGCTGGTCCAGTACGTAGGCGAACGGGTCCCGACCTACATCGCCAGGTACGGGGCGTGTCTTCATGCGGCCGTCCAGCGCGGCGATCGTCTCGCCCGGAATGAGCCCGGTACAAAAATCCATCTGCGATATTTGCAGATGCTTTTCCTTGATCAAATCGACTGGCAGGCCGATGTACTCGGAGAGCGTCTGGGCGATTTCCGCGAAACGCGTGGGGTTTTCCCGCTCAAACGCAGTACCTTTTGCAATCGCGGGCAAATAGGTATCGAAAGCGAATTCCTCCACCTCGGCGAGAAATGCGTCTTCATCCGGATACCGCGCTTTCATCTCGGGTAAATGGTAGCGAGCCGTTGCGGCGTAAGGAATCAGGGCGCACGCATACGAAATCGTGGATTCAGGCTCGAAGTCGAGCAGTTGATAGCTCATTGCACCCGACACGAAGGGAACTCCACCGATGGGCACGCCTTCGTCGGTCAACCGTTCGACGACGCGCGCCCAGCGCTGCACGCCGTAGGAGGTCCCCACGGGAAACATGGGGCTGTTCTGCAGGCGGGCCATGCTCTCGGCGCGATACTGCTTTACGAATTCCGCCGTGATATCCGCATCGTCGTCGATATTGAAATAGCTTTCCTCTTCGCCATCGGTAAAGGCGTCCCCGGTGCCCAGCGCATCGACGAAGAGCAGCCGCGCCCCGCGCAGCAACGTATCGTCGTTGTGCACGAGCGTGCCACTGTCGTCGACGATGATCGGACCCATCCCACCACCCAGGTACCATCCGGGGCTCGCGCCCGGCCCGCCGCCCTGGAAGATGACTGTCGGTTCGTCGGCGCGGGCGGCGTCCCGTTCGAACTCGACCGCAGTCATCTTGACGCTTGGCTTTCCGGGCAAGGACACGTACATCTCGATCCGGCGTCCGGTGTAGGGGACCTGTTGGCCGTCCACTAAAAACGTGCCGTGAAATACCTTTGGTTCTCTGGGAATCTTGTAGTGCCGGTAGATTCGATGGACACCGACTGCCAGTTGCGAATAGGGATGCGTGAGGTCGCCGGCGTCGAAGGCTTCGAGTGCGCCCGGCTGTGCGGTCAGCCGGAGTTCGTCGGCTTGCGCCATGTCGTGCCAGTCCGGCCATGTCTGCTGCGCGCGCAGTTCGTTCAAGGCGGCTACGTCCGATGGGTCGGTGATGAATGGAAGCGCCTTCTCGATGGTCGTGCGCACAACGCCAACGCCTAGCGGTGTATCGAACGGCGCCCCGGCATGGCGGCGAAGGACGAGGTACCGCGTTTTGATCGAGGCCCCCCGGTCTTCGATGTCGCTGACGTAACCGAGAACGGGGCCGACGAAGCCAACCTTCTCGTAGGCCGCAGCAGATGCACGCTCTGCTCGAGAGGCTTTGCGCTCCACCCAATGTTTGGGCAACTGTAGTCCTCCCAATACGATGTCGCGATGGAGCCAGATGGTCCCGTCCAGCTCCAAGACGATCGCCGACGCACGATGTCTAGAAGCTGAACCAGGCGTATACGGATGCCGCAGGTCGACATAGTTGTCGAGGGCCGCGTGTTGGCTCCGGATTGCCTGCGCTTCGGCGGCGGTGAGCGGCTTCAGCGGTATGCCATTGACTTCATCTCGCGGCCGGCGACGGGCGGTGAAGACGTCCGGTCCGAGCGATGAGAGCTTGTCCCCGATCTTTCCCCAGTAGTGCGGATGGGTGCGGTCGACGAGATCCGGCAGCATATAGAGATCGGGCCGGACTTCGCTCGGCCGCGCCGTCAGCGTGAGGAGCGGCTTGAAGGGGCGATCCGTTCGAAGCGAACCGGGCGCCGATGGATCGCGGGTAAACGGCGAGTGCTCCTCGTCGGGTATGAACACTCGGACGTATACGGGTGGGGCCTCGGGATCGCCTGCCGCGACGATCGTCTTCTCGGCCGCGCCGATCAACAAAGGCGGAACGCCGCTCGTCTTGGCGATGCCCCATCCGGCCGGGCCGTAGTAGCTCAGGACGAGACCGGCGACTTCCTGCAAGTTCTCGTAGACGCGGACGAATCGCTGATCCTGCGTGAGCTGAAAGCCGTGCAGATTGAATGCGGCCTCGTCCGCTTGGCCCGGTGAGATCACATCTTTGGTGCCATCCGAACCGACGTGAAATACCGCTTGAGGGAATTGCAGCTTGATGAACTCCAGCGACGCGATCAGCGGCCACGACGCGTGCCGGACATAATCGATCGCCGGATCGTTGGGCGGCACGACGGATACGAGCGGCTGCGGCACCAATGCATGCACGTCGGCTTCGCCGAAGATGCTGGCGCGCATCTGATCCCGGCGTCTCGCCAGCAGTTCGCTCAGTTCGCTGGTATCGCGACGCAGGGATTGACTCGCATCGTCGACGCGGTAGTTGCCATCGACGATCGCCGCGATTTCGCGATCGCTGTAGCGTGCTACCTGGCGAGCGCCGCGTTCCAGGAACTCGTTCGGTAGCGCACCAAAGATTTGCGCGGTGCGGCGATGCTCGGCGGGCAGCGCTCCCTCACCGAAGCGCCAGGTATCGCTGTTGAAATGCGGCTTCCGATGACCGTGGACGTCGCGAGTCAATATCCCTCGAAGGTCGAAGCGGATCGCCCGGTTTTCGTGACGCCGATCGAGCCCGATGCCATTACCCACCTCGTCCAAGCCGAGCCATTCGTCGAGCATGTGACCTTCATAGGTGCCGTTCTTGCTCGCCAGCTCCGGCGCACGCAGCAGGTCGAGCGATGTGTCGAGCCCGGTGATCAGACGCCGCGCGACGACCGGTTCCTTGCCGGTATCGACATGCCGGTACTCCGCAGCCGCGATGCCGGCGCGGCGAAAAAAAACGCTCCCGGTCACGAGCGTGTTACTGATGGCACCGGAGCATGGAAACACCTCCCACAGAAGGCCGTCTTCGCTACGGTACAGCGACGCTTGCGAAGGATCGAGGGCGGCGGTGACCTGCTGCATTTCAGACAATCGTAAAACAGGCGAGACGAGCGGAACGTCGAGCGGATCGAACCGAGTAGCAGGCTGCGCCGGCTGAATCTTGGGGAAATCGCGGGACGCTGGGCCCCTGACGCTCGCCAAACCCAACGACGCGAGATCGATAAAAACGAGACGGGACGATGTACCGCCGGCAGGTGAAGCCGGCATGCTCTCGTCGCGCTTCGCGTCACCATGTGCATCGACGCCCGCATCGCCGGGGGGGGACACAAAACGGTTCTCGGAGCCGTCGCGTTCGCGGTCGATGTGCATGTTCGGAGTTGGATGGTTGGAGGCGTGGGCAGCATCCTATTGCAGGGCGAGCTTGGTGGGGCCGCACTTCCCGAAGCGGCGACAAACGCGGCGAAGAGGGGCGCCGTGAGGCGTCGCCTCTTCACCGCGAAGACGCGGATAACTTTCGACACCCGCGCCCGGCGCCAATCAGGGTTTCATGCCCGCCACATTCGGAAACGCGGTCTTGTAAAGCACATGCAAGAGGCGATACCGCTCCGAATCGGTGTCGAGAATCGAGCGTGTGTCACTCCCGATCGACTGGCGCACGAGTCCGCCACGCTCTTCTCGCGCAGGCGGCCAGAGCGGCAGGCCATCGCGCTGGAAGCTCGGGCGTTCCTTTGGCGAGCCGATCTTCTCGAGCCCTTCGCTGTTCGGGTCGCCTGTCTTGACGAACCGCGCAGCATAGTCGGAAAACACGCGCGCGACCTTGCGATCTTCATCCATCCAGGCGTATTGAGGCTGCTGCCGGAAATTGTCGAACATATATTCAACCTCCGCGCCGTGTTCGGCGCCCATGACCGGCTCGGGCCGCGGGTCGGCTTTCTCGCCGGGCACCGGGCGCGCCAGTGGCGGACGCGGCTGCGTGAAGAAGTAATAGTAGACGGGCGCTGCGCCCGTTTCCCGATGCAAGTCCGCCCAAAGGCGCGTGCTGATGCCGAACATCATGTCGCTCGCGAGCGCTGTGCCCGAGCGCATGACTTCCTGCTCGTCGCCACCTGGGTACAGCGCCATGATTTGTGCGGGGTAGTTGTGCGGGAAGATCTCCTCGAGCATGAGCCGCCAGTTTTCGGGTGTGGGTGCACGACCTTCCAGGACGCGACTGAAGTGCGCCTCCTGAGAGTTGGATCCGACCAACAGGGGCACGCGCGCTTGCCCGCCGGCAGCGAAGACGGCCCCGGGCCGCTCGGTCAGAAAATAACCGTCGACGGTAGGCCAGAATCCGAAGGGCGTTTCGTCCTCAGGGTCTTTCACATCGAGCAACGCCTCGGCCGGGCGGGAACGAAGCGCTTCCAGGGTGGACGCCCCGAGCCGGTTCGCAAATGCTTTCGATACGTCTTCGGCGTATTCCTTCGTCCAGAAGTTGATCGGCGTGAACGCGCCGGCGCTTTGTCCAATGGCTCGCGCAAAGAGTCCCCGCGAGAGCGGCGAGGCCATGTGCGCGCTGACTGACACCGCACCCGCGCCTTGGCCGCCGATGGTGACCTGTTCGCGATCCCCGCCGAACTGCGCGATGTTCTCGCGCACCCATCTGAGCGCAGCGAGCTGGTCGAGCAGACCGTAGTTTCCGGCCGCGCCATACCCGGACTCCTGCGCGGCATCGGGATGCGCGAAAAACCCGAACACATCCAGGCGATAGTTCACCGTGACGACGATCATGCCTTTCGCCGCGAGATTCGCGCCGTCAATGCGTGCGTCGGATCCGTCACCGCCTTCGAAATCCCCGGTGTGGAAATAAACGAGGACCGGCAGCTTGGCGCGCTGCGGATCGGGCGGCGCCCAGATATTCAGGTAAAGACAGTCCTCGCTCATTCGCGTGGAGCGGGAGGTCTTTGCGAATCCGTCCGACTGCATGCAGCGCGGCCCGAATTCGGTTGCGCGCCGCACGCCGGCCCATCGCGCCACGGGTTGGGGAGCGCGCCAGCGAAATGGGCCGACCGGCGGCGCGGCATACGGGACACCGGTAAACGCATGTACCCGCGTCTGGCCCGTGTCGATACTGACGCCTTCGATCACGCCGTCGGACAATTGGGCGCGCGGTGCGGAAAGGGCCGGCGCGGCAGACGACGCACCTGGAGAGAGCAGCGCAGCGAGCAAAGCTGCGGCGGTGAGCGCCGGATATCGGCGCGTACTGGCAAAACGTATCGATTTCATGGGTGGCCTCTTCTTACCCGAACCGTCAGAGCGGCGCGGGCAGGGTGAAATGGCCCTCGATGATGTTGCGACCGCGCGCATTGATCCGGGCTTCGTTGGGAAACCGGACCGAATGAGGGCGCGAGCCATCGTCGAATGAAAACGAACGTGACGATTCAGCGGGCCGGTCATTCATACCGAGCCGCGTAATTGGGGGTTCAACCGGCGAGCAATTTCGTATGAACCCGGACTTCAGACCGGCCTCTGCCGAGCCGTTAGCAAGTCAGAAGGAAACGAAGCCGTGCCGCCGCGGCT
>Ga0157369_10005091_pt1 | contig 15385 bp, 16 predicted proteins | sample C25metaG_FD_113461 | JGI IMG/M metagenome (GOLD analysis project Ga0157369, IMG submission 113461) | Corn rhizosphere microbial communities from Kellogg Biological Station, Michigan, USA - C2-5 metaG | ecosystem: Host-associated > Plants > Roots > Rhizosphere > Soil | place: USA: Michigan... | reverse complement strand
GCACCCAGCGGGCCGCGATGTCATCCGTGCCGCTGAACAGGCCCGCGGCAAGACCCGCGAGATAGGCCGCGCCCAACGCCGTCGTTTCGGTGACGACCGGACGCTCGACCGGTAATCCGGTAAGATCGGCAAGGCGCTGACAGAACCAGTCGTTCCGCACCATGCCCCCATCGACCTTGAGCGCGGCGGGCTGCGAGAGGCCTGCGGTTTCCATGTCGCCACCCATCGCGTCCAGCAGATCGCGCGTCTGGTAGCAAACGGCATCGAGCGCGGCGCGCGCGATCTCCGCCACGCCCATGTCGCGGGTCAGGCCGAGGATCGCGGCGCGGGCATCCGGGTCCCAATAAGGCGCGCCAAGACCCGTAAAGGCCGGGACGAAATAGAGTCCTTCGGCGGGCGCGGCGGTCGATGCGAGCGCTTCGATCTCCCCGGCGGAGCGGATCACACCAAGCGCATCGCGCAGCCACTGCACCACCGCGCCGGCGATGAAGATGCTGCCTTCGACGGCATAGGCGACGTGCGCGCCGATGCGATAGGCGCTGGTCGCCAGCAAACGATTCTGTGATGGCGCGATCGCCGGACCGGTGTTCACCAGCGCAAAACAGCCGGTGCCATAGGTCGACTTGACGTCCCCCGGCTTGAAGCAGGCCTGACCGAAAGCCGCAGCCTGCTGATCGCCTGCCACACCGAGGATGGGAATGGCCTGGCCGAAATGTCCTTTATCGACCGCGCCAAAGCTGCCCGCACTGTCGCGCACGTCGGGGAGGATCGCCGGCGGCACCGCGAACAGGTCGAGGAGCTCCGTGTCCCAGGAAAGGCTCTTCAGATCGAGCAGCATCGTGCGCGAGGCATTGGTGACGTCCGTCGCGTGAACGCGGCCGTTGGTCAGCCGGTAGATCAACCAGGAATCGATGGTGCCGAAGCACAATTCGCCACGCTCGGCGCGTGCTCGGGCGCCCGGCACATGGTCCAGAATCCACTGCACCTTGGTCGCCGAGAAATATGGATCGAGCAGCAGCCCGGTCTTTGCGGAGACCAGACCTTCCAGCCCCTTCGCTTTTAGCTCCCGGCAGCGCTCAGCGGTGCGACGATCCTGCCAGACGATCGCATTGTGGATAGGCTTCGCCGTCGCGCGATCCCACACCACGCTCGTCTCGCGCTGGTTGGTGATGCCGATGGCGGCGACCTCGCCGGCATCCTTCAGGACCGCACGGCAGCAGGCCAGTGTCGCCTGCCAGATTTCCTCCGCATCGTGCTCGACCCAGCCATTCGCCGGATATATCTGGCGAAGCTCCTGCTGATGAGACGCGACTGGCCGCGCATCGGCGTCAAACAGGATGGCACGCGTGGACGTCGTGCCCTGGTCGATGGCGAGAATGAATTGCGCTGGCATCGTATCGCGGATCGCTCTTTGCTGAATCTAACACGGGATGGCGGGCGTTTGTGCATCCGCTGTCAAGCCACGCCAGACAAAAAGAAAGCGCGATTCGCATCGCTGCGGAATCGCGCTTTCGTGAAGTCGGTGCGGCGCGGAAGTCAGCGCATGACCGTGGGCATCCTGAAGGCCGCGGGCTGGCCCGGACAGGTCCCCGCCTCATCGTTCTGGAAACTGTACCAGCCATTGACCGGACCGCTGGTCGGCGCGCCGAAATAGTCGATGAAGACCAAGGATTGGAGATTGTAGGTCGATCCGTTCAGCGTGTAGGGGAATGCGCCGTAGTTGGCATTGTTCTCCAGCGGATCGCCATTCTCCATCAGCGTGTTGTCGGCGCAGTTCACGCTGTTATCGACGAAGGGATCGTCCATCCATTCACCGAGTTCGTGCGACATGGCCGAAACGTCCTGGGAAAAGGACCCCGCTTCGTCTTCATAGGTCGTGTAGGCGTATGTCTGGCCGCCCGGCTGGCTACCGACCGCGGAATGATACCCGCCGATGCAGCAGCCTTCGAGCGGCACCTCGGTCAGATAGGTGTCGTAGCTGATGAAGAGCGGCAGCACGTTCGGCTTGATCTGGGGAAGATTTTTCATGATCGCGCGGATCTGGTTGTCGAAGGTGTTGACGTACATCTCGCCCGCGGGATTGGCGCCGAACGGGTTGGTTATGACCTTGCCCTGACGGTTGGACACGGTGATCGTTTGCTCAGGCAGCACGGTCGGGTCGATAAAGACGACATGATAGTTTGTGTTCGTGCTGACCGACGACCAGAAATTGGCGCGCTGGTAGGCGTCGATATATTGGCCATTACCCACCCTCACGCCGCCCTGCGTGAACTTCACGCCCTTGGAAAACAGAGGCGACGCCAAAACGTTCTGAATCAGGGACTGGCCGTTGGGAAGCGTCACGGCGAGCGGGTCGAACGTCATGTTTCCGTTCTTCGGTCCGAAGACCATCTTGATCGGGATGATGTAGACGCGAACCTTGGACACCGTATTGGTTGCCGCCGGATCGCCGCCAACCATCGTGAAGTTGATGGTCTGGCCGAGCTGATCGGTGAAACTGCCGTTCCATTGCGGCAACGTCGCGGTTACTCCCGCGTGCGGCGTTGCAGATTGGTGGTTCGGCAGGACGATGAACTTCGGCTTGGGCGCCGGTTGCGCCTGTGCGGCCAAGAGTGAATTGCAAAAGGCCACGGCGCTCGCCAGCAAGGCCAGCGACGCAAGGGAGGCTATGCGCATTGGATTTCTCCTGCGTGCACGAAAGGCTCCCCCGACAGTCGCGAACGCGACGTTGGCACTAACGCAGTTCCCTTGCTGAAGTTCCTGCATCTATCAGACGGTCCATCACGTCCCAGGCGTCCTGCTGAAAGCTTTTCAGCTAAAATTGCGCAAAACCCGTTTACCCGCTTTTGCCGAAAAACCTCGAAGAATCAGAACACTGGCTCCGAGGGCTCGTTACCTTAACATCATCTTAACGACCACTTTGGTACAGGTTCCGACCGGCTTTCTTGGGCAAGGGGCATTGTCGTGGGTCTGACTGCGCGGGATATGAGCGATATGGGGCGCCTCGCCCAGTTGGCGGCGCATCCCCAGGGCGCGACGCGCGAGGAAATCTATCTGGCGGTCGCTTCGCTCTATCGCATCCAGGGTCATTATCTGAACGCGCGCGAACGGGGATTGATGCAGGAAATCCTGCGCCGCCTCGCCGGCGACGTGGAAATGGCGATCCGCATCGCGCTCGCCGAACGGCTGGCTGACGATCCCAGCGTGCCGCACGATCTCATCCTGATGCTGGCCGACGATCACATCGAGGTGGCGCGCCCTGTCATTCTGCGCAGTCCGCTTCTCACGGAATCCGACGCGTTGAGGATGATCGGGCAATACGGCGCGGCGCATCACGAAGCCATCGCCAGCCGCGCGAATATCGGCGAACCCGTTACCGACGAATTGGTACGTAGCGACGCCGAGCCGGTTCTCGCCGCTCTGGTGCGCAATGCCACCGCAAAGATCTCTGCGGCAGCGTTTGAAACGCTCGTGGAGAAGTCGAAGTCCATCGCTGCGTTGCAGGACCCGCTCGTGCATCGCGCAGACCTTCCCCCAACACTTGCTTCGCATATGTGCGAATGGGTCTCCGAAGCGCTCAAGCAACATATTGCACAACATTACAGGCTGGAGCCCGCCACGCTGGATCGCGCGCTCGATCAGGCGGAACAGGTGGTCGCGAGCGCGCCACAACCGCCAAAAGCGCAACCCGCCGAAGGCTCGCAGAAGCTGATCGAAAAGCTCGCCGTGTCCGGCCAGCTTAAAGCCGGGTTTTTGTTGCGGGTCCTCAACCAGGGGCAGATCGATCTCTTCGACCTCGCTTTCGCGCGCCTTGTCGACGTTCCGCTGTCCGATATGCGCCACAAATTCTATGAGACGGGCCCGCGCAACGTCGCGCTGGCCTGCCGCGCGGTCGGGATCGACCGCTGCGTCTTTCCCACCATTTTCAATCTGTCCCGCCAGGCCCGGCAGCTTCGTCCCACACTGACCGCCAACGACATGTCGGAAGTCCAGAACGTCTTCAACTACTTCAGCAAGGCCGGCGCGCTGGCGGAATTCCGGACGGCTTAAAAAATTCGTGGATTTCGGCCGCACCTGCTAGGATGGCGGCATGATCGACCCCTTCGGCCGCCACATCACCTATCTGCGCGTTTCGGTGACCGACCGGTGCGATTTCCGCTGCGTATACTGCATGCCGGAACATATGAATTTCCTGCCAAAGGCCGAGCTTCTAACACTCGAGGAACTGGAGCGGCTGTGCGGCGCCTTCATTGCCAAAGGCGTGGAGCGCCTGCGGATCACCGGCGGCGAGCCCTTGGTGCGCAAGGACCTGATGACGCTCATCGAGCGGCTTGGGGCACGCATCGGCGATGGCGGCCTGAAGGAATTGACCCTGACGACCAATGGCAGCCAGCTTGCACGCTTCGCGCGGCCGCTGGCGGCGGCAGGCGTCAAGCGCATCAACGTGTCGCTCGACACGCTCGACCCTGACAAGTTTCGGACGATCACGCGCTGGGGCAATCTGGGCAAAGTGCTGGCCGGGATCGATGCCGCACGGGATGCGGGTCTTCGGGTCAAGATCAACATGGTGGCGCTCAAGGACGTCAACCGCACCGAGGTGCCCGCCATGCTGGAATGGGCGCATGACCGCGGCATGGACCTGACGCTGATCGAAACCATGCCGATGGGCGAATCCGGCAGCGACCGCATCGACCAGTACCTGCCGCTGTCGCTGGTGCGCGCCGATCTGATGCAGGCATATACACTTGAAGACATCGCCTATCGCACCGGCGGACCGGCGCGTTACACGCGCGTGGCCGAGACCGGCGGAAGGCTCGGGTTCATCACGCCGCTGACGCACAATTTCTGTGAAAGCTGCAACCGCGTGCGCGTGACATGCACCGGCACGCTTTATATGTGTCTTGGCCAGAACGACGATGCCGATCTCAGGACTCCGCTGCGCCTCAGCAACAGCGATGCCCTGGTCAATGCCGCCATCGACGACGCGATTGCACGCAAGCCCAAAGGCCATGATTTCGTGATCGACCGGCGTCACAAGCGCCCTGCCGTCGCGCGCACCATGTCGCTGACGGGCGGTTGATGACCAAAGCCATCCATTTCGTAGCGGCGGACGCACCCGACGCCCAGGCCGCGCTCAAGCTCCTGCGGGAGCGCTACGACGACGCCGGCGCCGATGATAGCGAAGTGATCGTCGCGCTCGGCGGCGACGGCTTCATGCTTCAGACTCTGCACGCGTTTCTGGGGAAGCAGAAACCGATCTACGGCATGAATCTCGGCTCCGTCGGCTTTCTGATGAACGAGTTTCGCGAGGAGGACCTGCAAGCGCGGCTGGGCGCAGCCGAAGCCGCCAAAATCCATCCCCTGCGGATGCGCGCGACCAACCCGCAGGGAACGCAGGAAGCACGCGCCTTCAACGAAGTGTCGCTGCTGCGCCAGACGCGGCAGGCGGCGAAGCTCCGCATTCTTGTCGACGACAAAGCGCGTATCGCAGAACTTATCTGCGACGGCGTGCTGGTTTCGACGCCCGCCGGCAGCACGGCCTACAATCTTTCCGCACACGGCCCGATCCTTCCGATCGACGCCGCTCTTCTGGCGCTGACGCCGATCAGTGCATTCCGGCCCCGGCGCTGGCGCGGGGCACTGCTGTCCCACCGCGCGCGCGTGCGGTTCGAGATTCTGGAAGCCGCGAAACGGCCAGTGAGCGCGGTGGCGGACGATCTGGAAGTGCGCGACGTGACGGCCGTCGACGTCGCGGAAGACCGCAGCATCGCAACCACGATGCTGTTCGATGCCGGCCACAGCCTGGATGAACGGATTCTTGCAGAACAATTCGTCGATTAACCGCCTCGAAATATCTGCGGGCCGTTCAACTTCACGCAACCTTAAGGACCGTTAAGTAGCCTCAGGACTTCGGCGTGAGGGAACGCGCGCGTTGGGTGTCGGGGCTGGATGAACGGCTATCGTTTCGATCGACTGAAGATCATGGTTGTCGACGACAACGTGCATATGCGCAAGCTCGTCGTCACGATCGTGCAGGCGTTCGGCGCCACGCAGGTGGTCGAAGCGGTCGATGCCGATCAGGCCTGGAAGCTGATGCGCGAGTCCAATCCCGACGTGATCTTCCTCGACTGGGTGATGGAAGGGATCTCGGGCATCGAATTCGCCAAGATGGTGCGCACCTCGCCACAGACGCCAAATCCCTTCGTACCGATCATCATGCTGACCGGCTATACGCGGGTTGACCAGGTCCGCCAGGCGCGCGACGCCGGCGTCAACGAGTTTCTGGCCAAGCCGGTTTCGGTCAAGGTGATCCTTTCGCGGCTGATTTCCGTGATCGAGCACCCGCGGCCGTTCGTGCGGACCAAATCCTATTTCGGCCCCTGCCGCAGACGCAGAGGTGACGACGAATACCGCGGACCCGAACGGCGCGTGGGCGCCGAAGCGACCGTGGAGTGAGCACCCGAAGGACAAGATGACCAAGGAACACCCGATCGAACTCTTCATGCCGCCGAACATGCTGAAGGCGAAGGTCGGAGGCTCGATTGCCGGCATGGACATGTCGGCCGTCAAACGCGCCGAGGCGGCGATGGACACCCTCAAGACCGAGTTCCACGATTGGGTAAGCGCCGACGTCGAGAAGCTGATCGCCGCGCGGGACGCCTTCGCGGCATCGCCGAACGCCGGCACGCGTGAAAAACTCTACCGGATCAGCCACGACATCACCGGTCAGGCGCAGACGTTCGAATTTCCAATGCTGGCGCGAGTCGCAAAATCGCTGTGCCAAATGATCGCTGGAATACCGGACGCGGCGAACCTTCCGAGGCCGCTGGTCGATGCGCATGTGCACGCGATCCGCATCATCTTCCGCGACAACATCAAGACCGCCGATAATCCGATGGCGCTGGAACTGGCCAAGGAGCTGGAAGCGCGTGCCGCCGAGCTTGCTGGCGCTGCCTAAGATCCGCGTCTCCTACATCGCTTCCTTGAGATTGACCGACGTCTGCGCGTAACCCGCATCCTCGCGGATGCGCAGCACCTGCCCGTTCGGACCTGCCTCCACCCATGGCGTTACCGTCACAGGTGGATTGGCCAGCGCGGTCTCGACCGCCTCGGCAACGGTGCGCGCGCTGGCCAGCTTCATCAGATTGAGTTTGGTGGGGAACACCACATTCCAGGTCTTGCGATCCGAGATCGCGCGCTCCGGCCCGATCCAGGTCGAGTCGACGGATTCGCGTCCGTCGTGACGGCCCAGATGGCCTACGGGCGACGGCGCGATGAAGAAATGCGTGTCGAAACGCTTCGGCATGTTCTCCGGCGTGATCCAGTGGGCGAACGGCACCAGTTGATCCAGCGCCAGCCGCAAACCTTCTTCCTGCAGCAATTGAAGGAGCGGAATCTCATGCTTGTCGAGCCGCGCGCGATAGGGCTCGAGCGCCTCGAGCTTTACCGCATCGACGAAATCGCCTGTCTTTGTGTCGCGTGCGAGAAGGATGCCCGACTCTTCGAAGGCCTCGCGGATAGCCGCAGCGCCGAGCGCGCGCTTGTCATTCGACCAATCCGCCCCGCCATCGGAGAAATCGCTCAAGCCCGTTTCAGTGTCGTCGTGATGGACCTTACCGCCCGGAAACACCAAGGCACCGGAAACGAAATCGATCTGGTGATGGCGTTTGACCATGAAGACTTCGAGACCGTCCGTCGCGTCGCGCACCAGAAGGATGGTGGCGGCTGGTACCGGTGCGACCGGTGTTTTCTTTTCGCTCGTTTGCATGCGCGCATTGTGATTGCGGTCAAAGACCTGCGCAACAGAACAGTCGCTTACCTATGGGAAGGCGTCACGGAAGAAAGCAGGTCCATGACGCCGGGCGTCATCAGGAACGGCGCCACGGGAAGCGATGTGTCGGCATCGCCGCCGCCGGACGGAAACGAGGACAGATGCGGCGTCCAGTTCATCACACTCGACAGAAGCGAGCTGTTGTCTGTGAGGCTCGACGAGCCGGTCGTGTTGTATGCGATGTGCGTGGCCGCGCTGTGTTCCACCTTTTCCGTGCCGGAAGGCTGCTGGAGCGTCCAGTTGTAAACCTCGCGAACGGATTTGGCCGTGCCGTCCGTGCGATAGAAGACATTCCGGTTGGAGTCGGCCGCCTGCGGGAAAAGATCGGCGGCGCAGGCGTTCGGCTTGGACGCGTTGGTCTGGATCAACTTGCAAGCGGCGGCCGGTCCCAGGAAGTGCGCGGCATAGAGTTCGCCGTTGCAGACACCGCGGCCCAGCGTGTTTTCCAGCGCCGCGCGGGTCTGGTTGGCGAATTCGCCCTCCATCAGGGCGGCAATCTTGGGGTCTTTGCGCAGGGCAAGAATTGCCTGCCGGTCGGCTTGATTGTCCACATGGAGGCGGCCATCGGTGCCCTGGCTGATGGCATCGGCGAAGGTGCCGAGGCCGTATTTCGCCCCATGCTCCTTGACCAACCCGAGCCAGGTTTGGCCCACGAACTGGAACAGGCCTGTAGCCGACGAAGTGCTTGATTGCGCTTGTGGTTTTAGGCTGCTCTCCCGCATCGCGGTGCCGAGCAAATAATGAAAATCCGAGCCCGTCGCGGCGCTTGCCTGCTTCAGGGCTGCGATGATCTGGGACCGTTCGGTCGTGTTCTGGGTGGCTTCTGCCAGCATGGTGTCGGGTTCTCCCGCCATATCAGGAGCAACCGCCGTGCCAGAAAGGGTTAAAGCGCGTTTACGAGTTGGCGGACGAAAGCATCGAGGGCGCCCTGCTCATAAGGTTGCGCGCTGCCCTGCCCCCACACCGGTCCCGGCCAGGCAGCATCGCCCGGATTGCGGGCGACGATATGGACATGAAGCTGGGGCACGAGATTGCCAAGCGCACCGACATTGATCTTTGCCGCAGCAGTCAGCGACTTCAGACCCTCGCTCGCGCGCGCGATCTCTTCGATCATCGTGCGTCGGTCTTCCGCACTGAGATCGAATATCTCTGTCGCACCGTCGCGCCGTGGAATCAGGATCAGCCACGGATAGCGCGCATCGTTCATCGCGACCACGCGCGAGAGCGCCCAATCGGCCACAAAGACGGTGTCGGCCACCAATCGTGGATGCGGGGAGAAAACCACCGTCAACCGCTCGCTCCTGCGCTTTGGACCCGGCATAGTGACATGCAGGGGCGACAGGCCACAGGGGATTCATGCGGATCGGCATCGTCGGCGCCGGCGTTTCGGGTCAGGCCGCCGCCATCGTGCTTGCGCGCGCGGGCCACGCAGTCGAAGTGTTCGAGCGTTTCGAAACCGCGCGACCGGTCGGCGCCGGATTGCTGCTGCAACCATCGGGCCTCGAAGCGCTAGCGCGTCTGGACTTGCGCGATGAAGCGGAACGCTGTGGCGCGCACGTCTCCGAACTGGACGGACGCATCGCGGGCAACAAACGCGTCCTCGATCTCGCCTACCGGAAAGGCGAATACGGTCTGGGAATCCATCGCGCTGCGCTGTTCGACATTCTTCACACCGCGATGCTTGGCAGCGGCACGCGATTGCACCTGGGCTTCGATGTTGCCGCCATCGAAAACCCTGAACGGCCGTTCGTTCTTTCCCGTTCGGGACAGCGCGAAGGTCCGTTCGACCTCGTGCTCGATTGTGCCGGTGCGCATGACACCTTGCGGGACGCATTGAACGTCGGCGCACGGGCGCCGCTCTATCCCTGGGGGGCGGTATGGACGACGTGCCCAGACCGTAGCGGTGCCTTCGCCGGTAAGCTTCGGCAGATGTACGAGCGCGCACGCATCATGATCGGCATTCTGCCGGTTGGGCGTGTAACGGGAATGGGTGACGCTTCCTGTGTCGCATTCTTCTGGAGTCTCCGGCTTCCGGACTTCGGGGCCGAGAAAGAAGCGGGACTGGACGCTTTGAAGGCCCGGGTGCTGGCACTCTGGCCGGAAGCGGAACCCATTGTCCGGGAAATCGCGCGCTTCGACGATCTGACAATGGCGACCTATCGCGATGTGTCCGTGAAACACTGCTACCGCGGACGCGTGGTCGTGATGGGCGACGCCGCGCATGGCACGAGTCCGCAGCTTGGTCAGGGCGCCAATCTTGCGCTGATCGACGCCATCACGCTTGCCCACCACCTCAAGCGGACTGCAGACCTCGATACTGCGTTGAGAAACTATGTCCGTGCGCGGCGCGCGCACGTGGCGTTCTATCGCCATGCGTCACGCGCGCTGACGCCGGCATTTCAATCGGACAGCCGGATCGTTCCCTGGCTTCGGGATACGTTCCTGCCTTACGCCAATCTTCTGCCCGGCGGCCGCCATATGACCCGGACCACATTGTCCGGTGTGCGCAAGCTTCCATGGGGATCGTGGAAACTGCCCGACTGATCAGCCCACACCGACCGTTGGCAACCAGCCCTGACGCCAGACCAGAAACACGAGATAACAGACATACGACAGGACAAGCAGCGCGCCGCGCACACGCGACAGCCGCCAATCCACGATCAGAAGCGGCAGCAGGATCGCGCTCGCACCCGCCATCACGAGCAGATCGGTCCTGAGCATCGGATTGGCGGCAAGCGTCGCACCGGCAGCCGCGAATCCCAGCGCGCCCAGCGTGTTGAACACATTAGAAGCGATCAGATGCCCAACCGCGATGTCGCTTTGCCGCCGTGCGAGTGCAACCAGGGTCACAATGAGATCCGGCGCCGATGCGGCAAACGCAATGACGGTCAATCCCACGAAGGCCTGCGAGAGATGGTTTTGACGCGCAAACGCCTCGGCACCCGACAGGGTGAAATGCGCTCCGAGCGCGACGCCGACCAATCCAAATAGAAGAAAGAACACACCGCCCGTGGCCGACGCCGTGTCGCCGTCGAAATGCATGATCGCGTGTGCGCACGACACGGAATGTTCCGCGGAACGCCGCCAGTCGGTGAGGAAGGTCATACCGAGATAGGCCAGGAACCCCAGCAACAACACGCCGCCTTCGATGCGCGAGATATGGCCGTCATAGGCCATGGCCGCGATCGCCACAGCGGCGAGCAGCATCGCGCCGCCGTCGCGGAAAACGACCTTGGGCGAACTCGCCAGCGGATGCATCAACGCGGCAAGACCGAGGATCAGGAGAAGATTGAGGATGTTGCTGCCGATGATAGTGGCGAGCGCGATGTCCGGCGCGCCGGTCCGCGCCGCCTCGAACGATACGGCGAATTCCGGCGCGGAGGTGCCGGTGGTGATCACCAGAAGACCGATCAGCAAAGGCGGGAGATTGAACGCTCTCGAGAACGCGACGCCGCCGCGCACGACTGCTTCGCTGCCGAATAGCAGCAGGAACAGGCCACACCCGAGAAACCAGTACGCCATGTTCAGCTCGCGCGAAATCGGCGCGGATCAAAGGCTTCAAAGCCCTCCTGATGTCCCAGAACGAGACGTGACAGAAGGTCACCGATGGACGGTGCAAAGAGAATGCCGTTGCGATACTGGCCCGACGCCACAAAGAGATTAGACACCGTCGTTGGACCCAGCAGCGGCAATCCATCCGGCGATCCCGGCCTTAACCCGGCCCAGTGTTCGTCGATCTTCCATTGGCGCAGTGACGGCATCAGCGCGATCGCGCGTGAACTCAGCCAGTCTTCGGCCTCGTCGGTCAGCGACGTATCGAAACCGGCGTCTTCCAATGTTGCGCCGATGAGCAGCCGTCCGGCGCGCGGGACAAGATAGACATCGTTTCCCCACACCACATGCTTGGGAAGCCGCGCACCCTCGGGTGGCACAAGCGCCAGCATTTCGCCTTTCATGGGTTTCACCGGTGGAAGCGCATCCGGCGGCAGGCCATCGATCAGGCCGCTCCACGCACCGGCCGCGAGCACGAAGGCGTCGGCGTGATGGATCGCGACCGACGTATGAACGGAAACCGCGCGGCCTTCGTGGACCACGATCCGCACCACGGCTTCATTGCACGACAAGACGCCGCCGGCGCGAACGAAAGCCGCGGTCAGCGCACGGCCGAGCGCGCGGTTGTCCACCTGCGCTTCGCGCGGATCCGACAAAGCACCTTTCAGAGCACCGAGCATCGGCTCCATCGCGCGCGCTTCATCCGGCGCGAGCATTTTCAATTCCGGATCGGCGTTTGCGCGCGCGACGTGGACCCCGGCCTCTTCCGCCGTCAGCGCGATCATCAACGCACCGCTCTGGCGATAGCCGATATCGATCCCGGAGGCTTCTTCGACTTCGCGCGCGAAGGCAGGCCACATTTGCTGGGAGCGCTGCGCAAGTTCCGCTTCCGCCGCCGGCGCGTCGGCCATCTCGCTGCTTGCGGCGATCATGCCGGCGGCAGCCCAGGTCGCGCCGAGTCCCGCTTGGCCACGATCCAGGATCAGAACGTCCGCGCCGGCCTGGCGCAGGCGCCAGCCGATCGCGAGTCCCGCAACCCCGGCACCGATGATGACGACGTTCATGCCGGGCCCCTTGCCAGCCGGATACCGGTGACGACAAAGCAAGCGATGCCGAGGCCGTGGGCGATCACGCCGAACCAGGAAGGTACAAAGCAGGCGATTGCGAAAACCGCTGTGCAGATCAGCGCGTCGATGGGGCGAGCCCGCTTTTCCGAAACGGAGCAGACGGCAACACATCCAAAAAGCAGGAAGCAGGCCGCCAGCGCGCGTGTCGGATCGGCCAGCGCAAAGGCGAACGGCACGCTCGCGAAGACAATACTGTCGAGGACGATGCGTCGGTTCTCTCGAGCTTCAGCTACCGCGAAAATATCGGCCAAGCGCCCCAGCAGAAAGACCGCAAGCCCGGCTGCGTAGTACTCCCTGGCGATCAGAGGAAACGCGAGGAGGCTAACTGCGAAAGCGGCGATGGTCAGTGACGCAGGCGAAATACCACCCGCGGCGACGCGCGCAACAATTTGAGTTCGTATGGACTCAAACAATGGCTGGAAATTGTCCCCCATGATCGGACGCCTTAGGCGGGCACAGGCCCGGCGTCAACGTGCGTCAGGGCGGGAAGATGCCTTCGGAGCCAAAGCTGCCCTTCGGCCGATCGCCGCGAAGATTACCGTTCAGCGCCTGAATTTCGCGCAACACGAAGTACAGGAGAAGGGAGTCCACGGAGTCCGATTTCGCGGTGGTGAGACCGCCGATCGAAGCTTCGACCCCCCCGTCGCCTGTCAGCGAAATCTTGACGCCGTGAAGCTCGATGGATTCGCGTTTCATGATCAATCTCCAGAACGCCCGTTCGATGAACGGATAGCAAAAAGCACAGCCTGGAAAGACCTTATGATGCAGCGGTCGGTTGTCAAACGTAACAGGCCGGGTAATGTGTCGGGGCACCGGAGCGAGGTAGCCTGCGATGATGCGGCGATGGGTTTTGTCTGCATGCGGCGCAATCGCGCTTTTCTGGGCAGGAGCGGCGCAGGCGGGCAACAGTCCGTGGTCAATGACGCTTTATGCCGGCCCGTCCTCCACCGCTTTCGTGACCGAGATCCTGGGCGGCCGTTTCGATGTGAACGGCGGCATGGTTGGGCTTGCGATCGACCGCGGCATGTTCCGGCTGGGTTCCGGCATATCGTTTGGCGCCGAGCTGCAGGTCACGCAATTCTTCGGCAAATATACCTACAACACTGGCGCGCTCGGCGTGGGATTCCGTTTCGACGAGTTCCCGTGGAGCGACAGGTTGCCGACGACCATGGCGATCTACAGCGGACCGTCCTATGCGCCCAATGCGCCTCTGATCCTCGATCCCTCGCCGCACCCCGATCCGAAGTTCCTGAATTTCGTCAGCATCGAACTGGCATTCGGAATCAGCCGCAACCTGGACTTGGGACTGCGCGTCTATCACCGCTCCGGCGCGTGGGGCACCTACAGCAACACCGCCGATGTCGGCAGCATGCTCGGGATTGCGCTGCGCCGCCGATTCTGACGATTACTGATCCAGTTGCGGAGGCGTCCAGGCGTCGGCCCGCGACTGCGCTTCGTGCCGCGTCGTATCGGTGAGGATCGTGTCGAGACGATCCTTTATGTCGGGCGCGATATCGGGCAGGCCGAGCGCCAGCCTTATGCCGTTGGAGTGATAAAGCAGCGCCCACTTCTCAGCCTCGATCGGATCGGCGGCAACGCCCGTACCGTCGAGATAGAGAAGCACGGCCGCGGCCTGCGCCTTGTTGAAGCCGCCATCGGCCGCGCGCACGACCCACATCACCCCTTCGTTGCGCATGTCGGCCGCCTTTTTCGGATCGGGCTGCGCTTTCGCCATGTCGAGGAGGCACTCACCGAGATCGAACTGCGAAATCTGATAGCCGGAGCCGCGCTCCACCACGAGGCGCAGCATCGGCACGGCCTTGTCGCATTTGCCCTGCATGCGCAGGTCCTGCGCGATGGCGCCGGTATCGCGGCTCACGGGCCCCTTTGAATCGCTGCTGGGCGTCTGCCCGTGATCGGCCTGGCCGTAGTCCATATCGCCACCGCGGATCTGCGGTCCGGCAAACGCCGGCGTCGCGGACGCGATCGCGAATGCTGCCAAAAGCGCGACTGGTTTCATGGGTACTGTCCACTGGGCCCCGGCGCTTTTTATCACATCCGGCGCGGGAGCGAACGGTGAAGCGTGCTCAAATTGTCGCTCCGCTGCTGACACCTTCCTGTCAGCAGTCTGGCAGGAGCGGGGCTGCAAAGAAGGCGGTTGCGCCTTATATTGGCGGCATGGCGCACAACAATGGCATGGTTCCCCGGAAAGGCCGGAAGGGCTTGTCCGAGAACGCGGCGAAGTTCCGCGCGGCGGTGAACGAGGTCGAGCCCGCGGGCACGGCCTACGATCCCGGTCCGCCGGAGAATGACGACTCGCTGCCCGTCGGCGGAGCCGACAATGGAACAATATCGCCAATCGGCAGCCTGCCGCTGCATGGCGCGACGGGGGCGGAGCTGGCCGGCTTCGTGCCGCACCGTCCCGTGCGTCCGGAGAAATCCGAAGGCGGCATCAAGTTCAAGCTGGTGAGCGAATACCAACCGGCCGGCGACCAGCCAACGGCGATCAAGGAACTCGTCGAAGGTGTGCGCGCCGCCGAACGCGACCAGGTACTGCTCGGCGTCACCGGTTCGGGCAAGACCTTCACGATGGCGAAGGTGATCGAGGCGGTGCAGCGCCCGGCCCTCATCCTCGCGCCGAACAAGACGCTGGCCGCGCAGCTCTATGCCGAGATGAAGAGCTTCTTCCCCGAGAATGCGGTCGAGTATTTCGTCTCGTATTACGACTACTACCAGCCCGAAGCCTATATCCCGCGCAGCGACACCTATATCGAGAAGGATTCCTCGGTGAACGAGGAGATCGACCGCATGCGCCATTCGGCGACGCGCGCGATCCTGGAGCGCGACGACGTCATCATCGTGGCGAGCGTGTCGT
>Ga0157369_10005090_pt1 | contig 15385 bp, 11 predicted proteins | sample C25metaG_FD_113461 | JGI IMG/M metagenome (GOLD analysis project Ga0157369, IMG submission 113461) | Corn rhizosphere microbial communities from Kellogg Biological Station, Michigan, USA - C2-5 metaG | ecosystem: Host-associated > Plants > Roots > Rhizosphere > Soil | place: USA: Michigan... | reverse complement strand
TGAGGTCGTCGGCCTGGCGCAGCTCGCGGATGTAGTCGGTGGCGGCGAGCAGGCCGGGCGCGTCTTCATTCGGCAAGCCGAGCTGTTTGCTGGCGGCAAGGCCGAGGCCGAGGAACACCGCATTGAAGTGCTGGTGCAGGTCGCTCAAGGTCAGGTTGTCCCCCAGGCGCTGGCCGTGGCGGATCTCGATACCGCCGATCTGTAAGAGGAAATCCAGCTCCTTCTGCGCAAAGTCATCCACCAGTTTGTACTTGGCGATCCCGTATTCATTCAGGCCGCCAGCTTTTTCCCGGGCTTCGAAAATCACCACGTCGTGACCGTGCATGGCACTGCGATGGGCACAAGACAGACCGGCAGGCCCGGCACCGACCACGGCAATCCGCTTGCCGGTAGGCGCGGCGCGGTGGAAGGGGTGTTCGCTGAAGTGCGCGTTGTCGATAGCGTAGCGTTGCAACAGGCCGATCAGCACCGGAGCGCATTCTTCGGCGTTGTTACGCACGCAGGCTTGCTGGCACAGGATTTCGGTGGGGCACACCCGCGCGCAACTGCCGCCGAGGATATTGGCCGAGAGAATCTTCTGCGCCGCGCCTTGCACGTTTTCGGTGTGGATGTTGCGGATGAACGACGGGATATCGATTTCGCTGGGGCACGCGTTCACGCAGGGCGCGTCGTAGCAATACAGGCAGCGCGAGGCTTCCAGTTGGGCCTGGCGGGCGTTGAGGGGCGGTGCCAGGTCGGTGAAATGGCTGGCGAGTGTCGGTCCATCCTCAACGGGATGGGGGAGGTGGGTCAGGGTCTGGATCACGGTGTTGGCCTCACGGTTATTGAGGTGCTGCCTCTGATGGGCATTGGTTTTGTTGTTGCTTGCACTGGCCTCATCGGGGGCAAGCCCCCTCCCACACTTGACCGCGTTGATCCTGTTGGAATGGGGTCAATGTGGGAGGGGGCTTGCCCCCGATAGCGGTCTCAGCGCTTCACAGCCACTGGCCTGGAATACTCAGCCCGCTTGCTCAACTGCTCGAACACCGGCGGATACGCCGGCCGCTCCACATAACGCCCGGCCCCGCGCTCGGCGCGCAGATCGCCATCGGCCCAGACCTGCTTGCCCTGGCTGATGGTGTGGCTGGGCACACCGCGTACGGTCTTGCCTTCGAAGATGTTGAAGTCGACCTGCTGGTGATGGGTCTTGGCGGAAATGGTCCGCGTGCCCTGTGGGTCCCACAGCACCAGGTCGGCATCCGCACCCACGCGAATCGCACCTTTGCGCGGGTAGAGGTTGAAGATCTTCGCAGTGTTGGTGGAGGTCAGCGCCACGAACTCCTGCATCGACAGGCGCCCGGTGTTCACGCCTTCATCCCACAACAGCGCCATGCGGTCTTCGATACCGGCGGTGCCATTGGGGATCTTGCTGAAGTCGTCGCGCCCGGCGGCTTTTTGCTCGGCGCAGAAGCAGCAGTGGTCGGTGGCGGTGGTGTGCAGGTTGCCCGATTGCAGGCCGTGCCAAAGCGCGTCCTGGTGCCCGCGGGGTCGGAACGGCGGGCTCATCACGTAGCCGGCAGCGGTCTGCCAGTCGGGGTGTTGGTAGACGCTGTCGTCGAGCAACAGGTGCCCGGCGAGGACTTCACCGTAGACCGGCTGGCCTTTGGCACGGGCGTAGGTGATTTCGTCCAGCGCTTCTTTGGTGGACACATGCACCAGGTACAACGGCGTGCCGAGGGTCTCGGCGATCCGGATCGCCCGGCTGGCCGCTTCGCCTTCCACCTGCGACGGACGCGACAGCGGGTGCGCTTCCGGCCCGGTGATGCCCTGGGCCATCAGCTTGCGTTGCAGGTGATACACCAGCTCGCCGTTTTCCGCATGCACGGTGGGCACTGCGCCCAGTTCCAGGCAGCGCTCGAAGCTGGCGACCAGGGTGTCGTCCGCCGCCATGATCGCGTTCTTGTAGGCCATGAAGTGCTTGAAGCTGTTGATGCCGTGGTGGCTGACCAGCTCGGCCATTTCCTCGCGCACCTGCTCGCTCCACCAGGTGATCGCCACATGGAAGCCGTAATCGGAGGCGGACTTTTCCGCCCAGCCGCGCCATTGGTGAAAGGCTTCCAGCAAGGATTGCTGCGGGTTGGGAATGACGAAGTCGATGATCGACGTGGTGCCTCCCGCCAGGCCCGCCGCCGTACCGCTGAAAAAGTCTTCACTGGCCACGGTGCCCATGAAGGGCAATTGCATATGGGTGTGGGGATCGATGCCGCCGGGCATCAGGTATTGGCCGCTGCCATCGAGTATTTCAGTGCTGGCGGGAATATCCAGGTTCGTACCAATAGCCCGGATCAGACCGCCTGCGCACAATACATCGGCGCGGTAACTTTCATCATGGGTAATAACGGTGGCGCCACGGATCAACAGCGACATGTCGAGTTCCTCACAGGCTTGACCGGCTTGTGCCAGTTCTAAGTGTTGTATTGCTGCTTGCCGATGGTCGGTTAATTCCTGTCATCGGTGACAGGAATAGAAACTAGCCCGAGTTTTTCGATTGGGCAAGAAGATTTTTTATAAGCATATATCGTTTTCAACCTATTGATTTTTAAGGATAAAAATCAATAATCACCAAAATGTAGCGACCTCTCACCATTTTGACGCACTTGACAGGTTCTTGAATTGAGCAACATTTCCTATTGCAAATCAGACGCTTGAGACATGCCTCTTGACGGGTAGGGGAAATAAAAATAATTGTGTTGCACCAGATTGAGTCCTGATGGTTCGGGCAACTTCCGCACTATTTAGCCTGAGTAAGGCGGCAAGTACCGAAGGCGCAATCGGAAAGCTGATAAACATCAGCACGTTATATAAGCGGTGAGGGTGCGGTAACGCTTGTCGGCACGGTTATTGAGTGCAGAGGCGGCTGGCCGGGCCCGTGATGTCATGTTGTTTACGAGGTACTCCGGCCGCCTGCACCCAACTGCAGGCGCGCAACAATAATTCGAAAAAACCGTGGAGCGGCCATGCAACAGAACAGATCGCAAGTCATTGAACGCAACGGCCTGTACGAACTCGACGCCGGCCCCGACGTCCTCGACAGCCCTCGCTACAACCACGACATGGCACCGACCAAGGTGCACGAACGCACCTGGAACAAGTGGCACATCACCGCGCTGTGGGTCGGTATGTCGATCTGCGTGCCCACGTATACGCTGGGTGGCGTGCTCACTGCGTACTTCGGGCTGTCGGTGGGCGCGGCGCTGATGGCGATCCTGCTCGCGAACATCGTGGTGCTGATTCCGCTGACGCTGAACGCCTTTCCGGGCACCAAGTACGGCATACCGTTTCCGGTGTTGTTGCGGTCGTCATTCGGCATCCTCGGCTCCAATGTGCCGTGCCTGATCAGGGCGTTGGTGGCCTGTGGCTGGTTTGGTATCCAGTCCATGTTTGGCGGGCTGGCGATCCACCTGTTCCTGGGCTCGATCTTCGAGGGGTGGAAGTCCCTTGGCGGCACCGGCGAGGTGATCGGTTTCATGATTTTCTGGTGCCTGAACCTGTGGGTGGTGCTGCGTGGCGCCGAATCGATCAAGCGCCTGGAAACCTTGTCGGCGCCGTTGCTGGTGGCGGTGGGCATCGGCCTGCTGGTGTGGGCGATGCCCAACGTGTCGATCAGCGAATTGATGGCGATCCCGCCCAAGCGTCCCGAGGGTGCGAGCCTGACCGGTTACTTCATGGCCGGGCTCACCGCGATGGTAGGGTTCTGGGCCACCTTGTCACTGAACATTCCCGATTTCAGCCGCTACGCCAAAAGCCAGAAGGACCAGATTCTCGGGCAGATTTTCGGCCTGCCGCTGACCATGTTCCTGTTCGCCGCCCTCGGCGTGATCATGACCGCCGCTTCGGTGAAACTGGTGGCGTGAGCGTGTCCGATCCGGTGACACTGATCGGGCATATCCAGAGCCCGGTGTGGGTGGCCGTGGCCATGGCGCTGATCATCGTCGCCACCTTGTCCACCAACACCGCCGCGAACATTGTCTCGCCCACCAATGACTTCCAGAACATCGCGCCCAAGCTGATCAACCGCACCACGGCGGTGATCCTCACCGGCCTGGTCTGGCTGGCGTTGATGGCCCATGAGCTGCTGAAGAAACTCGGCCTGATCGTTTCCGAGGTGAGCCTGGAGACCGTCTACTCCAACTGGTTGCTCGGCTATTCCAGCCTGCTGGGGCCTATCGCCGGGATCATGGTGGTGGACTATTTCATCACCCGCAAACAGCAACTGGACTTGGCCGGCCTGTATCGCGATGACGTTTACCCGGCATGGAACTGGAGCGGTTTCATCGCCTTCGGCGTGCCGGTGGTGCTGACCTTGCTGTCGTTGGGCAGCGATGCGTTCAGCTGGTTCTACAGCTATGGCTGGTTTACCGGTTCGGCGCTGGGTGGGTTGCTGTATTACGGCCTGAATGCCAAGCGCGGGGCCACGCCGGTCACCGTCAATCCATAAGAAGAAATGTAGCCTGAGGAGATCCCCATGAACGCTGCCCTGGACGTTCTGCAATCCACCCATCAGCACATCAACCGCGACCGCCTGTGGCAATCGCTGATGGACCTGGCCAGGCTCGGCGCCACGCCCAAGGGGGGGGTGTGTCGCCTGGCCCTCACCGACCTCGACCGCAAGGCCCGCGATCTGTTCGTGCAGTGGTGCGAAGACGCCGGCTGCACCGTGACCGTCGACGGCATCGGCAATATCTTCGCCCGCCGCCCCGGACGCAACCCTGACCTGCCGCCGGTGATGACCGGCAGCCATATCGACACCCAGCCCACCGGCGGCAAGTTCGACGGTTGCTTTGGCGTGCTGGCAGGGGGGGAAGTGCTGCGGACGCTCAATGACCTCAAGTTGGAGACCGAGGCACCGTTGGAAGTGGTGGTGTGGACCAACGAAGAAGGCTCGCGTTTTCCGCCCTGCATGATGGGCTCGGGGGTGTTTGCCGAGAAATTCACCCTGGCCGATACCTTGGCCAAGGTCGATGTGGATGGCGTCAGTGTGGGCGATGCGCTGAATGCGATTGGCTACGCGGGCTCGCGGCCGGTCAGCGGGCACAAGGTGGGAGCGTATGTCGAGGCGCATATCGAACAAGGGCCGATTCTTGAGGATGAGAAGAAGACGATTGGCGTGGTGCTCGGCGCCTTGGGGCAGAAGTGGTTCGACCTGAAACTGCGTGGCGTCGAGGCGCATGCGGGGCCGACGCCGATGCACCTGCGCAAGGATGCTCTGGTGGGCGCGGCAGCGGTGGTGGCGGCGGTGAACGCAGCCGCATTGGCGCACCAACCTCATGCATGTGGGACGGTGGGTTGCCTGCAGGCTTATCCGGGATCGCGCAACGTCATTCCCGGTGAAGTGCGCATGACCCTGGATTTTCGTCACCTGGAGCCGGCGCGCCTGGACTCGATGATCAGTGAGGTGCGCAAGGTCATTGAGGACACCTGCACCAAGCATGGGCTCAGTTTCGAGATGGAGCCCACCGCTGACTTCCCGCCGCTGTATTTCGATCAGGGCTGCGTAGACGCGGTGCGCAATGCCGCCAATGGCCTGGGCTTGTCGAACATGGATATCGTCAGCGGGGCAGGGCACGACGCAATTTTCGTCGCCGAACTGGGCCCGGCGGGGATGATTTTCGTGCCGTGCGAGGGCGGCATCAGCCACAACGAAATCGAGAATGCCGCACCGGATGACCTGGCGGCGGGATGTGCGGTGTTGTTGCGGGCGATGGTTGCAGCGTCAGCCGCTATCGCCAGCGGCAAGCTGGCCGCCTGAAATGCAGTAAAAAATGTGGGAGGGGCAAGCCCCCTCCCACATTGGTTCTGCGGCGTTCATACATTGTGTGTCTGGCACAGGAGCAGGGTGGAAGGGGACAAGCCCCCTCCCACATTGGTTCTGCGGCGTTCATACATTGTGTGTCTGGCACAGGAGCAGGGTGGAAGGGGGCAAGCCCCCTCCCACATTGGTTCTGCGGCGTTCATACATTGTGTGTCTGGCACAGGACAAGTGTGGGAGGGGGCTTGCCCCCGATTGCGGTAGTTCAGTTGACAGTTATGTGACTGACCCACCGTATCAGGCGCCCGGCTGCCAGCCACCGCCAAGCGCCGTCACCAACCCCACACTCGCCTGCAACTGCCGCGTCTGCACCGCCTGCAAGGTGCGCTGCGCCTGTAACGCTGCCGTCTGCGCCGTCACCACATCCAGATAACTCACGGCCCCCGCCTCGTAGCTGTTCATCGCCAGCGCCTGGGTGTGCTGCGCCGCGTCCGCTGCTGCCTGCTCATCCAAGGCTTCCTGCTGCAGATCTCGCAATTGCCCCAGGTTATCTTCCACCTCGCGCACGGCCTTCAGCACCTGGCTGCGGTAGTGCGCCGATGCCTCTTCGAATTCGGCTTTGGCCTGGCGCTCGTTGGCGCTCAGGCGGCCCCCGTCAAAGATCGGCAGGTTCACCAGCGGCCCCAGCGCCCAGTAGCGATTACCGGCGGACAGCAGGTTGCCGACGCCCTGCGTCTGCCCGCCAATCAACCCGGTCAGGCTGAAATCCGGATACCACGCTGCCTTCGCTACGCCGATGTTGGCGTTGGCGGCAAACACCCGCCGTTCCGCCGCTGCAATATCCGGCCGACGTTGCAGGAGATGGCTTGGCAGCTGCGATGGAATGCCCGGCAGTGCAATCAATTGCGGGCTCGGCGGCACGGAGAACTCGCTGGCCGCCACGCCCACCAGTTCACCGATGGCATGCTCGGTCAGGTTGCGTTGCCCGCGGACTTCATCCAGCTGCGCCTTGGCTTCGGCCAGTTGGTTCTGTGCACGCGTCAGGTCCAGCTCCGAGGCGATCTGGCCCTCATACCGGCTGCGGGTCAGTTGCAGGGCCTGGCTGAAATCATCCAGCGAACGCTTGCGAATCCGCGCCTGTGCATCCAGCCCATTGAGCTGCACATACAGGCTCGCCAGTTGATGCTGCAAGCTCAGGCGCGCCACCGCCAGGTCGTCACCCGACGCTTGCGCCTGGGCGTCACCCGCCGCCACCTGGTTGCGGATTTTGCCCCACAGGTCCAGGTCGTAACTCAACGAAAACCCTGCGCTATTGCTGTTGTACACCGACGGCTGCGTGGTCCCGCGTAGCGGCCGTGAATCCGATTGGCGCTGGCGCAACGGCTGTGCGCTGGCGGTGATCTGCGGGAACAGCCCGGCATGCAGTTGGCTGGCGTACGCCTGGGACGCATCGAAGTGCGCCAGTGCCGCCGCCAGGTCCGGGTTGGCCTTGAGCAGTTGCTGTTGCAGGTCGTTCAGGCGCGGATCGTGGTAGAGCTTCCACCATTCGGGCGCCAATTGGTCGGACGGTTGCGCGCTGTGCCAGGGACCGTCGCTGGTCTGTTCGCGGTAGTGCGCAGGCAGGTCAATCGGCGGCACCTTGTAGGTGGGCGCCATCGAGCAACCCTGTAACGCCAGCAGCATCAGTGCAACGAGGGGCTTAAGCCTTGGGCGCATGCGTACCTCCAGCGGCGTCGGCCAGTTGCACCGGGTCGCCTTCGCGCAGGGCGTCGGGCGGGTTGTCGACCACGCGGTCGGCGGGTTTCAGGCCCTGGTCGATGACCAGGCGTTCACCGAGGTCGAGGCCGATATGGATGTCTTGCAAGTGCACATGATTCTGCGCATCCAGCACCGCCACTTGCGTGCCCTGGGCGCGGAAGATCAACGCGCTGGCCGGGATGCTCACGCCATGGGTGTCCGCCGGGATCGGCAGGGTCGCTTCGGCGTAATCGCCGGGCAGCAGCTCGCCGTTGGGGTTGTCGGCCACGAACTGCGCGAGCAGGGTGCCGGAGCGCCGGTCGATGGCCGTGGAGTCGCCGATCAGGCGCGCCTTGAAGTGCTCGCCAGGATGCTCGGGTACCGTCAGCTCGGCTTCAAGGCCGGGGTGGATGACCGCGGCGTAGTTCTGCGGCACCGGTACATACAGGCGCAGTTGGTGGGTGTCGGCGATGTTGAACAGCTCCGGGTCGCTGTCGGTGTCGGCCTTGATCAACTGGCCGATATCGGTGTTACGTGGGTGATGGTGCCGGCGAACGGCGCGCGGATAGTCTTGTAGCTTTCCAGTGCGGTCAGCCTGGCGTAGTCGGCAGCGGCGGCCTCGGCGTTGGCTTTGGCGGCGGCGGCATTGGAAGTTTTCTCATCGGCTTCCTGGCGCGACACCGAGTGGCTCGCCAGCAAGTTCTGCCAGCGCGTGGCGGTGGTGGCGGCCAGGCGTGCGTTGGCCTGTTCCTGCACCAGGCGTGCGTGGGCCTGCGCCAGTTGTTGGTCGAGGTCGGGGCTGTCGATCTCGGCAAGGATTTGCCCGGCTTCGACCCGCGTCCCGATGTCGGCTTTCCAGTCCTTGAGGTAGCCGCTGACCCGCGCATGGATCGGTGCCTTGCTCCAAGCTTCCAGGTGCGCGGGCAGGCGCAGGGTATCGCCGGCCGCATTCTGCTGCGGTTGGAACACCATCACCTGCGGGATGGCGGCGGTCTCGGTCCAGGCCGTGACCGACTGTTCGTGCAAGGTACGGGCGTGCAGGCCGTTGGCGACCAACAGGGCGGCCAGGGTCAGGCCGCCGACACCCATGAGCATCAGACGCTTGCGCGAGGGTTTGTGATCAGACGACATGAGACGTTTCTCCAGCTGTAGCACGATTAGGGTGACGACCGTGGACCAGGCTGAAGACCACGGGTACAAACAACAGGGTGGCCGTGGTGGCGAGGACCAGGCCACCGATCACCGCACGGCCGAGCGGGGCGTTCTGTTCTTCGGACATCGCCAGGGGCAACATGCCGATGATCATCGCCAGGGCGGTCATGCACACCGGACGAAAACGCGTGTAGCCGGCTTCCAGCGCCGCCTTCAATGCATCGCCATGTTCGGCCAGGCGTTCGCGGCAGAAACTCACCACCAGGATCGAGTTGGCGGTGGCGACGCCCATGCACAGGATCGCCCCGGTCAATGCCGGCACCGACAAGGACGTGTCGCTGAGGAACAGTATCCACACGATCCCCGCCAGCGCCGCCGGCAAGGCGGTGATGATCACGAACGGGTCGACCCATGATTGGAAGTTGACCACGATCAGCAGGTAGATCAGCACCACCGCACCGAGCAGGCCAAAACTCAAGCCGCTGAACGCTTCATGCAGTGCATCGATCTGCCCATGCAGGCTTATCACCGCGCCTTTGGGGCGCATGGAGGCGGTGTCATCCAGCACTTTCTGAACGTCACGGGCCACGCCGCCGAGGTCGCGGCCTTGCACGTTGGCATACAGGTCCAGGGTCGGCTCGATGTTGTAGTGGGTCACAACCGCCGGGCTCTGCACGCGGGAGATGGTGGCTACACCGCCGAGGATCTGCGACTGGCCGTTAGCACCGGTCACCGGCAGGGCTTCCAGCGAGGGCAGGCTGTCGAGGCGGTATTGCGGGGTGGCCGCGACGATGGAATAGGACACACCGTTGGCCGGGTTGAGCCAGAAGGTCGGCGCCACCTGGGAACTGCCGGCGAGGGACGCCACCATGCGGTTGGTCACGTCGCGCTCGGTGATACCCAGGCCATTGGCGCGCAGGCGGTCGACGTTCACCTGCAGCGACGGGTAGCCGGTGGATTGCTGGATACGCAGGTCGGCGATGCCCGGTACGTTTCGCAGGCGTCGCTCAAGCTCCACTGCATAGGCGCGGTTTTCTTCATCACTGCGCCCGGAGATCTTCACGTCCAGCGGAGCCGGGGCGCCAAAGTTGAGAATCTGGCTGCTGATGTCCGCCGGCAGGAACGCAAAGTGGCTGCCGGGGAAACTTTGCGGCAGGGCTTCACGCAGTTTTTTCACGTAATCGGCGGTGGGCGCATGGTCCTTTTTCAGGGTGACCTGTATATCGCCATCCTGCGGACCGATGGTGCCGCTGCTGCTGTAGGCCATGTCGATGCCGCTGAGCGGAATGCCGATGTTGTCGACGATAGTGTCCAACTCTTCGGCGGGGATCACTTCGCGGATCCGCGCTTCGATGCGGTCGAAGGCCGCGGCGCTTTCTTCGATACGCGTGCCCAGTGGCAAGCGTACGTGCAGGGCCAGGGCGCCTGCGTCGGTGGCCGGGAAAAAATCCTGGCCCAGGCTCGGCAGCAGCAGGAACGACGCCAGCACACAGGCCAGGAAGCCGACGATAAAACGCTTGCGATTGCCCAGCGCCAAGGTCAGCAAGCCGTGGTAGGTGTCGCGGATGTTCGAGAAGTGACGCTCGAAGCCCTGCTGGAAATTCAGCACCGATTGCAGCACGCGATTGCGCGGTTTCGGGTGCTGTTCACCCTCGTGGTGGTTGATGAATTCATCTTCCGGGTGATGCCCAGCGCCTGGCTCCGGCGTGTGGGGCTTGAGCAGGAACATCGCCAGGGTCGGCACCAGCGTCCGCGAGAGGATGAACGAACTGGCCATGGCAAAGATCACCGCCAGGGCCATCGGCCGGAACAGGTAACCGGCGATGCCTTGCAGCAGGAACATCGGCACGAACACGATGCAGATGCACAGCAGCGAGACGAACGCCGGGCCGACAATTTGCGCGGCACCGTCGAGGATCGCGGTCTTCACCGCCTTGCCTTGCTCCAGATGCCAGTTGATGTTTTCGATGGTCACCGTGGCGTCGTCCACCAGGATGCCCACGGCCAGCGCCAGCCCGCCCAACGTCATCACGTTGAGGGTTTGCCCGCTGGCCGCCAGCAACGCGATGGCCGAGAGCACGGCCAAGGGAATTGACGCGGCGATGATCAGCGTCGAGCGCCAGCTGCCGAGGAACAGCAGGATCATCGCACTGGTCAGCAGCGCGGCAATGATGCCTTCCTGGGCCACGCTGCCCACCGCTTGCTTGACGAACACCGATGCGTCGCCGAGCAGCGAGGTCTTCAGCGATGGCGGCAGGGTTTCGTTGATGCGCGGCAACATCTGGCGGATGCCGTCGATGATCGACAGGGTGGAAATGCTGCCGTTTTTCAGCGCCGGCATCAGCACGGCGCGGTGGCCGTCGACGCGCACAATATTGGTCTGCGGTGGCGAGCCGTCACGCACGTGCGCCACCTGGCCAATCGTGATCAGCGCACCGTCGACGGTCTTGATCGGCAGGTCGTTGAGTTCATCGATGGCCTTTGGGCTGTTGTTGAGCAGGATCGTGTATTCGTCGGGGCCGAGTTTGGCGGTGCCCACCGGGATGATCTGGTTCTGCAGTGCCAGGGCGTTACCCACGTCCTGCGCCGACAGGCCTTTGGCAGCCAGCGCCTGCGGGTCGAGGTCGAGGGTGATCTGGCGTTGCTTGCCACCCATCGGTGTCGGCATGGCCAGGCCGGGCAGGGAACTGAGCGGCAAGCGGATGTTGTTCTGCACCAGGTCGCGGATCTTGGCTTCCGAGAGGCTGGGGCTGGAGAACGCCATTTGCAGGATCGGCACCGTGGAGGCGCTGTAGTTGAGGATCAGCGGCGGCGTGATGCCCGGTGGCATTTGCTTGAGTACGGTTTGTGAAACCGCCGTCACTTGGGCATTGGCGGTGCGGATATCCACGCCGGGCTGGAAGAAGATCTTGACGATGCCCATGCCGGGCAGCGATTGCGATTCTATATGTTCGATGTCGTTTGCGGTTGTGCTCAGGGAGCGTTCGTAGGTGTAGATCACCCGGCCGGCCATGGCGTCCGGCGACAGGCCGTTGTACTGCCAGACCACGGCGACCACGGGGATGCCGATATCCGGGAAAACATCAGTAGGGGTACGCAGGGCCGCCATTGGCCCGATGATGCAGATGAAGATGGCCAACACGATAAAGGTGTATGGCTTTTGCAGTGCGGTCTTTACCAGCCCGAGCATGCGTGAAACCTCCGGAAGGAGCAGGATTGCAAACCCCGGCAGTCTCCCGCGACCCACCTAACACGCACCTTTCAGCCAGGTGAAGGAACATTTAGGTTAGGGCTGAAGATCGTTTCATATGTATTCATTTGTTCTAAAAAGGGCAGCTCCTCAAGCTTGCAACCCATCGGACACATTGTCTTTCTTTGGAGCCCTGCCATGTCACTCAAACCTTTATTGTTGATTCCTGCCCTTGGTGCTGTGCTGTTGTTGTCGGCATGTGCCGGCCCGATCCCCAAGGCTGACCCGAGCGAAGCGTGGATCGGTCTGAAAGAAGAAGCGCCGAATGACCTGATGGCCGAGCGGGTAGATGGCAAGCGCGTGGATGACGGGCGCTTTTTTGAAGTGCCACCAGGCGATCATCGCCTGGATGTGACGCTGTTCGAGGAAGAACCCGGCGACGATAATCAGCAGGACTGCCAGGGGCGTGTCGAGTACAAGCATTTCAAGGCGGGTGAGCACTACACCCTGGTCGAATCCAGCCTGGGTACTACCGTGCGTGCGTCCTTGATGGACGGGCACGGCAAGGAAGTCGCGGCCACTCAGGACTTCAATTGCATGCCGGGCTAGGCGTGATGCACCGCGGCCTTGTGAGGCTTGGCGTGTGCCGTCGGTTTGACGTGGGGGTGATGGTGCCGGCGGGTAATGCGCAACACCCCCCACAGCATGGCGCCGGCTACCGCCAGCCAACCGCAGATCAACAGGAAAATCGTCGTTGCAAGGCTCATTCGGGCCTCCTTTCGCCCCGCAGGGGGCACACACAGTCTTCTCAATGGACAGTCTAGCTACCTGGCGGTTGCCTGCTATTGACCAATGGTCGAGTGCGACCAACTTCTTTGCTATATCCACGCCCCCTGCACAATCGCGATTGGGCTATGATCAGGGCCCTTACCGGCAGTCGATCAAGAGAGTAGAAAATTGCGGTTACGGTCGAACCTGAAAACATCCTTGTTAATTGCTTGTGCCCTGGGCCTCGCGGCCTGTTCCTCCGCACCGTCGAGGCTGGCGGGCCTGCCGGAGCGAGTCGAACTCAATGGCGTGCCGACCTTTCGCAGCGAGGCTTATCAGAGCGGTCCTACATCGTTAGCCAGCATGCTGTCGCAACAAGGCATTGTCATGACACCGGGGTTGCTGGATAAGCCACTGCATCTGCCGGGCGGTGAAGCGGACCTTGAGCGCAACATGCAGGTACTGGCGCGTGAGTACGGGCTGATGGTGTACCCGCTGGATGCGAAGCTGACGGCGGTGCTGGCACAGGTCGCGGCGGGTTATCCGGTGATGGCGCGGATTGGTGGCGGGCTGTGGTCCGACGCGCACTACGTGGTAGTGGTGGGGGTCAATCAGCAGAAAAGCACGGTGCTGCTGCGCTCAGGCATGGATCGGCGCCTGTTGATGAGCTTCGGCGACTTCGAGTCAAAATGGAAAAGCGCCGGAAACTGGGCAATCCTCACCCAGCGCCCGAGCCAGTTGCCAGCCAATGTCGACGCGCATCGCTGGCGGGATGCGGCTAACGCAACGGCCCAGGCCGGGCAGGAGCGGGCGGCGGCGCAGGCGCTGAAGGTGTTGGCGGAACGCAAATAAAAAACGGCGCTATCAAGCGCCGTTTTTTATGGTCGGTTATCGACGCGCTTCTGCAGCATTCGGCCGATTTTTCAGGTTCTTGTCGGCCTTGTAGCGCAACGCCACATCCGGCACCGACCCGCTCTTGCCGGTTTCAACCCAATTGCGGATACGGCTGGCATCGGCAAAGTGGGTGAATTTGCCGAAAGCGTCCAGGATCACCAATGACACCGGGCGGTTGCCCATGCTGGTCACCAGCACCAGGCAGTGGCCGGCCTGGTTGGTGAAGCCGGTCTTGGTCAGCTTGATGTCCCAATTGGCGCGGTTGATCAGGTGGTCGGTGTTGGAGAAGCCCAGGGTGTAGTTGGGCTTGCGGAACGACACGGTCTTTTCCTTGGTGGTGCTCAATTGGCTCAGCAAGGGGTAGTGACGCGCGGCGGCGAGCAGTTTGCTCAGGTCACGGGCGGTGGACACGTTGTGGATCGACAGGCCGGTGGGTTCCACATAGTGAGTGCTGGTCATGCCCAGCGCCTTGGCCTTGGCGTTCATCGCGGCAATAAACGCCGGGTAACCGCCTGGATAGTGGTGCGCCAGGCTGGCGGCGGCGCGGTTCTCCGAGGACATCAAGGCGATCAGCAGCATTTCTTTGCGTGGCATCTCGCTGCCGATTTTCACCCGGGAAAACACGCCTTTCATTTCCGGCGTGTCCTTGATGTTGATATCGATGTATTCATCCATGTTCTGCTTGGCTTCCAGCACCACCAGGCCGGTCATCAACTTGCTCACCGAGGCGATCGGCACCACCACGTCGGGGTTGCTGGAATAGATGACCTTGTTGGTCTGCAGGTCCACCAGCATGGCGCTGCCGGAGGCGATTTGCAGTTTGGAGGTATCACGCGGGGCCTGGGTGGTTTCGGCGGCGTGAGCGAAAGTGCCTGTAAACGCAAAAAATAGGCTGACGATAGCGAGACGAATTTTCACGCGGATGAACTCGCTAAAAAGTAAGGAAATACCGTTCGGGAACGATTTTTGGATAAATGCCGTTACATTTTAGGAGTATGGATCAGAAACTGTCGAATGTTCTTCTGGAACCAGACGAAAGTGCTTAAAAACTAAGAAAAAACAGGATTTATTACGGGCAATAAAAAGCCCTGCGATAAGGCAGGGCTTTTTCAGTACAACCGGTTATTAAGCGTGCAGGGTCTCTGCGGCGTACAGGGTGTTTTCCAGCAGGCAGGCGCGCGTCATCGGGCCGACACCGCCGGGTACCGGGGTGATCCAGCCGGCGCGGGGCAGGGCGGTGTCGTACACCACGTCGCCGACCAGCTTGCCGTCTTCCTGGCGGTTGATGCCCACGTCGATGACGATGGCGCCTTCCTTGATCCACTCACCCTTGACCAGGCCCGGCTTGCCGGCGGCAACCACCACCAGGTCGGCGCGGCCGACGTGGCCGGCGAGGTCCTTGGTGAAGCGGTGGGTAACGGTCACGGTGCAGCCGGCCAGCAGCAGTTCCATGGCCATCGGACGACCGACGATGTTGGACGCGCCAACAACCACGGCGTCGAGGCCGTACAGGTCGACACCGGTGCTTTCCAGCAGGGTCATGATGCCCTTCGGCGTGCACGGGCGCAGCAGCGGGATACGCTGGGCCAGGCGGCCGACGTTATAAGGGTGGAAACCGTCGACGTCTTTGTCCGGACGAATGCGCTCCAGCAATTTGGAGGCGTCCAGGTGCTCGGGCAATGGCAGTTGAAGCAGGATGCCATCGATCTTCGGGTCGTCGTTGAGGCCGTCGATCAGGTCGGTAAGGGCCTGCTGGGTGGTCTCGGAAGGCAAGTCGTAGGCCTTGGAAATAAAGCCGACCTCTTCCCAGTCTTTACCCTTGTCCGAGACATAAAACAGAGAGGCCGGATCGCTGC
>Ga0157369_10005089_pt1 | contig 15390 bp, 14 predicted proteins | sample C25metaG_FD_113461 | JGI IMG/M metagenome (GOLD analysis project Ga0157369, IMG submission 113461) | Corn rhizosphere microbial communities from Kellogg Biological Station, Michigan, USA - C2-5 metaG | ecosystem: Host-associated > Plants > Roots > Rhizosphere > Soil | place: USA: Michigan... | reverse complement strand
GGCATGGCTACACGCTTTTACACCTGCTATGAATATTTATCTCAGGGATGAATTAAATTATAAAACTGATCTTAAATACAATATGTTTGGTTCTGTTTGGCCCTGGAACGATAAGAATAACAACACCGGGGAAAATCTTCGGCAGGCAATGGCGCAAAATCCTTTTCTTCACTTACTGGTTCAATCCGGCTATTATGATGGGGCGTGCGACTACTTTAATGCGAAATACAGTTTGTGGCAATTGGATCCGGGTGGAAAATTAAAAGATCGCATTAGCTGGAAAGGCTTCCGAAGCGGACACATGATATACATGCGACAAGCCGACCAGGCGCCAGCAAATCAACAAATAAGGGATTTTATTATTCAATCAATTCCTAAAAAAGGAGAAGGTGCAAAATTTTAAAAGAAATTGAGCAGTTTCAGATAAAAAATTTTCACACAAACCCAAACTAAAAGTGTGAAAAGCGGGTTAAAAGAATGAAATAACTTAATTTACACGCTGATCTGGTAAATATTTATGGAAATTTGGCCAATATTTTTAATTTTGGAAAAAAATTAAGCGTATTAGATAAAAAAATAATAAAAATTGGAGACGTGTATTTTTCTCCTATTTTTGCAACGGTGTTTTTCATAGGTTAGCAACGGCCAGCCCTTTTTAGGGCAGGCCTTATTTTTTTAATCTATAATCTATTCGAAGGAAAACGTTGGCTGGTTGATATCATGATAGAACAAAAATGTCCATTTTTCTTCCTGCCCCTTTTGCCACCATTTTTGTCGCAGTTCCATTGAAGCATTTCCATCAAAATCATATTTGGCCTTAAAACGGCTTTTCATTTGTTGCAACTGTGGCGCCACGTCTCCGCCATAAAAAATAATAGAACCTCCATCGTTGATTTTAAATGCCTGATGGTAAGGCGTATGTGCGCCAGTAACCGTATAGGAAATATATTCATCTATCATTCCATCTCCTTCTATCAGGACTAATTTTTCTCTCTTATCCAACAAGGCAAAATCGTTTACGTGATAAGAAGGTAGGCCTTTTTCGAAGGCATATTCCCACTCATTTTTATTGATATAATAAGTAGCGTTTTCAAAACTTATAATTCTTTTATTGGGCCTGGCAATTCCTCCTGTATGATCTTTATGAAGATGTGACATAAGAACTTTGGTAACATCATCTGAATTTATGCCGTTTTCAGCAAGATTCTTATGTATTTGCAACTGGCCATCCTGGTCAGCAAAACCCAGGCCGGTGTCCAAAATTATGATGTCGTTTGAAGTAATTACTACAAAAGGTTGTATTTCTACAAGCAGGCTTCCTTTCTTCCGATCCTGCAGGTTATCTGTCTGCTTATCAAATGGAATAAATTTTTTTGTTTGATCAACAGTAAAAGCGCCTTCGCTCAGCGGAATTATTTTGGGCATATTATAAATAAAATTGTTTGAATTGAGCTATCTTAAAACCATTTGCCTGTCTGCGTCCAGCCTGATTAAGATAAAAATCAATATTGTAAAGGTAAGCAATGAAGATCCGCCATAGCTTAACAGGGGTAATGTGATTCCTATTACAGGCGCAAGGCCAACCGTCATGCAAATATTGATAGAAACGTGAAAAAATATAATGGCCGCAACACTATACGCATACACTCTTGTAAACGTACTACGCTGTCGTTCTGCAAGAAAAACTATGCGAAGCATAAAAGAAATATATAAAAGCACAACAAGGGCGCTTCCCCAAAATCCAAAGTTTTCGCCTACGGAAGTAAAGATAAAATCCGTGTGCTGTTCAGGAACAAAATCTCCCTGGGTTTGGGTTCCTTTCAGAAATCCTTTGCCCCACAAACCTCCTGACCCGATTGCAATCTTCGATTGTTTTACATTATAATTTTCCTTTGCTTTTTCTGTTTTACTTTCTTTTGCATGCCCATCCTTACTTAAAGAAGCAGTGGAATTGGATGGAACATAATCTACGCCAAAGGTATTCATGATTCTTTCTACCTGGTATTGATGCAAAACGTGCTCAAAAATATAAGGAACCGCGAATCTCTGGATGCCTACACATAATATCCAAAGCCCGAGAATAACGCCAAGCACAACCTTGTCGCGCTTAATGGTTCTTCTCAAAAAATAAATAACAATTGCCGCGATAATGGTAAGTATAAGCGCAAGTAAATTTTTCTCCACTAAAATAGTTGCCACTACGAGTATTCCGAATGAAAACCCAACGATAAGATATATGGCGGGAAGCCCTTCGCGGTACATCGGTATGAAAAATGAAAAATACACTAATGCTAAACCGGTTTCATTTTGCAAGAGTGAGAATACAGCCGGCGTTAAAGCAATAGCTGCGGCGATTAGCTGAGATCGGGCATTTTGAAAATTTGTCTCCGGCCGTGATAAATATTTTGAGAGCGCCAGCGCCGTAAAAATCTTACAGGTTTCAACAGGCTGAAGATTAAAAAATCCCAGCGGAATCCACGAGCGTGAACCATTAATATCTTTTCCAAGTACAAATGTGGCCATCATCAAAACGATTCCGAAAGCGTAGCTTAAATTGGCAGTAGCAGTGAAAAATTTACTGTCGGTAAGCAGAATGAATGTTGCAACGATTGCAGAGAGGCCAATAAACAGCACCTGGCGTGAATAATTTTTTTTCAAGGCTATTAAATCTCCCCACAGATTTTCATTGCCGTGATATTCTACAGAAAAAATACAAAGCACGCCGATAGCCACCAGGATGATATAAAGCCAAACGCTTAGCCAGTCAATTCCTTTAGATATTATAGCCTGGTCACGCATTAATTAAATGAGGTTGATATAGTAAACGAATTAATTTTCCTGTTTTTTATTTTGCTTATCGGGCAATATAGCATTTGGTTTATTATCAGAAAAGCTTTGCTTCTTTGCTGGTAGCGAATCCGTTTTTTTCTCATTCGGTTTTACTTTATTCAATTCCTCCATCGCATCTGTGCTGTCTACATCTTCCATACCGGTGGTATCTTTTATAGATTTGATATAGCTTTTAGCCAGCATGGCGTTCTTGCTTTTTGCCCTGGCAATAGAATCTCTTTCGCGCATGGCATCTAACATTCGTTTCGGAATCAGGTTTAAGGCTGCTATGCGGTCAATCATCGCTTTTCTGTCGGGCTCAGTTATGGAATCTTTTAAGTATTTTTCTATCATCAGGCTGGCTATAGGCGCGGACGAGTTGCTGCCAAATCCGGCATTTTCACATATAACGGCGATGGCTATCTTAGGATTGCTTCTTGGAGCAAAAGCAGCAAAAAAGGCATGGTCTCTTTGTTTTACGCCTTTATAATAATTTTCAACAGTCCCGGTTTTTCCGCAAACAATGATGCCGGGTACTTTAGCGGCGGCCCCTGTGCCTCTTTCCATTACGCCCTGCATGCCATCTGCTACTGCTTCAAAAACTGTATCGGGAATATTGAGCGGATGATGACGCAGTTTGAAGGAATCAAGCATCCGGTATTCATCGCCCCCATCAATTGAATCTATCATGTGTGGCGTAATAAACCATCCGCGGTTGGCAAGGTAAGCCATTTCGTTGGCCACTTGCAGTGGCGTCACATTTACCTCGCCCTGGCCAATGCTTACTGAGCGGAAAGTGCAAAAATTCCAATGGCCTTCACCGTACATCCTGTTGTAAGTCCGGGGTGTAGGGATTATGCCGCTTCTTTCGAATGGCATGTCAATGCCCAGGCGGTTCCCTAATCCAAATGCATACATATATTTATCCCATACCCTTAATCCGCTGTCTGCCGATCCAAATCTTGGATTGCTAATACAGCGTTGCATCACATTGGCAAAATAAGTATTGCACGAAACGGTGATGGCTTCTTTCAGATTGAAATTGCCCGGGTCGAGGCAACCCATTGGCCTGCCGCAACCATAAAATGCACCGGTGCATAAAAAGCGGGTAGATGGCGTTATGACTCCTTCCTGCAAGCCCACCAATCCCTGCAATGTTTTAAATGTAGAGCCGGGTGAATAGGTGGCGCTAATAGCCCGGTTATACATCGGCAGCCGCGGATCAAGATATAACTGCGAAAAGTGCTTTCGCCGGTCTGCACCCGTTAGTAAATTCGGCTTGTAAGTAGGACTACTTACCATTGCGAGTACACCGCCTGTCTGTGGATCAATCGCTACTATGGCGCCTACTTTATTTTCCATAAGGTGTTCGCCAAGCATCTGCAATTCAATATCCAGCGCCATGTGCAAATTTTGACCCGGCACTGAAGCGGTATCATACTTTCCGTTTTCCAGGCGGCTTGTAAGGCGATTCTTATTATCTCTTTTCCAATATTCTATTCCCCGACGGCCCATCAGTACTTTTTCATAGCTTCTTTCGAGACCGGTTTTTCCAGCATAATCGCCTGGCTGATAACCTTCACCTTCATGGTGCTTTAAAAAGCCGGAATCGACTTCCGATAAATATCCAAGAATATTTCCGGCAGCATCATACGTATAATCCCTCACAGGCCTTTCCTGTAAATAAAATGCCGGCACAAATTTGTAAAGGCTTTCATTTATGCGCGCTATTTTTTCTTCTGAAAGAGAAGTTTCAAAAACGGATGGCCTGTAGCTACGATTTCGGATAATTGCGGTTATAATTCTTTTTCTAAACTCTGCCGTGTCAATATTCAAAATTCTGCAAAGGCCTGCGGTATCCAAATGCATACTGTACAATTTGGACGGCGTTACCATCAAATCATAAATTACCGTATTTCTTAAAATGGCTTTCCCTTTTCTATCAAACATTATTCCCCTGTTAGGATAAACTACCATCCTGAATCTTCCCTGTTCATTGGCCATTACCGAATACTTTTTATCGACTACCTGCAGGATAAAAAGCCGCAACATAATGATCAGCCCTACAAGCAGGAACATGGCGATTATAATTTTTTTACGGGATTGGTTAAACACAGTTTAAGCTCGATTTGAGGGTAACGATGAAGCAATTAAGCGGTTGCAAAAATAAACAGTTCTATATAGTATTTGTCCTAAATTTTTGTTTTCGCGGGAATAGCAACTCAATTAACAATATTAATAACAAACTTATTGCTGTAGAGATTAGGGATTTTAAAAAGAAATACAAATAACCGCCCGTTTGCAAGGCCTGCAAAAAGTAAAGGCACGTGTGATGAATAAAAGTCAGGATGGTAAGGTATGTCAGATAAGGAGTAAAACCCATACTTTGAATAGAAGGTTCGTTGTAATTGCTTTCGGCCCCTTCCTGTGAAATCAAAAGGTTGATAAGAAAAGGTCGTATATAGGCAATCAATACACAGGCGGCAGCATGCATTCCGTAAGTATTACTGAAACTATCTACGGCAAGGCCCAATGCAAAAGCCACCAGCATTTGCATTCTTCGGCCCATCTTAAAAGGAAGCCATAATATAAAAAGAAAATAAATATAGGGCGTAGCCATCTCATGCAACGGCGGCACCTTGTCAAGAATGAAAACCTGTACAAGTACAAAAAGACAAAAACGGATAATATTTTTTACTAAGTTGCTCATTTATTTTTTCACCTTATTCAATAATTCTTCCGGTTCTTTTTTTTGCAGATTACTAATAATATATGCATATTGTAAATTTTCAAAATTAGCAGCAGGAATAATTCTTACGGTGTAAGTGCTGCTGCTTTTGTCATTAATAATATCCTTTACATATCCGACGGGCAAGCCACCGGGAAATTTATCAGAAAAGCCACTGGTAACAACAGTATCGCCTGAATGGATTTTGGCAAATTTGGAAACATCCTTCAGGTATAGAATTTCATGGCTTTTTCCGTCAAAACTTATGATACCCGTTTCTCCGCCTTTTTTTAACCGCGCGCTAAGGTTGCTTTGTTCATGTAGTAAACTCATTACGACCGCATAATTGTCACTAACGTCCACCACGGTTCCTACCACTGCATTATTTATTCCTATCACGCCCATATCCGGCTTGATTCCCTGCAGGGCGCCACGGTGAAGCATAATATAATTGTTAGGACGATTTACTGAATTGCTCACCACCTTAGCCTGCATATACAGGTATTTCCTTGCAACCGCAGTTGAATCAAGAACCATCGTATCAATAGCGGTTTTATTGACGGTATCGGGTATTTCAAAATCCTGGCGAAGCCTGTTGTATAAGACCTCATTTGCCTTTACCAGCGAATCATTTGTTCTTTTAAGCTGAAAGTAATATTCAATGCTGTTGTATTTTTTATTAATACTTCCTGTAATTTCACTGGCGGTTTTTGAATAGACGGCATGGTGATAGCTATTATAGCGGAATAGCATATATATTGAAATACCCATCAGGAGCAGGAAGACAATGAATGTAAAATAAATACGGATAAAGAGAAAAATATTTCGCATGTTTTCATCCGGGCTGCATTTAACAGCACAGCCATTTAGTTGAAGTGTAGGATAATTATTGCTGCAAATTTAATTATCATCTTTTGATAAGCGCATGCAATTTTAAAACTACCGCATCACAAAGGGATACCGGTCATAATGTTTTAGGGCAAGACCTGTACCGCGTACTACGCTTTTTAGCGGATCGTCGGCGATGTGAACCGGTAATTTAATTTTGGCAGCCAGCCTTTTGTCGAGGCCGCGCAAAAGAGCGCCGCCACCAGTTAAATAAAGTCCCCTCCTGTAAATGTCAGAAGCCAGCTCAGGAGGCGTAGTTTCCAGGGCTTTTAAAATTCCTTCTTCAATTTTGAAAATGGATTTATCCAGCGCTTCTGCAATTTCCTGGTAGCTCACCATTATTTGTTTAGGAATCCCGGTCACCAGGTCGCGACCGTTTACAGGCATATCATCGGGAGCATTGTCTATATCTTTCATCGCAGCGCCTATCTGAATTTTAATCTGTTCCGCTGTGCGTTCCCCGATTAATAAACTGTGGTACCGTCGCAATGCCTCCATAATATCTGCTGTAAATTCATCGCCAGCGACCCTTATTGATTGGTCGCAAACTATTCCGGCAAGTGCAATTACCGTAATACCCGTAGTACCGCCTCCGATATCAATTATCATATTTCCCACCGGCTCTTCCACGTCGATTCCAATTCCCAGCGCTGCAGCCATAGGCTCGTGCAATAAGTAAACTTCTTTTGCTCCGGCCTGCTCTGCGCTGTCCCTCACCGCGCGTTTTTCCACTTCAGTAATGCTGCTGGGGATACAAATCATCATACGCCAGCTTGGGGGGAAAAGAGGTTTTTTCTGGTAAATCTTTTTTATCATCTCGCGGATCATAAGCTCTGCAGCATTAAAATCAGCGATAACTCCATCTTTTAAAGGGCGAACAGTACGGATGCTTTCATGGGTTTTTTCGTGCATCATCAATGCCTTTTTGCCCACAGCCAAAATGTTTTTTGGATTGTTGCGGTCCAATGCTACTATCGAAGGCTCGTTTACAACTACAACATCATTATGAATGATAAGAGTATTCGCAGTTCCTAAATCTATCGCAATCTCCTGTGTGAAAAAATTAAAAAGGCCCATCTTTTAATAAGGTATTGAATATTTATAATGCCTGCAAAGTTGTGGAAATAATTTGGAATTACAACCTAATACTATTGAAGCTTTATATGAAACGAAATTAAAATTTGTAAATTGTTTTACTGTGAGTTTATTATATACCAAATGGGTTGTTTTTCATGGCTAACGCAGTAAAGAAAGAAAAATGCCTGTTTTTTGTTTTAGCGTTTAGATGCTCTTACTTAATTTACCTGCTTTAATGGATGTATCCGGTGCATAAAAAAGAGTAAATTTGATGAAATTGTTAGTCATGGCAAATTCAGATATAAAACAAGAAGTAATAAAAATTACAAGGTCGTTATCGCTTGAAGATGTTAACGATATTTTTTATAAAATCATTCTTGAAAAAAAGCTAAAACAATCAGAATATGATATAAAAAACGACAGGCTATTTAATACCGATGAAGCCAAAAAGAAATTGAAAAAATGGCTCAATTAGTTTGGACTTCCACAGCCATAAAAGATTTGAATTCAATTGCAGAATACATTGAAATGGATTCAGAGATTGCATCTAAAAAGTTTATTAAAGAAATAATTTCTAAAGCCGAAGGCCTCGCTTCTCAGCCCTTCAAAGGAAGGCCTATTCCTGAAAAAATTCCAGGTGGATATCGTCAGATTTTATACAAAAGCTATCGGATTATTTATCGGATAGAAGGTTTGAACGTTTTTATTTCGTCTGTTTATCATCAAAAAAAATTATTATTTAAATTATAGTGCAAAAAATGCTCAACAGAACCCTTACTCCCCCGATTAAAGACGCTATTGATTACACCATAAAGCTACCAGCGTGTACCAAATTTTTATTGTCGAATGGTGCGCCGGTCTATTATATCAATGATGGCGCAGAAGAAGTGGCAATGATAGATTTTGTTTTCAACGCAGGGAATGTTTATGAAGAAAAAACAACCGTGGCGGCGGCCACAAATTATCTGGTTAAAAACGGCACAAAAGAAAAAAATGCTTTTGAAATCACAGAGTATTTCGAGTATTACGGGGCCTATCTAAACCGCCATTGCAACAACGAAACCGCCTCAATTACTTTGCATTGCCTTTCAAGGCATTTAAAAGAATTGCTGCCGGTAATCAGAGAGTTAATTACGCAGTCAATTTTTCCTGAAAGCGAGCTGCAAATTTTTAAGCAGAACAGTATACAACGGCTTTCAGTGAATCTTTTAAAATGTGATTTTGTAGCCGACAGGCTAATTGATAAATTGTTATATGGCCCTAATCATCCGTATGGCAAAGTGAGCGATGCAAAAGATATTGAAGCGGTTCAAAAAGATGAACTGGAAGATTTTTTCAAAAGATATTACCTGAAATCGCGCTGCCGCATTTTTGCAGCGGGCAAATTACCAAAAGATTTTGAACAGCTTCTTGAGGGCCAGTTTGGTGATTTATCGCTGAATGAAGAGATGGTAACGCCATTGCATACACGAAAACCGGCCACTGAAAAAAAGCAATTTGTGAGCAACGATAAAAACGGAGTGCAGGGCGCTATCCGGATTGGGCGGCCCTTTCCTGAAAGAAACCACCCTGATTTTAAGAAAGCAGTTGTGCTTAATACCTTGTTCGGTGGTTATTTTGGATCGAGATTGATGGCCAATATCCGCGAAGAAAAAGGCTACACCTACGGGATTCATAGTTTTCTTCAGAATCATATTGCAGATACTTCATGGATTGTGAGCACGGAGGCAGGTGCAAAAGTTAGCGAAGCAGCGATTAAAGAAGTGTACAATGAAATGGAATTGCTGAGAAATGAGCCGGTAAACGATGAAGAGCTTTTGCTGGTAAAAAATTATATGATGGGCATCAACCTGGGATACCTGGATGGCCCTTTCCAGGTAATTGCCAGATGGAAAAATCTGATTTTAAATGACCTTGATGAAAACTATTTTTACGAATCCATAGATACCATTAAGCACATTTCAAAAGAAGAATTGCAGCAGCTTGCTAACAAATACCTGCAGGCAGATGATTTTTATGAATTGCTTGTTATTTGAGCTATATTGAAGTAAATTACTTATTTAGCAATAATTGCAGATCCGCTCGAATCAGGTATAGGAACAAAATTAATTTTTTGTTCATTGCAAAATTGCACCACCGCCTTTCTTGCGCCTTTATAATTACTATTATTAAAGTCGTGAATAAATATATAACCCCCACTTACCAATTTAGGGTAAAAGAAATTTAAGCCAGCGTATATCGGTTCATAAAGGTCTGCATCAAGACTTACGAATACAAATTGATCATCAATATTCTTTGCGGATTCCGGAAAAAAACCTTTAACGGGAACACATTTTTGGGGATAAGGCATAATTTTAAGTACTTCCTCTATAGAAGTATTAGAAAAGTCTTGTTCCCCTGAAGAAAATTTATTTTTATTTTCACTTGCTACATCTCTGTGATCAAATCCCTCAAATGTATCAAACAGATATAATGTCCGGTTATGAAAATATTGATTTATGTATTTTGCAAATTTTCCTTTATAGACGCCCAATTCGGCCGTATTGCCGGCAAGTTTATTTTTATTTATTTCAAAACTTACTAATTCCAGGGTTGAGAGACGTACATAATCGAAATAATTGTTATCAATTTCTCTCGTACGGTTAAGATATTTTAATGAACCCCCGACAAACACCTTCCCTTTATGAATTACTTTTCCGAACAAAAAATTCGTCCCTTTTGCAAAAGTTTCTATCATTTTTTGAAACAAATGTAGCTATTGAAATTGAGATATATAACAGATGTATTTTGTAGACAGACCTTCTGTAATTGGCGATCTCTCTTATTATCTTAGAAAATTTGTTTTAATGGATTAGTTTATTATTAACCTTTAGATACTTGTCTTTGAAAATTCTCATATATTGAACTTGCCGATTTGTAATCACTTTATTGTATATTCTTATTTCGTCAATAACACCATTAAAATAATAAGGATATAATGGATTTTCGTGTTTGCCAATAAATAAATCATTTGAATTTGGCGTAAAAGTTACCGTGCCTGTATTTACAGTTGTTCTCGCTAAAGCACCATTTACATAAAACTTGGAAGTTGTTCCATCATAAGTAAACACTAATGTATACCATTGATACTTTTGGACATACACACTATCGGAGGAAGAATTACCCCAACTTCCTGCGGCAACACCGAGAGGTATATTGTCTCCAAAGCCGCCTGCAAAAAACTCTTTTGTAGTATCAGCATTTGGATTACAAACACCGCCGACCGAGTTGTTATATGGATAAAAGGATAATGCATAAAATCCGTTTACATTATAAGGGTATCCTTTAGAAAGTATTTGATTTCCGTGACAACCATCTTGGTTAAAGCCGTAAACTTTTATTATTGCATAGATTGAGATTTTATTTGGATTAATACTCGCGCTATTCTTTACAGTCATATACGATGATCTGCCATCAAATAAATAGGCGCTTTCCGGATTCCCAAATCTATCTTCGGTCGGAGTTGCATTATTGAAAACGATGTTGTTGCCATGACCACTGCTGTCATTTAAATTTCCTCCATTAAAATTATAATACGCGACCAGGCCATCAGATAAGTTACCAGGATCTCCTGTAATTGTAACGGTATCTTTTACGGTAACTGTATCTCGTATTGTTAAAGAGGTAGTATCATGAATAGTTACTGTAGTTGTGTCATGAACTGTATTAGTTTTAGTGCAACTTGAAAGAGGTACTCCCTGAATTGCAAAATAAGAAAGCACAATGAAGGCAGAAGTTAAGGTCTTGAGGATTTTCATAACAGTTAATTGGTTATTAAAATATATAAGTGCCGAAAATATAAAAAAACAATTGAAAATCCAAAATTACCGGTTCTAAGAGCTCAAAATGGCTTATCCTCAAATGACTTTTTTAAAAAAATCATTTTATTATTAAAAGAAGATGCAAATGCTTTTAATTTCATAATGACTCAACGCGGTAAATTTAAATATCGTTTTTTAATTTTCACTTTCATAAATTAAGATCGGTACATTTTAAAAGTCCCTAAGCTCAATCTATTTATTAAAACACAACTTGATTTATAATATAAACCGGAAATTTACATCATGCAATTCAACAGAAATAATTATTCAGATGAAATATTGATAGAACTTTTCAAAGCCCTCTTATTGCCGCGAATGATTGAGGAGAAAATGCTCTTGCTTCTGCGGCAGGGAAAGGTTTCTAAATGGTTCAGCGGTATCGGTCAGGAAGCGATTTCTGTGGGGGCTACAATGGCGCTTCAGCCTGATGAATGGATAATGCCGCTCCACCGCAATCTTGGCGTATTTACTTCCAGGAAAATTCCTTTGGCAGATTTAATAAAACAATGGCAGGGCTCCGTCCATGGGTTTTCAAAAGGAAGGGAGAGAAGCTTTCATTTTGGTTCCAAAGATTATTTTATCTGTGGAATGATTTCTCATCTCGGCCCTCAGCTTTCTGTGGCCGATGGTGTAGCACTTGCTTATAAATTAAAGCATGAAAACAAAGTTTGTCTTGCGTTTACGGGCGAAGGAGGTACCAGCGAAGGAGAATTTCATGAAGCAATGAACGTGGCTTCAGTTTGGGATTTGCCGGTAATTTTTATTATTGAAAATAACGGCTATGCATTGAGTACACCGGTTATCGAGCAATATCGCTGTGCTAACCTGGTAGACAGGGCCGAAGGTTATGGCATGGAAGGCGTGCAAATTGATGGCAATAATATTCTTACGGTTTATGACACCGTAAAAGGCGTACGGGAATATTGCATCAATCACCAGCGGCCTTATCTGATAGAATGCATGACCTTTCGCATGCGGGGCCACGAGGAGGCGAGTGGTACAAAATATATTCCGAAAGAATTATTTGAAAAATGGCTTGAAAGAGATCCTATAAAAAATTACGAACGTTATCTAACTGAAGAAAAAATTTTGTCTAATGAGCAGGTTGATCAGATAAAAAATGAAATACACGATTATATAAACAACAATCCGATGGAAGAATTTGCCGGTAAATCCCATCATGCTCATTCTATAAGCAACTCAAACGAAGCGGAAGATATTTATGCGAAAAATACAGTTTCATTTGAAGAAACCAAACAAGCTTTCCTCAATCAAAAACAAAATTTTTCAGAAGAACAAAATCGTGGCAACCGCTTTATTGACGCTATCAGGGAAGGTTTGCGCCAATCAATGATTACTCATCCTAACCTGATTTTAATGGGGCAGGATATTGCAGAATATGGCGGAGCGTTTAAAATTACAGAAGGATTTTTGCATGAATTTGGAAAAGAGCGGGTACGCAATACACCATTATGTGAAAGCGCTGTTATCGGGTCGTCTCTGGGGCTTTCTTTGGAAGGATATAAAAGCGTGGTGGAAATGCAATTTGCCGATTTTGTTTCTGTGGGGTTTAACCAAATTGTAAATAACCTTGCAAAGATTCATTATCGTTGGGGCCAAAATGCAGATGTGGTTATAAGAATGCCAACCGGCGCAGGCGTAGGCGCAGGCCCGTTCCATAGCCAAAGCAATGAAGCGTGGTTTGTACATACGCCCGGTTTAAAAGTGGTGTATCCTTCTTCGCCGGAAGATGCAAAAGGATTGCTGATTGCTGCGATTAATGATCCTAATCCTGTTCTGTTTTTTGAACACAAAGCTTTATACAGAAGTATCAGCGCTAAGTTTCCCGAAGAATACTATGAAGTGGAAATAGGGAAGGCAAAAAAATTACGTGTAGGAGCAGACGTTAGTATCATCACTTATGGAATGGGTGTTATATGGGCGATGGAATATGCCGATGCGCATCCCGAAATTTCGATAGACATCCTTGACCTGAGAACCTTGCTACCGTTGGATTATAAAGCGATACGAAGTTCGGTAAACAATACCGGGAAAGTTTTGGTGCTGCATGAAGACACGCTGACCGGGGGCATTGCCGGAGAAATTGCTGCGTGGATAGCGCAAAATTGTTTTGAATTTTTAGATGCGCCGGTAATGCGCTGCGCATCACTTGATACACCGGTTCCTTTTAATACTGAACTCGAAAAGAACTTTCTGGCAAAATCAAGACTGGATGAGATAGTGCAGAAATTAATTCATTATTAATGCCAACACTTTACATCTTAGCAGGGCCTAATGGCGCGGGAAAAACAACGGCTGCCCAAACTTTAGTACCTGAAGTTTTTCATTGTGATATTTTTCTAAATGCCGATGAAATTGCAGCAAATTTAAATCGCGGCAATGTTGAAGCAGTAGCCATGCAGGCAGCAAGGATAATGCTTCAACAGATTGAATTGCACATTTTGTTATCACATACATTTTGTATTGAAACGACTCTGGCAACAAAGAGTTATTTGAATCTTATCAAGAGAGTGCAACTCATAAATTACGAGGTAATTTTGCTGTTTTTTTATTTGCCATCGGCGGAAATGGCAAAGGAAAGAGTAGCCTTACGTGTCAGCGAAGGCGGCCACAATATTCCAATCGAAATTATTGAGAGAAGATATGGCCTGGGGTTGTTAAATCTAAAAAGATTTATCGCAGTCGTTGATCGTTGGTATGTTTTTAATAACTCAAAATCACCTGCTGAAAAGATTGCAGAAGGTGAATTTAACAAGCAAATTAAAATTATTAACTTTGAAATATGGGAAAGGTTAAAAATGATTTGGAATTTTCTTTAGCAGCTCAAAAAGAATCCAATGCTATCGAAAAGGGACTTAGAAAAGTTTCTCAAAAACTTATTGCTGAAGAAAAAGCCCGAAACGGTTATCTCGTAATCTCTGATAAAAAGGGTAACATTAAAAAAGTGCCTGCAAAAGATTTATAAATAAAAGACCCCTACTTACATCTAAACTTTCCAGTAAAGACATAAATAATCAAATTTTGCTTTTTGATTTTCCTGCGTATTTTGCTGTGGTTTTTTTCTCACTTTAGCATAGTACCCGGCCCATAACTTCAATCTTATTTATTTTGTAATAATACGCGTTCAATTTTATCTTTACCCGCTATTTTCATGTTTAAAAATAAAAGATGCTTTTAAAAAAAATTTTTGTGCCTGTCATTTTTCTATTATGCAATATAAATGCATCGGCGCAAAAAAATCCTGTTTCCATTTATAATCCACAGGCATTATTTGCCCAAAATTTTTTTACTAAAAACGGCAATGAATTCCGCTCCGCAAACGGAGCTCCGGGTCCCAAATATTGGCAAAACCGCGCTGATTATATTCTTCATGCCACGATAGACACAGTGGAAAATGTTTTGTCTTGTAAGGAAACGATTACGTACACAAATAATAGCCCTGATGCTTTGTCTTCTCTCTGGCTGCAACTGGATCAAAATACTTACAGAAAAGATGCACGCTCCAATTTTTATTCGAAACGCAGCGGCGGGGCGCACACGGAGGGTTACCAATTCGAAACTATCACTATCGAATCTGGCGGCAATACAATTAAAGCAAATTATATTATTAATGATACAAGAATGCAAATCAGATTGCCGAAGGATTTATCACCCAATGAAAAACTAAAAATTCATATCAGTTATCATTATTCTATTCCAGGCAGATTTGGTGGCCGTAATGATTTCTTTTCCACAAAAAATGGAAAAATTTATGAAATAGCGCAATGGTATCCGCGCATGTGCGTGTATGATGATTTAGAAGGGTGGAGCACCTTACCGTTTTTGGGCAGCGGTGAATTTTATTGTGAATATGGCGATTTCGATTATACCGTTACGGTTCCGGCAGGAATGATAGTAGCCGGAAGCGGTGAATTGCAAAATGAAAAAGAAGTTCTTTCTCCTTCGCAGATAGAAAGATTGAATAAAGCGCGAAAAAGCGACGAGACG
>Ga0157369_10005086_pt1 | contig 15396 bp, 15 predicted proteins | sample C25metaG_FD_113461 | JGI IMG/M metagenome (GOLD analysis project Ga0157369, IMG submission 113461) | Corn rhizosphere microbial communities from Kellogg Biological Station, Michigan, USA - C2-5 metaG | ecosystem: Host-associated > Plants > Roots > Rhizosphere > Soil | place: USA: Michigan... | reverse complement strand
GCATGGCCAGCAGGTCTGGCATGAGAAGCGCGGCCTCGATGCCGGCCATGAGGTGCCGCAATTTTCCATCCATCGCGGCAGGCTGCAGGGTGTGATCCATCAGGCCGTGGTCGAGCGTTTGGGCGCGGAAGCGATCCACACCGGTTGCCGGCTCGGCTCGTTCACCCAGGACGAGGGCGGCGTCACCGCCTATTTCTTCGATCGCAGTGGCGCGCATACGCACACGACCCGCGGCGATATCCTGATCGGCGCCGACGGCATTCACTCCAAGGTGCGACAGACGCTCTTTCCGGAGGAGGGGCCGCCCTGCTGGAACGGCCTGATGCTGTGGCGCGGCGCTACGGACTGGCCGGTATTTCTCACCGGACGTTCGATGATCATTGCCGGCGGCCTGAATGCCAAGGCAGTGATCTACCCGATCGCTGAGGGCGCGACGTCAGCCAGCCGCCTGACCAATTGGGCGGTATTGGTGCGGGTCGGAGACGGTAGTGCGCCGCCAGCACGCCGTGAAGATTGGTCGCGTCTGGGCAAGGCGGAAGAGCTGATGCCTCATGTCAACGGCTTCTCGATCCCGCAGGTCGATTTTGCCGCACTGGTGCGTGCGACGCCCGAGTTCTGGGAGTATCCGTGCTGCGACCGCAATCCGCTGCCTTATTGGTCCAGCGGCCGCGTCACGCTGCTCGGCGATGCCGCACACCCGATGTATCCGGTGGGATCGAATGGCGCCTCGCAGGCCATCCTGGATGCACGATGCTTGGGCGATGCGCTGGCGCGCTCCGAGCATCCGCGGCAGGCGCTTGCCGCCTATGAGCGTCAGCGGCTGCCGATGACGGCCGACGTCGTGGCCTCCAACCGGCGTGGCGGCCCCGAGGGCGTCATCGACGCGGTCGAGCAGCTGGCCCCGCAGGGGTTCACTGATCTCGATACCATCCTCAGTTACGAGTCGCGCGAGGCGATCGTGCGCGGCTACGCCGCCAAGGCCGGCTTTGCCGCGCGCGTGGTGTCGCGCTGATCCTGCAACGCCAGTCTAGCCGGGAGGCGGCGGCAGGAAGTGGATATTGTGTTCGGCGGCGAGCTTGACGACGTCGTCCGGGTTCTGCTGCTTCATATTGTGTATCGCCCAGAACAGATCGTAGAGCCGGCGCGTAGGCGAGACCCAGAACAGCGTCTTCGCGTTCTGCTGTGACTTGTTGAAGATGCCGTGCGGTTTGCCCATCGGCAGCCGCACCGTGTCGCCCGCGGTCGCATATTCCTCGGCGCCGTCGAGAAAGAAGTCGAGCCGGCCTTCAAGAAGATAGAGATATTCATCCTGGTCGGGATGAATATGCGGCGGCACAAAGGTGCCGGGCGGGAACGTCGCGTGCCAGGAAAAGCTGTGTTCAGTGCGGCTCTTCGGCACATAGGTCTGGCCGAGGATGTTCCAGCTGATTCCCTGAATGCCTTCATTGGCGCGCGTGATGCCGGCGACTTCGGTTTTCATTGATGCACTCCCTCTGATGTCTGACGCGACTTACTTGGCCGGCACGCAATCCTTGGCGTAGCGGTCGCCGTAATTTGCAAACACCTTCTGCACGATCTCGGTCTGGAATTTTCCATCCGGCCGCTTTGCGACCTTGGTGAGGTAGAAGTCCTGGATCGGATAGCCGTTGGTGTTGAATTTGAAGTTACCGCGCAGCGACGTGAAGTCGGCCTTCTTCAACGCCGCGGAGACGGCGTCCTTATTGCTAAGGTCGCCCTTGACGGCCTTGACCGCGCTGTCGATCAGCATCGCCGTATCGTAGCCCTGCATGGCATAGGTACCGGGTACGCCGTGATAGGCGGCCTCATAGCTTGCGACGAATTTCTTGTTCTGCGGATTGTCGAGGTTCGGCGCCCAGTCCGCGCCGCCAAACATGCCGATCGCGGCATCCTGCTGTGCTGGCAGCGTCGATTCATCGACGGTGAAGGCCGACAGCACGGGGATGCGGTCGGCAAGCCCGGCCTGCCGGTACTGCTTGACGAGGTTCACGCCCATGCCGCCTGGCATGAAGGTGAACACGGCGTCAGGCTTGAGTGAGGCGATCTTCGTAAGCTCCGGTTGGAAGTCCAGCGTACCCAGCGGCATATAGGATTCCTCGACGATCTCGCCTTTGTAATCGAGCTTGAAGCCGGCGACGGAGTCACGGCCGGCCTGATAATTCGGCACCAGCAGATAAACGCGCTTGTAGCCGCGGTCCTGCGCGACTTTGCCCAGGATCTCATGCACCTGGTCGTTCTGGTAGGACGTCACATAGAAGAACGGACTGCATTCCTTGCCGGCGTAGCTGGAAGGTCCGGCATTCGGGCTGATCAGGAACGTCTTGTTGTCGGTCACGGGCTTGTGGATCGCCAGCAAGATATTCGAGAAGATCGGGCCGACCACGAAGTCGACATGATCGCGCTCGAGCAGGCCCTTCGCCTTGGTCACGGCCGCGTCGGGCTTCAGCTCGTCATCGGCGACGACGATTTCGACGTCCTTGCCGCCCATCTTGCCGCCAAGATCCTTCACGCCGAGCGCGAAACCATCGCGCACCTGCTGACCCAGCGCCGCCGCCGGTCCCGACAGGGTGACGATCACGCCGATCTTGATCTTGTCCTGTGCGGCGGCAGGATCGATGGTTGCGCTCACTAAAACGGCCAGCCCGGCCAATCCGAAATGTCGTTTCATTGCTGCTCCTCCCCAGTGGCTCGCGCTGAACTAACCCCTCTTACCCCAAGCTTATTCTGATGACCGTCGCCGCCGCAAGCGAAGCTGGCGGTCAGCGTAACGATACGTCCGCTGTCTCGAAAATGTCTCATGCCGAAAATGCCTCATGCAAACGGCGCGCCAATTAGTTGAAGCCTAAAGAATTTTGGCGATTGTGTCCCGTTTTGACTTGCGAGGAGGGACGAATTGCTTGAAGGTCAAAACGATCGACGAGGGTTGTAGGGACGGTGTACGGGCTTCGGGCAGTACGATGGCAAGCATGATCCTTGATTCCGAGACCAAGACCGTCGAGAGCGATCACGGCGATGAGCTCCGCTTGTGGCTGCGCCTGTTGACGTGCACGACGCTGATCGAGGGGGCCGTACGCAGCCGCCTGCGCGAGCGGTTCGATGTCACGCTGCCGCGGTTTGATCTGATGGCGCAGCTCGATCGCGCGCCCGACGGCATGACATTGTCGGATGTCTCCAAGCGCATGATGGTCTCGAACGGCAATGTGACCGGGCTGGTCGAGCGCCTCGTCGAATCCGGTCATCTCGACCGGCGTACTTCGGAATCAGACCGGCGCGTCCAGGTGATCCGTCTGACCAAGACCGGCCGCGCCGAGTTTCGCCGCATGGCCGCCGAGCACGAGACCTGGATTGCCGATATTTTCTCTGGTCTGACGCCGAAGGATGTGCGCGAATTGATGCGGCTGCTCGCAAAAGCTAAAGGTTCCGCGCAGAAAAGCGCCAGCCGGCGGACGCCGTGAGCCACTTGGCCGGGATCGACTACGAGGTCGAGTACAACAATCGGGCGCGGGTCCCCGAGAACCCGGCGCTGATGGCGGGTTGGGCCAGAGACGCCGCCGCTTATCGCGAACAACACGCGCCGCGCGCCATGCGCTATGGTCCTGGCACCCGCCATACCATCGATTTCTTCGCCGGCGACGGGCAGGGACCGATCGTCGTCTTCATCCATGGCGGCTATTGGCAGGCACTCGACGGTTCTTCGTCCAGCCATTGTGCGAAAGGCCTCAATACGCATGGCATCGACGTTGCCGTGCCGAGCTATGATCTGTGTCCGCAGGTCAGCGTCGATACCATCATTCAGCAGATGCGTGCCGCCGCGCGCGAATTGGCGCGGCTCGGCAGGCCGCTCGTGATCAGTGGGCATTCGGCCGGCGGACACCTCGCGGCCTGTCTGCTCACGACGGATTGGCAATCGCTGGATGCTTCCTTGCCAGAAGAGCTTGTCATCGCAGCTTATGCGATTTCCGGTCTGTTCGATCTCGTGCCGCTGGTCGAGACATCGATCAACAAGGCGTTGCAGCTTGATCCGGTGGCTGCGAAAGCGGCGAGCCCGTTGTTCTGGAAGCCGCCCACCCATGGCAGTCTTGATGCCGTTGTCGGCGGCGATGAGAGCGCAGAATATCTCCGTCAGAGCCGGACGATCACGGAAACCTGGGGCGCGGCGGGGCTGGCGACGCGCTATGGCACGATCGAAGGTGCGAACCACTTTACCGCGATCGCGCCGCTCGCCGACCCCGCCTCGCCAATGGTCGCGCGGCTCAAGGAATTGGCGCGGCGCTAGGCCGCATTCCTCCGTCTTCTCCCGTGTGTTGCCGTGAATTCCGCTCTTGCGCCAAATTATTTTAAGTATAAAATGTTTAGAGATAAAGCGCCGCCGGGCGCCTTCGAGTTGGTCTTGCAAGCCGTTCGGAAAGCGAGGGGCCAATGTCAGTTAAAACTCCAAAACTTGGCCCGTCGGGTCACGTCGATGATTTCGCGCGGCGCAATCTGCCGCCAGGCGGGCAATGGCCGGAGATGCTGCTCGACCGGCCCGAGTTCCAATATCCTGATTATCTCAATGCCGCCGTAGAGCTGACTGATCGCATCGTCGAGCAGGGAATGGGCGACCGCATTGCGCTAATCGGCAATGGCCGCCAGCGTACCTACAAGGAACTGGCCGATTGGTCCAACCGGCTGGCGCATGCGCTGGTCGAAAATTACGGCGTCAAGCCCGGCAACCGCGTCCTGATCCGCTCCGGCAACAATCCCGCACTTGTCGCCGCGTGGCTGGCGGCGACAAAGGCCGGCGCCGTGGTCGTCAACACCATGCCGCTGCTTCGCGCGGGTGAATTGAGCAAGATCGTCGACAAGGCAGAGATTGCGCTCGCACTCACCGATAGCCGCATCGCCGATGAGCTCGTCGCCTGCGCCAAGACCAGCCGCTTCCTCAAACAGGTCGTCAATTTCGACGGCACGTCGAACCATGATGCCGAGCTCGATCGCGTGGCACTGAACAAGCCCGTCAGATTCGACGCGGTGAAAACCGGCCGCGACGATGTGGCGCTGCTCGGATTTACATCGGGCACCACGGGCGAACCGAAGGCCACCATGCATTTCCACCGCGACATCCTCGCGGTGGCAGACGGATACGCGAAAGAAGTCTTGAAGGTCACGCCCGACGATGTCTTTGTCGGCTCGCCGCCGCTCGCCTTCACCTTCGGACTCGGTGGGCTTGCAGTATTCCCGTTGCGCTTTGGCGCTACAGCGACGCTGCTGGAAAATGCTTCGCCACCCGAAATGGTCAAGATCATCGAGACCTACAAGGCCACGATCTGCTTCACCTCGCCGACCGCCTATCGCGCGATGATGGCTGCCATGGACAAGGGTGCCGATTTGTCGTCGCTGCGCCTTGCCGTCTCCGCGGGCGAAACCTTGCCGGCGCCTGTGTTCGATGCCTGGATGCGCAAGACCGGCAAGACCATTCTCGACGGCATCGGCAGCACGGAGATGCTGCACATCTTCATCACCAATCGTGAGGGCGATGCCGCCGCCGGCAAGACCGGACGCCCGGTCGTGGGTTACGAAGCGAAGATCGTTGATGACGAAATGAACGATGTGCCGGCCGGGACTATCGGCAAGCTCGCAGTGCGCGGTCCGACCGGCTGCCGCTATCTCGCCGACAGCAGGCAATCGAACTACGTGCGCAACGGATGGAATCTCACGGGTGACGCCTTCGTCCAGGACGAGACTGGGCGCTTCTCCTTTGTGGCGCGCGCCGACGACATGATCATCTCCTCCGGCTATAACATCGCAGGCCCTGAGGTCGAAGCGGCGCTGCTATCGCATCCGGCGGTCGCCGAATGCGGCGTGGTCGGCGCGCCTGACGAAGCGCGAGGCATGATCGTCAAAGCCTATATAGTCGTTGCTGCGAATGCGACCGCGGGCGATACGCTCGCTACCACCTTGCAGGAGCATGTGAAGCGGACCATCGCGCCCTATAAATATCCGCGCGCGATCGAGTTCGTCAGCCAATTGCCCAAGACCGAAACCGGAAAACTGAAGCGATTTGCGCTGCGTCAGGCGGCGCAAGCGACGACGCCCGGCGTCGCCGCAGAATAACCAATGGAGAACTTTGTGAGCATGACCGACGCGCCCAGCCTATTCGCCAAGGGCGACATGCGAGGGGGCGCGCAGATATTGCAGCCGAGCGGCTGGCCGGCGCCGAAGGGTTATGCCAACGGTATGGCCGCCGATGGCCGTATCGTGGTCACCGGCGGCGTGATCGGCTGGGACCATCACGGCCATCTGGCGAAGGGCTTTGTCGCGCAGGTCCGCCAGACGCTCGAGAACATCGCGGCGATCATGGCCGAAGGCGATGCGCGGCCGGAACATTTGGTGCGTCTCACCTGGTACGTCGTCGACATGGACGAATATCTGTCGAACCTGAAGGAACTCGGTAGAGTCTATCGCGAGATTTTCGGCACCCATTATCCGGCGATGGCGCTAGTGCAGGTCGTGCGGCTTGTCGAAAAGGCCGCGCGGGTCGAGATCGAGGCGACCGCGGTGGTGCCGCGCTAGCGCATCATCCAAAAAGCTGAGCGCGATAGCATTCAGCTATCGCGCTCGCGGCGGCACCCGGGCAACCTGGATTAATTCTTGTACGACGGATCGACGCGGTCGAGCTTGCGCAACAGCGCGGGCCACGCGAGATCGCCATTGCGGTTCGGCTTGTCCGGCCGCGGCTTCACCTTGTCGAAGGTCTTCTCCAGAATTTCGGTGGAAGGAATGATCAGCTTGGTGTTGCAGGAGAGTGCCATCACCTGCACTTCGCAGGCGCGTTCCATGCGATACAGCAGGTTGAAGGCCGCCGGAATGGTTCGGCCCACGACCAGCAGCCCGTGGTTGCGCAGCATCATCGCCTCGTGCTCGCCGAGGTCGCGCACCAGCCGCTGGCGTTCGTCGAGATCATCCGCAATGCCTTCGAAATCATGGTAGGCGATGTGAACGAAGCGCATCGAGGTCTGCGCCAGCGGCAAAAGCCCGCATTCCATCGCCGACACGGCCATGCCGGCCGGCGTATGCGTGTGCGCGACGCAGTCGACATCGTGGCGGGCCATGTGAATGGCGCTGTGAATCACGAAGCCCGCAACGTTGACGTTGTAGTCGGTCTGGTTGAACAGCGTGTTGCCTTCGACGTCGACCTTGATCAGGCAAGACGCGTTGATCTCTTCGTAGAGCATGCCGTAGGGGTTGATCAGGAACTGGTCGTGATGCCCCGGCACCCGGCAGGAAATGTGGTTCGCGATCATCTCGGTGTAACCATACAGCGCGGTGAGGCGATAAGCGGCGGCAAGGTTGACGCGTGCATTCCACTCGTCGGGAGCGACCTGTTCGCGGACTGATTTGACGATCTTGATGGCGGGCGCGCTGACGGGCGGATTCATGGCATCTCTCCGTTTGACGGGACGTCTTTTGGCGGCGTTCCTGAGAAAGCAGAATATCTGCAACTATAGTCTTATCGCAAGGCGAGCGGGGCATAGCAGGTGCTCCCCAGCTTTGCTGCAGGGCAAAATGGCCACGTCGCAAATCCTTCATGCGCGACCTATACTGGGATTCCATTCCCGTTCAGAGCCCAATAAGCCCGGAGCCTGTCTTATGAAGACCATCCGTTTTGCCTTGATCCTGCTGGCGCTGGCTTGCCTCGCGCCGTGGCAATCCGCCAAAGCGGCTGACGTCATCTGCTATAATTGCCCGCCGGAATGGGCGGACTGGGCGTCGATGCTCAAGGCGATCAAGACCGACCTCCATTACGATATTCCCTACGACAACAAGAACTCCGGGCAGGCGCTGGCGCAGATCCTGGCCGAGAAGGCCAACCCGGTCGGCGACATCGGCTATTTCGGTGTCAACTTTGGCATCAAGGCCAAGGCGCAGGATGCGCTCGAGCCCTACAAGCCGGCGAAATGGGACGAGGTGCCTGCCGGCCTGAAGGACCCCGACGGCTATTGGACGACGATCCATTCCGGCACGCTCGGCCTGTTCGTGAACAAGGACGCGCTCGGCGGCAAGCCGGTGCCGGCTTGCTGGAAGGACCTCCTGAAGCCCGAATACAAGGGTATGGTCGGCTACCTGGATCCAAGCTCGGCCGCAGTGGGCTATGTCGGCGCGGTTGCGATCAACCTCGCACTCGGCGGCTCGCCTAAGAATTTCGACCCGGCCATCAACTTCTTCAAGGAATTGCAGAAGAACGATCCGATCGTTCCCAAGCAGACTTCCTATGCGCGCGTCGTGTCCGGTGAGATGCCGATCCTGCTCGACTATGACTTCAACGCCTATCGCGCGAAGTACACCGAGAAGGGCAATTTCGAGTTCGTCATCCCCTGCGAAGGTTCGGTGGTGTTTCCCTATGTCGTCGGCCTCGTGAAGAACGCCCCCGACAAGGAAAAGGCCAAGAAGGTCCTCGACTACCTGCTCTCCGACAAGGGCCAGGCGATCTGGACCAATGCCTATCTGCGCCCCGCGCGTCCGATCGAGCTGCCGGCCGCGGTCAAGAGCAAGTTCTTGCCGGATAGCGACTACGCCCGCGCGAAGAGCGTCGACTGGGGCGAGATGGAGAGCGCGCAAAAAGGCTTCGTCGACCGCTATCTCGCCGAGGTCCGTTGATGCAGTATGATGCCTCGGCTTGATGCTCGGGGCACCATTCGCTGATGTCGCATAAATCCTTTGTCTGGCTCTGCCTGCTGCCTCTCGTCGTGGTGACGACAGCCTTCTTCCTGCTGCCGATGGCGCGCCTGGTCGTCACCGGCGCAGAGGGGCCGCAGGGGCTCGCCGGATATCTCTCGATCCTGGTCGAGCCGCGCTATCGCGCAACGCTGATCAACACGGTCCTGCTTGCGGCCGCCACCACCGTGGTGACGCTGGTCGTCGCCACCATCGCCGGGATGTTCTTGCAGCGGCATCGCTTTCCGGGCCGCGCGGTGCTGATCGCGATGCTGACCTTTCCGCTGGCCTTTCCGGGTGTGGTTGTCGGCTTCATGATCATCCTGCTCGCCGGGCGGCAGGGTCTGATCGGCGATCTCTCCAATCACCTTGTCGGGGAGAAATTCGTCTTCGCCTATTCAATCTACGGTCTCTTCCTCGGCTACCTCTATTTCTCGGTCCCGCGCGTCATCCTCACCATCATGGCGGCGGTGCAGAAGCTGGATACCGGTCTTGAAGAAGCTGCTCGCTCGCTGGGTGCAAGTCCCTGGGCGGTGCAGCGCGACGTCGTGCTGCCTGCGCTGGCGCCGGCCTTTGTCGCTTCCGGCGCAATCGCATTTGCGACCGCCATGGGCGCGTTCGGCACCGCCTTCACGCTCGCCACCAATATCGATGTATTGCCGATGCTGATCTATACCGAGTTCACGTTGGCCGCGAATTTCGCCACGTCAGCCGCGCTTTCGGTCGGGCTCGGCATCATCACCTGGTTCATCCTGGTGCTGGCGCGATCCTTCAGCGGCAGCGCCGTTGCCGCAGCCGGGTGAGATCATGCGCGATCGCCTGCTCTTCACTGGCCAGCTTCTCTTCACGCTGATCGTCGCTGCTTTCCTGATGGTGCCGGCCGCGCTCTCGATCACCGCCGGCGTCACCGTGAACTATTTCCGCGGCATTGCCTCCGGTGTCACCCTGCAATGGGTGGCGCAGGTCTGGGATCTCTACGCCGACACCATCTGGCTCTCCTTCCTCGTTGCTTTTGCGACGCTTGCAGTCACGCTCCTGGTCGGCGTGCCTGCGGCCTACGCGCTGCATTTGCGGGGAGGGCGGCTGTCGCGCATCATCGAAGAGCTCATCACGCTGCCGCTTGCCATTCCCGGTCTCGCCATTGCGCTGGCCTTGCTGCTCGCCTATGGCAGCTTCGGCGAATTCCGCAGGTCCTGGCTCTTCATCCTGGTCGGCCACGTCATCTTCACCATGCCATTCATGGTACGCTCGGTGATGGCGGTGTTCGCGACCGTCGACGTCAAGACGCTGGATGAGGGGGCCGCTTCACTCGGCGCTTCGCCCTGGCGGCGGTTTCGCGATGTGATTGTCCCCAACGCCGTGCCGGGCATCCTCGCCGGCAGCCTGATGGTGGTGACGCTCTCGCTCGGCGAGTTCAACCTGACCTGGATGCTGCACACGCCGCTGACCAAGACGCTTCCGATCGGGCTTGCCGACAGCTACGCCTCGATGCGGCTGGAGGTGGCTTCAGCCTATACGCTGATCTTTTTCATCATGATCATTCCACTGCTCGTCGCGATGCAGCTCTTCGCCGAAAAGGAGCGCGCGACATGAGCGAATTTATCGGACACGGTTCGTCCGTGCGCATCGAGAATTGCGGCAAGACGTTCGCGGACGGTACGCGCGCGCTGGAGCCCGCGACGCTCGACATCGCGCGCGGCGAGACGCTGGTGCTGCTCGGACCCTCCGGCTGCGGCAAGACCACGATGCTGCGCATCATCGCAGGGCTCGAGGTGCCGGATGAGGGCGGCAAGGTGCTGTTCGACGGCAAGGACATGACGAGCGTACCGATCGAGAAGCGTAATGTCGGCATGGTGTTTCAGTCCTACGCTCTGTTTCCGAACATGAGCGTTGCCGACAATATCGGCTATGGCTTGAAGATCCGCGGCGTGAAGAAGGACGAGCGAGTATCCCGCGTTGCCGAGCTGGTCCGCTTGACCAACATCACCGGCCTCGAAAATCGCAGGATCGACCAGCTTTCCGGCGGCCAGCGCCAGCGCGTTGCACTGGCGCGGGCGGTTGCGATCCGCCCCGGCATCCTGCTGCTCGACGAGCCGCTGACCGCGCTCGATGCGGCCTTGCGCGAACGCCTGCGAGGCGAGCTCAACCGCCTCCTGCGCGCGCTCGGCATCACCGCCATCTACGTTACCCACGATCAGTCCGAGGCCATGGAGCTCGGCGACCGCGTCGTGGTGATGAGCAAGGGCAGGATCGCGCAGATCGGTACGCCGCGCGAAATCTATTTCACGCCGCGCAACCGCTTCGTCGCCGGGTTCATCGGCGCGGCGAATATCATCGAGGCCTCCGTCGAGAATGGCCAACTCGTCCTGCCGGGCGGGCGTCAGCCGATCACGCGCCAGATCAGTCTGGCGGCTGCGGTTGCGATGGTTCGCCCCGAGGCGATCAGACTGGTGGAAGCAAAAGATGCGGCGCTCACCGGTGTGATAGACAGCGTCGCCTTCAATGGCGAGAAACAGCGCCTGGTCGTGAGCGGGGCCTCCAACAAGCCGTTGACTGTGGACGCGCCCAATCTGGCGCAGGTCAAAGTGGGCGACCGCGTCGGCCTTGCGATCGCGCCGGAAGCCGTTCGTCTCTTGCCACCGGAAGATTGAGAAATTCGATGTCGTCCAAGCAAATTCGCATCGCGCAGATTTCCGACCTGCACATCAAGCCGCCGGGGCAGCTGGCCTACGGCCGCGTCGATACGGCCAAAGCGCTCGAGCACTGCGTGGCGGCCCTGAATGCGTTCGAGCCGCGGCTCGATTTCGTGGTGATTTCGGGTGATCTCGTCGACACGCCGAATGCAGCAGAATACGCGCATCTCAAGCGCTTACTGGCGCCGCTGAAGCTGCCTTTCGCCGGCATTCCCGGCAATCACGATGGTCGTGAATTAATGCGATCAGCGTTTCCGGATGTTCCTTACGCCTTTCCTTCCGGCGCGCTGAACCAGAAGGTCGAAGTTGGTGAACTCGATCTCCTGTTGCTCGATTCCAGTGTGCCGGGCAAGCCGCATGGCGAGCTTGATGCGCCGACGCTGCAATGGCTCGATGCGACGCTGGCATCTTCGACGAGCCGGCCGGCGCTGCTGTTCCTGCATCACCCGCCCTTCATCGCCGGCATCTGGCATATGGATCGCCAGAACCTTCGCAATGCCAGCGAACTCGAGAAGACCATTCAGCGTCACAAGCGCGTGCGGGTCGTCGCGACCGGCCATATTCACCGCGCGACGTTCACGATGTTTGCCGGCGTGCCATGCACCATTTGCCCTGCGCCCAATCATGCGGTTGATCTCGATCTTGCAGAGTTACGCGGGCCCTCATTCAAGATCGAGCCGCCGGCGTTTCATCTCCATACCTGGTTCGAGGGAGAAGAGTTTGGGCAGCTCGTCACCCATCAGGTGCCGATCGGCGAGTTCGACGGGCCGCATCCCTTCTTTGGGCCGGATGGCAAATTGCTATGAGCGGATACCGGGCGCGCTCTCCGAATTTATCCGAGCTTGCCCAGCTTGTGATAGGCCTTCGAAGCCTTTTTCAGCAGGCGCTTCTTGCGCTTGGGCTTCAAGAATTCCACCGGCGTTTGTACGCCCTTCTGCTCCAGTTCGCTCGCAAGCGCGTCACCTCTTGCGGCGTCGTTCAACCGTCCAAGCGACTTTTGCGCTTTCCTCAAATGTGTGAGTGCCGTCTTTTGCTTTGAAAAGTTCTTTTCGGCGTACAGGTCTTCCAGGGAATCGATCGAGTAGGTGAGCTTCTTATTGAAGAGCCGCAATCGGTGGCGCTTCTTGGTGCCCATCTTGCGCAGCTTGCGGCTTTTCTTCAGGAGCTTGTCCTCCCACTCCTCGAGCTTTGAGGCGCTGTAGGGGCCGATCGGCGAGGCGCGCTCCTTGGCTGCCTGCTTGCCCTTCTTGGTCGACCATGGGCCGTTTTCGATCCAACCTGAGGTCTGGTCGACCAGCCAGCAGTATCGCACCGAATTGAGGATGCGTGCGAGGTAACTGTGTCCCTCGGCGCGCTTCTCATTCCATGAGTTGAGCACCTCTGTCGCCTGTGGCCGTTTTTGGTCGAGCGCCTTGACCCGGTCGACGGCGACGTCGAGATCGCGCACCGCGCCAAGCTCGCTATTGAGCCATTTCAGCTCGTCCCGTACTTCGTCGCGAACGGTGTCGTGGACCATCGGCGAGAAGAACAGGATGGCGGTGCGCAAATGGGTCAGGGCGATGCGCATCTGGTGCAGGGCGGTCGGATCGCCGTTGCAAGTCGCCTGATGGCTGGCCCTCAGCGCGTCGAGATGGCGCCGCGCGACAATGCGAAACGCCGTGTCGCAGGCCATGGCGCCGTTCAGTCGCCGGTTGGGAGAGGGGCGTGGTCGCGCCGGCGCCGGCTTTGCCCGCAAGGTGGTTTTGACGGCAGTTTTTCGAGACGGCGGCATGAGGGGCTTGCGGTGACCGGCCTTGTGCTTGCAGTGATATCATAGTGCATTAGCTCGTTGCATTGCCAAGCTCTCCGGCGGCGGGCAATGGTATCGCAAAGGGCCGGCGCCGTTTGCTGGAATGCAGGCCGGTCGACAGGGGGAAATATGCGTCTACTGCGATGGCTCGTGCTTGTACTGATGGCCGGCAATACGGCCGCGTTCGCGCAAGGCAATTATCCCGACCGTTCGATCAAGATGATCGTCCCGCTCGCCGCTGCGAGCGCCGTCGACGTCGCTGCGCGCATCGTGACGCAGAAAATGTCCGAGAATATGGGCCAGCAGATCGTGGTCCTGAACCAGCCGGGCGCGTCAGGACTGATCGGCGCCGAGCAGGTCGCCCGCGCCACCCCGGACGGCTACACCATTGGCGGCTTCAATGACAGTATCATGACAATGGTGCCGAACTTGCAGGCCCATATGCGCTGGGACATTCTGAAGGATTTTGCGCCGATCTCGCTGGTCGCCACGGTCGAATGGGGACTGATCGCGGGCAACCAGACGAGCTACAAGAGCGCGGCCGATCTGATTGCCGCCGCGAAGGCCGCACCCGGAAAGATCGATTACTCCAGCGGCGGGCCTGGCAGCCCGCAGCATCTGGCGATGGCGATCTTCGCGTCGAGCGCTGGCATCGACCTCATGCACGTGCCCTACAAGGGCGCGACGCAGGCCGCAGCCGACGTCGTGGCCGGCCAGATTCCGGTCGCCTTCCAGGGATTGGGCACGGTCGCTGCAATGGTCCGCGGTGGCCAGGTCCGTCTGATCGCGGTGTGTACCGAGAAGCGCCTGCCGTCGTTTCCCGATGTCCCGACTGTCAATGAATCCGGCCTTCCCGGTTACTTCTTCAATTCCTGGTTTGCGATGCTGGCACCTGCCGGCACACCGAAGGCGATCATCGATCGCCTGAATGCGGAGGTCTTGAAAGCGCTCGGCGATGCCGACGTTCGTCACAAGCTCGAGGATCTCGGCTTTGCCGTGCGCGGTAGCTCGCCGGACGAGCTAGGCTCCATGACCCGCGATCAGCTCACAAAGTATGCGCGGGTGATCAAGGATATGGGCATCGGCAATGAATGAGAATGTGTGGCAGCCGACGGCCGTCATGATGCCGGCGGATGAGCGCTATTCTTCCTCCAGGGTTGCGCGCCCTGGCAGCGGCATCCTGTAATTTTAAAGAGACAATTTGATCAATTGGCGCGCCTTCTGCCCGATAGACGGGGGTATGTGCTGCTCTCCGGGATCAGCACTGGTAATTTGACGCCGATGGCGGCTTAAAAGCCGGTTTACGGTTGAAAATGTGACAGCCGTTGACTACGGAAGAACAGGTGGTAGTTCCATCCGGAGTACCGATCGGCGTGCCTCAGGACAATTCGATAGATGCTCGCCGCCTTTCGAGCAGCAAATTATCGGTGCTGCGCAAGCATCCGATATTCAGCGATCTCGACTCGGAGGCGCTCGATCAGCTTTGCCGCTACGCGAAGCACACTGTGCTGAAGCGTGGGTCTACGATTTTCTCCAAGGGCGATCCCGGCAACAGCCTTTATGCGGTGATCTCCGGAACGGTGAAGATCAGCCTGTCCTCGCCGGACGGCCGCAACGCGATCCTCAACCTCGTCGGCCCCGGCGAATTGTTCGGCGAGATGTCGGTTCTCGACGGCCAGGACCGCAGCGCCGATGCCACCGCCAACACCAATTGCGAGATCTATGTCATCGATCGCCGCGATTTTCTGCCCTTCGTGCGCAGCCAGCCGGCGCTTTCCATGAAGTTCATCGAGCTCCTGTGCAATCGGCTGAGATGGACGACCGATCAGGTCGAGCAGGTCATCCTGCAGGATCTGCCGGGCCGGCTGGCCAGCGCGCTGCTCGGTCTCGCCGAAAAGCGCAAGCTCGAGCCTGCTGAGAGCCACACCATCGCGATCACCCAGCAGGAGATCAGCGAGATGGTGGGCATGACGCGCGAGAGCATCAACAAGCAATTGCGTGCATGGGCGGCCCGTAGCTGGGTTCGCCTCGAGCACGGCGCGATCGTGGTGCTCGACGCTGAGTCGCTTCGTGAACTGGCCGAAGCTGGCACCGCCGCGGACGAATGAGTGGTCTCGCTCTCCGAACGGATTTTCTGATCTCTTTTTGAAAATTCTGCGTGGCGGAAAGTCGCCGGGATGCCGGAATTTGCCTGAGTGTGAG
>Ga0157369_10005085_pt1 | contig 15397 bp, 18 predicted proteins | sample C25metaG_FD_113461 | JGI IMG/M metagenome (GOLD analysis project Ga0157369, IMG submission 113461) | Corn rhizosphere microbial communities from Kellogg Biological Station, Michigan, USA - C2-5 metaG | ecosystem: Host-associated > Plants > Roots > Rhizosphere > Soil | place: USA: Michigan... | reverse complement strand
GCACTCGCTTGGGGTGCGAGGGGTCGGCAGTTCAAATCTGCCCGTCCCGACCAACATCCGATACTTCCACATACTCTTCTATCCACTAGCCATTGCTTGAGTCGTTGCAACGCCACCCATTACTGCGGTTATTTCAGATCCCTTAACCTGGATACCGCATGCCCATTTGTGGGGTCGAGTTTGACGGCCGTTTGGTAACTCTTGATGGCAAGGTCCTTTTCGCGATTCCTCCAGTACGCCTCGCCCAAACTGTCAAACGCATTGGAAGATGCGGGATGCTCCGTGGTATTCAACTTAAAGATCGCGATCGCATCGTCTGGTCTCTTGTCTCTGTAAAGCAACTGATACCCGAGCGTATTCAGCTCCGACTCTCCCAAATCATAGTCAGCGCTTTTATCATTCCTGAGAGAATCGTACATTTTTATTGCAGCCTGAATTCCCGAATCGTGGATAGCTCGATACAGTTTCTCGGCGCCAGATTGCTTTGGCAAAACGTACTGTCTAGCTGCGAGGATGTTCTGAATTGCGCTATTTATTTCCATGCGCTTACTGTTACCTCTGTTAGTCAGCATGATGACGGTAATCTTCGCGGTGAGTCGCCGTTCAATAAACGCTCTGAAGCCCGCCTGGTTGCCTGTATGCCAAACGTACTTGCCATTGCCGTCCTCCGCCACGTTCCACCCAAAACCATAGGTTGTACTGCTTTCTTGCACTTTGCCCGGCGTAAAGGCTTCTTCCAGCGTAGTCTGGTGGACGAGTTTGTCCGTGTACAGCGCCTGATCCCACCTGAACAAATCATTCACGGTCGAGTAAATGCCGCCGTCGCCCGGGATTGCTGTTGGGCTGCCGTCATCTACTTGCCCGAACTGGTCGTAGCCAACCGCGGCGCTGCTGGTTTTCCTTTTGGGGCCGTCATAGACGAACGTGCTGACCATGCCGACAGGTTTGAAGATCGCTTGTCCAAGGAAATCGCCAAACGTTTTGCCGGAAACTCTCTCCACTATGATTGCCAACAACGCATATCCCGGATTGCTGTATCGGTATTTTTGGCCGGGCTCGGAAAGAAGGGCCGTTTTTGACAGAATCGCGGCAATGAGGGCCCGTCCCGACAAACCTGAGTCTTCGACCCCAAGATCGCCGTAGTCCGGGATTCCTGAAGTGTGGGTTAGTAGCTGGCTCACACTTATCCTGCTGAGATGCGGAGAACGAGAGAACTCCGGAATGTATTTCGAAACAGGGTCGGCATACTTGAGCTTGCTCTGTTCCGCAAGGATCATGATCGCCATCGCCGTAAACTGCTTTGTAACCGAGCCGATGTTGGAGGGAGTTTCGGGAGTGAAATCTTTACCAGTCTTAAAATTCGCCTTTCCAAACCCATTGCGAAAGACGATCTTTCCATCATTGGCGACCAGAACGGCACCATTGAACTGACCTCGTTCAAACAAGGTCGTCATCAGGGCACAGATTTCCTGAGCTGAATCGGCGGGCAAGCCAAAGGATGTGAGGCTCACAATGCAAAAGACCAGGCCAAGGCTCACCAGCCATCGAAGTGCAGAAAACAAGCTTCGCATTCCAATCGCCTCAACTCACGTGATCATCCGATACTTGTAGGTTGGTCGGCAAGCAAGGAGTTAAATGACTCGGCCCGAGTTCGAAAATCGTCAGCCAGAGCCTACCCATTCGGCGTGATTCAATCCTAAGCTGCTGAAAGCGCTGGTTCAAAAATGTCTCCATTTGACACAAAAGTTCGAAAATCGTCTGCTAGGGGCGACCAATCCTAAAATCAGTCGTTCGCGCGGGTTTCCGTCCGGCGCGAAGTTCAAAAGCCAGTACTCTCTTACCGCAAGGATTCCCGTCAATCTATTGTCTCCGTGGCCAATCGATACCAGACGAAGCCGATATCGTCATGCCCCCGACAATCGTTGAAATCAAGGCCTAAACGCCGAGGGCAAAAACTTTGTCCGCTCTGAACCTCAAAAATGGCTATGATGTGGCACTTCCGGCTTCGGGCTTTGCCTGCAATTGACAATTGCCTGAATTACAGGCAAACTATTAATCTCGGAACCGAACTATGGAATCAGCAAAGGTAGGCAAGCGGGGCGCGATCATCGTACCCGCAAAATTGCGAAAGCGATTCGGCATCGAAGAGGGCAGTCTGGTCATTGCAGAGGAACGAGAAGACGGCATTCTGATCCGCCCCGCGGTAGTCGTCCCGATAGAAAGATATACTCCAGAACGGAAAGCGGAGTTTATCCTCTCAAACGCGACTACGGATGCAGACTATCGTCAAGCGCGAAAAGAAGTCCAAAAGCTAGGGATCGATCCCGATTCGATTCCTCATCAGCGGCCTGCATAAATGGACCGGTTGTTTCTTGATGCCAACGTTATGTTTTCAGCAGCTTATCGACCTGAGGCAGGCCTTCTGCGGCTCTGGAAGCTGAGGGATGTTGCGCTATGCACCTCGCACTATGCAGCCGAGGAAGCCAGGCTCAACCTAAGCGACGATGTTCAGAGACATCGCCTAGACAAGCTCTTACTGACTCTCCAGTTGTGCGATGCACCGGAGCGGGAGCTTCCGCGCGGCATTTCCTTGCCAGAGAAAGACACTCCGATTCTGCTCGCCGCTATCGAAGCTAGGGCAACTCACCTGTTGACAGGTGACGTTCGCCATTTTGGCTGTTATTTCGGCAAAACCGTTGAAGGGGTTTTGATAATCTTACCGGGACAGTACTTGCGGGGCCGAAATTGAGTAGCCATTGACTACCACGCGCCTTCCCCAAGGAAAGACAGATCCGTTCTAGCAAACAGAGTTCTAAAATGGTCTGCTAGAGCCGACCATTCAACAACTTACGCGGTTTTCCTCCACTACACGACCCCCTGCCTTGGAGGTAGCACATGCAACCGCGTTTCGAGCAGTTCGCCCGAGAACGGCAGTACCTCGCCAACGTTTCGCCACTCACAATTGAGTGGTACGAGCAGAGCCTAAAGTGGCTCCGCACGGAAACGCCAACGGAATCCGAACTGAAGATGTCGTGCTACGCATGCGCGAAAAGGGCCTGAAGGCCACAGGCTGCAATTCCGCAATTCGCGCTATCAACGCCTATTTGCACTGGAATAGTGCAGGTAGTGAAGTGAAATGCAGCCCCGCATTGCTGGTGCTCCTGGCGATTTCGGCTCCATTGGCGCAATCTGCAATCGGCCATGGCAAACGCGCCAAGCACCTTGACGACATAATTGAAGACGTGAACCTCACGGACGGAATGCGGACGATTGGAGGGGCATCAGTTCAAGGATGCTGCCTACTTCCTTTCTGACAAGGCATCGTTCCCTGTCTCATTAGAAATGCTCGAATTTGAAAATCCCAAAGCTTCGTTACGTTAGGGGAAGCTCTTACGACGTCGTAGCATGCAGACGAAAGAGTCTCTGGCGGACCGGGACAAGTCTCGCTTACGCACTTACGAGGAGTTTGCCAAGTCCCATTCCAGTTCTGAAGTTGTTGTTCCTCGACAGAGGACGTTCAGGCTCGTTCGGAATCGTATTAGTGTCCGCGAAATACTCGATGAAATCACAAAGCTTGATGACGAGTACGAGTGGAAGAACTACGGAACCAATACCAAACCCGTTATCGTCATTCAGCCGCGTGTTGAAAGCGTCCTGAACTGGACGATTTCTCCCATCTGCAAGCCTCGTCCGGTCGCGACTGAAAAGCTGCTCGCAGGATGCAAAGCTCAGCAGTGTGGCCCGTTCATCCAAGCTCTTAGTGAGAGAAACATGTCTGTGATGTACATCGCTGTGGACGAACCCGCTGTGCCCGGTAAGCCGACAGCGGACCAGCAGCCTCCGCACGGATTCGTTGACCTGTGCAGCAACTATCTCCGAGCAAGAGACGTTCTGAACCGCATCGCTCAATCAACCCATACGTCCTGGACTCTGGGCGGCATTAAAGGCACGCGCCTCATTTCGTTTGGCGGCCATTATTGACATTCGATGCGATTGGCTGACACCGCTTTGGGTAGCGCTCGTGTAGTTCGAGGCGAGATAAAATGGACGCCCCAGAAAAAAATCTTGAGCACTGTTTCTTCTTAGCCCTCCGCCGATGTTTTTCGGCGCGCACACAATAATCCGTTGATTTAGGAACTTTGTTGTAAACAATAGCGTCCCTATTAACAAAGACGTAAACAACCGAGCTGCCCTGACCGGCGCTGGACCGTGGGCTGAAGGACTGTCTTGAGTTTAGGGACGATTTTCAACGGTTGTCCTTCAACCATGCCTTATTGCTTCAATCCACCGCCCGTCTTGTGTAAGTGAGCGTACTCGGCCTTGAACTTCGGCAGGAACCTGCACGATTCGTAAGATGGGTCTTCGTTGTCTCCCGATCTGATTCCCAAAACTGTGCCATCGTCCATTTGCATGAGCCTTAGGTCCAGCGCGATTCAACCCTAAGCTGCTGCTCGATTGTGTCCTCGCGCCGTGGCGCTTCCCCTCTCTTGCGGCGCATCAGTCGATCGAAAGCGACAAAATCTGCACGGTCCCCTCGCTCTGCGAAGAAAACCTCCGTATTCATGACCGCCAGTTTTTCCGCAACGGCCGTGGCAACAAATTGATTAATGCTCACGCCATCAGCCTTCGAGCGACGCTCGACTTCTGCTCTAACCGAGCGCGGCAGCCTAAGCAGATAGGTGCTCTGCGAATGCTTGGTCATTTGATCCTCCTTAAAGCGACCGCCGACGTCAACGCCACTATGCCAAAACTTAGTGGGATTTCGCCGAAATCACGACTGCACTGCTTACTTTTTCAAAGGCGACGAATTGGCGTGAAGAAAGGCTGCATAGCTTCCTTCGTCGAAGTTGCCGCTAGCCAAATGTAGTACTGCCCGCGCCGCGTCTTCCTGGCTAGCAGTAAAGCGGAATCCATTCACTTCGAGAAAGAGAATTCCCACAACAAATCCGGTTCAGAACTTTGATTTGCGGAAAATCTCTGTCACTTGTGTCGATTTCTAGGAAGCCTTCAAGGTTCCCCGGCCTGACTTTTTGCGGATCCAACAGCTACATCGATTCGGTAGCTTGAACTTTGCTGATGTGGTGGATCTTGACTAATCTCAATCCCGGGCACGTTCGAAGTGATCTTAATGATCTCAAAATTGCCTGCTCGCTTCCTGCGTCGAGAGACAGGATCCGATTTCAGCGCCGGGTACGTGAGCTTTACACATGAGCTGGCGGATCGTGATGAGATCGCGCAGACTCTCGGGTGCACGGTGCGGTCGCAGGCGCGATCCGGTGTTGCACTCGGTCTTGCGACGTAATGCGGAACAGGTAAGCTTGCAGCTGCCGCAAGGGGACGATGTCGTTGCTGAGATGCGCAGAATCCTGGTAAGGCACCTTCAACTGGGAGACGTCGACATTCGAACCGCGGCACGATCCATGGCTTTTTCTGTGCGATCACTACAACGACATCTGGCAGCAGCCGGAACGACCTACTATGAAATTGTCGATTCGATTCGTCGCGAAGCCGCTGATCAATATCTTTCCGACCGAGCACTCTCAACCAGTGAGATCGCGTATTTATTGGGCTATTCCAACCCGCCGCCTTCCACCGGGCATTCAAACGCTGGCATGGAAGCATTCCTCATGAATACCGGCTTCGCAGAGGCGTACTCAAGCAATGACTGTTGAACGATGGCCTCCCTTCCGATTCTCGGATACTGAAACTAATCAGCAGGTGGCGGGAAACAGAAAAAGTTCAAAAATCGTCGACGAGAATGCAACCGTTCAGCGCAATTCAGTCCCAAGCTGTTGAAAGCGTCACTTCAAAAATCTCGGACCGTTGAAAAAAGTTCCAAAATCATCTGCCAGAGGCGACCAGTCTTTTCCCTGCAACGTATCAGGTCGTAGTTTGGCTGATCAGAAGTATAGATATACCGGCTGTTTGTTGTACCATTTATCGGCAGTTCAGCATCGATGCCCGCCCGCAATTGCTACAATCGTGTGTTCACCAGCTCAGAATCATGCCTATTAGCCGGTAATTGAGAACATCTCTCCGGAGGCTCATATGACGAAGATTAGGATGTTTCTCCAACCTTGGATGGTCCTTGCGCTATTGTTCACAGCCCGAGTTCAAGGCAGCAGTCCCTCTAAATCAGATGACATTGTTGTCCGGCATCTCGATGCCATCGGCTCACAAACTGTGAGAGCAGCGGTGAAGTCCAGAGTCGTGCGGGGTAGCTTGCGCTTTCGTGTACTGGTCGGTGGCAGCGGAGGAGCCACGGGTACCTGGGACCTAGTCTCGTCTGGGCGAATGCTGGGTATCGTCATGCAATTTGGAATGGGTGACTGGTGGGGGGAACAGTTCACTTTTGATGGATCGAGGATTGGTGTTGCAAGGCCGACAGCATCGCACCAACGCTCCGAATTCGGCGACTTTGTTGCGAGCCAAGGGTTCCTTTTGAAAGAAGGTCTGCTCGGTGGCGAACTGTCGACCGGCTGGGCACTGCAAAGTCTCGCAATGAACGGGGCACGAATGCAAGATCTCGGCATGAAGAAGGTTGATGGCAAAGAGTTACGGGCGGTTCAGTACCTGTCAAAGCACAATACTGACATGCAGGTAATCATGTATTTCGACCCGCAGACGTACCAACATGTGCGTACCGTCTATTCCATGGAACAACGACCTGGAGAAACTGGCGACATTAGAACGAGCGCACAACAAAAAGAGCCACGGTATAGGTTGGAAGAGCGCTTCAGCGATTTTCGGAGTGCAAATGGATTAACGCTACCGACCCACTATGAACTACAGTGGACGGAAGAATTGCAGAACGGCGGTACGCGACTCTTTGATTGGGACTTGGTCGCGAGCCAAATCCGACAGGATGTGCCGCTCGACCCTGCGAATTTTGAGATCAAGCAGTAGCGGGGCTAGCCGTTTTTTTTCGCTTTTTCTTGTTGTCGGTGAGTGATATGGCGATGCATCCGACCCAGCCCCCGTTTCAATTCTGCTTCGCTTTCTTCTCCGCGGCCTTTTTCCGCGCTTCGACGGTCCAGGGCGGAACGACTCCGTTCACCCGGGCATAGGCAATTGCCTGGCCCAGGTGCTCATGCGCGTCGGCGACCAGGATGTACACAACATCACCGGCACTCGCCTGTGGGCCAAGCTTAGGCAGCAGCTTCGCAAAATCTGCGTTATTCATCCCGGCGATGGTTTGTTTCGCGAACACCCATGTCTTGTCGAGTTGCGCGATGACCTTTTCCTTGTCAGCCGTTGATTTCTCGAATGTCTTGCCGTCGAAATCCGAGGGTGGCGCAGCTCCCATCAGCGCGAGAATCTGATAACGTTCCCCCGCCACGTGCATTAGAACCTCAGCAAACGAGCGCGAATCGTCGGAGGGTTTCCAGCCGAACTTATCCGCTGGGACCGCATTTGCGAGATCTACAAACTTCTTTTGCACGGTTTCAAGGTCCAGCAGCGCCTGCGCCTTCATGTCGTAACTCGGAGCGGATGAGTCAGTCGCCGTCTGCCCGGCCATTGCTGCCCTGTGTCCCGCGAAAGAAAGAACAACCAGTGTCGTTACCAAAAACTTTCTCATGGAAGGCCTCCTCAGAAAAGGATGCTTCTGCGTCAGACGAGACAGCGCAAGGAAGGTTAGCCAAAAACATTTAAGACTCGGCTTCTGATGCCAGGCGACATTCCAGCTCGGCACATCGCCCTCAGTTGCGCATGGACTCTGAATGAAGCAGAATTTCTGCCATGAGGGCATGGCAAATCTTTGCCGTAGGCGTTGCGGTCCTGGTGCTCGCGCTGCTCCTGCCCTCTTACGAACCACTCTTGGCGGGAATGGCAGCAGTGGTGATGGTCGCGGTCGTAGTAGTAGGTTTCTGCATTCGACCACGCCGAGAGGTGTTCTATTTACGAACCACGCTCGTTGTCTCTGAGCCAGATGCCCTCCTCTCTGTCGAACATGATCGGATCGCTGTGCGTGTGGAGCTAGCGCGACTGTGGCTTTTGTTTTTGCCAACCTTCGCTGCAGTGGCTTTTTTCGTTGTTACCTCTGCAAAAGGAACAACCTGGAAATTTAGCCTGTTAGATAGATTTTGGGAAACGAGCTCCTATCCGATCCTTCTCGGCATTCGAGCATTTCAGATCATCGTTGTCGGGCTTCTGGCAACTTGGATGAGTGAGCGCTGGGTGTTGCGTGATGCTGAAGCATGCAGTGCTGACTCCATTTCGGTATCGTCGGGCCAGCTGCTCTATAGCTTCAGGGATCAAGCGGGGGGATATTACGGTGGGGAAGGATTCCCGTTCATGTTGGTCCGCTCTCCAAAGTTGGCCAGAATAGTGCTCTACAGGATCTCCAAACCGCAAATGAACAAAATTGCCTCGGGGTGCCTCTTTCACCGCCTAATCATCGTCGGACGAGGGGTCACGGAGTTTGATGAAGCTACAGTTCACGTTCACTCCCGGAAGGTACAGCCTGCTTCTCAACCCTTCTGACTAGCTTCCCTCGATCAATGAGCGGCATTGGAGATTTCGCCCACTGACATCCAAGTCACAGCGGTCATTAGCTTACTCCACGCATACATCTTTACCAGGTAGCCGCAACCAAAGCACAGAGGAGAGTTTCTGGCTTCCAATGCGGTACGCCGTCCAGCAAGCCCCGGGCGTCCAGAATGCGAACACTCTGCTGCTCCTCAAACCATAGCGTCTTCAGCTCTAGAATCTGTCTGATACCGAACTCAACCAGACACGAGCGATGTAGCTTCTTCTTGGTCCGCCCGGTTGCATCCAAGCGGACATACCAATCCATGAGGAGTGCAGAATGTTGAACGAAAATAAGGCTCTCAGCAGTTTCTCCGTCAACGACATTCAGAAGGCCAAAGATTTTTACGGGAAGACGCTTGGGCTCGAAGTTTCCCCTGGGCCGGAGGGTACGCTGGTTCTGAGCAAGGCCAAGACTCTGATCTATCCGAAACCCAACCATCAGCCCGCCACATTTACGGTGCTGAACTTTCCAGTGGACAACGTGGAAAAAGCGGTCGATGAGCTAAGCAAGCGCGGTGTGCGATTTGAAGTCTACAACGAGCCAAACTTGAAAACGGATGCGCGGGGCATTGCTCGCGGTAACGGACCAACCATAGCGTGGTTCAAGGATCCGGCAGGGAACATTCTGTCGGTGTTGGAAGCAGCGTAGTTTCGAGCAGACAATCAGTCGAGAAAGCCTCACCCTAAGCTGTTTAGCGCCGTTTATTGCAGCTTCGCGTACTCGGTCTGGGCTTGCTTCAGGATGGGGATCTCGGGATCAGCGTCTTTCCAGAGAGTGAGAAAATCTTGATAGGCGGCCTTTGACTTCGCGGTGTCGCCATAGAGGGCATACGCGCGGCCAAGTTGAAGATGCGCCAGTGCCCCAAGCACATCGTTCGTTACCACAGCACGGTGATCAATGATGTTTTGAAACTCGGCTGCTGCCTGTTTTCCATTCCTTGCCTTCAGATAGGCTTCTCCTCGAACGTAAACCAAATGCAGGCTGAATGGCCCGAACTCGTAACCTGAAGATGGCTTTAGCAGTTCCAAGGCCTGCTGAGTTCGGCCGCGATTCAGTTCGATGACGGCATGGACCGGAGGTATCCAATACCCGTTGAGCATTTCATTTAACGGCTCTTTCTTTCGAATGTCGCCGGTGATTGCCTGCGACCGACTGTTTTCTCCTACCCGTGCCAGAGTCATCGCCGCAAGGCTTTGCAGGGTGGTGTTTGACCCCATGCCCAGAGCTGACGCGACGTTTTCTTTCGCCAAGGCGTATTCTCCAACTTCAACTTTGCGGAGGGCGGCGTTTAGCAGCCAATATGCCGCTGTCTCATGAAGTCCGTTTTTCTGCGCAGAATCGAAGGCCGATTGCGAGAGACTCTGTGCCCGACCAAAGTGGCCGAAATAAGCCTCGGAATCGGACTGAATCGATAGCAACTGGTCTTCGCCACCCGCCTTACCGGTTGCCCAGGCCACTTGCTTTTGCATTTCGCTTGCATCTCCTTCGAGAAAGGCCACCATGTAACGGGAGATGTGGATTTCGGGGACTTCCAGATTGCGGGCTATTGCACGCTCATAGACTTCTTTGGATTCGGCAAGTTTGCCCGCACTACGATACGCGTCGCCCAGAAAGCCGTATGAAAATCCCGCGTCCAAATCTAGGCGCAAGGAATTGGTCAGGAATTGAATCGCTTTGTCGAATTGCCCCAGGTAATAGTAGTTCGCACCCAGATTCGCCTGCGGAACAAAGTCCCTCGGATAAGCGCGCGCCCATTCTTCGTACACCTCATTTGCCTTGTTCGTTTCTTGTGTTACCAGGCTGTAGTAGAGACCGGAAATCGAGTATTTCTCGCTTTCGCTCGTCCGCTCGCGCAATTCAAATCCTTGGCGAAGGTTATCCGCCGCCAGCGAAAGCTCGCCCACGTTGTTATAGGTGACGCCCAGAATGGTGTAGGCGATGGCGAAGTTCGGATCAAGCTCGATGGCACGCTTCAGGAATGGAATTGGCGCAGTCCCTCCCTTCTCCAGCAAAGCCTGGGTAGCCTGGCTGTAAGCCTGCAATGCCGGAAGGGAGGACGTTGTTACCTGATCTAATGGAGTGTTGTACTTCTGCAGTGACGGGAGAGATTCGCCGAGTCTGCGGCGAATTTCAGAGCTTGCGTTTCCCAGGGCTTCGAGCACGTGATCCTTGTCTCTAGCTTGGGCGTTGGTGCTCGCCAGCACTTCGCCGCTGGCACAATTGACTGCCTTTACCGTCAGAAGATATTGACTGCCAATCTGTGCGATTGCACCGTTGAGAACTGCCGTACTTCCCCTTCGTTGACAAATCTCTCGGGCAATCGCAGACGTCAGCTTTGTGTCGGTCTTCCCCATTAGCCCCAATGTCTGGTGGATTTGCTCATCCGTAACCAGACTCAGGAAAGGCGACTGTTCAAGTTCCACCGAGAGCCCCTGTCGAAGTGTGCCGTCGAATACAGGATCGCCCGTCGTGTTATCAAATTCGGCGAGGACGATGGTGTCTTTATCGGTGAACTTCGGTCCGCGATGAAAATAGAGATAGCCGACGAGCGTAATCAGTACGAGAGCTAGCACGGCTGGAATGGCCATCCGCGAGGACAAAAAAGTGCGGGAGGTTGCAGCACTTGATGTCGGCTTTTGCGCCGGGTCTGTGTCCCGCTTCAGACGCCGCAGGTCCGTGCGGATGTCAGAAGCGTGCTGATAACGGAGGTTGCGGTCCTTCTCCAGGCATTTGTTGATGACCTCTTCCAGCTTGACGGGTACATCGGGATTTAATCGCACGGCCGGCGTGGGCTTGCTTTCCAGAATGGCATTGAAGATCGCGCCCGCACTCTCCCCCCGGAACGGCAATGTGCCAGTTGCCATTTCATAGAGAACCACTCCTAAAGAGAACAGGTCCGTACGCACATCGAGTTCCCTGGCGCGAACTTGCTCGGGAGACATATAGGCAATCGTCCCTATTGCCGCTCCGGGACTCGTCAATTGTTCCCCACTCACCGTAGGTAGCGCTGCTGCTCCACCATCCCCCGACTGGCGTACATCAGCCGCCATCTTCGCCAATCCAAAATCTAGGATCTTTACTCCGCGCTTTGTGACAAAGATGTTCGCGGGTTTGATATCCCGATGGATGATTTCCTTGGCATGAGCTGCGTTGACGGCATCTGCGATTTCTATGGAGAGATCAAGAATCGTCTCGGTCGACAGGGGACGGCCGGCGATAGTGCTCCTTAGCGTCGTCCCTTCAAGAAATTCCATCGCGATAAACGGCCTTCCCTCATGCTTTCCAATTTCATAGATAGTGCAGATGTTGGGATGGTTGAGAGCCGATGCCGCCCGGGCTTCGCGGCGGAAGCGCTCCAAGGCTTGCGCGTCGTCCGCCAGGACATCGGGTAGGAACTTCAGGGCAACGAATCGACCGAGTTCGGTGTCCTCCGCCTTATAGACGACACCCATCCCGCCGCCGCCGAGTTTCTCAACAATGCGGTAGCGCGAGATGGTCTGGCCGATCATATGGGCTGAAATCTTAGGTTGAGAGATAGGCCAAGTCAATGAAGGCTGATTTGAGTTAAAAATACCTAGATCGATCGCCAAACGTCGTTTAATTCCGGAGACATAGGTGCCTGTCTGTAGCGAAGTCGCCACAATTCAGTTTTCCGTCAGGGCTGGGGACGAATGCAAACCGAGCCAGGATCGCTCGACCGCAGCCGCATTCCAGCAGTTCCGAATTGAAAGAAGGAGCGTGCGAATTGATAACGTACGATTCGAACAGGGCCGCTCACGTCGAAATGTAGGCCAATCGTTGAACCCGCAAGCGCATCCGAAGATTAGTTGATCGGGCCAGCCTCTGCTATGAGCCTTTGATATCTCTCGTCATCTGCGGAGTGCAGGTCTATCCACTGTTCGTCGGTCATTGCTTTTCGCCGTTCGATCAATGGCACTGCGTCTGGGCCGACCGGATGACGTAATTGCCAGGTGCCGTTCGTGGCGATTTCGAGGACCTTTTGTGCAACCAAGCTAGGCGGCACGGGCGCGTTCTGCAGGGTCGTGGCGAAGAACGATGCAATTCGAGCAGCGTGCGGATACTCCGAGTGCGCGGTTGTCCTAATTCTTTGCGCCATTGCCGTATCGATGATGCCGGGCTTCACCAGAGCCACGCGCACTCCAAATGCTTTCATCTCGCAAGCCAGCGATTCACTCATGGCTTCGAGTGCCCATTTTGAGGCGCAATAAGCTGTCATAGGCGGTTGCGAAAAAGAACCAGCCACCGAGCTGATGTTGATAATGGCCCCGCTGCGGCTCTGCCGCATCTGAGGCAACACAGCTTTAATGCACCGTAACGCACCGAAGTAGTTCGTTTCCATCGTTGCTCTGAAATCATCGATCGACTGCTCTTCGATGGAGCCCGCCCGTTCGACGCCTGCGTTGTTGACGAGGACATCTATGGGACCGTGGTGCGATTGAATCGCGGCGACACCTTGCGACACGGAATCGTCGTAGTCCACGTCCATGGCGCTTATCGTGACTTGCAGCTCTTCTTTAGCGGCCAACTCCGCGAGCGCAGGCGACTTCGAGGGGTTGCGCATGGTCGCATGTACGCGATACCCGGCGCGCGCAAACGCCAAGGCAGTCTCATATCCAATCCCCTTGCTCGTCCCTGTGATCAGAACCGATTTCATGGCAACCTCGCTCGTCGAATCTCGTAACTTTCTGGGAATTATAGTCGAGTACACGAATGCAAGTTCAAGAGCGTCAGCGCAAGAGGAAGAGAGTTCGAAAATCGGGTTTTAGGGCCGATGATTCTTCGCTGCCGGATGCCCCCAGGCGGCCCTCGAGTCCCCGCCGATTGGCCGACAACTCATCTTACGCGGGATCGTTACCGTTGACGCCATCTCATCCACGAGCGGGTTGATAAGAGCATCGACATCTTTTAAAACCTTCGGAAAGAAGCTCCTGGGGCGAGTGGAATGCGTTGAGGCAACGCCAATAAACTTCCCTGACGAAGTAATCAAAGGAGTTGATTGGCACGATTGTACGCGGGCCCGATGCATCACATCTCGAGTCCGCTGGTCCTGAAAGAGTGGGTCCGAGGCGACGTCTCGGACGACCACTCGGGAGCGGCGGTTCATTGCCCGGCCGCAAGCGGAGCTATCGCTGGACACCGTACGGAAATGGTCTAAGAACTCACTGCCAAAGCCGTGGTGCGAAACTATCGTCAACTCTTGTCGTGAAGAATCGAAAAGTTGAACATTCCCAAAATCTGCTCCGGTAGCCTCGACGCATAGTCGCAATAATTTGGGGATGAAGGGATTACTTCCAAAGAGCACATACGGATTGCTCTCCATGCAATCTTGATCTTCACCATCGAGTGCGGTTCTGATAGCCAGCAACAGTTCATCGGGGTTCCCGCCCTTGCCGACAAAACCATCCATCAAGGTCCGCGTCTCAGCCGACACGTCTTCTGGGTAACCAGACAGCATGATGATTTTGAGGTGGGGAAACTCTCCTCGCAGCCGTTCTGCGACCTCTCCCCCATTCATCTCCGGCATGTTGAAATCGAGAACGACTGCGTCGAGTTGCGTGGATTTCGCAGACGTTAGAGCCTCTTGACCGCTCGATGCCGTCAGGACGCGATAACCTTCGGCTTCAAGAACCATCTTTCGTAGGAACAGACCTGGAATCTCGTCGTCAACGCAGAGAATACTCAGTTTCACCGAATCACCCGTGGGTAGGAAGAAACTAATGCTTGAAACAATTCTACTCAGGAAGGCCACAACTATGCCAGCCGTCGCGGGAATGGGCTCATGTCGTTTCTTCTCTAAAGACCCTATGGACAGGAGACGATCGGCCGATGTGTCCAGCCTTGCCTAGCAGTCAATTCCACCGAAGTGGTACAGGGTATTCCGGATTGCAGGTACTTAGCTTAATCGCTACCTTGCCCCATGCACCCAAAGCAAAATCTGCAGTCTGTCGAAGGCCGCTGGCTCACTATCGAGGAAGTCCGCATAGTGGGCGATCTACGGATAATGCACGCGAAAGTGGATGAGCTATTTCAGCTCGTGAGTTCCCTTAAACGTCGCCATGACGAAGGGGACGTAGTGAAATACGCGGACCAGCCCATCCTGACGGAAGACATCCAGAAGGTTGATGAGATTTATCTCTGGTTCGTAAGGCTGAAGGAGACAAGCATCGCAAAGCGAAGCTGATACGGCAAATCGAAACCGGTGCTTGGTTCGTCCTCGTAAGATCCACCATCCTTAATCTCCATCATTTCGAGCGCGGTTGTTGATCGCGACCATAGCCCCCTTGACGCTTCCCAGAGGATTTCCCGGGATCGCGCTATCTGATTTGTGAAAGCGGGAACCTGAAGGGGATTTCTGGTGTCCTCCTGAAGAGGCATCGGTTCCTGAAGGGCGGATCGGTGTTCAAAGACATGCGTCGTTGGAAGAGACACTTTGTCGTGCTGACTCTCGTGTTGTTGGCCGTCTGCTTTCCGATCTTTCTCCTGACAGGGTATACCGCGCTTTACTGGGCATGGGTGCAGGGCGATTTCGGGGCAGCGCTCCCTTATCTGCCATGGGCTAGAAATATTGGAATGGTCGCCATGGCCGGAGCTACTTCCGCTCTTGTCATTTTGTTCTCGCCGGAAACCTTTCAGATTTCAGCGAAGATCCACCTTTCCCTTTCAATACTGGCCACGCTCACCATCGGATTTTTTTCTGAGTTCAGAAACGAGGGCAAGTTTCATTTCAAGAACCTCGTCCATTTTTTTGGGCCTGGAACGTGGATTCACGATGGGCTGAATCATATTGTTCCTTCAGCCGGTGATTTTCTGTACCGAATGGAATACTCGCATTGGAATGATTTC
>Ga0157369_10005084_pt1 | contig 15398 bp, 9 predicted proteins | sample C25metaG_FD_113461 | JGI IMG/M metagenome (GOLD analysis project Ga0157369, IMG submission 113461) | Corn rhizosphere microbial communities from Kellogg Biological Station, Michigan, USA - C2-5 metaG | ecosystem: Host-associated > Plants > Roots > Rhizosphere > Soil | place: USA: Michigan... | reverse complement strand
TGACCCGCGGGGGCGGACTCAGGCCTCCTGCTGCAGCTGCTCGCGCAGGAAGGCGTTCATCCGCTCCAGCGTCCAGCGCACACCTGGCAGCACCCCGAGCATCTCGATGAAGCCGTGGATCATGCCCGGCAGCTCGTGGTACTCCACGGCGTTGCCGGCACCGATCAGCGCCTGGGCATAGAGGCGCGCATCGTCGCGCAGGGCGTCGCATTCGGCGCCGAAGATCAGCGCCGGCGGCAGGTCGGCGTGGGAAGGGGCATAGAGCGGCGACACGCGGGGGTCGCGGGTGTCCACGTCGCGCAGATACATCCCGGAGAAGTAATCCATCATCGGTCGGGTCAGCGGCGGGACCTCGGCATTCTCGATACGCGAGGGGTGATTCCAGGCTTCGGGGGTGTTGTCGACGCCGGGATAGATCAGCACCTGGGCCTTGAGCCTGAGCGGTCCCTCGCGCAGGTGCAGCGCGGCCATGGCCGCCAGGCCGCCGCCAGCGCTGTCGCCGGCTACGGCGACGCGGTCGAGATCGAGGTGCAAGGCGCTGCCGGCCTCGGCCAGCCAGTGCAGGGCGGCCAGCACATCGTCGGGGCTCGCCGGGGCCGGATGCTCGGGGGCGAGGGCATAGTGGACCGCCAGCACCGCATGGCCGGTACCCAGGGCGATCTGGCGGCAGAGCGAGTCATGGCTGTCCAGGTCGCCGATCACCCAGCCACCACCGTGCAGATAGACCACCAGCGGGCGGGGTCGATCGTCTTCCGCGTAGGGGCGGTAGAGGCGCAGCGGGATGGGGCCGAGCGGACCGGGCGCGTCGAGCTCGTCCACCCGCGTCACCGCTGCTGGCGGCAGGCCGAGGGCGCGACTCAGCTGCACATAGGCGGCGCGCGCTTCCTGCGGGGTGAGGCTGTCCAGCGGCGGCTGCGGATGGGCGGCCAGCTGCGCCAGCAGGCCGGCAACCTCGGGAGTGAGGCGCGCGAAGACGTCGTGCATGGGGCTTCTCCTGTGGTCCCGGGCGCCAGGATGGAGGCCGGGTCGCCGCCAGCCTCGCCGGAGCGCTCGGGTGGGTCTATCGATCAGATGAACGATGGCGGCGGGCGTTGGACCCCGCTTCGCGCGCGGCCGTTGCGCGGGCGCGCCGGTAGCAGAGGGCGGCCTATCCTGCATCTGAACGATAGGCGCGCCGGCCCGCTACGGTAAACTCGGACCCAAGCCAGGCCCTTCTGAGGCCGGCGTTCTACCCAAAGACAATCAAAACAATGGGGGTAGCATGGATCAGTCAGCCGTCGTTTCCTGCAGCGTGCCCAGTGCGGTGGTCGCTCGCTTCAGCCAGGTCGTTCTGGCGCTGCAAGCCCGCCTGCGTGGCGGGGCCATCACCGAATTCCATGCCCAGGCCCTGGAGCAGCTGCAGCACCTGGTCGCCTTCGACAAGGCCTGGTGGGGCAATTCCGCCTGGCGCGACGGCGTCCCCGTGGCGCACAGCACCTTTCTGCTGGGGCTGCCCGGCAGCTATGCCCAGGAATGGGATGCCCTCAAGGCCGACGACCACACCCTCGGCGAACTGCATCGGGTGCAGGGCCGCTGTCAGCTGTTCGATTTCCAGGACCAGACGGCCCTGCCGAGCCTGGCCGCCCTGGTTCAGCGATATGGCCTGGCTCATGGCCTGCGCATCGTGCTCACCGACGACCAGACCCGCCTGGGCGTCCACCTCACGCTGTTCCGCGACGATCCCGCCACGCCTTTCACCGCCCTGGAATGCCAGCTGGTGGAATGGCTGATGCCCCACCTGCTGCATGCCGAGCGCGAGAGCTGCCTGCGTACCCTGGCGACCCTGAGAGACAGCCAGGGTCGCTTCGACGAAACGACCCTGGCAGTGTGCGATCGCTATGGCGTGCTGCTGTCCATGGAGCCCGGCTTCGCCGCCCTGCTGGCGGCGGAGTGGGAGGGCTGGCACGGTAATCGCCTGCCGCCCGCCTGTAATCCCCAGGGCACCTACCAGGGCCGTATCCTGCAGCTCGATGCCCAGCCGCTGGGCGATCTGCTGCTGCTCAAGGCGCGCCGGCGCAGTTCGGCGGAACGCCTCAGTGCCCGTGAACTGGAAGTGGCCCAGTGCTTCGCCCTCGGCCAGACCTACAAGGAAGTCGCCCGCAACCTGGGCATGGCGCCGGCCACGGTCCGCCATCACCTGAGGCGCATCTACGAGAAGCTCGGCGTCAACCGCAAGGCGCAGATCGCGCAACAGGTCGCCGCCGCGCCGGACTGATCCTCCCCTGATCCCTATGCCAAGACCGGGCGCTCACGCACCCGGTGAGGCCTCGCTCGCCCGCTCGAATGCCCTGAGGAATCCTGCCATGCCGTCTCTGCCCGGAATGCTGACCCGCGCCGCCGTCCTGTCGCTGGCCGCGCTGGCCACCACCACCCATGCCACCGAAAAGGGCATGCCGACCACCGCGGCCGGCGTGCAGGACTTCGGCGCCGGCTTCATGCCGCCGTCGACGCCCGTCGGTACCTTCGGCCTGCGCTTCAGCGACTACCAGGCACGGGTGATCAAGGACAGCCATGGCAAGGACGATGGCAACGATTTCAACATCAATGTCCTGGCCATCGGCCTGGCCTATCTGCGCATGACCGACCAGCAGCTGTTCGGTGCGCGCTACGGCTTCGGGGCGATCTCGGTGTTCTTTCGCATGGACGCCGATCTCGGCATCAACGCCGGCGGCCAGCGGGTGTTCAGCGACAGCGCCGAGCTGTTTCGCCCCGCCGACCTGCAGTTGATTCCGCTGATCCTCGCCTGGGAGCCGGCGCACGGCGTCGGCATCAACACCCAGCTGTCGATCCAGGCGCCGACCGGCGACTACGACAAGAATCGGCTGGTCAGCCCCGGGACCAACCACTGGACGGTCTCGCCGATCCTCAACGCCAGCTACATCAGCCCGAGCGGGCTGGAGCTGTCGTCCAGCTTCCAGGTCGACATCAATGCGCGCAACGCGGCCACCGACTATCGCAGCGGGGTGGAGTATCGCCACGAATTCGCCGTCGGCCAGCATTTCGGTCCCTGGACCGCGGGGCTGGGCGGCTACTACTACCGCCAGCTCAGCGACGACGACGCACCCGGCCTGACCCGTGGCAACCGTGCCCGGACCCTGGCACTGGGGCCGGCGCTCAGCTTCTTCGACCCCGCCTCGGGATTGCCGGCCATCTGGCTGCACGCCTACAAGGAATTCGAGACGCGCAACCGGGCGGAGGGCTATACCGTGGCGCTGAAAATCGGCGCCAGCTTCTAGAGCGGCGTGCTAGACGCCTAGCATCTCGCGTACCCGGGCCGCCAAGGTGTCCATGGCAAAGGGCTTGGTGAGGATATCCATGCCCGGATCCAGATGCCCGTTGCCGATGGCGGCGTTCTCGGCATAGCCGGTGATGAACAGCGTCTTCAGGCCCGGACGCGACTGCCGTCCCGCCTCCGCCATCTGCCGGCCGTTCATGCCGCCGGGCAGGCCGACGTCGGTGATCAGCAGGTCGAGCGACACGTCCGATTGCAGGATCTTCAGGCCGGTGAGGCTGTCGGCCGCTTCGATCACCGCGTAACCGAGGTCTTCGAGGATATCCACGACCAGCATCCGCACCGTCGGCTCGTCGTCGACGATGAGTACCGTTTCGCCCTGGGTGCTGCCGGCCACCTCCAAACGTGCGGCCAGGCCTTCGTTGGCCGGCGCCTCGCCCAGATAGCGCGGCAGATAGATGCACAGGGTGGTGCCCTGGCCGACTTCGGAGTAGAGCCGCACCTGACCGCCCGACTGGCGCGCGAAGCCATAGATCATCGACAGCCCCAGGCCGGTGCCCTGGCCGATGGGCTTGGTGGTGAAGAAGGGTTCGAACACCCGCACCGCGACCTCGGGCGGAATGCCGACTCCGGTATCGGTCACGCTCAGCGACAGGTACTGACCTTCCGGCAGATCCTGGGCGCGGGCGGTCTCGCGATCCATCCAGCGGTTGGCGGTCTCGATGGTGATGCGCCCGCCTTCGGGCATGGCGTCACGGGCATTGATGCAGAGATTGAGCAGTGAATTCTCCAGCTGGCTGGGGTCCACCAGGGCCGGCCAGAGGCCCGCGGCGCCGACGGTCTCCACCTGGATGCCAGGACCCACGGTGCGCTGGATGAGTTCGGTGAGGCCATCGATCAGCTGGTTGACGTCCACCGGCCGCGGGGCCAGGGTCTGGCGCCGGGAAAAGGCCAGCAGCCGGTGGGTAAGGGCGGCGGCGCGCTTGGCCGCGCCCTGGGCGGCGATCAGGTAGCGATCGAGTTCGCGCAACCGCCCCTGGGCGATGCGCGTCTCCATCAGTTCCAGGGCCCCGGAGATACCGGCCAGCAGGTTGTTGAAGTCGTGGGCGAGACCGCCGGTGAGCTGGCCGACCGCTTCCATCTTCTGCGACTGACGCAGCTTTTCCTCGGCCTGCATCAGCTCGGCCGAGCGTTCGGCCACCCGGATTTCCAGGGTCTCGTTGAGGGTACGCAAGGCGGCCAGGGCCTTGTCCCGTTCGGCTTCGATGGCCCGCCGCTCCTCGACGTCGATGAGCACCCCGGGAAAACGCAGCGGGGTGCCGTCGGCCGCGTGATCGACCCGGCCGTTGGCCTCGATCCAGTAGTAGTTGCCGTCGGCGCGCCGTACCCGGTACTGGTGGGCGAAGGGACCGCCCTGGGCGATCACCCCGTCGATGGCGTGCGCGAGACCGTCCTTGTCGTCGGGATGGACGTTGGTCACCACCTGGGCCAGGCTCAGACCTTCGTGCCCCAGGCGCGGATCGAGACCAAAGACCGTGGCGAAGGCTTCGTCCACGGTGAAGCGGTCGGTGGGCAGGTCCCAGTGCCAGGTGCCGATGATGGCGCCGGCGGACAACGCCAGCTGCACCCGCTCGATGTTTTCCCGCGCCAGGGCCTCGCTGATGCGCAGTCGTTCCTCGGCGTTGCGTCGCTCGGTCACGTCGCTGAAGAGGATGGCGATCTGGCGCTCGTCGGGATCGCCCACCCGTACGGCGCGGACATCGAACCAGCGTTCGAAGGTATTGGCGTAGTTCTCGAAGGTCGCCGGCTCGCCGGTCTTGGCCACGTGGCCATAGGTATCGAACCAGAACTGCTCCAGGTTGGGGGCGAATTCGGTTACCCACTTGCCACGCAGGTTGACCCCGGCCTGGCGTTCGAAGGCCGGGTTGGCTTCCAGGAAGCGGTAGTCGATGGGCTTGTCGCCGGCGTCGAACTTGACCTGGACGATGGCGAAGGCCGAACCGATGGTCTCGATGATGGCGCGAAAGCGTTCCTCGCTCTTGCGCAGGGCGGTCTCGGCCGTCTGCAACTGGCTCATGTCGAGCAGGGCGCCGATCATCCGCAGCGGGCGCCCGTAGCTGTCGCGGATCACCCTGCCGCGGTCGAACACCAGCGCATAGGAGCCGTCGGCGCGCTGGAAGCGGTATTCACCGGTCCAGACCAGGCCGTCGCCGTCGATCACGGCATGAATGGAGGCCGCGATACGGGTGCGATCGTCCGGGTGGATCCGGCCCAGCCACCAGTCGCCGGTCGATTCGACCGCGGTGGGGGTATGGCCGTAAGCCGTGTGCAGGGCCTCGTTCCAGAGCACCATCCCGGAGCCGAAGTCCCAGTCCCAGATGGCGTCGTTGGTGGCTTCGGCGACCAGGCGATAGCGTTCCTGGGTTTCCTTGAGTGCAAGGCCCGCCAGGTGTTCATCGGTGCGGTCGCGCAGGATCTTGACGAAGCCAAGGGGCTCGTTGTCGTCATCGTTCAGCGCCATCATCTCGCCGGAAGCCCAGAAGCGCTGCCCGTCCTGGCGCAGGTGCCAGCGCTCGTCGATGGCGCTGCCGTCGCGCAGGGCCTTGGCCATCTCGTATTCGGCACGACGGTTGGCACGGTCCTCCGGGGTGAAGAAACGCGAGGCATCCTGGCCGATCATCTCCTGGGCGGTCCAGCCCATGACCTGCTCGGCACCGGGATTCCAGTCGGTAATGAGCCCCTCGGAGTCGCAGACCACGATGGCGAACTGGGTGGTGCTCTCCAGCACGGCACGGCTGCGTGCCTTGCTGGGCCGGCGGATGGCGCCGGTCGGGGCCACGCCGTGGTCCTCGGTGGACAGCAGGGCGGCGCGCAAGCGCAGGACCTCGGCTTCGAGTTCCGCGCGCGTCAGCGTTGCCAGGGGTGCCTCACTCATCTTGCAGGGGATCCTCGGAAGAAAGGGGTCTGGGCATCCTTCGACCACCAGAACGCCAGAGTGTGGCGGCCCCGTGCGACGCCGGATAGCCCTGGCCGCTGATCGGCACGCTGGGCGGAAGAAGCGGCCGGGGTACCGCCCAGGCCGCGGCGGCGACCAAGCGAAACGGTCATGGCGCGGAAGTCGCCGGGATAGAGCGGGGCAGGGGAGGCGGCCGACGGCAGCGGTTGGCACGCGGCTGTTGTGTGGCGCTGAGGAAACGACCCCTTGCGGCAGGGGAGGAGCGATGGCACCTCGGAACCCGCTTGCCGTCGGCGACCTCTACGAAGGCAAGCGGCGGCCCTTGCGACCGCCAGAATCCTTCCCGAACGGACCGCGCAGGAGCACTTCGAGCATGGCCATGGAATCCTCCCCCGCAACCGCGACACTCAAACGCGCCATCACCCTGCCCATGCTGCTGTTCTTCATCCTCGGTGACGTCCTGGGTGCGGGTGTCTATGCCCTGGCGGGTACCATCGCCGGGCGGGTCGGCGGCGCCATCTGGGCGCCTTTGCTAGTCGCCCTGCTGTTCGCCCTCCTGACCGCGGCGTCCTATGCCGAGCTGGTCACCAAGTACCCCAGGGCGGGGGGCGCGGCGGTGTTCGCCGAGAGAGCCTTCGGGCGGCCCTGGCTGTCCTTCCTGGTGGGCTTCTCGATGCTGGCCGCCGGGGTTACCAGTGCGGCAGGGTTGGCGGTGGCCTTTGCCGGTGGCTATCTGCAGGCACTGGTGCCCTGGCCCGCCAGTTGGGTCTGCCTGGCCTTCCTGGTGCTCATCGGCCTGCTCAACGCCCGGGGCATCAGGGAATCGCTGTCGGTCAATCTGGTGATGACCCTGATCGAGCTGTCAGGCCTGGTGATCGTCGTCGCGGCGGCGGCCTGGTTCGTCGTCCAGGGACAGGGCGAGCCGGCGCGGCTACTGGAAGTGGACGCGCCCTCGGCCACCGTGGCCATCCTCGGTGCCTCGCTGCTGGCCTTCTATTCCTTCGTCGGCTTCGAGACCTCGGCCAATCTGGCGGAGGAAGTGCGTGACGTCAGCCGCGTCTATCCGCGAGCGCTGTTTGGCGCTCTGGTCATCGCCGGCATCGTTTACATGCTGGTGGGCGCCGGCGCCGCCCTGGTGCTGCCGGTCGACCAGCTCAAGGCGTCGGGCGCACCGCTGATGGACGTGCTCGGTGCCTCGGGCCTGGGGGTGCCGACCCGGGTGTTCGCCGTCATCGCCCTCATCGCCGTGGCCAACGGCGCACTGCTGACCATGATCATGGCCAGCCGCCTGGCCTATGGCATGGCCCGCCAGGGCCTGCTGCCGCCGGTGCTCGGCCGGGTGCTGCCACGGCGACAGACCCCCGGGATCGCCATCCTCGCCACCACCGCGGTGGCCATCGCCCTGACCTATACCAGTACCCTGGATGTGCTGGCCGAAACCGTGGTGCTACTGCTCCTGGTGGTGTTCATCAGTACCAACCTGGCGGTGCTGGTGCTCAAGCGCGACCGGGTCGAGCATGCGCATTTCCGCGTCCACTGGCTCTTTCCGGTACTGGCCCTGGGCTCCTGTGCGCTGCTGCTGGCCCAGCAGGGCGCCGCGACCTGGTGGCGCGCCGGGCTGATGCTGCTGGTGGGCGTGGCGCTCTATGGGCTGACGCGGCTGGCCGGTTCGCGCCGGGTCAACGCCTAGGCGCCCACCAGGGCGTAGAGGGTCCGCATGTCGGCCGGCTTGGTCAGGTGATGATCGAAGCCTGCCGCCAGGGCCTCGGCCTGGTCCTGGGGCTGGCCCCAGCCGGTCATGGCGATCAGCCTGACCGCCTGGCCGGCCGGGGTCGCGCGGATCGCCCGGGCCAGCTGGTGACCAGTCAGGCCGGGCATGCCGATGTCGGAGATGACGATCTCGGGGCCATAGCTCTGGAACAGCGTCAGGGCTTGCTGGCCATCGTAGGCGACCCGCACCTCGTGGCCATCCAGCTCGAGGAGTTCGGCGATGGTGTCGGCGATGTCGGGGTTGTCGTCGGCGACCAGGATCCGGCGAGTGGCGGGCGCTGCCGAGGCGGCGGCCACGGTCTCCAGCGCGCTGGGGGGTGGCGCCACCGTCAGCGGCAGGCTCACGGTGAAGCGGCTGCCCTGACCCAGGCCGGCGCTGGTCACGGTGATGTCGCCACCCTGCAACCGCGCCAGTTCGCGGGAAAGGGCCAGGCCGATGCCCAGCCCGGGCGAGCGCTCGGTAAGGCGCGGATCGAGCTGGCCGAACATCTGGAACAGGTCCGCCAGGCGCTCGGGGGCGATGCCGATGCCGTTGTCGGCGATGTCTACCCGCACCTCGGTCTCGCTCGCCTGCACGGCGAGGGTGATCCGGCCTCCTGCCGGGGTGTAACGGGCGGCGTTGCCCAGCAGATTGATGAAGATCTGCTCCAGGCGCAGCGGATCGGCATGCAGCCAGAGGGGCGCCTCAGGCAAGTGCAGCGCGAAGGTCTGGCGCTTCTCCTGCATGGGCGCCAGGGTCGCCTCGGCGGCGGCCTGGAGTACCGTCTGCAGGGTGACGACGGCGTTGTGCAGGGTGATGCGGCCAAAGGTGATGCGCGAGATGTCCAGCAGATCGTTGAGCAGGGCGCCCATGCGTTCCACCTGTCGCTCGATGGTCTGACAACTGCGCCGCTGCTGTTCGGCCGAGGCCTGGGGCGCGGCGATCAGCGCCGCCGCCTGGCGAATGGGGGCCAGCGGATTGCGCAATTCATGGGCCAGCACGGCGAGGAATTCGTCCTTTTGCCGGTCGTTGTCGCGCAGCTGTTGCTCCTGGCGCTTGCGCTCGCTGATGTCGAGAAACCAGACCGCCACGTTGCCGTCGAAGGGCGTGGCGCTGATCTGCAGCCAGCAACTGGCGCCGCTGGCATCGGCACCTTGCACTTCGACGGACCAGGCCGCCTCACCGGCCTGGTGCTCCGCACAGAGCTGCAGGATCCGCGCACTGGCCCAGGGCAGGCGGGCGTTCGCAGCGCTGCCGTCGAGGTCCAGGGTGGTGGCGCCGATGGGGTTGAGATAGTCCCAGTTGAAGGCACCCGCGGCAGCGGGCACGGCGATGCCGAAGGAGACCTGGGAGCTTTCCAGGGCCACCCGCAACCGGCGTTGCGACCGCAGGGCGGCCTCCTGGATGCGGGCGCGGTCGATCACCAGCACCGCCTTGGAGGCGCACAGGTCGGCCAGGCGCTGCTGGCGCGGCGTGGGTTCCCGGGCTTCCGGCAGGTGGACGGTGATGGCGCCGAGCGTGCCGTGCAGGGTACTGCGCAGGGGCACGGCATGCAGGGCGGCGAAGCCCAGGCGCTGGCCCAGGGCGGCCAGGGCGGCGAACTCGGGTGCGGCCGCCAGCGCCGGCACCACCACCCGGGCATCGCTGCGCAGCGCGGCGGCACAGGCGCTTTCCGCCAGCGGCAGGGTGGCCAGCTGCGCCTGATCTTCCGCCGAGAAACCGGCCGCGAAATACAGCTGCGGCGGCTTGCTGTCTTCCAGTAGCGAGACGCAGCCCAGGGACGTCTGGTGGAAGCGACAGAGGACCGCGAGGATCTCCTGCAATTGCTGCGGCAGCGAGGGCAACTGCAGCAGACGATGATTGAGCCGCTGCAGGACCTCCAGGTCGGCGACCTGCAGTTGCAGCTGCTCCTGGCTCAGTTGCAGGTTGCGCAAGTAGTCGTCGCGTTCCTCTTCGATCAGCCGGCGGGCTTCGGCCGCGGTCAGCAGCGCTTCGCCCACCTGGCGGATCTCCAGCACGTCGCTGTCGGGCAGCACCGGCGGCAGGCGCTGCCCCAGCGCCTGGGCGGCCTCTTGCAGTGCCTGCACCGGCCGGCTGATCCGCCGCGACAGCAGCAGGGCCATCGCCCAGGCGAAGACCACCGACAGCACCAGGCCGCCGCCATAGAGCGCGAAGGAGCGATTGGCGGCTGCGGCCACCTCTTCGGTGGGGATCGCCGTGGTTACGGTCCAGCCGGAATCGGGCAGGCGCACGAAGGCCGTATAGACCTCGTGACCTTCCCGGGTGCGGGCGGTACCGACGCCTTCTTCGCCGGGCTGGGCCAGGATCTCGGCCAGAGCTGGCAGGGCCGGCTCGCCCAGGCTCTCCTCGTGCAGGCTGGTACGGGCGACGCGCAGGCCATGGCGATCGAATACCGAGCCCACCCAGTCCTTGGGCAGGGCGCGGGCCATGCGCGCCGCGCGGATGCTCTCCGGTGTCATCACCGCGGTCAGCACGAAAATCAGCCGACCTTCGCGCAGCACCGGGACCCGGATCGGAAAGGCCAGCAGCCCGGCGGGGCCGCGGCCCAGTTGCCCGATCACCGGCCGGCGCTGGGCGAGCACTTCGGCAAAGCTGTCCGGTTCGGCGAGAGGACCGCCTGCGGGCCGATTGACGCTCGATATCCGCCGGACGACCTCGCCCTCCGGCGTGGCGAGCAGCACCGTTCGCCAGCCTGGCACCAGCGGCAGGATGCGCCCGACCAGGGTGTCGAAATCGCTCAGGTCACCCGTCCGCAACAGGGGCGACTCGGCCAATGCCTGGAGAATGGTCACCGAGCGGCGCAATTCGCTTTCGATGGTGGTGGCCGCCTGGCGGCTGGACTCCAGGGCTCGCTGTTCGGCTTCGTGCTGCTGGTGTTGGACGAGCAGCCAGAGCCCCAGGCCGGCCACCAGCGCCAGGGGCACGATTCCGGCGAAGGCGATGGCCAGCAGGCGATTGCGCAAGGGGACCAGACGCGCAGGGCGAAGCTTCGTCGGCGGCATGGGGATTTCGATTGAGGAAAAGGCTCATTCTAGCCCGACTGCGCATGGCAATTGGCCAGGGCGGCGGCTGCTCGTCAGCTGGCTGCATCCTCCTGGAGCCCGCGTCGGCTCTAGCCTGCAGCTCCTGGCGGGTGCGCCGTCGATCGCCGATGGGTGGCTATTCAGCCAGTGACGGTAGCGCCGAACAGAAGGGGTGAACATGCCTTTCCTGACTGGAGTCGCGCCATGCGTACCCTGAAATTGTCGGCCCGCTCGGCCGTGTGCTTTGCCGCCGTTACCCTGTTGCTGCTGGTGCTGGCGGTCACCTCGGCCGTGGGCCTCAACGCGCTGTACAAAGCTGAGCAGGATGTCGAGACCAACTGGATGGCCAGCATCGCCCAGACGGCGAAGATAGACTCCCTCGTTCTCAGGCTGCGTCTGGAAACCCTGCGCATGGTGGCCTCTGAAGACGAGCAGATGAAGCAGACCGCCGCGGCGACCATCGCCCAGGCGCGCGGCCATCTGCAGCAGGAGGTGGCGGCCTACCAGGCCCTGGTGGCTTCGCCTGAGGAGCAGCGGTTGGCCGATGCCGTGTCCGCCGGCGCCAAGCTCTACGATGCCCGCCTCGACGAGATCGTCACCCTCGCCCGGACCCGTCCGGCCAGCGAAGGGACCGCCTACGTCAATGCCAACATCCGGCCGCTGACCAACGATCTGCAAGAGAAGATCGTGGCCCTGGCGGACTTCAACCAGCGCGGCGCCAAGCAGGCCGGCGAACTGGCGACCCAGACCTACAGCCATAACCTCTGGCTGCTCGGGATCATTTCCGCCGTGGCCGTGGTGCTCACCGTGGTGCTGGCCACACTCTATACTCGCAGCATCCTGCAGCCGCTGCGCCAGGTGCTGGCCGTCAACCGCCGCATTGCCGAGGGTGATCTGCGGGTCGCGGCCCAGGCCGACGGCCGCGACGAGATGGCGGACCTGATGCGCGCTACGGTGCAGATGCAGCAGACCCTGCGCGACACCGTCAGCCACATCGGCGAAGCCTCGACCCAGCTGGCTTCCGCCGCCGAAGAGATGAACGCCGTGACCGAAGAGGGCAGCCGTGGGCTGCAACGGCAGAACAGCGAAGTGGAGCAGGCGGCTACCGCGGTCAACGAGATGACCGCCGCCGTCGAGGAGGTGGCGCGCAACGCCGCCTCGGCCTCGACGTCCGCGCAACAGTCGGAGCGCTCGACCGGTCTGGGCGCGGCTCGCGTCACCGAGACCGTCAACGCCATCCAGTCGCTTACCGGCACCGTGTCCCATACCAGCGAGCAGATCGTCGCCCTGGCCGGGCAGGCGCAAGGCATCGCCACCGTGGTCGACGTGATCCGCGGCATCGCCGAGCAGACCAACCTGCTGGCGCTGAACGCCGCCATCGAGGCCGCCCGGGCTGGCGAACAGGGCCGTGGCTTCGCCGTGGTCGCCGACGAGGTGCGGGCCCTGGCCCACAGAACGCAGGAATCCACCCGCGAGATCGAGCAGATGATCGGCGGCATCCAGAGTGGTTCGGAAGGCGCTGTCCAGGCCATGCAACGCAGCCGCGACGAGGCTACCGCCACCCTGAAGATTGCCAACGAAGCGGGCGCGGCCCTGGAGGAGATTGCCCGCTCCATCACCGAGATCAACGAGCGCAATTTCCTCATCGCCACGGCCTCGGAAGAGCAGGCCCAGGTCGCCCGGTCGGTGGACCAGAATCTGGTCAGCATCCGCGACCTGTCGATCCAGACCTCGGCCGGTGCCCACCAGACCGCCGCCGCCGCCCATGAGGTCTCGCGCCTGGCGGTGGACATGAATCGCCTGGTCGGCCGCTTCTCGGTCTGATTCGACTGAACGGTGGTGAAAGGCCCTGCCGAGCGCTCCTCGGCAGGGCCTTTGCATTTCTTGCCTGCGGGCAGGGGATCAATGGACGGGAACCCGCCCGGGGGCCCAGGGGGTCTGCAGCGCAGTACTCCAGGAGAGATGGCCATGTACCTCGTCCAGTTGCTGCTACCCCTGAACGACAATGACGGCCAGTGCCTGTCCGGGGCGCTGTTCCAGGAGGTGCGCGAGGAACTGGTCGCACGCTTCGGCGGGCTGACCGCCTTCAGCCGGGCCCCGGTGGAGGGCCTGTGCCAGGACGAGGCGCAGCGCGTCGAGGACGACGAGCTGCTGGTCTACGAGGTCATGACCGAGGCCCTGGATCGAGCCTGGTGGGAAGGCTATCGGCACCGTCTGGAAAAGGCCTTTCGCCAGCGCGAGATCATGATCCGCGCCCAGCCAACGGAGCGGCTCTAGCCGTCCGCCAGCACCACCCGGGCCCGCCCGGCGCGCTTGGCCTGGTACAGGGCGCCATCGGCGCGGCGGATCAGTTCGTGGACGTTGAGGCTGCCGGCGGTGCCGTGGGCGATGCCAATGGAGGAGGTGGTCGCCAGGCGGATGTCCTGCAGCGTCCAGGGCTCCTGCAGGGCCAGGCAGAGGCGCTCGGCCAGGGCCAGGGCGGTGGTTGCGGGGGTGTCACGCAGGAATACGATGAATTCATCTCCGCCGATCCGCCCGAGCAGATCGTCCGGGCGCAGGCAGGCGCTGACCCGGGTGACGAAGGCCACCAGCAGGCGATCTCCCACCTCGTGGCCGAATTCGTCGTTGATCGCCTTGAACCTGTCCAGGTCGAGGTAGAACAGGGCGCACTCCGCCTGGGGGGAGGCGGCCGCCAGGTGACCGACGATCTGGTCGAGGATGCTGCGTCGATTGGGGATGCCGGTCAGGGCATCCAGGTAGGCCAGGGACTTGAAGCGTCTTTCGCTGTCCTGCAGGGCGGTCTCCGCCAGTTTGCGCTCGGTGACATTGCGACTGACGATGGTCAGCAGCTGGCGTCCGCCCTGGGCATCGAAGTGAGGCGTCTTGATCACTTCCCAGGTATTGATGCGTCCATCCGGCCCCATGAAGGACTTCTCGATCTGCGTGGCCACACCATTGCGCCAGGCGCGCTCGTCGGTCTCGATGTTATAGGCGAAGGCCTGGGCATGATCCGGAAACAGCTCGGTCAATTCGGCATCGGTGATGCCTACGTAGTCGAAGCCGAGCATGGCGTAGGCCTCGAGCACGATGCGATTGACGAACAACCAGCGCCCGCGACCATCCTTGGCGATGATGAATTCCTGGATCGAATCGAGGAGGGCGCGCAGATCGACATCGGAATCGGCAGGAGACATGGGCAGGGCCTGGCAGTCGCGTGGGTTTTCAGGCTATCGGCCCGCCAGCCTGGAAAATGAGGCCCTTCATCAGGTCACCCGTCGCCTGGTGCGGACCGGCAGCAGGCGCAGTGGCGCGGAGCGCCTGCCGACGAATGGCAGCGGTCGCCAGGCACTGCCTTTGACAGCCGCAAGCGAAGCGGCACCGTTCCGGCGCGGGCTCGGCCAGGAACCAAGGCCTTTTCCGCGGGCCGAACGAGATATTCATCAGCTGCCAGATGTGCCCTTCATGCAGACCACGACAAGAGCCGTTACCGGCCAGTACGCCGCCTCGAATCCGCTCAACCTGCAACCGGCCCGATCGCTCTATCAGGAATTGCTGGTGGAGCACCCGGGCGTCAGGGCGCAGGAGAGGGCTCGACACTTTCTCGACGACCAGCTGCAGGCGGTATCTGGCATCACCGCCGACCTGCCGGAAGACCCCGAGGGCCTGGAAGTCTGGGTGCTGGAAAACAACGCCCGGGTCGGCGCCCAGTACCAGGACTATCTGGCGGCCCGCAAGGCTGGTGCGCCGCGCCGCTACTTCGGCAGCAAGGCACATGCGCTGTACTTCCTGCGTGGCGTGGCGCCCACCAAGCTGGTGGATGGCGCCTGGCTCTATGGCACGCTCGCCCACTGGGACGACCTGCGCTATCGGGCGGCCATCCAGATCTATCTGGAAGAACTGGGCGACGGCCAGCCGGACAAGAACCATGTGGTGCTCTATCGCAAGCTGCTGGCCAGTCACGGCTGCGAAGATTTCTCGCAGCTGAGCGACGAGCACTATGTCCAGGGCGCGATTCAGCTGGCCCTGGCCCATAATGCCGATCACTACCTGCCCGAGGTGCTCGGCTTCAATCTGGGTTACGAGCAGTTGCCGTTGCACCTGTTGATCACCTCTTACGAGCTCAACGAGCTGGGTATCGATCCCTATTACTTCACGCTGCATGTAACGGTCGACAATGCCGGCACCGGTCATGCGCGCAAGGCGCTGCAGGCGGTGCACGACGCCATGCCGGCCGAGGGCCGCGCGGCTTTCTACCAGCGTGTGGTGCAGGGCTACCTGCTCAATGAACTGGGCGCTGGTACCACCTCGGTGATCGGCAGCTTCGAGCTGGAGCAGGCGGTGATCGAGGTGCTGGCGGAGAAGAGCACGGTTGGCCGC
>Ga0157369_10005083_pt1 | contig 15400 bp, 15 predicted proteins | sample C25metaG_FD_113461 | JGI IMG/M metagenome (GOLD analysis project Ga0157369, IMG submission 113461) | Corn rhizosphere microbial communities from Kellogg Biological Station, Michigan, USA - C2-5 metaG | ecosystem: Host-associated > Plants > Roots > Rhizosphere > Soil | place: USA: Michigan... | reverse complement strand
CTCATTTTCCTTCGCAGCTTTTGCAAAATTATATTGATAATCGTAATCAATTTTCCATTGGTTGTCCTTGCTTCCGGCAGTTTTCAATGTAGTTCCAAGACATGCAAATGCAACATCGCCTGTTACCAAATGTTTCCATTCTTCCGGTCTGTCAAAATCCACAATATGTGCTTTGATTTTCTCATTGTGAAAGTCAGAACGACGTCTCACAAAAATATCAATTTGATCAAATTCAGGATCCTGAGAAAGTTGATCTACAAGATCTTTTCCCGTTGCACCAGTTGCACCAATTACCAAAGCCTTCATATGTGTAAGATTTGATAATAAAGTTAAACAATATTTTCGAAATGATATACGAACATTTTAGATTAAACAATCAATTGCAATCTAAGATCTAATCTCTAAATTCTAGCTTCCAAACTAATTTAGCTGATTGCGATATTCTGCCCAGATGATCTTAAACCATTCCGTAAAGTTATCCGGATTTTCAGCAATTTCCTTTTGCAAATCAGAGATTGAAATATAACGTATTTCCGAAACTTCATCAGGATTCAAATCAAATTCTCCATCAAAATTCCCGGTGAAAACATAATCCAGTTCGTGTTCCCAAAGTCCGTCTCCAACGTCCGCTTTATAGATAAAATGGAATTTCTCCGTCAACTCACAATCGATTCCCAATTCCTCTTTGATGCGTCTTTTAGCAGCATTCAGATAAGATTCTTCGAGTCGGGGATGCGAGCAACAAGCGTTTGTCCATTGGTTTGGCGAATGGTATTTTTCGTTGGCCCGTTTCTGCAGAAGCATTTCGCCTTTGTCATTGAACAAAAACACAGAAAATGCACGATGCAAAAGTCCATTTTCGTGCGCCTGTATTTTTTCCATTTGTCCCAAAACTTCATCATTCGGGTTTACCAATACCACTTTTTCCATACTACAAAAATAAGGATTTTAAATGTAATTATTTGGAGCTATTTCCCGCTTTCCGTTACAATTTTTTTTGCAAGAAGTTTTCCCTCTGAATAGAACTTTTGGTAAACGCAAAAAAGGATTTCCGCTGCAATCGGGGCTATGGGATTTGTCGGAAGTAGGAATTTTTAAAATAAAGATTAAAGTTATCCATAAATAACAATGACTATAAAGTTTGTCATTCCGTACGAATCTAAATCATTTTGGATTTTTTAATTTCTTTTCTAAATTTTTGATACAAGATTTCAAATCATCCAACCAATCTTTTGGTATCTTTTTATTGCTTTTTTCTGATTTGTAATAAGCCTTTAAAACTTTCAGATTTTCTTTATCTCCAATTTCCTCAATCGCTTCAAACAAAACAATTCCATATTCTCCATTTAATAATTCTTGGACAATAATTGGTTTGATTTTGTTATCTTTTCGTTTTGCTAAACCAAGAATTGCTTCCAGTTTTGTCTTCTGATGTTTGTCATTAACTCTTTTCCACAAAGCATTTCTGATTTTCAAATTGTCTTCATCGATTTGAGTTCCCAATCCAAAAGTTGTCCAATCTCTGATGTGATTTAGTTTGTCAGAAGATAATGTAATCAAACTTTCGATTGCTTTCGGATGATTAATCATTAATAGTGAAAAAACTAAACCTTCTTTAATCAAAGGATTTTCCGTTGTCGTAAATTCGGCTAATTTTCCAATTTGTTTATTGGTGAGATTTTCATTGTTGTGACCAATCGCAAAAAGTAAAGACATTAGAACTTTTGGATTCTTTTCATCTTTTAATAATTCAAAAAATAACTTGATTGTCGTTTTAAGAAAAGGTCTTGGCGGAATTCCTAATTGAGCCAAAACATCAATCCCAATTATTTTTTCGTTTGGGTTTTTACTTTGTGCAAACTGGACAGATTTTTCAAAAACTTTTTTTGTAGTTCGTTGTCTTATAATAGAAATATAATCCCAATAAGATTTTTTGGATTTGTTATTTTGAAGTCTTGCGAAGAGTTTTTCATTTGTCCATTGCTCTTTGCTCACTTTGAAAATTTTTATGAATTATAAAATTAATTATTTACAGATAACAATCAACTAAAACCTACAAACTATTCTTCCACTCATTCGTAAAATCAATAAAATCTGCAACAGACAATTCCTCCGCGCGGATATCAAGAAAACGATGTGAACTCATCGCTTCAGGAATTCCAAGAACTTTCAAAGAATTGCTCATCTTTTTTCTTCTTTGTCCAAATCCGGCTTTCACAATTTGCTTGAATAAAACTTCATTTCCAGCCAATCCGGGTTTCAGATTTCTCTTCATTCGGATAACGCCGGATTTCACTTTTGGTGGCGGATTGAACACGTTTTCGTGAACCGTGAAAAGATATTCCACATCGTAATAGGCCTGAACCAAAACGGACAAAATTCCGTAGTCTTTGGTTCGTGGTATTCCTGAGGTTCTTTCGGCAACTTCTTTCTGGAACATTCCGCTCATTTCCGGAACATACTGGAAATTATCAATGATTTTAAATAAAATCTGGGACGAAATATTATAAGGGAAATTCCCAATTACAGCCAGTTCTTCTTTACCAAAAACAGCCGGAATATCAGTTTTAAGAAAATCGCCAACAAAGTGTTGTTCTTCTAATTTTGGATAATGTTTTTTGAGATAATCGATGGACTCGTTATCGATTTCAGCAACATAGATTTCTGTCTCTTTTTCCAGAAGGAATTTCGTAAGAACGCCCATTCCCGGACCAACTTCCAAAACTTTTTTGTAACCTTCCAAAGAAAGCGAATCTACAATGTCACGTGCGATATTCTGGTCTGTAAGAAAATGCTGACCAAGGTGTTTTTTTGCTCTAACGTCCAATTCCGATTTTTTGCAAAGATAAGGTAATTATAGTAGAAATTATAAACCAAAAAAGTCACAAAAGAATATATGAAAAACATTCGCAAAAAGACGAAAAATATAATTTTGAAGCTTTCTTTTTTTGACTGTTTAAAAATCCTAAAAAATAAAAACTTTCGTTTCTTTTGTGGTTATTTATTAATACATCTTCGTTTTCACACAAGTTACATTTTTAATAGATACTGGTTTCTCTACTTTTTTCAACATTCCGGTTTCCAGATTCCTTTTGAAAACGGTTACATTTTGAGAAATAACATTTGTGACAATAATGAATTTTCCCGTTTCATCTATCGCAAAAGTTCTTGGATGTTTCCCTTTGACTGATTGATATCCGATAGATTCTAAAGTTCCATTTTCTTTAATTTTAAAGATTGCAATATTGTTTTCTTTTCCTCTGTTGCTGGCGTAAAGGAACTTTCCGTCCGGCGAAATATGAATATCGGAACTTTCAAATCCTTCCTTGATTTTGTCTGAGTGCGTCGCGATTCTCTGGATTTCTTTCAATTTGTTTTCCGAGAAATCGTAAACCGAAATCATTCCAGCCAATTCCTCGATCGAGTAGGCCAATTTTCCATCTTTACTGAAAATGATATGTCTTGGTCCGCTACCGGGATTTGTGTTGATGAATGTACTTTGACTGTCTATCAAAGGTTGTTTCAGATTGGCATCAAATGGATATTGCAGAATTTTATCAGCGCCCAAATCCGCAACGAGCAAAGTCTTGTAATCGGGTGAAAAAACTGCAGAATGCGTGTGTGCTTTTTCCTGTCTTTTCGGATCAACGCCACTTCCTTCCACAAATTCAAAATGTTGAGCTATCGAATCGATTTTTCCATTTTCAAGAAGAGGAAAAACGGAAATAGTTGCTAAGTTGTACGTTGCATTAATTAACCATTTTCCACTTTTATCAACATTCACATAAACCGGATTTTCACCACCGGTTTTTTGTTGATTGAGGAAAGTCAGCGATTTTTTATCAGCATCAAAAGCGAAAGAACTTACACTTCCATCATTCGGTGTTTTGGCGTCTGATGATGCATAAACATATTTTCCGTCATTGGAAACAGTAATATATCCCGGATTAATCACATCAGACGAAGAAGTAACTTTGGTCAATTTTCCTGATTCTGTATCGAGTTCATAGACATAAACCGCTTCTGAATCTTTATCCCAATTGTAAGAACCGAAGAATACGAATTCTCTCTGTGAATAAAGATTTGTAAAGATTAAAAAACTTAGAAATAAAGTGATTTTTTGGAGATTCATTGAAGAGGGATTTAAAAGATTTTTGTCACAGACTTTGATTTGTAATCAGCTGTCACAAATTTCTTAAAAATTCATCTGGAAACCAAACTGAACCCCAAATTTTCTGACTTCAGAGGTCGCGTTCGTGTTATGATTCAAATAATTTCCACGCCAGTTGAAATCAAGTCTCAATAATCTGAAATTCCCCCAACCTATATTCTCGATCCCGAAACCATATTCGTAATAAGGTTTTTCCGGAGCGCTGAGGGTTAGATTTCCAGCATTCATATTGATTGTCCCTTGTTTCAGACTTCCAATACCTGAACGGAAAAAGGCAACTTCACGCAGTTTTAATTTTTTAATTAATGGAATTTGAGAAAGAATTTTCCCATTGAAATGATGTTCCAAAAACATTACTGCATAAGCATCTGCAACGAATTCATAATAATTCATCAAAGAAAAAACACCTCTTACCAAACCGTAAGACTGGTTGGCAGGCATTACATTTTGTAAAGCGAGTGGGAGAGAGTCAAAGTTTTTACCAACTTCTACATTGGTAAACAAACGGCCCCAATTCCCCAAGATAAAAGGCTGATAATAATAGAATTGTAATTTGTTATAATTGAAATCAGAATTGAAAACGCCACCTACACCTTTGGTATATTTTAAAATAATTGACGGATTTGTTGCTAAAGCCGTCATTTCGTAACGGTCTACGCCATAAGTTGAGAATTTAATTCCAGGCCTTGCTATAATTGTTGCTGTAAATCTGGTGTCATTCAAATCTGTTCTTAAAACACCTTGTCTGTAATAATTGATATTAAAGAGATTAGAATCTGCAGATTTTATATTTTGAGTGGTTGCATCCAATCTTATCTGGAAGTTTTTCCAAGGCTCGATGCTTGTGAAAACATTGGTTTGATTTACTGAACTCATTGATGTTGTTTCGCCGCTGTTAAGAACCGAAGAAGAGGCAAAAGACCGTGTCATAATTCCTTCATCTGTCGTCAGCTGAACTCCAAGTTGTAAAACATCTTTTCTGTATCCTGCACCGATCATAAATCGGTTTTCCTTATTGAACATGTATTTTGCTTCACCACCAAATTTCCATTTCTGATCACGGAAACCGTAAGCTGTATAAGCCTGGATTCGCCACATATCATGTTTTCCTCGATATGTTCTAAAACCAGTTCTCAGCCTCACACCTTCGATGTCATTATAACCAAATGACTGGAAAATATTTCCTATTTCCAGACCGTTACCAATAGAAAAATAGCCTGTATTTCCAATTTCTACAATTTTTACGATCTTTTTGTATTTAGGATTGTCCGCTAATTCATCGTACATTTTGTAGATATTCTGGTCGCTTTCGGTAAGTGCTTCGGTTCTGTTGGTGTGCCAGTAAGCTTCGTCTTTAGCAACCATTTCGTCCTCCGGAATGACGATCTTATTCAGAAATTCGTCTGTAATTCCTTTATCAAATTCATAATCAGAATAATTAGCGACTCGTCTTGCTGTAATAGATTTTGCTTTTTCTCTGTCATTGGTTACAAGATGAAGCGTAGTCTCATTCCTTGTTGGGATGAAGGTTGAATCGTCCGGATTATCAAATTCCAGATCCGTAGAAATGCTTTTTACGAAATTGATATTAATCTTTTTATTCGTTTCCATTTCCACTTTCATCACATTGTACTTGTCCATAGAAATATAAAGTCTGCCTTTTAAGGCTAATGCTTCAGGATTTTTTGGTGTGAATCTGATCTCGTAGCTTTTTACGGTATTGACCTCAATTGTATCCGTAATATTATAATCAAAAACCCCGAAACCATCTGTAGAAACAGGACTTACAAAACCGATATTCAGATAATTGATTGTATTATCATAAATATTGATATCCTTGTACATGTTCTGGATTGTTTTGGAAACAATCTGATTGTTCTTCAGTCCGGAAAGTCTGGTTGCCATCAAATCCTTACGTTCTTTCTTCGGATCATTCTTTCCGTAAGTTTCGAAAATACTTTCGGTGATGAAAATCGGTAAAACAGCTTTGCCGGCTATTTCGGAGGAATCATTGTATTTGAAAATGATAGAATCCATTCCTTTGAAAGCTCTTTTTTTTGTAAAAGCGCTGTCGATATTATCCAGACGGAAATCTATTTTTTCGTAAGTTTTGTATTTGTAATCTTTATGGAGAAGTAATCCGTTGGATTTTTTCTTTTTCCAGACCTCACGCATAATAGCGTATGCAGGATTCTCTTTTTTGTTTTTGTACTTTTTTACGCCCTGAATGACGACGTTTTCAATCTCGTTTTCTTTATCAGTCTGCGAAAAAAGCAAACCGGTAACAAAGATCAGGAAAAAAGAGAGAATAAATTTTTTATCAAGCATCGATTTCATCTAGCATTAACTATTAATAACTGTTATTTTTTTTAAATATTGTTTGACGAAAAAATTATTTACCTTTTTCATAAAATATGACATTCACAGGACTGCAGACAGGAATGGATTTTCCGGTAGCTGTAAGCAATCCGCTTTTTAAATCACGCGTGAAAATATTGATTCGGTTCGTATCCTGATTCGCAATCAAAACCAATTTATTATTCGGGCTGATTGTGAAGTTTCTTGGATTTCTGCCAATAGTTTTGGTTTGTTGTATTTTTTTGACTGTTCCATCTTTTTTCCGTTTAAAAACTGTGATGTCATCGGCATCATCACGGTTGGTAACGTAAACGAATTTCTCATTATTAGAAAGATGAATGTCGGCAGCACGGAAATTAAACCTTACTTTTCTGGACAAGAGAGTTTCTTCTTGGATTAATTCAATTTTTCCATTATTAAAACTTAAAACAGATAAATCACCGCTCAATTCCTGAACGAGATAAATCAATTTTCCTGTTTTATCAAAGGCAATATGTCTTGGTCCTGAACCTTTTTTAGCATCAAATTCGCTCACTTTTTCTAAAACCTGATCGCCTGTTTTATGATATTTGAAAACGTAAATTTTGTCTAATCCAAGATCAGTTGCTAAAACATACTGATGATCCTGAGAAAACTGAACTTGATGAATATGCGATTTTTCCTGACGTTTCGGATTTACACCAACTCCTTCGAACTTGATATTCTGAAAAACATCGGATAATTTCCCGTCCACATAACGCTTGAAAACATTGATGCTTCCGCCGGAATAATTGGCTGTTATTACATTTTGGTCATCAGAAATTAAAAAAGCAGGATCTTCGCCTTGTGTTTTCCTTTCATCTTTCTTGATCAATCTTCCGGTGGTTTCATCAATAGAAAATGAAGTTATTCCACTATTTCCTCCATTTTCATTAACTGAAAAAAGAATTTTTTTGTCTGGGCTAAGACTTACAAAACTTGGATTGATGACATTTTCTGTATGGAATTTGAGATTGTATTTGTAGGTATTTTCATCAAAATCAAAAATATAAATACCGCCGCTGTTGCACTTATCGCTGTTGGTGTAAGTTCCTACGATGATTGTATTTTGCGCTGACGAATTGATCATAAAAAATATTAAAAAGATAATTGTGCTCCAGATCTTCATTTTTAATTTTAAAACTATTTTAAGGGTAAATCTCAAATTTTGCCCGAATTTATTACATAAAAAATTAAGCCAAAGACCTTTTATGATAAATTAACTTTATTTAAAGGAAAAGTCAGCAGATTTGCATTAGTCGATTTCTAAATTTAATTTTGTCAAAAATCTTGTTATGACTTGGACCGACGTTTTGAAACCGATTAAAGAAAGTACTTATTTTAAAGATCTTTGGGAAAAGGTGAAAATTCAATATAATTCGACTAAATGTTTCCCTCCCAAAAACGAAATTTTCCGCGCTTTGGAACTGACAGATTTCGATGATGTGAAAGTCGTGATAATAGGGCAGGATCCTTATCATAATGATGGCCAGGCAAATGGACTTTGCTTTTCGGTTTCGGAAAATGTAACTGCACCGCCATCTCTCAAAAATATTTTTATAGAACTAAAAGACGATATTGGTGTTGAAAGAAAAAGTAAAGATCTGCAGGATTGGGCAAAACAAGGCGTTCTCCTTCTGAATGCAACTTTAACTGTTCAAGCACACGAGCCAAATTCTCACAAAAATATCGGTTGGGAAACGTTTACAGATTTTATTATTAAACAGATTTCGGATCAGAAAGAAAATGTGGTCTTCGTACTTTGGGGCGCTTTTGCACAAAAAAAAGCCTCATTGATAGATGAGACTAAGCATTTTATCATTCAATCTGCTCATCCTTCTCCGTTTTCTGTTTACAGAGGGTTTTTCGGAAGCCATCCGTTTTCTAAGATCAACAATTATCTTTTGGAGAAAGGGAAAGATCCGATTGTTTGGGGATGATTTAATTATGAATTATGAATTATGAATTATGAATTATGAATTATGAATTATGAATTATGAATTATGAATTATGAATTATGAATTATGAATTATGAATTATATTCTTATTAATTCTCTTTTTCATATTTAAAGCTAACTATTTTAGGTTCTTCTTTTCCGCCAGGATAAGGTTTTAAATCGGTTAAAGTAAATCTGTATCCTGAAAAACTAAAAGATTTCAGAACATTCTTTGGAAGGAAATCTCTTGTTCCAACTTGAAAATTAGTTTTCTGAGTTCCGGAAATTCCTTCAATATTTACAATAGCAATTCCTTCCCAAACACACGTTACATCAACAGGACAACGGCTGTCATCAACCACTTCTTGTAACTGAAGACTTACTTTGGAATTTGGAATTTTCACTTGCTTTCCTAAACCAATTGTAATGGTATTATTCGTAACGACAGACGTTTCGGCTTTTGAAGTCTGTGTTTTGCAATTGCTCATTAATAATAAAAGAGGAATGCAAAGGAAAAATTTAATATTCATCATTCAGATTTTTTAAAAGAAAATATAATATCCAACCACCAAAAACATTGCCAGTCCAACCATCAGATTGAATCCTGTTCCGTAAATGAATCCGATAAATGCACCTTTCATAGAGTTGAAGGCTTTTTTTCTGTCATTCATATCGTGTAATAATTCACCAAGGAAAACGCCCAGTAACATTCCGATTAGAAATCCGAAAGGAATAGGAATGAAAAACAATCCTAGCAAAGTTCCCACAAACGATCCGATACTTCCGTAGCGTGTTCCTCCGTATTTTTTATTGGTTTTTGCAGGAATTACGTAGTTCAGAACGGTGGAAACAATCGTTAATAAAACAAAAATCCAGACGTAAATCATTGGCATTTCGTTTTCTGTACCGAATTTGAAGATCAGAAGTCCGCAGATACTGAGTAATAAACCAGGCAAAACGGGTAGGAATGTACCTAAAAGCCCGATGAAAAGCAGAGCTAAAGCGATGATATTAATTAATGTTGGATCCAATTTTATAATTTTATTAAAAATACATTTTTCAAAGCAAAGCAGAAAATTTATTATCCTTAAATTTGTTACCAATTATTCGAAGTATGAAAGACGAACTAAAGGATTATAAAGATTTTCTCCAGCAAATCAGTGATGAGATTCATTTCTTTTGCAAAGATTTCCTGCCCAATGAGTTTGTCTTGTCAGGTCAGATCACTTTTAAGTTTGTATTTTTTATAGCATTAATATTTATTATTGCTTTTCTATTGAAAAATCTGATCAATCTCGTTTTCAAATTCTTTTTTGATAAAGAGAAATTTCCTGTAATGAAGTCTATTTACAAGGCAAGAGTTACAAGTTCTGTCGCTAATATTCTGGCTTTGGGATTCGGGAATTATGCTTTGTTTTCGATCTTTTACAGACATCCGAAAAGTTTTGTTTTTCTGGAAAGACTGATTGGTTTTCTGATCGTTCTGGCGATTGCGAATATGGCTTTCAGATTCATCCGCGTTTTGCAGACTTATTATGAAATCAAGAAGGATTATTATAAAATATTAGCGATTAATTCCATCTCACAAACTGTAAGGATTTTCGGGACTTTTATATTCAGCGTCATTGCAATCTGCGTTATTTTCGGAATCGAAAGCAGTACTGTTTTAGGGAGTTTAGGAGCTATAACTGCAGTAATTGTTTTGATTTTCCGGGATACAATTTTAGGTTTTGTAACCGGAATTCATGTCGCTACTTCCAAGAACCTGAAACCCGGAGATTGGGTTGCTATTCCAAAATATAATATTGAAGGAAATATTGAAGGCATCGATCTTTTAACAACTAAAATCAAGAATTTTGATAAAACTATTTCGACAATTCCAACTTATGATTTGCTGACGACAGAAATCAAAAACTATCAGGTAATTTCTGACGAGAATACGAGAAGAATCAAAAAATCTATTGTCTTCAATATGAAATCCCTTAAGTTTGTGAATAACGATCTGATGAGCCGTTTGAAGAAAATTAATCTAATAAAAACGTATCTTAATCTAAAAGAGAAAGAGATTCAGGATGAGAAAAACTCCATAGAAAATCCGGATGAAATAATCAATGGAACTCAATTGACAAACATTGGTGTTTTCCGGAAATATGTTCAGAATTATCTTAATAATAATGATCAAATAGATCAGAAAGAAATCATACTCGTAAGACAATTACAAAGTATGCCGGAAGGTTTGCCACTTGAAATCTACTGTTTTGCGACAGAAGCTGATACAGAGAAATATGAAAATATTCAATCTGATATTTTTGACCATCTTTTGTCAGCGGCTAAAGAGTTTGAACTGGAAATTGTTCAGAAAGCTTAATTGGAAAATAATATTAAATTTACTGACAAAGAAAAAAGAATTAAATGACTAAGATTCAACTTGTAGATTGCCATAGATTACCCCATCGGTCTTTTTTTTATAAAGGAAAACAGTTTCCTGTATGCGCGAGGTGTACAGGGATTTACTTGGGTTATTTTCTGATGATACCGTTGCTTTGGTTTTATCAGATCAATATAATATTAGCTTTTGTTTTGATCTTGCCAACAGTTATTGACGGCTATACACAAGCATATTTTAACCGTGAGAGTAATAATACTTTGCGGTTTATAAGCGGAATACTGGCCGGAATAGGAATGAGTGGATTAAGTGAGAGAATTACATTTTATATTTATAAATTTATAATATATTTGTTAAACTAAAAAAATAAAACTATGACAGATTACGATCAAAACTTGCCAAAGAAATCGCCGGAAGACCTTCACGTTGGTCTTAAAATTTTATCATTCTGTATTCCGCTTGCTGGTGCAATCATTTATTTTGTGAAAAAGGATAATGAGCCTGTTGCCGCAAAATCCGCATGTACACTTGCTTTAATAGGATTTGGAGTCAATATTATTTTGACAATCCTTAGATTAACGGTTTTAGGAAATTAAAACTTTTTTACTTGAAAAATTAAACCGCTTATTTTAGCGGTTTTTTTAATTTTGCAATATGACAAAACTAAGCGTTAATATCAACAAGATCGCTACACTCAGAAATGCCAGAGGAGGCGATGTGCCAAGTGTTACTCAAGTTGCTTTGGATCTGGAAAGATTCGGAGCGCAGGGAATTACTATCCATCCAAGACCGGACGAAAGACATATTACAAGAAAAGATGTTTACGATCTGAAGCCTTTGGTAACTACGGAATTCAATATCGAAGGAAATCCTCACAGACCATTTATTGATATGGTTTTGGAAGTGAAACCTGAGCAAGTAACTTTGGTTCCGGATGCTGATAATGCCATCACTTCCAATGCTGGCTGGGATTGTGAAAAGAATCTTGATTTCCTGAAATCTGTTATTTCAGAATTCAAAAATGCGGGAATAAGAACTTCGATTTTCCTTGATCCAAATCCTGAAATGGTAAAATTTGCAGCAGAAACCGGAACCGACAGAATCGAACTTTACACAGAAGCTTACGCAACCAATTATCCTAAAGATAAAGAACAAGCTATCAAATCTTATGTTGAAACAGCAATCGAAGCTGAGAAGTTTGGATTAGGAATCAATGCAGGACACGATTTGAGTTTGGATAATCTGAAATATTTCTCAGATAATATCCCAAATCTTTTGGAGGTTTCCATTGGTCACGCTTTGATTTCGGAAGCTTTATATTTAGGTTTGGAAAATACGGTTCAGGCTTATTTGAAGCGATTGGCGAAGTGGTAATTTAAATGGAAGAATTCAAATCTTTCCTGAAATCGAGAAAAATTGCTTTAATTATTTCAGCCGTTTATGTTGGAATGGGAACTTTAGCAGTTTCTTCGATTTACGGAGGAGATTATTTATTCGGAAATTGGGCTGAATATGTTTTATTAATAACTTTTCCGGTTACGATTATAAGTTTTTGGTATAGATATTTAGAAACAGATTACCTTCCGGTCCTAATAATCCAATTTATAATGTTTATTCTAACATTTCTTTTCCTGTCTATTTTTATTAAAACTAAAGTGAAAGACTAATCACATCACTCCAAACCCAGCCGAATCGCAAACTTAACCAACCCAACCGTACTTTTACAGCCTGTTTTCTCCAAAATATGCTGGCGATGATTATCAACAGTTTTCTTACTGATAAAAAGCGTTTCGGCAATTTCTTCGCTGGTCATTTCTTTTACGATTAAACTTAGTATTTCGCGTTCTCTTGTTGTTAAAAGAGACAATTGCTCATTCTGGATTTTCTCTTTGTGATATTGATTATAAATCAAAGGAATAATGTCCTGAGAGAAGTAAGTTCCTCCATTTGAAATCCTGTGAATAGCTTTCAAAAGTTCGTCTTTTCCGGCATTTTTCAGAATGTAACCGTCAGCTTCTGCAAGAACAGCTTCCTTCACGGCAGTTGAATTATTATACATCGATAAGATCAAAATCTGAATATGAGGAAATTCGCTTTTTACCATTTTACAAAGTTCGGTTCCACTTAGTAATGGCATACTGATATCAGTCAGAATCAAGTCGAAATTTTCCGGATTTGCAGCTACTTTTTCATAAGCGACTTGTCCGTTATTAGCTTCGTCAACGATATTACAGTTGGTTTCTTTTGATAATAAATTCTTGATTCCGTCGATCATCATTTGATGATCGTCTGCGATAAGTATGTTGATTTTTTCCTGATTATCCATTTTGTGGTAAAGTGATTTCGATTTGTGTTCCGGCTAATTTTTCCGATTCTATTTTGATTTTTCCGTCCATCATGTGAACTCTCGCATTGATGTTTTTCCAGCCAATTCCAGATGATTTGGAAATCGAATCGTCATCAAGACCTTTTCCGTTATCTTTAATATTAATAATGAGGCTGTTTTCTAATTTACTGATTGATAAATCAATAGAGCTTGCATCGGCATGTTTTATCATATTGTTGACAACTTCCTGCACGATTCTGTAAATGGAAAGTTCGTTCTGTTTCTGGAATTTTATTTCTTTGATTTCCTCTGGAATATTGATTTCCATTTTCGTTTTTGACGAAGCATTTACTTTGTCCGAAAGGTTTTCCAAAGCCGGAAATATTCCGAAATTAAGCTCTTCAGGAATCAGATTGTGAGAAATATTTCTGACTTCCGAAATGGTGTTATCAACCAAGCCTTGAATATTTTCTGTTTCCGGATTTTGTTCCTGAGAAGAAAGATTCATTTTAACTAAGGAAAGCATCTGTCCAACGCTGTCATGAAGGTCTCTTGCAATGCGGATTCTCTCATTTTGTTCACCTTCGAAAAGTGCTTTTGTTTCCAATTCCTGCTGACGGAAAATTTCTTTCTGAAGTCTTTTTTCCTGTTTGTGCTGATAATTTCTGTAAATGAAAAATGCCGAAATTAAACTTGTTAAAAACATAATTCCGCCAAAAATCAGCCAGATATTTTTTTGTTTAAGTTCTAATTTTTTGTTTTCTATTTCGAGGTTTTGTATCTGCGATTGTTTTTTAAGCGATTTTATATTCTGTGCTTTTTTATTGGCATCTAATTGCTGGTTTTTGACCAGTTGATTTTTGTTTCTAATCTCTAATTGGTTGATGAGAATGGATTGATTTTGTTTATCAATTAAAAATTTATTCTGAGCAATTTCTAAAAAATTATTTTTCAGTTGAAGCTGTTTAAAGTTATTTTCCTTGTTTAATAATGTAATCGCAGCTTCTTTTTTTTCTGTTTCGTATTTTGTGTTTAGCTCGTTTAATTTTAAAATGTTTGTTTCATTCAGCACACTATCTTTGAGTTTAACAAAGTCATTGAGCATTCTTTCCGCTTTTTTTCCTTGGCCACTTTCATTATACAGCGCTATGAATTGTCGCTTTACATTGATGATATTAAAATGATCTTTGGATTTTTTTGCAATCTCCTGTGCTTTATAAAGGTCATTTTCAGCTTCGTCATATTTTTTATTTACTATATTCAATCGGCATCTGTTGAGCCAGACATCTACATCATTTGTTGCAGAACCGTTTAACTTTGAATATTCCACTGCTTTGGCCAGGTATTTTTCGGCTGCGGCTTCGTCGCCTTGTAAATCTGCTATGTTGATCAATTGGGTATAACATTTGCGCAGACTTTCGGCTTTATTAAGTTTTTCAAAATAGGGAATGATACTTTCAATATTTTTTTTGGCCTCGTCATAAGATTTAGTTCTTATTCTTATCGTTGCGATATTGAATATGATGCTTGACGAAATAGATTCATCTTTAAGTTCCTGGAAACTTTTCAAAGCTTTAAAATTATATTCTAATGCTTTATCGTTATTTTTCATTCTGTTGTATAAAGCAGCCAATGCGTGTTGCGAGTAAGCCAGATCATATTTATTATTCAGCTTTTCTCTGATTTCCAATGCTTTGAGCTGATATTGCATTGCTGTCGAATAATCTCCCAGAGAAATGTATGTTATTCCCAAATTCATTAAAGCATTGGCTTCCTTTGCTTTGTTGTTTAATTTCTGAAAAATAGCTAATGCCTGCAAAGATGAGTTGATGGAACCTTTGTTATCGCCAAGTTCCGATTGCACATTGGACATATTTTGAAGAGCAGTTGCAATATGAAATTTAAAACCGGAACGCTTACTTGCATCATATTCTTTACTGAAATATTCCAGACCTTTACGATTCAAACCTCTCTTGGCGTACATAATTCCATAAACTTCGTATGCTTTTGCCAGGCAAGTATCATTTTTGATAGAAACTGCATCAGAAATTGCTTTCTGTAATAGATTCTTTGTTTCAACAGTATCTTTCAAGACTTTTGATCTTGCGGCAATAATTGATTCATTTATACTTTTAGCGGTTGTACTTTGAGATTTTACCTGAGCTGAAAACAGCAATAACAGTACAAATAGAGAGATGAAGCAT
>Ga0157369_10005080_pt1 | contig 15401 bp, 10 predicted proteins | sample C25metaG_FD_113461 | JGI IMG/M metagenome (GOLD analysis project Ga0157369, IMG submission 113461) | Corn rhizosphere microbial communities from Kellogg Biological Station, Michigan, USA - C2-5 metaG | ecosystem: Host-associated > Plants > Roots > Rhizosphere > Soil | place: USA: Michigan... | reverse complement strand
TCCGCCGTACTTGAGATTGCTCGCACCGGGTGTGGCGATGGATCCGCGCGTTCCCCAGAAACGCACTCGGACCTGGTTCGACCGCAGCAGGCCGGCAATCCGCTCTGCCAGGTCGTTCGCCTGGAATGGTTTGACCAGGTACGCCGACGCTCCGCATTCCATGGCTTTGCGCTTATCGGACTCGTACGACTTCGACGAGACGATGACGACCGGCGTGTGCTTCGTGGATGGCGTGCTGCGAAGCTTGGCGCAAAGCTCAAAGCCGTGCATCCGCGGCATCATCAGGTCGGAGAACACCAGCCGCGGGCGCAGCCGCTGAACTAGTTCCAGTCCGGCGAGACCGTCGGAGGCGACATGAACCGTGAATCCCTGCCGCTCGAGCCAGCTCTTGGCGAGCGCGGCGACCATGGGATCGTCGTCAATGTAGACAATGTCCTGCTTCTTCATGCCAGAATGCCGCGAATGCTGGTGGGCAGGATAGGCCGTGGCAGGAAGCTGTGGCAATAGTGTTCGTGATGCGGCGCGCGCCGGTCCTCGTTACTCCGCGATCACAACGGGGGCTTGCCAGAAGGACGCCTTCTGTCCGCTGGGATCGAGAACCGTGACCTGGCAGTCGTATCGCCCCGGCGCAAGGTTCTGCAGCGGGATCGCGAACTGGAGCTGAATCGTGTTCAGCTTCCCGGACACGTCCTTGGCTTCGATTGGCTCGCTCTGCAGCGTCTTGTCCGAACCGTGATAGAAGCTCACGAATGCGACCAGCGGCCGCGCGCTGGTGGCGCCCTGCTCGTAGGCTTGCAGGTAGACGTACATCTGCTGGTCTCGGCGGAAGACGCGCGTCACGCTGGGAATGGTCTTCTGCCCGTTCTCGACCAAAGGATTCACCGCCTCGGACTTTCCCTTGTCCTTCACCGCGTTGTAGATCGCGTCCTTCACGTCCGTGCGCTGGCTGCTGAGGACCACGGAGCTGATCGGCAGCCGCTTGTCTTCTTTATTCAGGTTCGGGACGACGAACGTGGTCTGGAACGTGCCGATGCGCCCGGTTTCGTCGTCGCGCGCGAGGAACTTGATCGTGTACTTGCCCGGCAGCAGCGTGAAGCCCATGTCGTAAACGATGGGACGCTTCGCCAGTTGTGCGGCGGTCGCGCCCGTGAGCTTCGCGCTGACCTTGTCGCGCACGTTCGTGACCGTGGTGCCGAACTCGTCCTTGATCTCGCCAATGAAGTCGATGACGGTCTGCTCCGCGCCGCCGCGCTTGGCCAGTGCCAGCTCGCGTCCGGGGATCTTCACGGCGATCGGCACGAAGTATTCGGCGCGATTCAGTTGGAAGTAGTCGATCTCCATCGCGATCGTGAGTTCGGTGATGGGATCTTGCAAAAGGAGCGCATCTTCGAGCTGCCGTTCTTTATCGGCGAGCGTGAACTTGGCGAACTGCTTGCCGGCGAAGTATCCCTGGCGGTAGTCGAGGTTGGCATCCGCACCGTTGTTCAGCGAAATTTTTATGCGCCGGAACTTGCCGTCCTGCGTCGTGTTCGTCGTGTAATACCCGATCACGTAGTAGCTGGAGACGGACTGCTCGGCGTTGATGATGCCCTTGCCGAGATCGTTAGAATCCAGAAGCGCTTTCCCTCCGGTGTCGGCCGCGAGCGAATACAGCGTGTCCTGAGACTGCTGGAAGTTCCCGATCCCCGCGTTGAACGATGCGCCCGAGTACACGGCCGCGCCGCCGGGCGAACCCTGCGTGGCATCGCCGAGCGGCGGCAATGCCACGAGCCCGCGCGCATCAATCGGCCAGAACGATACGCCCGCGCGGATGGCCGCGTTGACCGTCGCGCGCAGCTGCGCCTGGTTGTTCAGGCCGTTCAGCCGCAGTCCGCTGGCAAAATAGACCAGCGACTTCTTTTCACTTAGCCGCGCGAGCATCTGCGCCGCGGTTTGCAGCGCCGACAGCTGGCGGTCGGTGTTGAAGATGTTGAACTCGCTGTCGTCCTGCCCGAAAGCGGCGCCGGTGTCCGCCGAACTCGAGTCGCTGTTCGATTCGCCGAATCCCTGTCCTTCGCCGACGATCATCGTCTGCAAAATGCTGCGCAGGCGGGCGCGATCGTCGGTGAAAGCCTGCAACACGTCGACCGAACCGCCGGAGTAGCGGAAGATGGCGACCAGGTCGCTCGCGCTCATCTGGCTGGTGATGAACTTGTCGGCGGCGCTGAGCGCCCGCATCTGGTCCCCCGGCGGCATCGCCGTCATGTCGAAGTACAGCGCCAGCAGGCGCCGGTCCTTATACTTCGTGTCGCCCTGGACTTCGGGCGCAATCTGCGTCCGTCCGAGGCGGTCGTAAATCTTGACCTTGTCCGCTGCCGGCGCGGGAAGCGGAGGCAAGGCTTTCGCCGGCAGGTTCTGATAATCGAAGATCTTGATCGTTTGCGGCGCGCCGTCCTCGGTGATCGTGAAGTCCTTCGCGGTGAGGCCTTCGATCGGATTCCCCTTCTTGTCATTCACCGTGACCGTTTCCACCACCAGTTGCGCGCCGGAGGTGAACGTGTACGTCTGCCCCTGGGGAGAGGTGTTCTGCCCAACCTGTTGCGCCGATGCGGCAACGACGACACAGAGAACGAAGATGATCAGCCGTCGCATCATCAGAACCTCAGCCTCAGCGTGGTCTGAACCGATCGCATGGAATTGGCGGCGGCCGGCAGTCCGAATTGCGAGCTATTGATCGTCGTGACCCAGCCCGTATAGGTGACATGGTTCAGCAGGTTCGCCGAATCGAAGCGCAAGTCGAGGTTATAGCGGTCGCGCACGCGGAACGTTCGCGCGAACGAGCCGTTCAATGAGAACTGCATGGGACCGGTGATAGAATCGCGTCCCGCATTGCCCCACTGTCCCAGCGCCGGCGCGCTGTACGCTGCCGGATTCAGGAAGAACCCCGGAGGCGCGCTGTAGATCGGCGCTCCCGTGTAGTTCGGCCGGATGGTCCCTGTCACGCCTGTTCCCGCCACCGGCGCCAGGAAGACCGGAGTCTGCGGCAGGCCGCTCCCGGCGGAGATCTGCGTCGATGCGGTCCAATCTTTGAACAGCGCTCCGCGCCACCCGCTCAACAGTGTTCCGCCGGCCAGGCCCATTCCGGTGGTGTACTGCATTTGCGCGCTGAGAAGGTGCCGCTGATCGAATGTCGACAGGCCGCGCTCGCCTCTCAGGTTCAGCCAGTTCTGCGCAACCGCCAGTCCGCCCGACCCCGTTGGACGTCCTCCGAATCCTCCCGACGCCGCGGCGCCCGGCGTTCCCGGTCCGCCCAGCGCGGCAGCATCGTCAATCGACTTCGAGAATGTGTACACCAGCGATCCGGCGAATCCGCTGTGCAGCCGCCGGCGCAGTTGGAGCTGTCCCGACTGCCGGCTCGAGTTCGCGCCTGACGTCAAGAACGTGAATCCGCTCGGACACGCCGGGCACGGATTCGCCGCACCCACCGGATACGTATTCGGGAGGAATGCCTGCGCCGCGTGCGTGCCCTTGATCCCGAGATATGTCGCCAGCATCTGCAACGATCCCGGCAGGTCGCGCTGCACGCTGAGGTTCCATGTTTGCGCGTAGCCGACACGGAAGTTGGGATCGATGGCAAACGTGTTGCTCGGAGTCTTGCCCGTGGACTTGAAGCCGTCGGCGAGCGTCAGTGGGTTCGCCGCGCTGTTCTGCACGCTTAACGTTTTCGACAGCGGAGGCTGCTGCGCCATCTGCGTGGCGAGCGTCTGGTAGACCGACGTGTCGTAGGAAATTCCGTAGCCCGCGCGCACTACCAGCGACGAACCTGGGATCGGCTTCCACGCGATGCCGATGCGCGGCTCGAATCCACTCTTGTCGGGACGAACCAGCGAATTCGGATAGCGCTGTCCGGTGAGCGAGCCAGTAGCGCTGCTCGCCAGCACCTGCGCGATGTTGGTGAAGCCGGGGGCGACGTCCAGGTTCACCAGCCGGTCGTGCAGCTCGGTGATGGGAGCGCCGTATTCCCAGCGCACGCCGAGGTTGAACGTAAGCCTCGAATTGAATTTCCAATCGTCGGCGAAATATGTGTCGTAGATCGTCTGGCGGAAGTATTTATCCGGGTTGCCGAAGGCGATGGAACTGGTGTCGGGAATTCCGAGCAGGAAGTTGCCAAAGGCTGAACCCGTGGCGCCGCCGTTGATGAAGGTGAAGCTCCCGCGCGGATCCTGCTGCGACAGCACATTGAACTCGCGGCGCCGGATGTCCGTGCCGAACGCGATATTGTGAGCGCGATGGTTCCACAACATCGAGTAGGTGAAGCCGCTCACCTGGTTGCGGTTGAACGAGCTCTGCGTGTCCGAGAGCCCGGCGATGCCGCTGGCGAACGTGAGCGACGGCGGCCCCCAGTTCGTCGCATCCTGATTGTTGCCCTGGATGCCGGCGTCGTGCGAGATATTCTCGCGCCCAGCGAAGAACGGCGTCACGTGCGTTGCCATTCGGCTGAACTGATAACCGGCGGTGAAGAACCAGTTCTGCGTCAGCCGGTGCGTCCAGTTCATGTTGGTGTTCAGCCCCAGGGCGCTGGTCTGATCGAGAAATCCGAAGACGTTCATGCTTCCGCTGCGCGTGCTCTGGAGAGCGAAGCTTCCGAACAATTGGTTGGTGCGTCCCACGGCCCTGTTGAGCCGAAATTGCAGCGCATCCAGGTGCGTGGGATTGAGCAGCGGGACCTGGTAGTTGTAGCGCGAGTTTCCCGACACATTCGCCGTCGGATACAGCTTGAGCAGCGCGCGCGCCTGCGGGCTGATGCGCGTATCGGGAATCGTATTGTTGGCGAACGGCTTCCCGCTCTTCGGGTCGATGATGGTGGTGGAGAAGATTCCCTGCCGCTCCAGGTCCGTGGGCACGACAGCCGGCTGCGTGATCGCGCTGCTGTTGCGTGTCCACTGGTAATTGACGAAGAAGAACGGCCCGTTCCTCACCAGGTGCGGGATCTGCAACGGCCCGCCGAACGTGAACGTGCCGGTCATGCGGTTGTAGCTCGGATGCGGAGCCTGCTGCCCTGCGAGCGCGTACGGACTCGCGTCGAGCGCGGAGTTATCGAGGTTGAATCCGATGCCGCCGTTGTAGAGCCTTCTGCCGCCGAAACGGTTGTTACCGAAAGCGCCCGGAAGACCGAATTGGGACGTCGAACTGTTGTTCTGGCTGCCGTTGATCAGCAACCCGTCGGCGGCTCGCTGGCTCTGGTCTTCTTCTTCCGGAGTTTGCGCGGCTTGCGTCGGCTGCGGACGCTGCTGCGGCGGCGCGGCCGGCTTCTGCTCCGCCTTCTGTGGTTGCGGTTGCGGACGCGGTGCCCCGGCGCCGAAGGGCTTTGCCGCCGCCGGATGCGCCGCCGTGCGGATCTCATCCAGCGAAAGCAACTTCAGTTCCCACACCGACGGGGCCGTGTTCGGCGCGATCACGATCTCCTGCTTCACCGGCGCGAAGCCGAGCAGATCGACCGTGAGCGTGGCGCTTCCATCCGCGAGGTCGGGAAAGGAATAAACGCCCTGCTGATCTGTGATCGCGACGGCATTCTTGCCGCCCGCGGTCACGGTCACGATCGCGCCCGGCACCGGCAAGCCGTTGAACGTGACGCGCCCGCGATGCTCCGAAGCGAACGCAGCCGTCGCCGCAAGGACCACGAAAATCACGATTCGGCGAACCAAGGACATTATTCCTACCTGCTCCTGGTGAGGCTTCTCGAGCTGATCGATCACAATTATGTTCGGACGTTCTTCACTGCCGAACGTTAGTACAGATACGTCTCGGATTGAGAAAAGGACCCTCGGATTCGTCTTACTAGTTCTCCGTCGGCGTCTTCTCGATGTGATCGACCGTCAGTATCGCCATGGGCGCTTTGCGAGGCTCGAGCTTCAGTCCGTACTGCTGCACCGCGTCGAACATCGACGGGCCCGGTTCAGCCGTTTCCGCGCCGGCGGGACGCTCGCCTCCGGGCGGTGGCGGCATCGGCGGGTGCGGCATACCCCGTATGGTCTCGGGCGAAAATGCCAGGTCGATGTCGTACCGTCCCTTGAGGTTCGTCATGTCGACGATCGGACGCTCCGAAAAACGCGCGAGAAGCTCGGCGAGACCCCCGACCGTGACCGCGTTGGCCTTCAAATGCATGTTGCCTTGCTCCATCATCAGCATCATCCCGCCGCGCGGCGGTGGACCGTTGGGAGCCACCCGGTCTCCCGGCCCAAGCTGCCGGCTCGTGCTCGTATTCGACGAGCCCGCCGCCGGTGGATTGCCCGAAGGTGCCGACCGGTCGACGTCGGCCGTGCGTGTCGCGCCGCCACCCGGAGTTCCCTGCGGCGGAACGGTGTCGCGTGTCTGAATGTCGGACTCCTTCAGCTTCGCGCCGTCCTTGCCGACCACCAGCGCGTAAATGGGGTGCTCTTTCGTGTCGGTGTGGACAATAAGCTTGAAGCGCTCCGCCAACAGAGCTTGCAGCATCTCCGGCACATCGTCTTCCTTCGCGCCGGCCGGAAACTTCGCCGTGATGTCGAAACGAGCGCCGTTCAGCCAGTCTGGACCTTCGATCTGGTAATCCTTCATCCGGTAGGCGGTCCGAATGATGTCTTTGAGTGAGGCGTTGCTGTAGCGAAGCATGCCGCCGTCGGTTTGCATGCCAATCCGGATCCTGCCCATCGGCTGCGGATCGGACGGCTTGATCGACGCGACTTCAAATTCCAGTTTTTGCGGTTGGCCAAAGGCCATGCCGCACAACAGAAGAACTGCGACGAGGTGGATGATCCGGTTTTTCATGACTTGAGAATGCCTGAATTCCCAGGTTTCGCGGGCAAAATGTGTGTAAAGAATGTAAAGACGCGAAGCAAGACCATTCGTCACCCGTTATTTGCGGTCCCTCAGTTCTCGCTAGGCCGCTGTATGCTCTCAATCACGAGCGTGTCTACCGGGGCTTTCTTCGGCTCCAGCTTCAGCCCCAGCTGTTCCTGCAAAGCCGTGAACAACGACGGCAGGTTGCTTGGCGCGAATTCACCGCTGCTAGCGGCCGGGTCTTCCGGACTCCACTCAAGCTTGAACGTATAGCGGCCCTGTAGCCCGGTCTGATCCAATACGACTCGCTGCCCCAGTTCTCTCTGCAGCGCGAGCATAAAGGCGAGCGACTTCATATCCTCACACGTAAATGCCAGTTGTCCTCGAGCGCGCCCTCCGAAACCGCCGACCGCGTCGCATTTTTGTTCTTTGATCTTCGCGCCGTTTTTCGATACCACCAGTGCGTAAACAGGAAGTTGCTTCAGTTCGTGTCTCACCTTCAGGCCGAACCGTTCTGCAAGCAACGAACGCAGCATTGGCATCGTCTGGGCAAAGCGCTCACGAAAAGTCAGGTGCGGAAATATGTTCTTGACCAACGAGTCGTCGATCTTGGCATGAATGTCATACCAGTCAGATCTGATCCACTGAGGGCCGCCGGAAACCTGGTCAGCATTGAGACGGCGCGCCTCGTGCCCGTAGGCCCACTCGATCAATCCCAATACCGTGTCTGTGGCGTTGAACCTGTCTCCGTCGGGCCCGAGCTGGCGAATGGGCATGCTCGACTTGTTCAGCCGAATCGATGCAACCTCGAATGACGGCGCACTCGCGGCCTGGCCCCACGCAAAGTTTCTGGCCGAGGGATTCGTGAGGAGGGCGATCGCAAGAATGAAGACAAACAGGACTGCCTCTGCGACGATCCCCCGTGTGGCATGTGACATGTCCCCTCTCCTCAGCGAGTGACTGTACTAGAACAGTAGTACGGTTGCAAGTTGCAAAATCGCCGGGAGCGGTCTCGACTTGTGGCGGGATTGGGGTTCGTCGAAAATACGGAACGCTTCAGATTGCCAGCTTGTAGCCTGTTCCTTTGACGGTCAGCAGGAAGCGAGGGTAGCGCGAATCGCTCTCGATCTTCTTGCGCAGGCCGGCAACGTGGACGTCCACCGTGCGGCTCATCGTGTCGCCGTCGAGCCCCCAGACCCTTTCCAGCAGCTCTTCCCGCGTCACCACCGCCCCACGCCGCTCGACCAGGTACTCGAGCAGGCGGAACTCCACCGGCGACAGTACCACGCGCTTCCCTGAGCGCGTGACCTCGTGTTTGCGGAAGTCGATCCGCACGCTGCCGAAGCTGGCTCGATCGTCACCGCCCACCACTCCGCGCGACCGCCGGAGCAGCGCCTCGATACGCGCCATCAGTTCAACCGGGTCGCAGTTCTTCTGGACGTAATCGTCCGCGCCAAGCTTGAGCCCGAGGACGCGGTCCACCACCTCGCCGCGCGCGGTCAACATCAGCACCGGCGCGCTCACGCCCTCGCGCCGCAGATCACGGCAGATGTCGAAGCCGTTCTTGCCCGGCAGCATCACGTCCAGCACGATCAGGTCGAAGGGACGCGCGATCGCCGTCTCGTATCCCGCTGCGCCCGTCTTCGCCCACTCGACGTCGTAGCCCTCGGACTTCAGGCGGTCGATCGTGCCGATCGCAAATGCCGCCTCGTCTTCGACAAACAGGATCCGGTTCATAGAGGCAGGTGCAGCGTGAAGGTACTGCCGCGTCCCGGCTCGCTCACCAGCGTGACCGTGCCCCGATGCGCTTCTGCGGCGCTTCGCACCAGGCTCAGACCGATCCCGGACCCCGGAATCTGCGCATCGATCGCCGCATGCCCGCGATAGAACGGTTCAAAGACCTCCGACTGGTCTGCCGCGTCGATCCCCGTGCCGCGGTCTTCCACCGTGATTTGGACCTCGCGCTCCGCCGCGGCATGCTTCGCGTTCACGCCGATCCAGCGGCTGCCGTTGGAATACTTCTCGGCGTTGCTGAGCAGGTTGTCGATGGCGATCCGCAACAGGTTCGCGTCTCCGTAAATCGGCGGCAGGTTGGCGGCAACTTCGATCTCCACCTGGAAGCCCGCGCGATCCAAGTCGCTGCGTCGCGCTTCCACCGCCTCGTGGATCAGACGTTTCAAATCGATTTCCGTTTTCGCCGCGCGCCCAAGATTCGAATGGATCCCGGCATATTGCAGCGTTTGCTCCACCATCTCGTTCAGTCGGCGGCTCTGCTGATGCATCAGCTCGCCGTACTGCTGGACCTTGTCACCTCCCGTGACAAGCCCGTCCGCCTGGTTGCGCGAAAGCATCGAAATCGCCGACAGCGGCGCGCGCAGCTCGTGCGATACCGCCGCCACGAACTGCATCTTCTGGTCAGCCAGCCGCTGCACCCGCCGCACGCCGACCACCAGGAAGACAATCGCCGCGATCAGCAGGCCTTCCACCACCAGGCTGAAAAACATGTTCCGCCGGCGCGTCTGCTCGAAGGCTTCGGCAAGCGGCACGCCCTTGTGCGCCACCTGCAGCTCCCAGATTCCGTCGCGGAAGAGGAAATTGGCAGGATGCCTCGCCGTCATCACGTTGTATTCGAAGCGTTGAACGAACACTCCTGTCAGCGCTTTGCTTGGTTTCCAGGACGACGTGGAAGGCGGAGACGGCGGTGCAGGCGGGCCGGACACGCGCATCGACATCGTGAAGAACGGTTTGCTTATATCCGGCTGCACCTTCGGCCCATAGAGCTGCGTCTCCGGATGCGCGCGCTCCACCACGGCGAAGTCATAATCCTTGACCGACGTTTCTCCGAAACTTTTCTGGATCAGCTTCGGAAACAATTCGGTTTTCAGGTACGGCTCATCGAGCAGCGCGACAAAGCAGCGTCCGCCGCGAGCACTTCTCAGGATCTGCAACGTTGCCGATGCCGATTTGTCGACCGTGCGAATCTCGAAGACGGGAAACACCACCGCCGGCGGCCGATCGAGCGTCACGGCATTGCAATGCGCAGGCTGGAACCACGCCGGGACCTCCGCGGGAACGAATTCTCCCTGCGGCGTGAGCCGCTTCGCCGACGGCGCGCCCTTTTCCGGGAGATCCACGTAGAAGAGTTGGCTGACGATTCTCGGCGGAGCCGCGGCCGGGCGTCCTGCCGCCACCGCCTCCCGCGCTTCCTTCTGGATGTAGTCCACCGTTTGGAAGATGGCGTCTTCGAAGCTGTTCGTGAACAGCGACACCGACGCATCCAGATGCTCGTGCTCGCGCTGCAAGTCAGCCGCGGCCACGCGCGTCGACCAGCGATACTGCACGGCCGCGAGCGCCGCCAGCAGGATCGCCAGCGCACTGCACAGCAAAAGAAGGCTCCGAAAGCCGAACGGACGCTGCATGCTGGCGGATTCTAGCCCAACTCTACTTCGTTTTCACAATCGCGCCGCTATTGTCCTGGCGGCGTCGCTGGTCTCAACAGCGCCGGCAGCGGAACCGAACTGTTCCACTCCGGCGGTTCGACGTGCGCCAAGTTGTGCAGGAAGAAGTCCATCAGCAGCCGCTGCCCGTACAATCCGCCGGCTCCGTGCCCGCCTCCCGGAACGTCGAGGAACTCGAATTTCTTGTTCGCTTTGATCAGCGCGTTCACCACCTGCATGGTCGACGACGGGTCCACGTTCTTGTCCATCTCGCCCATCACCAGCAGCAGCTTCCCTTGCAGAAGGTGCGCATTGTCGACGTTCGACGACGCCGCGTATTCCGGACCGATCGGCCATCCCATCCACAGTTCGTTCCACCAGATCTTGTCCATGCGGTTGTCGTGCGATCCGCTGTTCGACACTCCGACCTTGTAGAACTCCGGATGGAACAGCAGCGCCGACATCGTGTTCTGTCCGCCCGCCGACGTGCCGAACACGCCCACGCCCTGCGACACGTCGTACCACGGGAACTTCGCCGCCGCGGCCTTGTGCCACAGGATGCGATCTTCCAGCCCCGCGTCTTTCAGGTTTTTCCACGCAACGTCGTGGAACGCTTTCGAGCGGTTGTTCGTGCCCATCCCGTCGATGTGCACCACGATGAAGCCCAGCTCCGTCAGCGGTTCCGCCGCCGTGCTGAACGACTTTGGCACGAACGATCCCTGCGGTCCGGCGTAAATGTTTTCGATCACCGGATACTTCTTCGCGGGATTGAAATTCGCCGGCTTGTAAATCAGGCCCCAGATGTCCGTCTTGCCGTCGCGTCCCATCGCCGTGAAAACTTCCGGCGCCTTCCATCCGGCGGCAACGAGCTTCTGGATGTCGCCCTTCTCCAACTCCATCACCAGCGAATTGTCTTCCGTGCGGCGCAACTGCGATGTCGGCGGCGTGTCCACCGTCGACCAGCTGTCCACGTAAAACTTCCCGTCTGACGAATACGACAGCTCGTGGTTCCCCTCCGCCTCGGTCAGCCGCGTCATGCCTGTCCCGTCGAAATTGATGCGGTACGCGTAGACGTAATACGGATCTTTCCCCGGATACATTCCGCTGGCTTCAAAGTAGATCTGGCGCTTGGCCTCGTCCACGTAATCGACCGCGCGCACGTCCCAGTTGCCCTTGGTGATCTGGTTTTCCAGCTGTCCCGTCTTTCCGTTGTAGAGATACAGGTGAGGCCAACCGTCTTTCTCCGACATCCAGATGATCTCGACGCCATCGTTCACGTCGTAGCGGTAGATCCATCCGTGGTCACGCATGTTCGCCGACAGCCGCGGATAATCGATGAACGTCTTGCTTTCCTCGGTGATCAGGTCGCGCGGCTTGCCGGTCGCGGCATCGACCTCGACGATCCGGTACACCTGGTGTCCCCGCTGGTTGTATTCGAACGTGAACGCGCGGCTGTCTTTCCACCACGCCACGCGCTGAAGCTGGTAGGGATTGGAAAACAGCGCGTCGTCGATGTTGAACTGCTTCTTGCTGGCGATATCGAACAGCACGGGCTGATCGACGTTGAGCGCATCGCCGGGCTTGTTGTACTTCATCTCCTGGTACTTCGGCTGGAGCTGGTCCGTGGGCGACGATTCCACGTAGCGAACGATGCGGTCGTACCCCGGACGCGTGCGATAAGCCACCAGGTGCTGCGAATCCGGCGACCACCAGATGTTGAAAATCGAATAGTAGTTCCCTTCCGATCCGTCGAAGCTGAGCGCGAACGCGCCCTTTAGCCGATCGTCCCCGGTGGGCTCGGGCGCTGCCTCGCCTCCTCGGCGCCCGCCGCCACCCTGCCGCGCCGGACGCAGGTAGACGTTGTAATTCTGGATGAACGCCTCCCACTTGTTGTCCGGAGACTTAACGCTGGTGCGGTTGCGCGCATTGCCTTCGGCATCGTCAAACACGAATTGCCCGAAGCCACCCATGCGCATCGCGCCCTGGTTCGTGCAGGTGTTCTTCACCGTGTCGCACCGCCACCGCGAACCGTCGAGCGGAAATTCGATCGCGCCGTCGAGGAACCTCGGCGCGCGGAACGGCAGCGTGCCCGCTGTGTAGTGTCCGCCGGTCGCTTGCGACAACGCGGCCGCGATCTTCTCGTGGTCGAAGGCGGGCGCGCGCGTCCCGGCTTCGGCATCGACCATGACATACGCGCTGCCGCCCTCCACGCTCTTGCGATACCAGAAGCGATGCCCCGCCCCGCGCATCCACGTCGGCGAATCGGCAATGTTCAGCGCCGTGTTGCGATAGCGCTCGCGAAGGCCCAATGCACGCTCATACTGCTCGCGCAGCGCCGGCGCCTGGTCGTTGGACACCTGCGTTTTGCCGCGAGAATTCTGCGCGTAAGCGCTTACATTTTGGAGGATCGCTAACACAAGAACAGCCAGCGTAAGCCGCCTGTTGAACATTGCAGCCTCGATCGTATGGGATTTAATGACCGGCGCGTTGCGCCGAGAAGTTGCGCGAATCCTATCACGCCAACCGTTCAGGCGGAATCCCTACCCGCCGATCGGCATCTTCCCCGCGATCATCTCGTAGTCGGTGAACACCACGCCGCCACCCGCCAATTCCGGCGTGTACGCGGCTTCGAACTTCTTCACCGCATCGGATTTGCCATGAAGCGCCTGCGCCTCCGCGTCCTTGAAGCGGAACAGGTGGATGAACAATGTGGGATCGTCTTTGTGCTGCCACGCCAGGTACATCTCCGTACCCGGCTCGTTGGCCTGCACATAGCTCACGAATTCCTTGATCGCCTGCTTCACCTTCTCGACGCCCGACGCCTTCACCCGATACGCTCCCGATTCGTAAATCGCCATCGTTCCTCCTTTGCGATGGGATGATGACTTGGCCGTACGGCCGAAGTTACAACCAACCGTCGGCCCAGATTCAACGTCTACTCCGTCGTACGAGGAAGAAACAATGGCCTGGAAGAAAGCGAAGAAACTGCAGTTCCTCAGCGGTGCGCCGGTCATCCGCGTCGCTACCGTCGGTAAGAATGGACGCCCGCAAGTCACGCCTGTCTGTCACGTGGTCTCGCAGGGAAAGATCTACTGGGCGTCCGACTACGACTCCGCCAAGCTCGCCAACCTGAAGAAGCATCGCTGGGTGTCACTCGTCGCCGACGAGTACCGCGCCGACTGGCACAACATGGGCGGCGTTATGGCGCAGGGCAAGGCTCGCGTCATCCGCAATGGTCCGCTGTTCCGCCGCATCCGCGGGCTCCTGTATCGCAAGTTCCGGGTCTACAAGTCCAACGCGCCATTCGACGAAGGCGAAAGCGCCATCGTCGAAATCACGCCCTCGAACCTCTACAACTGGTGGTTCAAATAATGGAAGGCCGGCGCCGGCCAGCTCCTGGTACCGCCGGCGTCTCGCCGGCCACGAGACTGCCCGGAGACCAACCGCTGCCGTCATTTTGGCAGACGTGCGTCGCTCTCAAAGGACTGAAGACACAACTCCTCCGTGTCCTCTGTTCCTCTGTGTTGGATTTTGCTTCTACGAAAAGAACTGCGCCATCTTGCGGAACTTCTCATACCGCGCCGCCGGCAAATCCTTGCGCGGGATCTTCTTCAATTCCTCGAATTGCTCTTGCAGCGCTTTGTCGAGGAGTGCGGCAGCGAGATCGGGGTTGGTGTGGGCGCCGCCTTCCGGCTCGGGCACGATGGCATCGATGATGCCCATCCGGCTCAGGTCGTCGGCCGTGATCTTCAGCGCTTCCGCCGCCAGGTCTTTCTTCTTCGGGTCGCGCCACATGATGGACGCGCAGCCCTCGGGCGAGATCACCGAGTAAATCGCGTTCTCCAGCATCATCACGCGGTCGGCCACGGCAATCGCCAGCGCTCCGCCGCTGCCGCCTTCCCCGGTGACGGTGGTGATGATCGGGACTTCCAGTCGCGCCATCTCCCGCAGGTTGCGCGCAATCGCTTCCGCCTGTCCGCGCTCTTCCGCGCCGAGTCCCGGGTACGCGCCCGGCGTATCCACCAGGGTGAAGATCGGACGGTTGAATTTCTCCGCGAATTGCATCACCCGCAGCGCCTTGCGGTATCCCTCCGGATTCGGCTGGCCGAAGTTCCGGTAGACGCGCTGTTTTACGTCGCGTCCCTTCTGCTGCCCGATGACGCAGACCTCTTCGCCATGGAAGCGTGCCATGCCGCACACCATGGCGTGGTCATCGCCGTATTGGCGATCGCCGTGGACCTCGCTGAAGTCGGGGAAAATGCGTTCGACGTAATCGAACAGGTAGGGACGGTCCTGGTGGCGCGCCAGCTCGGTCTTTTGCCACGCGTGACGGTGCGCGAAAATCTGGCGGCGGAGCTGATCGACCTCGTTGTGCAGCTTTTGCAGCTCGCGGCGTGCATCCTGGTTCGCGCCGGCCACGTTCTGCAGCTGCTCAATCTGCTTTTCGATCCGCTCCAGGTCCTGTTGCGGGTCCTCTCGTTTTTCCATCTCGTTGTCGTCGTGGTCCAGCGCGGACTGCAAAACCGAGGCCGCTTGCTTGCCGAGAATGTCGGCGATAAACCGCACACCGGCAGCGATCGCCGCTTCCGAACCCGCCTCGCGCTTGAAGCGCGCTCGCGCCGTCTTTGCCCCGGTACTCATTCCAATTGTGACTTGCGACTAGCGATTTGCGATTAACCGATCAGGATCGCGATCTCGTCCGTTCTCGATCGCAAATCACAAATCGCAAATCACAAATCAATCAATGATTCTCACGCTTCCCCGCCCGCACAACTCTTCCACGCGGGCCAGGAACCTGCGGTCCGGCAACACATTATAACCGTCGGGCTCCATCACCACCATGAAGTCGCCCCCGCGGTCCAGGTCGAATAGGACGCGCGCTTCGCCCTTCCGCTCGTTGCACAACTCATGGAGCGAGTCCACCGTAGCCTCGGTTGCGCTGTCCAGCGGGATGCGGATGCGCAGCGACTTCGCCAGCTTCGGCTGTGCCTGCTCGAGTGGCGTGACATCGCCGATCGTCAGCCGCGTGCTCTGTCCTTCTTCCACGCGCACGCCCGCGCGCACGAGCACCGGCACGTCGAGTTTGAGCTTTTCCGTCAGGCGGCGATACGGCTCGGAGAAGCAGACATAGTCGATCGAGCCCGTCATGTCTTCCAGCGAGCCCTG
>Ga0157369_10005079_pt1 | contig 15401 bp, 6 predicted proteins | sample C25metaG_FD_113461 | JGI IMG/M metagenome (GOLD analysis project Ga0157369, IMG submission 113461) | Corn rhizosphere microbial communities from Kellogg Biological Station, Michigan, USA - C2-5 metaG | ecosystem: Host-associated > Plants > Roots > Rhizosphere > Soil | place: USA: Michigan... | reverse complement strand
TCATCTTCAACTTATAAACCAGCAGTCTTTTGAAGAGAGAAGGATGGGCGCGTATCGGCTGCGCCCCCCGCCGTCTATATCGAAGCACGATCATGGTGGGGTATCTATTCGCGTATCGGCTGCGCCCCCCGCCGTCTATATCGAAGCACGATCATGGTGGGGTATCTATTAAGGATGCGGGTCTCGATTCAGCCTCGCGCCCCAAGTTTGCCTTCGACTCCCTTCAGGATCGCAGCTGTAACCAAGTACGCGTGATTTGAACCTCGCACCCCTAAGCGTTCGAGAACCGCTCCCTATAGCCATCCGGGCCGGATACAAATGGCCATCTGTTCATGGCGGAACATTGGAATGGTACATGTACTTTCGCTTAATATTTGTCTAGTTCCCGGCTCGTTTGCTGAGTCTAAAAAATGACGCGGACACACACACAACCTATTCATACTACAGTATTTATCAGATATTTGCCGCCTACCTCAGACCCCGCATTGTCATTAAAAGTTTTAATACACGCCCAATGAAAGCTTAATCCCTAACCCCCAGAATGTGCATTGCAATGCACTCCGGACAGGACTTCGTGTGATCCGGCGGCACTGAGTGATTTAGGAGAAAAACGATGAAACCGTCTTCCGGGACTCTCTGGTCCTTGCGCATTTTCGTTGGTGTAGTTGCACTCGTTTTCGCGGTGGGCTACTACGGCCACGTTCGAGCGCAGGCTACTGATCCGAGCGGTACAGGCTCCGTCAGGGTTCCATTGCGGCCTCTCGCGCCACTTTCAAGCGTTCCCATTCCTCCGGTGTTCGGCATGGAAGGAATCATTGCCGATAAAACAGCGGCCATTGAACTGGGAAAAGCCTTGTTCTGGGACATGCAGGCCGGCAGCGACGATATCCAAGCCTGCGCAAGCTGCCACTTCAATGCAGGAGCAGACAGCCGCGCCAACAATGAAGTAAACCCCGGCCAAGCCGGTGGGGATAACACCTTCCAGATCGGCGTTCCATTCAACGGTTCAATGGGGCCGAACTACCACTACAAAGCAGGATCTGCGGATGCAGGTTTTGGCGGCTACCACGATGGTGATTACCCATTTCGCAAGTTAGCCGACGTAAATGACCGCTTCAGCGTTATTTCTGACGTCAATGACGTTTCCGGTTCGCAAGGTCAGTTTGGGTTGACCAATGACACCATCACAATCACTCAGACAGGCCACAACAACGGTCTTGGGGACGGCAATCCTAATTCGGTTGACGGCCACAAGGGCACCGACGATGGCGATGGTGCAGGCTTTACTTACGGGAACGGTTCGCCACGCCTGCCGAACAGCAAGCATGGGCCCGGCAACAGCTCGGGGATAGGCAGCAGCAACAGCCAATCAGGCAAAAAGCAAAATGCCATCGCCGGCGCACTCAACACCAGCAGCGTGGAATCCACCACTCCGGTGGCTGATCCGGTTTTCTCGTATCCGAGTGAAGCGGACCCGACCCAGCGAATCAATACCCGCAGGGTAACCGGCCGCAATACACCCAGCGCGGTTGATGCGGTATTCAACTTCCGCAACTTCTGGGACGGTCGCGCGCAGAACGTATGTAACGGCGCAAATCCCTTCGGCACCCGCGACAAGGCAAACCACCTGCTTGTGGTTGACCCGGTTGACGGCAAGCTGGGACCGACCCAGGTAAATATGGTGAACTCGGCCCTCTGCTCGCAATCCCTGGGGCCGATCCTGAGCTCGACCGAGATGTCGGCTGACAATCGCAACTTCCACCAGGTCGGCAAAAAAATGCTCGCTCGCGTCCCGTTGGCCAACCAGCTGGTTGATCCCACTGACAGCGTTTTGGGCGTGTTTTCAAAATCCCCCGATAAAGGGCTGAATACCAGCTACTCAGCCCTGGTACAGAAAGCGTTCCAGACGGAATGGTGGCAGTTTACGCAGCACATTTGCGAAGCCGCCGACGGCACCATGACCGGGACTGTCAATCCAGAAAACCTTGAAACCTGCGCAGCAGGCACCAATGAGTACAGCCTGATGGAATACAACTTCTCGCTGTTCTGGGGCGTAGCGGTCCAGATGTACGAAAGCACTCTGGTGGCCGACCAAACGCCGTTCGATAAATATCTGGAGCAGCAGCAAACCTACACGCTGGTTGGCGACAACCTGAAGAACCAGTACACCATTCAATTGCAGCCCGGCATTACGCCTTACACAGTTTCGATCATCGGCTTAAACCCGAGTCTGGATGCCAGCGATCAAGATACCTACGCGTTTGACGATGGCCAGGGACGCGTGATGGGCAATGGAGTCAATGGCGGAACAATTGATTACGCCAGCGGCACTTTGAATGTCTTCTTCGGAGAAGCCCCCGTATCGCTGGTGCCGATTCAAATCAACTACTCGGTGGGCGCAGTACCGCTAACCCCGGGGCAACTCCGCGGATTAAACCTCTTCCAGACCAAAGCAGGCTGCGTGGTTTGCCACGGTGGTCCTGAGCTTTCCAACGCTTCCGTAGGAACCGTGACCGGATTTCCGGTGGAACGGATGATCATGGAAGACGACAGCGCTCGCGTTTATGACACGGGTTATTACCACATCGGCGTACGGCCGGCCGCAGAAGATGGCGGCCTGGCAGGAACCGATCCGGTAGCCGGTCTGCCGCTATCACAAGCAGAACTTATGCGCCAGCACGCTTGCGATGGTGGCTATGAAATGGCGCTGGTACCTGGACGCCGCGGTGACGGAATCGCTCCTTCGCCGATGAATTGCAGCGATGACATTGCGCGTGGCGGGTTCTTCAAAGCGCCGCAGCTTCGCAACGTTGCTCTTACAGCGCCGTATTTCCACAATGGCAGCCAGCTCACGCTGGAGCAGGTTGTGGAGTTCTACAACCGCGGCGGCGACTTCAACACAGTTGCAGAAGTCAAGTACATGGATCCGGACATTGAGTTGTTGGGCCTGACGGCACAGGAAAAGATCGATCTGGTTGATTTCCTGCGCAACGGCCTAACGGACCCGCGAACTGTGGCGCAAGCAGCCCCGTTCGATCATCCGCAGTTGTTCACGCCAAACGGTCATCCGCACAGCGGGAACGGCTATCCGATTACGCCGGACCCGAAACACCCGGACCGTGCAACAGACCAGCTAATGGAAATTCCGGCAGTGGGAGCCAAGGGCGGCAAGCCTCTTCCCACATTCCTGGAGAACCTGTTGGGAGGGCAAAATGCCGGCTCCAATTAGGTTCGCAATGGAAAGAGCCTCGACCCAGCCTCCGGCGTGGTTAGGCCAGCAAGATCTAGACAACACATCAGCAAGCGAGAGCAGGACGAAATTGCAGTACAACGACGGAAGGAGCTTCAAAATGTGGGGATTTGAGCAACTAACCAAAAGATTCAAAGTAGCGGGGGTTGTACTGCTGCTGATCACGGGGCTGGGCACAGCATCGGCCCAGAGCCTTAATCCAATTCCGTGGCCGACGCCGGCCGCGGTTCCTCCGGCACCGCCGATTCAACCAACACGTGAAGGCAATATGCCAACCGGGTTTGACATCACCGGTTTCATTCAATATGCCTCCCTGGATGCAAGTCCCGGCCTGTGCAACAAGGACGACAATCCGACACCGACGCCGGCCAACCCCCCTTTACCGGCGCAGTGCAAGATCACCGGCGGCTGGATTGAGCTAAACAACGGGATGATCCGTATTCCGCAGAATACGGTGGTCATTTTCCCCAACACACTGCTGACGTGGGAAGAAGCCTTTGAATTGAACCCGAACACGCATCAGACTGATCCGATCTTTCAGACGGGTCTGGCCATGTCTGATACTGTGCGTTTTCCTGGCACCTATCAAGGGCATGTTCAGGGCAACATCGTCAACGGTCAATACGTCGCGGGTCTGGTCTTCATTTTCCAGGACCCGGCGAACTTCACGCAAGGCTATATCGAGAGGTTCGATTACGCCAATGGCGTGATGTGGGTGAACGGAATGCGGGTCCAGATCAACGATCCGCCAATCACCTTCACGGTACCAAATCAGGATGGGACGCCGCTTTTGGATGGCGGAGGAAATCCAACCGTATTTACGAAAGGCCGTTACAGCGCCGGAAAGTCGGCTGATCCCCGTTTTGCTGTTGACCAGAACAACCCGACCGTCACGTCGGAAACAGGCTATCCCATGTGTATTCCTTCGGTCAGCCCGTATGTGGATGGCAGCGATGGATCTGAAGGCCCCTCTCTTAGTCTTTTGAACCCCGAAGCCCAGCAGGACCCGCAGTGTCCGGAAAAGAACCGGCCGCGTGATCCGACTACCGGCACGCTGCTTGTGCCGATATTCACCATGAACCAGGTAGGCGATGCGCCGACCGTGGAAAACCCGATTCCGCAAGATCCTCTCGTGGAAATGCCGTTTGAAGTGGGCGATTTCGTCAACATCATCGGCACGCTTGAGATGGATGACCAGGGCCCGTTCATTACCGCAACGGATGTTCAGGCTTTGACGGTGGGCGCTTATACATGGCCCGGAACCGATCCAGCCTACGTTATCGAAGAAGTCGTCATTCAGGGCACGGGCGGAGTGGATCAAGCCCTATTCCCACAAGAAGCCGGCGTACGTACCAGGGTGGAAGGTTTCACCACGGACATTGCACGCCAGATTGACGTTTCCGCGATTGACCAGGATTGCAACGGCAACCTGACCTTCCGCGAGCCGGCATGGGCAGCGAACTTCCCGGTTGAGCCGGGACCTCCGGGAGTCGGCGTAAAGGGCCGTTGGCGCATGCGCTTCCCGCAGGGCGGCAATTTCCTGCCTGCCGTGCAGAACGTTGGGGCACGCGTCAGTGGCAGCTTGCCCGGCAAGACCAAGAACGGTCTTACCTACTCTGAATACCAGTTGCCCAGCAGTATATTCATCTTCCCAGAAAATCAGGTGCCAGGCTCACGTCAGCCCATGTCCAACTTTGCTGACATCCTTTTCCTCGACAACGGCATGGGCCAGTTGCCGATGGTAAGTGACGTTTTCGACAGCTCCCAGATCCAGTTGGGACAACAACCAATGCCCTTTTACCCCAACCAGGTAATGGGACAGCTGAATCCGTTCCCGGACAATACGCTGCCTCCGCTGACCTGCGTTCCCGGCGCGATCACTACGCTCGCCGTGCCGAAATTTACCTCTAACCCGAATCCTCCGTTCGCTGGAATCACAGTCACGCTGGACGGGACAAGCAGCAATCCGCCAACCGGACCGTTCCAGTGGGCGCAGATCATCAATCCTGGCGATCCGATCGTCACTTTGAGTGATCCGTTTGCCGCCAAACCGACCTTTGTAGTTCCGACCATAGCTGGTGCGCAGAACCTGACGTTCTCCCTGGTTGTGGGTGGACAGTCCAGCAGCGTTCCGCAATCGGCCTCGGCAAGTCTGATTGTGCCGGTGGTGATTGCGCCCGCAGGGACTGCGCCAGTCGTGAATGCTACAGCAACCGGACCGAATCCTGCTCCAGTTCTCGATGGCATACCGGCTCCGCCTCCGACCGTGAGTGGCACGACGATCACGGTTGCCAGCGGTGCACCAGTAACCTTGAGCGCAACCTGTGTTGATCCTGCTCAGGCGCCTAATACGCCATGCAATTCCACCTTCACCTGGACCTTAGTATCCCCGGCGGCTCTGCCTCCCGACGCTTCATTGTCGTCGACCACGGGCTCATCGGTGATCTTCACAGCAGGTACAGTGCCGGAGCTCACCCCTGCACAATCCTTCACCTTCCAGGTGACGGCAACCAGCAGCGTAGCCCCGAATCTGGTCAGCGCGCCTGCAACCGTAACCGTAATTGTCCAGCCGGCCACTGACAAGATCGTGATCAGCAACATTGTCTATCGCCGCACCAAGGGCCGTCTGATCGTGAACGTCAGCGACTTTACTCCGGGCGTTACGTTAACCGTGACTCTGGACATCATCAATCCCGCCACGGGTCTCCAGTGGCAAGGCGTGATGGGACCAATCATTCCATTCGCCCAGGGCGTGTTCTCACTCCGCTTCAGCAACATACCGCCGCCGAACCTAGTGACGATCACTTCGGACGCTGGTGGATTTGCTCAGGGCGGCATCACGTTCCTGAGGTAACCAAACCTGGGGCTGCCGGACTTTCGGCCCGGCAGCCTCAATAGCAGAAAGTACTTCTCCCGCATCGGGCTCGGAGAAGCGGGATTCGTTAGAAGAAGCATTCATCGAAGAGAGGAACCAAAATGAACTCGAACTTTATGCGGGCCGCAAGCAAGGACAGCAAACAGACCTTGCTAACTCGCTCTTTGAAACGCAGCCTCATGCTGGCTCTGGTTACCCTAATCTGTGTATCCAGCGCATTTGCAGGACCGGGCGTGCAAGTTGGAAACCAACAGATGTTTCGCCCCAGTGGGTTGATTAAAGCAACAGTGCCCAACCCGCTTGGCGGAGCACCATTAACAGACTGGTGGGTGGCGGATGAAGCTTCGGGCTTTTGCCGCCTTGATAACACTGGTCCGGACACCGGTCCTTCCAACGGTATCCTGAACCTGGCCACCTGCTACCTGCCGGGAACGTTCGCTCCGGTAGATTATCAGGTAGAAACCAAGGGCCTCATCAACAATCAGGGCGTTGCGTCCAACGGTTATGTCTTCGTTGCCGGAGTTAAGGAAGTAACCCGCCTTGAATTCATGGCGTCTCCCACCGAGCCGGGCAGGACCATTATCAATGCGAAGTCGCAGGTTAGCATTTACGACAGCACAAAGTCGGTTTTCACCAACGGCGCACCAGTGAACGGACCTCGCTTCATCCGCGACACTCGCATGGGGCCGGATGGCAAGCTTTACATTTGCTTCCAGGGCAGCGGCGATATCTGGCGCATCAGGAACCCGCTGACGCCTAATTTCACGCCGGCCGGCAACGCGGTAGAGCGAGTGGGTACGTCATTCAGCGGCGCTACACTGCTCAGTCTCGCATGGGTAGGTCATGATCTATGGGCCACGCAAGCCGGTTTTTTGAATCGCATTCAGAACGCCGACCTGTGCTACTACACGATGCCCGCATGCCAGGCCATGCTGGAATTCGGAAAATTGCAAACCCAGCAAGGTCTGATCTCTGACCAGTTCATCTCCTCCCATACTGACGGGCGCTGGCTCTATTGGGGCAACGGCAATCGCGTAATCCGCTATGACACGTTCAGCGCCGGCAACATGCAGGTCTGGAACCAAAGCGGTATTCCTTGCGCAGTGCCTAAAGTCGCCCCGCCCTGCGCGCCCAGCCCAATACCCCAGGAATACAGTCTCATTTTGGGTATGAACTGGATCCAGAGTGCAACGCCGATTGCGCTTGCCGATGGCAGCGGTTTTGTTGAGGATATGACCGTTACGACCGATCCGATCATTGAAGCTCCGCCTCCGGCAGTGGCCGGCATTCTGCCCAAGACTGGCAGGGCATGGCTGTATAAGGCTTCCGCCACTTTGACCCAGGAGCCTTGTGTTACCACGCCGTTAAATCCGCCTCCATGCGTCAATAGCCAGACTGGTAACGACAATCCTCCGGTTGGCGCTCCCAGCAACGATGCCAGGAGACGCGCTGTTCTGCTCCTGAGCGGCGTTACCCATGCCAGAGGCCTGCTCTGGTTGCAGACCAACTGGTGGGTTTCTGACGAAGACCATGGCTTCTGCCGCATCGATCAGAACCCGATCACCGGCGCGGCATCCATGACGCATTGCTTCCAACCTGCGGTGGGCTCCGCACCTGGTCTGCCTTTCGTGCCTGGTCAGCCTGCGGCTTCCGCACCTGATAAGCTCGGTCGCCAGAATGTATATGTCCCGGATTCTTCGGGTTGCGTGCATCTGCCTTGCGGTTCCACTGGCAGCATCGCGCGGCTCGTATTTATTCCAGATGGCACCGGCGGCACGGTGTCACAAACTGGCACGCTGAACTCCGGCAAAGGTGTGCCGGCAGCAGTGGCCATTCCAACCGGTCCTTTCAACGATGGAGCGGTTTACGTTGGCTATTACAACATCGGATCAATCTTTAAAATCCAGCAGCCGGCAACGGCTCCAACAGCACCAATTGCAGTAGGCGGACTCGGCCACGGCGTAGGCGTACTCAGCCTGGCCTTTATGGGGAATGATCTCTATATGGCCGAGCTGGCGCCGCCGCCAAATGCCGGAGGCCAGCTGATCAAAGGCAGCCAGGTCACCGTGCTTGTAGCGGCATCGCCTGACCTGCAGAGGGGCAGCGCGCGTGAAATCGATAAACCCATCACGCGTCTGCAAAGCCCTGATCCGCAGGCTCTTTTGAGCCCGCAGTTGTTCACTAATCCGGCAGCTTTTGCTGTTGGTCCGGTGGGTGATCGCGAAAAATGCCTGCCGCCCCTTGGTGTAAAGCTTTCATCCAGTGTGCCGGCAGATCCTGGAACCGCTCCTGGTCTCTTCATGGGCAGCATGGGACTTCCTCCAGCAAGCGCGGTAAGCGGCGGACTGGCCCTGCCACCTGAAGTGGCCCAGTTCGGGTCTATCTGCACCACCATGATCGATTGGGTATCGCAGGGTTCGCTCAATCCGCTCCTGAGCCTGAACCAGGACTTGGGACCGGTAACAGCGTTGGCATTCAACAGCCAGACGGACTCGAAAGCTAACCTGGCGATTGCTGACGATCTGACCCTGGTCGTTCCTGACCAGACATTGCAAAAGAGCCAGTTCGTGCCGCCTACAACTGGGCAACACGGACAAGGGCACGTTTACATTGTTCCGTAACTTCAACCTGTAACCAACAGGCTGGCGGAAGATCGCCAGCCTTTTTTATTGCAATTGTCATGGATTCAAACCGCCATTGGCGGAATCTAGCTTGAGGTAAACTGCTGCTTATGCGATTCGGTTTTTTCTTTCTCATATGTTTCTGCGGGTTGCTGTTGTTCGCCAAAGACACACCAAAAGCCATGCTGGTGTCACACAATGACATCAAGGGGCCCATCATCGGAAATGCTCACGTCGAGGACCTCGAACTATTTGCGGACGGGCGTGTTCGTTACAGCGAATCCGGCAATGATCGTAAAACAGGCTCTTTCAATACCAGACTTACGCCAGCGGAATTGCGCCGGTTGACTGTTTTGCTGAATAGCAAAGAAATGCGCGCCCTGCCGGCTGAGATCCCTTCAAAGATTAAGGTGGTGGATTTTGACTGGGAAGCGCAACTGAAGATTCAGCATGCTTCTGGCCGGCAGGACATTGCCATCAAGAATTTCTATCCCTTACTGAACACACAACTCCCTGCCGCCTATCCCAAGGCATTGATCGAATTGGAATGCATGCTGCGTGATCTTCAGGCGCGCGCCACCAAACGACCGGTACATACTGAGGATGAAGACTGGTGTCCGGAGAAAGCGCACTAAATCGAGCCTGCTATTTCTATCGTCTTTAGTTGCCCTCTAATCACACCGCGCCAAATAAATAACCCGCCGTGTTCCGGCGGGTCATCTCGTCTGCATCTTTCTGGGCTAGTGTTTCTTGCGTTGTCTGGCCAGTTCCTTCTTGCGTTCTTCCGCATGAATAAAAACGTCGTCAGGATCTCTGAGATGCTTTTCCTACTTCTGGCGGGCTTTGCCGTAGCGGCCCCAGTCGTCAAGCTCAAACTGGTGCAGGTCTTCCAGAAACTCCTGGTTCATTTCCGCCTGCAGCTCCTGCGCGAAACTGGAAAACAGTTTTGCCGCTTTTGATTTGAACAATCCGGTCCGCTGCAATGTGTCACAGTAGCCCACAATCGCCGCAAAGGCTATGTTGAGTTCTGAGAGGGTGTGATAAATCTGGGACTTTTGAGTAACATCAGGGGTAGCCATTGTCGCCTCCTACTAGGTGCTTTGGTTAGGGACGTTACCCGGTCGTAACACCGGGAGCGTCCCGACTTGCTTATACACGCTGAGCGAAGTGGAAGCAACGAAAAAAGAGCGAATCATAATTTTTATCTCGTCTGCGAAAAGCTAACCCAGGCTCCTCCATCCTTCCATCCCCATATTGGTTCGCAGTGCGATCAAACATTTGAATTTTTAATTCATCCTTAACGGCGGCCTAATCCTGTCCGCCTAATCTTGCCATGTCTAATAGGTACGAACTTCGGGTTCCGGCTCCTTCCGGGCTGGGCCTAAACACTGCAGTCTGTTTTTGTACGGCGAATAGATAGCTGAATTTCCTTCCGGTTTCAAAGCCTTACTTTTTGTTTGTTTTTATTTAGGCGATTTGTGTCCGTGGTCAGCAACGAGGACAACGGACGTATGCAATGCAATGCGGAAGCTGCGCGTTGGCTTGCATGCGCACGGCAGGATAAGGCGTTGGCAAGATTGGGCGCGGTAAATCACCAAGATTTGAAAATTTAATCCGTCTCCAACCCACCCTTAATGCCGCCGGGATTAAGTATCGCAATACGAGTATCGCAGCACGAAGCACCGAGGGTAAGAGGAAAGCTCCTTCCGGGCTCCCATCCCTAAAGCAGTTTCAACAAGGTTTCATTTTGTCTGGTTCAGCCACGGCTGAAGCCACTGGAGGAGTCCCATGATTTCCGCACGCACATCCCTGCGAGTTTTTTCCGTTGTAATGCTTGCGCTAGTTTTAAGCGCGTTTACCGCGCCCGCAAGCGACTTTAGCGGCACATACACCTTGGGCGCCGCCGCAGCCGCGGGAAAAGACGTGCAGTTCACGATCATGCTGACCGTCGCCAATAACACTTCTTCCAGCATCGGCAACGCCACAATATCGCTGCACGAACCGCAGGCCGGCCGCGTTGTTTACGGACAGCTTGCAGGTCTTTCTCTTGCCGCCGGAAAGAGCACGCAGGTAAATGGATCGTTCCGCGTGCCCCAGGCGCTGTACCAGTCCTGGCAAAAAGGCAGCAGTCCAGCAATGAGCGTCACGTACAGCGACGCACAAGGCAATCCCGTTCAGTCATTCATTCAGTTCTAAGCACCCCCTTTGGAGGCAACACCCATGCGCGCCCAAATTTCCACGCGAATCAATACAGGAACCAAGCCTGCCGGATTGCTCCGGCTTTTAGCCATGTTGGTGCTCGTGATGACGGTCCTGTCTCCTCTGGCCGCGCAAGCCCAGGGAAATTATGTCTATGTGAATAACCAGACGGCCACCAACTCGGTCTCCGCTTATTCAGTCTCCGCCACGGGTGCGCTCGCGCAATTGAGCGGCTCGCCTTTTTCCACAGGCGGAGTGGGCGCGAATGTGGTGTGTTACGGTCTCAACCGGATCACCCTAAGCCAGATCAACAATTTGATATTTGTGGCTAATACGGGCGACCGCACCATCACCTCGTTCCAAATCAATCCCGCCAACGGCATACTCACGCGCGTTGCCGGCTCGCCCTTCCCCACGCTGCTTACGCTGGATTCCTGCCAGGGTATTTCACTGGCGGCAACGCCGGACGGCAATTTCCTGTTTGCATCGAGCAACGGCCAGATTCAAACTTTCACCATCAACGCCGGTGGGACTCTGACTCCGTTTGTAAACCCCGTTACAGGGACATCTCTTACGCCGAATTGCTGCTCGCCCAATGCCGGCATGATCATTTCGCCCAACGGCCAGTTCCTGGCGACTTCAAACCAAACCAGCGTGTCAATGTTTACCATCAATGCCGGCGTATTGGCGCAGGTCACGGGTTCGCCGTTTGCCAAGACTGGTACAGGAAGTCTTTCCGGCCTGGATTTCAGTTGCGCCGCCGACCGGCTCTATGCGGGTGAAGCCACTGGCAGTCCCGCTCTGGCCGATGCCTGGACTGTTGACAACTCGGTAAACACCCTTACGTCGGGCATTCTTACACCCGTGCCGGGAACGCCGTTCACCTCGTCCGGAAACAATTCCAACCTGGTCTTATATAGCCCGGACAACAGCCTGCTTTTCCAGAGCAATCAGTTCACCAACAGCGTGAACTCTTTCACGGTGAATCCTGACGGCAGCCTGGTGAACATCGGAAAATTCGGAACAAGCACACAAGTCCACACACCCGCTGGAATGGCCACGGATGCCACCGGCACTTTCCTTTATGTAGCGGACGACGCTTTCGGAGTCGCGGTGTTCAGGATCGGCAATGGGGGCGTGCTCGCATCCTTGAGTGATGTTGCCATCAATCGCCCCGGTGAAATTCAGGACTTGGTGGCATATCCCGCGCGCAGCTGCACCACGGCAGACCTTACGCTCACCATGACGGCTGCCCCAGGCACGGTCCAGGCGGGCGCCCCGGTCCAATATACGCTGAATATCACGAACAACAGCAGCACCACAATTTCATCGGCGGTGGTGGCGGACACGTTCCCGCCCACGCTCAGCGCCGGCGGCAGCTCACCCATCGTGAACCCAGCAGGCGCATCGCGTCAAAACGACGTTGTCAGCGGCCTTAGCACTGTCACGATCACGACTACCGTTCCACACCTGTTACAGCCCGGCCAAAACGTCACCATTAGTTCAGTGCCGGCGCCCACCACGCCGAACCCGATCCAGTCCGGCTTCTTCCTGACTGATCCCACATTCAACGGCGTGTACCAGGTCTTAACGACCACTGCCAACACCTTCACCTATCAGCAGGCGCTTACAACATCATCATTTCCGCAGCCGACACTTGCAATCGCCCCGACGAATGGTGCGCAACGTTTGAATGGAACCGTCACAATCACGACGACCCAGCAGTTCCAACTGCCTGCGGGCGAGACGATGACGATCGTTAACGTGAGCAATCCAAGTTTCAACGTATCGACTCCGATTGCCGTCACCCAAATTGCGCCGACAAAATTTACCTACGCGCAGGCTGGCCCAGATGCAGTCAGCGGTGGTGGAACGGCCATCGCGCCCAACAATGTGCCTTCTTCAGATAAGGCGGGCGGCGGAAGCACCAACCTTGCAACCTGCCTTGTAACTACCGGCCCGGGCACTTGCAGCTTCTTTAACTTCGCTCCGCATCCGGTGATCGTCGCCGGCACAGGCGCAAATCGTTCCGGGAACGTGGTAACCATCACCACCACCGCGCCTCATCAGATTTTTGCGGGACAGACAGCCACCATCAGCGGCGTCGCGAACACCACGTTTAACGGAGCATTCGTGGTGACCTCGGTTCCCTCTCCGACGACATTTACTTATAAGCAGACCGCAGCCAACGCAGTCAGCGGCGGCGGCAGCGTGAGTGTGCCTGCCACACAGGCCCAGATCATTACGTTCCCGAACCTGGGCTTCAATGAAACGCGCACCGTCCTGCTGAACGCGACAACAAAAGGCAATCTGACCAACGGGACAGTGGTCAGCAACACGGCAAATATCACCAACAAATCCACGGTCGATCCCAACCCGGCTGACAATTCAGCCACGGCATCGGTTACGATTGGCACGCAAAGCGCGACAACGCTAACTGTCCCGACAGCCACTGGCCCTTACGGCGGAAATGCCACCGTGACTGCAACGCTGAAAACCAGCAGCGGCACACCGGTTCCGAACGAAACAATTGGATTCAATTTCAACCAGAACAACAGCAGCTACAACGCGGTAACGGACGCCAACGGCGTAGCTACTGCCATCGTTCCGTTGGGCTTCACCACCGTTGGCACGCACCCACAGGCTTTCACCGTAACTTTTGGCGGCGATGCAAGCTTTGCTGCCAGCAGCGCTGTGGGCGACCTGATTGTGACCAAAGCACAGTTGACCGTCACGGCTGACAATCAGTCCAGGCTCTACGGCGATCCTAATCCGACTTTCACTTACACCATCACCGGTTTTGTTAATGGCGACGATATCTCCGTAGTAAGCGGAGCAGCAGATTGCACCACCACCGCGACCCAGGCAAGCCCGGTTGGCGCTTATCCCATTACCTGCACCATTGGAACTCTTTCCGCTCAGAATTATGTGTTCGCGTTCGTCCCCGGCACACTGACGATCAATCCAGCGCCTCTGACCGTGAACGTGGATAACGCGTCGCGCGCTTATGGCGATCCGAATCCCACATTCACGGGAACGATCACCGGCCTGAAGAACGGCGACGTGATCACCGCAAATTACACCACCACGGCAACGCAGCTCAGCCCGGTTGGAACGTATCCGATCACCGCAACTCTCTCTGACGGCGGCTCCGGAGCCCTGACAAATTACACGGTCACCATCAACAATGGAACGCTGACGATTACCCCCGCAGCCCTGGTAGTAACGGCCAACAATGCAGCGCGTCTGTATGGCGATCCGAACCCGCCGTTCAGCGGCACCATCGCCGGAATCAAGAATGGCGACAACATCACCGCGATCTATACAACGCCTGCCTCGCCGGCCAGCCCGGTGGGAACGTATCCGATTATTCCCACGCTGACGGATAACGGCACAGGCGCGTTGAGCAACTACATTGTTACAGCGAACAACGGCTCGCTCACCGTCAGCCCTGCTCCGCTGACGGTAACTGCTGACAATGCAACCCGCGCTTATGGCGCGCCGAACCCGACGTTCACGGGAACGATTGTCGGAATCAAGAACGGCGACAACATCACCGCGACCTACAGCACCACGGCAACTGCCACCAGCCCTGCGGGAACTTATCCGATCATTCCTGCTCTGGTTGATCCGACGAACAAGCTCGGCAACTACACAGTGACCATCAATAACGGCACGCTCACTGTGACCACGGCAGTTTTGACGGTCACGGCAGACAACGCCAGCCGCCTCTATGGCGACCCGAACCCGGCCTTCACCGGCACGATCTCGGGAATCCAGAATGGCGATAACATCACCGCAACTTACTCAAGCGTTGCTGATCCAACCAGCCCGGTGGGAACTTATCCAATCGTTCCTACGCTTTCTGATAACGGCACCGGCGCATTGGCGAACTATGTTGTGGTAAGCAACAACGGAGTTCTCACCGTGAATCCGTCTCCGCTGACTGTGACTGTGGCCAGCGCCAGCCGCCTCTATGGCGATCCGAACCCGGCGTTCAGCGTGACGATTGTCGGCATCAAGAACGGTGACAGCATCACAGCAGCCCTGAGCACTACGGCTGATCCGACGAGCCCAATTGGAACTTATCCGATCACGGCGACTCTGGTCGATCCGACGAACAAGCTGGGCAATTATGTAGTGACAATCAACAACGGCACGCTGACCATCAATCCTGCTCCGCTAAGCGTGACTGCAGCGAACGCCAGCCGCCTGTTTGGAACTCCCAATCCGCCGCTTAGCGGAATCATTACGGGAATCAAGAACGGCGACCCGATAACCGCTACCTATTCGACCACGGCTACCGCTACCAGCCCGGTTGGAACGTATCCGATCACCGCAACATTGGTTGATCCTTCCGGCAAGCTTGGTAACTACACTGTCACGTCCGCTGATGGAACGCTGACCGTGAATGCTGCGCCTACGGCCAACTTCCTATTCGTGAATAACCAGGCCG
>Ga0157369_10005078_pt1 | contig 15401 bp, 13 predicted proteins | sample C25metaG_FD_113461 | JGI IMG/M metagenome (GOLD analysis project Ga0157369, IMG submission 113461) | Corn rhizosphere microbial communities from Kellogg Biological Station, Michigan, USA - C2-5 metaG | ecosystem: Host-associated > Plants > Roots > Rhizosphere > Soil | place: USA: Michigan... | reverse complement strand
TGGACCCCGAGAACGCGGCGACTGCGGCCGGACGGGGGCGGCCGGCGCCCAGCCCGAGGGCGTACGACATGACCGCCCCCTGCGAGAAGCCGCCGAGCACGATGCGTGCGTGGGGTAGCGAGGCGAGCCACTCCGACGCCTCGCGGTACGAGGTCTCGAAGGTCGCCCGGTCGGGAAACCCGACGCGCGGCACGACGTACCAGTGAGCACCGCCGGGCGGCAGTGAGAGCGGGCCGCGGGGGCAGTAGCCGTCGAGGCGGCGTTCCGGGTCGAGCTCGTCGAGCAGCGGAAAGAGATCGTGCTCGTCGGCGCCTCGGCCGTGGAGCAGCACGAGCGCGCCCTGCGCCGCGCTCTCGGCGGGCCGCTCGCGGACGATCACGCGCGCGGATTCGGCAGTGGCGTCAGCTTCGGCTCGACCTCGGCGCGCAGGTGCTCGAACGCGGGCGGCAGGATCAGCTTCTCGCCCAGATGCTCGAGCTCCTCGTCGGCCGTGAAGCCCGGCCCGAGCGATGCGACCTCGAACAGGACGCCGCTCGGCTCGCGGAAGTAGATCGAGTGGAACCAGAAGCGGTCGATTACCGGGGTCGGGTGGGCGCCCGCCTCGGTAGCCTTCTGCACCCAGGCGGCATGTTCGTCGAGCGGCACCGCCCACGCGACGTGGTGCACCGTGCCGGCGCCGGGGATGCCGCGTTCGGCCGGCGCCTCGTCATAGACGTAGAAGCCGTGGCGGTCGCCGTGCGATTCCCACCGGCGGTTCTCGCCGGTGAAGGTGAGCCCGTCGAGGAAGCTCGCGCTCCGCTCGGGCGCGGATGCGTATGCGTGCACGCCCGCGAATCCGCGAATGGCGTGCTCTTCCGGAATCTCGGGGTGTCGCGCGACGAGCGGTGCGTCCTCGCCGTCGTCGACGACCAGTTCGAGCTCGAGCCCTTCGGGGTCGGTGAAGACGAGCGAGCCGGGTTCGCGCTCGCCGCCGGCGCGCTCGTGCCAGAAGTCGAGCGACGCCTCGCTGCCGACGCGAAAGGCGACACGGTGCACCATCCCGTCTCCCGCGCGTCCGGCGATCGCACCGGGATACTCGAAGAACGTGATGTCGGCGCCTGCCGAGCCCCGTTCGTCGGCGTAGAAGAGGTGGTAGACGGTCGGGTCGTCCTGGTTGACCGTCTTCTTGACCAGCCGCAGCCCGAGCGTGTCGGTGTAGAAGCGCAGGTTCGCCGGTGCGTCACCGGTGATGCACGTGACGTGATGGATGCCGTGAAGCCTCATGGTCGTATTGTGACAGTGGCATGAAGGCCGCAGTCATCCGCAACGGTTGCCTCGAGATCGAGGAACGTTCCGATCCGGTTGCCGGCGACGGCGAGGTGCTGATTCGCACCCGCGCCGCGGGGCTCAACCGCGCAGACCTGCTCCAGGTCGCGGGTGGGTATCCACCCCCGGCGGGCATCGTCGCCGACATCCCGGGTCTCGAGTGCGCGGGTGAGGTCGTTGCGACCGGCGAGCGGGTGATGGCGCTGCTGGGTGGCGGAGGCCACGCCGAGCTCGTCGTCGTCCCCGAACGCCACACGCTCCCGGTGCCGGAACGCGTCGAGTGGCCGGCCGCCGGCGGCTTCATGGAGGCGTTCGCGACTGCGCACGATGCACTCTTCACGCAAGCCGGTCTCGGATCGGGCGAGCGCCTGCTCGTGAACGGCGCCGCAGGCGGCGTTGGTCTCGCGGCCGTGCAGCTGGGGGTGGCGTCCGGCGCCGAGGTGACGGGCGCGGCTCGTGCGAACGCCGACCGCGTCGCCGCACTCGGGGCGAATGTCGAGGTCGACGGCGAGTACGACGTGATCCTCGAGCTCGTCGGGGGCGACAACCTCACTGCCGACGTCCAGCGGCTCGCGCGTGGCGGCCGGATGATCGTGATCGGAACCGGCGCCGGGTCGAGGGCCGAGATCGACTTCGGGCGGCTGATGCAGCGACGGGCACGCATCCAGAGCTCGACGCTGCGGTCGCGCACCGCCGACGAGAAGGCGCAGGTCGTGAACGGGCTCAGGCGGGACGTGCTGCCGCTGCTCGCCTCAGGGCGGATTACGGTGCCCGTCCACGAGACATTTCCGCTGGCGGATGCCCAGGAGGCGTACGAGGCGTTCGCGTCCGGAGGCAAGTTCGGCAAGCTCGTCCTCATCATCTGAGACCCGGGTACCATCGCCCCCGAGTAATCGCGACACCAAGGAGCTGAGATGGAAGTCGACGTCGCCGTCCTGGGCGGAGGTCCCGGGGGCTATACCGCAGCGATTCGCGCAGCCCAGCTGGGCGCGAAGGTCGCCTGCATCGAGAAGGAGCCCGAGCTCGGCGGCACGTGTCTGCGCGTCGGTTGCATCCCGACCAAGGCGTGGGTGCAGACCGCGCACTTCCTGCACCAGGCGAACGAGACCTTCGGGAAGCTCGGCGTCAGCGTCAGCGACACGAAGCTGGACTTCGGCGCCGCGAACGAGTGGAAGAACGGCGTCGTCAAGCAGATGACCGGCGGAGTCGCCGGCCTCTTGAAGGCGAACGGCGTCACCTGGGTGAAGGGCTACGGCAAGTTCACCGGGCCGAACACGATCTCGGTCGAGGGCGGCGAGGACGTCACCTTCAAGCAGGCGATCGTCGCGACCGGTTCGTTCCCGATGCGTCCGCCGATTCCAGGGCTCGAGTCGGATCTCTGCGTCGACTCGACCGGCCTGCTCTCGCAGACGGAAGTGCCGAAGCGCCTTGCGATCCTCGGCGGCGGCATCATCGGCTCCGAGTTCGCCTCGATCTTCAACCGCTTCGGCTCCGAGGTGACGGTCGTCGAGATGCTCGACACGCTGATCCCGCAGGAAGACGCCGACGCGGCCAAGGAGCTTGCGAAGGCCTTCGGCAAGCGTGGCATCAAGCTGCAGCTCGGCAAGCAGTGCACGAAGGTCGAGCAGAAGGGCAATTCGCTGACCGTGCACTTCGGTGACGGCGAATCGGTCGACTGCGACCTGATGCTCGTGTCTGTCGGCCGTGCGCCGCTTGTCGAGGGGGTCGGGCTCGAAGCGGCCGGCGTCGAGTTCGACAGGCGCAAGGGCATCACGACCGATGCGCATCGCCGAACGACGGTCGCTCACATCTATGCGGTCGGCGACTGTGCCGGCTACTGGCAGCTGGCACACACGGCGTTCCGCGAGGGTGAAGTGGCGGCCGAGAACGCCTGCGGTCACGACGCGATCGTCGACAACCGCGCGGTGCCGCGTCCGATCTACACCGATCCGGAAATCGCCGGTGTCGGGCTGACCGAAGCGCAGGCCCGCGAGCAGTACGGCGACGACGTCGCCGTCGGCGTGTTCCCGTGGCAGGCAAACGCGCGTGCCGTGATGCAGGCGGAGACGGTCGGTTGGGTCAAGTCGATCCACGAGACGCACTACGGCGAGCTGCTCGGCCTGGTCATGGTCGGCCCGCACGTGACCGACCTGATCGAGGTGGGCACGGTTGCGATCGACGCCGAGGCGACGGTCGAGACGGTGGCCGACGGCATGGCGGCGCACCCGACGCTCTCCGAGGCAATCAAGGAAGCAGGCCTCGTGGCGCTCGGCCGGGCGATTCACCTTCCGAACAAGAAGAAGGCGGCCGCAAAGGCATAGACGACCGGCTGGCCCGGTTCGCCGGAGGGCGAACCGGGCCAGCCGGATGTCAGACCGATGCGGGCTCGGGGTCGGGCCGCACGATCACCGTGTCGGCGACCTCGATGATCTCGCTGATCGGCAGGTCGGCACGTTCGGCGTGCTCGCGAATCTTTTCCGGGCTCGATGCCTGGTAGATGCAGACCGTTCCGAGCCCGCCTGCGCTCTCTGCCAGGACGTACGACCGGATCCAGCGGATGTCGTCCGGCATCTCTTCGTTGCCGACCGCGGTCGATCGGGCAGCTGCTTCCTGGAGCTCTGCGGGCGATCGCCAGCCGCCGCGCCTGAGGATCACGTACGTGTTCAACTCAGTCTCCTTCCGTCGGTGTGCGACCCGGCCAATCTAACGCTCCGCGCGGGGCGCGGTCAACGACGGCTGTCAGGCCGCCTTCGGCTTGATCGCTGCGACCTCCGGCGGAGCTTCGACAACCGCGCGCACGCCCGGCGTGAGCGCGACGGCGACGTTTGCGAGTGCCGTGACCGCCGCGGCGGCAAGGAGCGTGACCTCGGTGCCCGCCTCCCGGGCGAGGAGCGGGAAGACGAGGAAGCCGATCGGCATGAACACGAACGACACGAGAATGTCGTAGGAGCGCACGCGCGCGAACACCTCTTCGGGAATGCGCCGTTGCAAGGTCGTCTCCCAGTAGGTGTTGCCGAGTGCGATCGACCCCATGCCCACGAACCAGGCCGCTGCGATGGCGACCGCGGGGAGGGGCGGGGCGAGTGCGGCGATCGGGACGCCGATCAGCGTCGTCGCGCCGAACCCGAACGTGAGCGGCCGTCGCGGTCGTAGGCGTACCGAGGCGATGCTTCCGAGGATCGCTCCGATCGCGCCGCACGTCGACACGATTCCCCAGTCGCGCGCGCCGCCGAGGTGCTCGCGCATGATCACCGGCCCCAGCACGATGAACGCGGCGAAGCAGAAGTTCGTGATCGCGAACCCGACGATCGGGGCGCGCACCCAGGTGCGTGCTGTCACCTCGTACAGGCCTTCCCGAAGCTGCTGGAAAAATCGCGACTGCGGCGCGAGGAGCTGCGTCGGAAGCCGCAGCTGCAGGAGGAAGAAGGCACTGAACGCGAAGCTGACCGCGTCGATCGCGAACACCCAGCCGGTCTGCGTGAGCGCGATCAGCGTGCCGGACAGGGCAGGCCCGAACACGTTCATCGTGCTTTGCGAGATGCCGAGCAGCGCGTTTGCCCGCTGCAGGTTCGCAGTGCTCACGGTCTGCGGCACGACGCCGTCCGCCGCCGGTCCGAAGAACGCGGACGCGCTGCCGAAGAGCGCGGCCGTGACGAAGAAGATGGGCAGCGTCATGTTGCCCGTCAAGAGCAACACCGCTGTGACGGCTTCGATCGAGCCTCTGACCAGGTCGCACGCCAGCATGAGAGTGCGGCGAGGCAAGCGGTCGGCGGCCACGCCGGCGACGAGCGTGAAGCCGACGCGGGGGATCCAGAAGGCCGCCAGCACCAAGCCGAGCGCGATGCCCGTCTTCGAATGAGTGACCTCGAGCACGGCGAAGGCAAGCGCGACCGGTACGAGCGCATCGCCTGCGGCAGACGAGACGCGGCCGAGCCAGAGCAGCCGAAAACGACGCTCCGCCAGCGGAGCGAAGGGCTCCCCCAGTCTCACGCCGGGCACCTTAGACCGGCATACGATCAATATCTACGTGTCCTTTTTGGACAGGTCGGTTTGCGCCGGGAGCCGTCAGGGGTAGAGTCGTGACATGGGCGTCTTCAATCGCAGGAATGCCGTTGCCGGCTGGCTGGCCCTGGCTGTCGGCAAGCGCGTCGTCAAGCGCAAGGCGAAGGTTGTCGTCCCGACGATCGACGCGGAGACGAAGAAGCCGAACAAGAGTGCGATCGCGCTCCTGGTCGCAGGCGCCGCCGGCGTGCTGACCTTCTGGCGCAAGCGGTCCGGCGACGACACCGACGACACGCCGGCTGCGTAGTTCCGGTTTCTACAGCGGTTCGGCGTGGCGGACGATGCCGCCGTCGACGTAGTACGTCGAACCGGTCACGTACGACGCCCGCTCCGACGCGAGAAAGAGCGCGACCTCCGCCACCTCCTCGGCCGTGCCCATCCGCTGCAGCGGGACGAGCTGCTTGAGCCGCGCGACCTTGGCCGGGTCGGCGAGCGTGGCCGCGTTGATCGGCGTCGCGATCGCGCCGGGCGCGATGTTGTTGACGCGGATCCCGAATGGTGCGAGCTCGACCGATGCGTTCCGCATCAGCATCCTCAAGCCACCCTTCGAGGCAGCGTAGGCGGCGTAGCCGGGAAACGGGAAATCCTCGTGGATCGACGAGACGTTGATGATCGACCCGCCGCCGTTCTCTTTCATCACGCGGCCGGCCGCCTGGAGGCAGAGGAACGGCCCCTTCAGGTCGACGGCGAGCGTCTTGTCCCAGTTGTCCGCCTCGATCTCGAGGATCGGCTGTGCCTGCTCGATCCCGGCGTTGTTCACGAGCACGTCGATGCTGCCGAACGTCTCGACGATCTTCGCGATGAGGTCGGCGACCGCGTTCGCGTCGGAGACGTCAGCTTCGAGCGCGACTGCCCTCGGGAGCGACGCGGCAAGCGCCTCCGCATCGTCGCCGTGGCCGAGGTAGTTGATCGCGACCGCCGCTCCGGCCTCGGCGAAGCGCTGGGCGATCGCGTAGCCGATGCCGCTTCCCGCACCGGTGACGAGTGCGATCTTGCCGTCGAGGTCCCGTGTGGGAGGGTGCGCCATCCGCAGCCGAGGATACCTTCGCCGTGTGAACCCTTTCGAGGTGCGTGAGCTCGTCGCCCGCCTGCGGGCGGCCTATCCGGATCCGCCGCTGAGCGAGGAGTCGGTCGATCTCTACGCGCGCATGCTCGCCGATCTCGACTACCTGAGAGTCGACCCGGTCATCGACGAGTTGATCGCGACGACGATGAAGCTTCCAACCGTCAGCCGCATCAGGCGTTCGGTGATCGAGCCATCGCTCGAGATACCGACGGCCGACGAGGCATGGCTCGCCGTGCAGACCCGTGAGGGTGAGCTGCACGAGCTCGTCGCGCACGTCGCACGGCTGGTCGGCGGCGCATACAACATCCGCACGTCGGCCGACCCGGAGCTGACGCGGGTCCGCTTCGTGAAGGTCTACGACGAGCTTCGCCGCAAGACCGTCGATCGTGCGCTCGCCGAAGGTGTCCGCGCACAGCGTTTGCAGCTCCAGCAGGCGTCGTAGAGCTCCCGCCCGGCAGCGGTACCCTGGCCGCCGTGGCGATCGGCGAGCATGAAGATTCCACGGCAGCGCGCCTGAAGGCGCTCACCGAGGAGCTCGAGGCGCTTGCGGGCGACCGGACGCTGCTCGGCAAACTGACGGTGGAGGAGCGCACGCGCCTGCTCTCGGCCGCCGCCGACGTCCACAACCCCGACCTCGAGCAGCGTCGCCGCTGGGCCAAGGCGCTCCGCCGCGAGGAGAAGGCTGCGCGGACGCGGCGCGACGAGTCGGTACTGGCCGAGACAGGCATCCGCGTCCTTCGCTCGCAGCCGGTCTTCACGACCCCGAACGTCTTCCCGCCGAAGGGCTTCGGTCAGGTTGACGCGCCGGACGCCGAGGCGCGTGAGGTCGTCGAGCCGCAGCACTGCTACGTGTGCAAGCAGCCCTACGTCGAGATCCATCACTTCTACGACCAGATGTGCGCGGACTGCGCCGAGTTCAACTTCCGCAAGCGCACCGAGACCGCCGATCTGAGTGGCCGCGTCGCGCTGCTCACCGGTGGGCGCGTGAAGATCGGTTACCAGGCCGGGATCAAGCTGCTGCGCGCGGGCGCGCACCTGATCGTGACCACGCGTTTCCCGCGCGACGCGGCCTCACGGTACGCACAGGAGGCGGATTTCGGAGACTGGGCCGGTCGGCTCGAGATCTTCGGGCTCGATCTGCGCCACACGCCGAGCGTCGAGGCGTTCTGCCACCACCTCGGTGAGACGCACGACCGGCTCGACTTCATCGTCAACAACGCCTGTCAGACGGTGCGGCGTCCGGCCGATTTCTACCGTCACATGCTGGAGGGTGAGACCGCCGCCGAGCACACTCTGCCGGCGCCGGTTCGCGAGCTGCTCGGCGGTTACGAGGGCGTGCGCCGCCAGGAGATGCTGCCTGCGCCGGCCGAGCTGAGCCAGGTGCCGCTGTTGCCCGAGGATCTGACCGGGCAGCGGGATCTCTTCCCCGAGGGCCGGCTTGATCAGGACATGCAGCAGGTCGACCTGCGTGACCGGAACTCGTGGCGGCTGCTGTTGCACGAGGTGTCGTCGGTCGAGTTGCTCGAGACGCAGCTCGTCAACGCCGTCGCGCCGTTCGTGCTGAACGCGCGCCTGAAGCCGTTGTTGCTGCGAACGCCGGAACGCGACAAGCACATCGTCAACGTGTCGGCGGTCGAGGGTCAGTTCTACCGGCGGTTCAAGACGACGCGGCACCCACACACGAACATGGCGAAGGCGGCGCTGAACATGATGACGCGCACCTCGGCGACCGACTACCACGCGGACGGCATCCACATGAACAGCGTCGACACCGGCTGGGTGACCGACGAGGACCCGCTGCACATCGCGGAGCAGAAGACGGCAGAGCACCGTTTCCGTCCGCCACTCGACATCGTCGACGGCGCCGCTCGCATCGTCGATCCGATCATCGACGGCTTCAACACGGGCGAGCACCTGTGGGGGAGGTTCTTGAAGGACTACAAGCCGACGGACTGGTAGGCGACGGTTGTCAGGACGCGCTCGCGCGGCGCTGCCAGCGTTCCGCCCACGTCTCGCGTGAGAGGCCAGAGATGACCGCGCGGCGCAGCAGGCGCCCGTCGCGCGTACGCCCCAGGAGGTGCACGCGCAGCGGCAGGTCGCCCAGCGGCAGCTCCGCTCGCGTCGTGTCGCCCGGCAGCTCGCGTGTCTCGCGCACCACGTAGTCGCCGCGCGCGTCCGGCCGCTCGCTGATCCGCAGCTCCCAACCCACGATCGCCGGCGCCGTCTCCCACGCGAGCGACGCCGGCCCGTCGCGCCGCACCTCCATGTTCGCGTTGACCGTCGGCCGCGCCCGCAACGCCGCCCGCAGCGGAGCCGCGGTGCGCACGGGTGCAACCGGCCGCTCCGGAGGCCGCTCGAGCCGGATCCGGGCACGCTGGATCGAGAGCACCCGCTCCAGTTGCTGCAGCGCGTCCTCGCTGCCGCCCGCGGCCGTGATCCGCGCGCGCAGGTCCCGAGCGTCCGGCTCACGGCCCGCAGCGACTGCCGCCCGGGCCTCGTCGAAGATCTCATCGAGAGCTCGTTTCATGTCGACACAACCTTCATTGTGAAATGAGCTCTCAGCTGTGCCATGACTCCCAGAGTGCCGCGTATGACCCACCCTCCGCGACGAGCTCGGCGTGGGTGCCGATCTCTTCGAGCAGCCCGTCCTCGACCACCGCCACTCGGTCCGCGTCGTGCGCGGTGTGTAGCCGGTGGGCGATCGCGACCACCGTGCGGCCGGCGAGCACCGAGGCGAGCGACCGCTCGAGGTGGCGCGCGGCGCGAGGGTCGAGCAGCGAGGTGGCCTCGTCGAGCACGAGCGTGTGCGGGTCGGCCAGCACCAGCCGCGCAAGTGCCAGCTGCTGTGCCTGGGCCGGAGTGAGCGGCCAGCCGCCGGCGCCGACCACTGTCTTGCGCCCGTCGGGCAGCGCCTCGACCCATTCCAGCGCGTCAACCGCCGCGAGCGCGTTCGCGAGGTCGTCGTCGGACGCGTCCGGCCGCGCGAGCAGCAGATTCTGGTCGAGCGTGCCGACAAAGACGTGCTGTTCCTGCGTGACGAGCGCGACCTCTTGCCGCAGCGTCTCGAGCGGCAGGTCGACGAGGCGGACGCCGCCGATCTCGACGCTGCCCGCACGGGGAGGATGGATCCCCGCCAGCAGGCGGCCGAGCGTCGACTTGCCCGCGCCCGACGGGCCGACCACCGCGACCCGCTCGCCGGGAGTGAGCTTGAGGTCGATGCCGTGCAGAACGTCGCGCCCGTCCACGTACGCGTAGCGCACATCGTGTGCGGCAAGGCGCTCGTGCGCCGGCTCGTCGTCGGTGGCGATCCGGTCGGGCGGAACACGGGCGATCCCGACGAGCCGCGCGAACGACGTCGCGCCGATCTGGATCTCGTCGAGCCATGAGATGAGCCGGTCGACCGGATCCGCGAGCTGCACCACGTACAGCGCCACCGCCGTCACCTGGCCGAGGCTCGCATGCCCGTTCGATACCAGCCAGCCGCCCCAGCCCAGCGCGGCGGCCACCGGCAGCACGTACGCGAACTCCGCGCTCGGGAACCAGACCGTGCGCAGGAAGAGCGTGCGCCGCTCGGCCCGGTACGCCTCGCGGAGGTTGGCGTCGAGGCGCCGGACGCGGTGCTCGTTGAGCCCGAGCGCCTCGATCGTGCGGCCGCCCTCGACGGTCTCGCTGACGGTGCCGGCGAGGGTCCCGTAGGCGGCCCGCTCCCACAGGTAGCCGGCCGGCGCGCGGCGGAGATACCACCTCGTTCCGATCACGAGCGCGGGCACGCCGGCGATGCACGGGACCGCGGCAAGGGGGCTCACCCAGATCGCCGCGCCGACCGTGAGGACAGCCGTGATCGCGGCGATCAGCGTCTCGGGCAGCGCGAACCGGATCGTGCGCGTGAGCGAGTCGACGTCTCCGGTCGTGCGCGAGATCAGGTCGCCGGTGCCGGCGCGCTCGACCGTCGACAGCGGTAGCGCCAGCACGCGGTACATGAAGTCCTCGCGCAGCTCCGCGAACATCTGCTCGGAGAGGACGAACGACGCGCGCCGCGCGAAGAAGGTCAGCACCGTCTGCGCGATGAGGAATGCGCCGAGCACCAGTACGAGTTGGTCGATGTGCGACTGCGTCGTCCCGCTCCGCACCGATTCGACCAGGCGTCCCAAGACCGGCGGGCCCGCCAGCCCGGTCGCCGCGGCCGCGGCGTGCAGGCCGACGACGCCGAAGAGCGGCCGGCGATGGCGGCCGGCGAGCAGCCCCGCCTGCTCGCGTAGCTCGGGACCCGATGCAATCGGCAGCAGAGCGCTCATAGCTCCTCGCGCGTCACGGTCCAGCGGTAGCCAGCCTGCGTCTCGAGCAGCTCGGCGTGGCGGCCGGAGGCGACGATGCGTCCGCCCTCGACGAGCACGACCCGGTCTGCCTGGTCGAGGACGAGCGGGCTGGTGGTGACGATCACCGTCGTCCGCCCGGCGCGCGCCTCGCGCAGCCGCCGCGCGATGCGCGCCTCGGTGTGTGCGTCGACGGCGCTCGTCGGCTCGACGAGCACGAGGATCTCCGCGTCGGAGAGCAGCGCGCGCGCGAGCACGAGCCGCTGGCGCTGACCGCCGGAGAACGAGCGTCCGCGTTCGTCGACCTCGCTGTCGAGCCCGTCGGGCAGCGCCTCGAGGATGTCCTCGGCGTTCGCCACCGCCACGGCCGCGAGCACGATCGAGTCGTCGCCGCCCGTGCGGCCCCAGGGGTCGAGCTCGGCGCGAAGCCCGCCGGAGAAGAGCACCGGGTCCGCCTCGCTGACGACGATCCGCCGCCGCACCGTCGCGATCGGCAGCTCGGCGAGGAGCACGTCCCCCAACAGGACCCCGTCCTCGTCGCCGAAGCGGCCGAGCCGGTCGGCGATCGCGGCGGATTCCGCAGGATCGTCCGAGACGATGCACGTGAGCAGACCCGGCTCGATCGTCAGGCCGGAGCGTGGGTCGGTGAGCGGGACGCCGGCCTGCGGCTCGGCCGCAGGCTCGTCGGGGTCGGCTACGGGCCGCTCGACGGCGAGCACGTTGAGCATCCGGCGCGCGCCGACAAGCGCGCGCGTCACCTTCTCGACCGCCTCGGCGCCCGTGCGCAGCGGGATGACGAGGAACGCCGCGTATCCGTAGAACGCGACGAGGTCGCCGGTGTCGATCTTCCCCGAGAGCGCGAAGCGCGCGCCGAGCCAGGTGACGAGCACGACGAAGAGGCCGGGCACGAACACCTGCGATGCGTCGAGCAGCGACTGCGGCATCGCGACGCGAACGCCCGCCCAGCGAACCTCCTGGGACTTCGCCCGGTAGCGGTCGAAGAACGCCTGCTCGCCGCCGATCCCGCGCAGCACGCGCAGGCCGGCCGCCGTGTCGGCCCCGAGCGCGGTGAGCAGGCCGACCTCGGCGCGCTGGTCGCGCTGCCGCCTCTGCAGCGGCCTGATCATCGTCCCCATGCCCAGCACGAGCACCGGCACGCCGAGTAACACGACCAGGCCGAGCACGACCGACGAGGAGAGCAGGATGACCGCGACGACGACGTAGGCGACGATCGCGCCGGCGAAGCGCGCGGTGATGTCGAACGCGCCGCCCGCGCGCATCGCGTCGTTCGAGACGGTGGCCACCACTTCGCCGGTCGAGAGGCGCTCCCGCATCGCCGGGCCCGACCGGGCCGCGTGATGCGAGACGAGCTGGGCGAGCCGGTAGGACGCCTGCAGCCAGTTGAAGATGGCGAAGCGGTGTCGCATCACGCCCGCGCCCGCCTGCAGGAGCCCGAGCCCGAGCAGGGTCAGGGCCCAGCGTGCGAGTGCGCCGTTGTCACGGTCGACGATGCCGTTCTGGATCGCGCGGCCGATCGCGTACGGCATCAGCGCCTGGGCGAGCATCCAGAGGATGCCGAAGACCATCCCGAGCGCGAGCGTGCCGAGCTGGTGGCGGCCGGTCCAGACGAGCAGCCGCACGGGCGACCGCGTGTCGGGCAGACCGGGGTCGTCGATGGGCAGGATGATCTTCATCGGTGTTTTTCCATGCGAAGACGCGGGACGTCGTCCCGGGTTTTCGATGGTATCCAGCGGGTGGGTGGCCGCTGTGCCTATCTTGGTAGGTCGATGTCCACCCCCCAGACGATCGAGGAGCCGACGTTGGAGATCGTCTGGCTGGACGCCGGCGCGTACGCGTTCGTCCGCCGCCCGGACGGGACGTTCGACGACGGCGGGCTGTCAGCCGGCGTCTCGTCCAGGGTCGAACTGGAGGCAGTCGGCGCCGAGGTGACGGCGCGGCAGCTCGACGCCGCCGAGCTGATCGAGGTCGCAGGGGCTTCGCCCGCAGGCTTTGTCCAGGGGGCCAGCGCCCGCGCGATCTTCACGCTGGTCGAGCTGGCGCAGCGTTCTGTGGCCGAAGGCCTCGTGCACCCCCAGCTGTCCCGCGGCGGGACGAGCTGGTACGCGTTCTGGGGCTCGACGCTGGACGACGGTGTGCAGGAGGCGCTCGCCGCGATCGCCGCCGCGCTGCCCCGGGCCGCCGCGCCCGACGGCGACCGTGACGACGTCGTCGGCGCGCTCTACCCGCACCTGGTCGACCGGATCGCACGCGACCGGCTGATCGACGCAGGTGTGAGGCTCGGCAACCCGTCACGGCTCGGCCGTGCACCCGCGCTCGAGGCATTCCTCGATGCGCTCGCCGCGCCCGAGCCGGACCTCGCGCCCGGGCCGAGCTACGCGGCGCTCGAGCGGCGGCTCTCGCGCTGGGTCGACGCGGGCCTCGCGGAGGTGGCGGAGGCTTCCTGGCGCGTCGGCCTCCACCTCGACGAGCGGACGCCCGGCAAGGGACTCGCGCTCGAGTTGTGGCTCCATGCCGCCGACGACCCGACGCTTTCGCTGCCGGTGTCGCTCCTCGAAGAAGGCGGTGACGATGCGTTTGCGTTCCTTCGCTCGAGCGATCCGCGCGGCGATCTGAACGAGCAGCTGGCCGAGCTCCGACCGATCGTCGCCGAGGTCGGAATCGAGCTCGACACAGTGACCGAGCTCGACGACGAAGAGGTGACCACCTTCCTGCGGGAGCTCCTGCCGCAGCTCGAGGGACGCGGCGTGCCCGTGCTGCTGCCGGCCGCCTGGCTGGGCGCGCCGACGCGGCTTCGCGCCAACCTGAAGGCGACAACGCGCGATCCGGATCGCATCTCGACCGGCCTGCTCTCGACCGCGTCGCTGGCGACGTTCGACTGGCGGCTCGCCGTGGGAGACGTCGAGCTGACGCCGGAGCAGCTCGCCGAGCTGGCGGCCGCCAAGACCCCGGTCGTGCACGCCGGCGGCCGCTGGCATGCGCTGCGCCGCTCCGACGTCGACCGCGCGTTGCGGTTCCTGGAGCGCCGCCGGAACGGCAGCGGGATCGTCGAGATCGTGCGCGCCATCTCGGGGCTCGACACCGACGAAGCGGGCCTCGAGCTGGGCGAGGTGACCCTCGATGCGCCGCTCGCCGAACTCCTCGACGGCGACGCGCACTTCAGGCCGCTGCCGACGCCGGCCGGCATGCAGCTCGATCTGTTCGCGTTCCAGGAGCGCGGCCACGGCTGGCTGCGCCTGCTCGGCGACCGTGGGATCGGCGCGATCCTCGCCGACGACATGGGGCTCGGCAAGACGGTGCAGGCGATCGCGATGCTCCAGTCGGAGCGCGAGGAGTTCGGCCGCGACGCCTTCGGCCCGACGCTTGTCGTCTCCCCGATGAGCGTCGCCCGGCAGTGGGTGGCCGAGATCGCACGCTTCGCGCCGGCGCTGCGCGTGCACCTGCACCACGGCAGCGACCGGCTGGCCGACGAGGCGCTGGCGCGCGAGGCCGGTCGCTCCGACGTCGTCGTCACCTCGTACGACATCGCCACGCGCGACGTCGAGACGCTGGCGACGATCCGGTGGGACCGGCTGCTGCTCGACGAGGCGCAGGACGTGAAGAACCCGGCGACGAAGCGAGCGCGTGCGCTTCGCCGCCTGCCTGCCCGCCGCCGCGTCGCGATGACCGGCACGCCGATCGAGAACAGGCTCGGCGAGCTGTGGGCACTGATGGACATCCTCAATCCCGGGCTGCTCGGCTCGCGCGAGTGGTTCGGGCGCACGTTCGCGAAGCCGATCGAGTCGTTTGGCGACGAGCTCGCGCTGGAGCGGCTGCGTGCGATCGTGCGACCGTTCATCTTGCGGCGCGCCAAGGACGCGCCGGAGGTGGAGCTCGATCTGCCGCCGATCACGATCGAGAAGGACTACTGCCGGTTGACGGTCGAGCAGGCGAGCCTCTACCAGGCAACGGTCGATCGCTGGCTGCCGCGCATCGAGGAGCACGCCGACCGGTTCGGCCGGCGCGGCGCGGTGCTGGCGATGCTCGGCCATCTGAAGCAGGTGTGCAACCACCCGGAGATGCTCGTGGCCACCGGACAGCCGCTCGACGGCCGTTCGGGCAAGCTCGAGCGCCTGATCGAGCTGCTCGAGCAGGTGCCGGACACCGACAAGGCGCTCGTCTTCACGCAGTACACGCGCTTCGACCGGCTCGTGCCGCACCTGCGGGAACGCCTCGGCCGGCAGGTCGAGTTCTTCCACGGGCACCTGAACGCGCGCCAGCGCGAGGAGCTGCTGGCGGCGTTCTCGTCGGAGGGCGGCCCGTCGCTGCTCGTCGTGTCGCTGCGGGCAGGCGGCCGCGGCCTGAACCTGCCGGCGGCGAACCACGTCTTCCACTTCGATCGCTGGTGGAACCCGGCGGTCGAGCAGCAGGCGACCGACCGCGCTCACCGGCTCGGCCAGCACAAGCCGGTGTTCGTGCACAGCCTGATCTGTGTCGGCACGCTCGAGGAGCGAATCGACGCGCTGCTCGACTCGAAGCGCGAACTGGTCGAGAAGGTGATGGCCGGCCGCTCCGAGGATTGGCTCGGCGACCTCGACCTGGCCGCGATTCGCGAGGCGGTCGCACTGTCGCCGGACTCGCTCGAGGCGGCGGCCTAG
>Ga0157369_10005075_pt1 | contig 15402 bp, 15 predicted proteins | sample C25metaG_FD_113461 | JGI IMG/M metagenome (GOLD analysis project Ga0157369, IMG submission 113461) | Corn rhizosphere microbial communities from Kellogg Biological Station, Michigan, USA - C2-5 metaG | ecosystem: Host-associated > Plants > Roots > Rhizosphere > Soil | place: USA: Michigan... | reverse complement strand
CGTGTGGTGGGACGAGTCCGAATCGGACGGTGTTTCGGGTGACAACGCGGACAAATTTGATCACACCATCGGCGAAATCGTCATCTCTCAGCATGCGCATAAGAATGTGAACGGCATTCCCTATGCGAGCCCGGTGAATTTCACACACTCCTCCGATTTGCGCACGATGCAGGAAATCTTCCGCGTGGGACCTCTTCTCGGCGATGCCGCCAATGCAGAGGATCTGTCGGACCTGTTCGCACCCGGCTCTATTCCGAATAAGCCGTAGGGACATCGATGGTCTGTGGGCGCAAAGATCGTGAGATTAGATCTCTGCGCCCACATCTGGTCTTGCGAACCGAATCTATCGTCTCAGTGAAAGTTCGAACCGGACGCCCTCAGTCTTTTGCAAGGCTGTAAGGATGTTGGTGAGGTTCGCCGCCGATGGGCTGCCTTTCGGGCCGAGCATGCGCATGAGACTCTTGGCCGGAATCCGCGTTCGCCTTTCGAGATCCTGAAATCCGACGGTTGCGTTCACATAATCACGAAGCACGGCCTTTCCGGTTTCAAGATCGCCGTTAAGGATGCATTCGACCGCTTCGCGCAGGAGAGCCTGGCGGAAGGCCGGGTCGCGCTGGGCCCGTGCTCGGATGGTTTCCTTGAAGTCTTGGGTGAGGGGCATTATTGAGTCTCCAGTTTCTTTCGCCGTTTGTAATCGGTCCAACACATCTGTGCGGTTGCGATATCCCTCTGCTGGCGTTTCTTCGTGCCTCCGCCTAGCAGGATCACGAGCGTGTCGCCATCTTTGCCGAAGTAAATGCGGTAGCCGGGACCGACGTCGATTTTGTATTCATACACGCCTGCACCCACCCCTTTGGTGTTCGAGAAGTTTCCCTGCTCCATGCGTGTCAGTGCGATGGTCACTTTGGCTGCGGCCTCATGGTGGAGCGCTTCAAACCAGTTCGCGAATGGTCTATTTGCTCGCTCGTCGATGTAGCCGCGCAGCTCGGTCACGCCAGGATAATGGTAACATAATAGTTACCAAGCGCCGGCGGGTTGGGTGCGACGGAGTTTGTGAGTGACTATAGAGCCATGACCGAAGGCCTTCGAATCAGGATCGTCGATCCCGGTGACGATTATCTTGGGATTGAGATCCAGGTCTCGAACGGCAGGTTTGCAGGTTCGACTCGAATCTTCGCGGGCCTCGAACAACTGACCGAATTCTCTGCTAAGATCGCGGGCTTTCCAACTAATCCAGACGACGAGAGGATCTACGAATCTGGCAGTCGGGAGTCAAAGATCGCGGGAGGGTACGGGCGAATGCGTTTCCATTGCATTGACCATAAGGGTCACGCCGCAATCGAGGTGATCCTTGAAGATGATGACAAGTATTATTCGGCAGCCAGCGCGCGCCTGAGCCTTCAAGTGGAAGCTGCAGATATCGACCGCTTCATCAAACGGTTGCGGGAATTGCAAAAGGAACGGTCCGGAGAAGCCGTACTTTCATCGTCGGTGTGACCGCCTGCTATGCCGTGTTTTCGATAGAATGTTCTGAACCAGACAATTCTGCGGGAGCCATAGGGAGTTCGCGCACATATACAAGAGGTGTGGATATGAAGCTACGTAAGCTCGCTCTGTGTAGTTCGACGGCGGGGATCCTTCTAGTGGCCTGGGTCGCATCCGGCCAGCAGCCTCGCCGCATCGACGATGCCGCACTCAGGAACGCCGGCAAGACCGGAGACGAATGGCTCAGCTACGGTCTTACTCCGGGAGAGACCCGCTACAGCCCCCTCAACCAGATCAACGCGACCAATGTCAGCCGTCTAGGACTGAACTGGTTGTATGAAATCGGTCCGGGCGGCGGCAACCAGGAAGGCACTCTGTTGATGTCGAACGGGACCCTCTTTGGCATCACCAACTGGAGCATCGTGTATGCCGTCGATGCGCGCACCGGCAAGGAAAAGTGGCGCTGGGATCCGGAAGTGAACCAGAGCGCCGTGCGGCCCAAGCTGTGCTGCGGCATCGTGAATCGCGGCATCGCGATGTATGAGGGAAATATTATCGCTCCCTCCAACGATGGACGGCTGGTTGCGCTGAATATGGAGACTGGGAAACCGGTCTGGGAAACCCGCGTGGCCTACTCTCAGGACAGCTACACCCTTACCATGGCGCCTCGTATAGCCAAAGGCAAAGTGATTATCGGTGTCGCCGGCGCGGAATTCCCCGTGCGCGGCTTCTTCGAAGCACATGATGCCAAGACGGGAGCTTTCGCGTGGCGCACCTACACCGTTCCAGGCGATCCTTCCAAGCCGCCTGAGAATGAAGACATGCGCAGAGCGGCTGCTACCTGGTCCACCGAAGGAATGAAAATGGGCGGCGGGGGCACGGTGTGGGACGGCATGGCTTACGATCCCGAGGCCGACTTGTTCTATGTCGGGACCGGCAACGCCGGTCCGTGGACCCAGGACGCGCGCCAGCAAGGCAAGGACAAGGAAAACTTGTATGCCGCGTCCATTCTTGCGGTGAAGCCCGATACGGGCAAGCTAGTGTGGTATTTCCAGATGGTCCCTGGCGATGAATGGGACTTCGATAGTGTTCAGCAACTGCTGCTGGCCGACGTGGTCATTAAGGGCCAGCCCCGCAAAGTGATCATGCAGGCGAACAAGAACGGATTCTATTACGTGATCGACCGCGTCAGTGGCAAGTTCATCTCCGGTCAGCCGTTCGCGCAAGTCACCTGGGCCAAGGGCCTGAATGAGGAGACCGGCAAGCCGATCATTAACCAGGAGTCCTATTACCATTCGCAATCCATTCCTATAGCTCCAGGTCCTGGAGGAGCGCACAACTGGTCCCCCATGTCGTTCAATCCGGCGACCGGTCTGGTCTACCTGCCAGCCTCGCCCGGAGGCAGCTTTAACTACTCCTCCGATCCCAATTTCAAATATCAGGAAGGCCGCCAGAACATGGGAATCACGTTCGGCGGATTTGGACGGGGTGGTGCGGCTGCGGCCGGCGACGCTGCGAATGCAGCCGGGGCCGCTCCGGCAGCTCCCCCCAAGCCTTTGCCGGCTCCTCCGGCAATTGGTCCGACGCCACCGGAAGGTAACGGGCGCGGAGGGGTCCTCCTCGCATGGGATGTCATAGCTCAAAAGGAGCGTTGGCGGGCACAGGGCGGCGGCGGAATCGGCGGCGGCACGGTCACGACGGCCGGGAACCTGGTGTTCCAGGTGATACCGGATGGTCGGTTGGTCGCATACACCGCCGACAAGGGCGATAAAGTCCTCGAAGTTCAGACCGGCCTCCGTGGCGGTATGGGGCCGCCGATTACCTACATGCTCGACGGGAAACAGTACGTCGCGCTGGCGGGTGGCTCTGGCGCACTCCCGGCCTTGGGTCCTCCCGCAGGTGCTGGGGGTGGCCGAGGTCCGGCTCCCGCTCCGGCTGGCGGAGCACCGCCTCCAGCCGCTGCTGGAGGCGCTCCAGCTTTCCCTCCGCCCACGACCCAGGTGACACCGAAGCTTCTAGTTTTCGTGCTTGACGGCAAAGCGACCTTACCTGGAGCGTCGCCGGCCCAGTAGTCATCGCTAGTAACCGCTCGAGCGATTCTAATGTGGTCCCCTACGTGCTCCTAAGGTATACCGTGAAGCTCGTAGGGATGCAGAATCAATCGGTTACACGGGCAGGTGGTAAATACTTCCTGGTTCCGACGAGGAGATCCTACTTGCTCATGAATTCTATACAGGATCCCGTGGTTGCTCCCGCGGGCATCGGTTTCCGGGCTGGCTCCACCCAGCGTCCTAAATCGGACGTAGCCAGCCCGGGGATCGAGCAAGTGAGGATCGGCCAGCTAGGTCTATCTCGAAGGGCAAGTCTCGAAAGGGGAATCTGACAATGAAAACCACTATTACGATGGCAGGTGCGGCGCTGTTGAGCTTTATGGGAACGGGTTGCGTGGCCACCCACAAGTACGTGGCCAAGACCGTATCACCGGTCGAAAGCCGAGTGAGCGCAACTGAGCAGAAGAACACGGATCAGGACAAGCAGCTGGCGGATCACGCGAAGGATCTCGACAGTCTCTCGACCGATCTGTCCCGGACCAAGGAGCGCGTTACGGATGCTGACGCCAAGGCCGTTGCGGCCGGTCAATCCGCCCAGCGAGCCGGCGAGCGCGCGGACAACGCCCAGAAGGCCGCCGATGGCGCAGAGCGTGCCGCTCAAGGCGCCCAGACCACGGCGGAACGCGGTTTGCAGCGCGACGACGTAATCGAGAAGAACATGGTCGCCATGAACAAGTTCGATATGGTCAAGTCCGCTACCGTATTGTTCCCCGTCAATCAGGCCAAACTGAGTGACGATGCCAAAGCCGAGCTGGATGACATCGCCAAGATGACCGAGGGTAAGGATCGCTACGTTATCGAAGTGCAGGGATTCACCGATAAGACCGGCTCCGCGCTGACCAACGAACGGCTGAGCGCAGAGCGCGCCGACAGCGTCGCCCGATACCTGGCGAACGAGCATAAGATCCCGGTTCGCAGCATCACCACGCTGGGTTCCGGCTATGCCCTACCGGTGGCTGACGATAAGACTCGCGACGGCCGCAAGCAGAATCGCCGCGTGGAAGTCCGTTTGTTCGTGCCGGAATCGACCCAGTCGAGCAACACCGTCGCTTCCGCCCAGGAGTAACTAACTCCTGCTTGAAATTGTCCGTGCTCCGCACAACGACACCCGTGGGGCACGGGCATCTCACTTGGCTGCTGGCTCCCTCCGACGCAGCGGCCAATCAGGGCAGGCGCTCGAGAAGATCCTTGGCGAGGAGATCTGCACGCCTCGCCAGATTGACTGCCGTCACTAGATCTTGCTCGCGCGCCTGCTCTGCTTGTGAGAGATATGTCTGAACCCTCTCGGCAGTATTCTTCTGATCCGTGGTCAGGTTTTTCCCCACCAGTTTAGCCAAGTTTTTTTTCACGCTCTCCGTGTACTGATCTAACTCCTGAGTGTTACGTCGGGATTCCTCAGGCGTCAGAATCTGCGAAAGTCTCAAGGCGGGAGCCGCTGGCGTCTCATTAGGCGCAGGCGGCGGTTTTGGCACGGTAGCCACCGGCTTGGGCGCTCGCGGGGGAGGCGGCGGTTCCGGAAAACCCGCAGACGGATCAGTCTGGCGCGGGAAATCGTACACCACCGGTTCGAATGCCACTTCGGGTGGCGAAGCAAGTTCGGCAGCAGGCGGGATGGGCGGCGGTGCCTTGGCCGCTACGGGGGGCGGGTTGAACGCGAGTGGAGGCTTGTGGAAGCCGCAGGAACTCATTCCCACAGCGCCGGCGAGCCAGAGCGTCGTTGTCAGTGTTTTCGTGATACTTGCCCCCGGGTTCGAAGTTCGCGAACCGTCGTTGGGAATTCTCAGACCCAAGTGTGGATAGCGCGATTCAGGCATGACGTACATTCGCCGGGAATTCGAGCCGGAACATAGTGCCGGACCCAGCTTCACTTTTGAAGCTGATAGTACCATTATGCAACTGCACCGCACGGTAAGCCATGGCCAGTCCGATACCGGACCCGCCTGTCTTAGTGGTGAAGTACAGCTGAAAGACCTTGTCGCGCAATTCGCGAGGAATTCCCGTTCCCGTGTCGCAGACTTCTAGCGTCAGTTTGTCGCCGCTGCTGTCGACTTTAACATGCAACGTGCCGCCTCGCGGCATGGCATCGATCGCATTGGTCACCAGATTGAGCACGGCCTGCTTGAGCAAATCCGAATCGCCTCGTAATAGAGCGGGCTCCGGCGGTGCGGAGAACACCACCTCGATTTTGGCGAGCCGGGCTTGGGGTGTGACGAATTCGGTGACCTCCCGCGCTAACAAGCCGAGGTCGATATCCTGCAGATGCACGTCCAGGGGCCGGGAGAAATCCAGGAACGTTTTGACTACGCGATCCAGGCGAAGTACTTCCTTAGAGAGAATGTCGATTTCACCGGAAAGCTCATGGTCCGGCTCGCCTAGCCGGGCCTTCAGCAGCTCCAGCCTGAGGCCGATAGCATTCAGCGGATTCTTGATCTCGTGCGCCACGCCGCCGGTCAGGCGGCTGATAGCCGCCAGCCGCGTTGCGACGTCCAGTTGGGAGGCCATGCGCTCGAGCAACTGATCCACGTTATGGCGCAGCTCTGTCGCGTCCTCGCGCGCACCCCGATACTGCTGACCCAGCAGGTTCAGCTTGCTTTCGACGACGCGGAACTCTTTGGCCATGCCGTCATCTGGTTTCTCTATACCCACTCGCCCCTGTGCAATCCGGTCAATACTGTCCTCGATCCGTTTCACCGGACGCAGGGCGGTAGTGGTCGCGAGCATGGTGAGCAGAAGAGACAGCCCAATTGCACCACCGGATACCGCGGCCAGCCAAACGATCTGCGGGCGCAGCGCATCGCGCAAAAACAGGCTGGAGGTTACCACTTGAATGGTAAAGATGGACTTGTCCGAATCCCCGATGCCCAACCCGACCGTAATCTCCCAGTCCGGCCGGCGCGTCAGCAGATCCAGCGTGCGGCGGTACCACGGGGCTTTGTCCCAGATCTCAAAATTCTGGTACCGTCGCATCGAAGTCTGGACCGCGGCATCATTGGAGGAAGCCAGAATGATTCCGGTTTCTCCGGCTACGTTGATATCGTAAAGGGAGCCGGAAGACGCCATTTTCACCAGCAATTCGTGCAGTTGTGTGTCGTCGGATACGATCTGGCTCCACAGCGCCTTAATCTCTTCGACACTCTGCGGGGTCGGATTGCTCTCCGCATAAAGTTGAATGTGATCCAGTAACAGCGCGCTGACTTGCTGGCCCGTCAGACGGCTATACGCAATCGCATCCGATGTGAGCAGGTTGACCAGGGTCTCGAGCTCGACCGCGGACAAGGTCACTGCCGCCAGCGCCACCACCACCAGTATCAGAAGGACCAGGCGGACGCGCAGCGACATTAGATCAGGCGCCGGCGCCTTGTGTGCCGTATTCCTTCAGTTTATTGAACAGGGTCTTTTGGCTGATACCGAGGATTTCGGCCGCGCGGGTCTTATTGTTCTTGGTATGTTCTAGCGTCACTTCGATCAGCGCGCGCTCCGCCTGTTCGATAGTCTGCCCCACCCGAATATGCAGATCTCCCTGGTCCTGGTCGCTGGAAACGGTGCCTGAAGACGCCGGTGTCCCGGAAAAACCTGGCGGCAGATGGGCCATCTGGATGGTTCCTTCCCCAGCCAGAATCACCGCTCGCTCAAGCACATTGCGCAGCTCGCGAACGTTCCCCGGCCAATCATAAGTCCGGAAGCGATCCAATACTTCTCCGGAAAGTTCCGTCACTTTGGTGGCGTGCTTGCGATTCAGGTCCTCGAGCAAGGCCTGTGCCAGGATCGGCAGATCGTCTTTGCGTTCGCGCAGCGGCGGCAGGGGAATCGGAAAGACATTCAGCCGGTAGTACAGGTCTTCGCGAAACTTGTTTTCCTTGATAGCGCTGTCCAAGGACGTATTCGTGGCGGCGATCACGCGCACGTCGAGCTGGATCTCGTGCTTTCCTCCCAGTCGCCGCACGCGGCCGTCCTCGAGAACACGAAGGAGTTTAGCCTGGGTCGCAAGCGGCATATCGCCGATCTCGTCCAGCAAAACCGTGCCGTTCTGAGCCAGTTCGAAGGCGCCCGCCCGGCGTTCCACGGCGCCCGTGAAGGCCCCTTTCTCATGCCCGAACAGTTCGCTTTCCATAAGCGAGTCCGGCAAGGCCGCACAGTTGATCGCCACAAACGGGCTAGCCTTGCGCGGGCTGAGCATGTGAATGGCGCGCGCCGCGAGCTCTTTTCCCGTACCGCTCTCGCCGGTAATCAGGACCGCAGCCCGGCTGGGCGCCACTTGGTGAATGAGGGCGAAGGCCTCCTGCATTTTAGGCGATGCGCCCACCATCTCACCAAGCACGCCCTGGTAGCTCAACTGGCGTTCCAGGCGCTCTGCATGTTCGGCCAAGCGGCCCTGCGTCGCGGCGCGCTCCACCAGCGATTTCAGAGCCTGCGACTGGACCGGTTTTTCCAGGAACCAGAATGCACCCAGGTCGTGGACCGTGGCCACGGCCGTTTCCAGGTTTCCGAAAGCAGTCTGGACGATTACGGGCGGGCCGCCACCTTGAGCTTTCAAGCGCTTCAGCAGCTCGGCTCCATCGACGCGCGGCATCATCATGTCGGTCACGACGACGTGGAAGCGTCCCTCCGCCAGCTTGTCGAGAGCTTCCTGCCCATCGGCCGCGGTTTCGACGGCATAGCCCCATAGCGCGATCATCGCCGCCAGGGCGGTACGCTGGCTCTCCTCGTCGTCGACTACCAGAACCCGGGTTTGCGCCCGTTCACTCGTCATCCTATTATTCATTGTGCCAGTCGTGGGTTGGGTCATGTTATCATTCACCGCATGAAAGTGCGCCAGTCGCTGAAAGGCGTCAAGATCGCGTATGCGTTTGTAGCCGTTTTGGCCGCGGCCATCGCGGCCTATTGGCTGGGGGCATCCAATCCTCCCGACGTGCCCCTGTGGGCTCCCATGCTCGCCCCGGCTGCCTTACTGCTGCTGACCGTGATCCGGCACCTTCGGCGCCGTACCACTAGTCTAGATGTACAGGGGGAGCGTCTCCGTTACGAAGCAGGCCTATTTTCGAAGACTTCGCGCATTATGGAGCTCTCCAAGGTACAGGACGTACGGTTCGACCAGACCTTCGGCCAAAGGATCATTGGTACTGGCGATTTATCCGTGGAAACGGCGGGGGAAACAAGCCGGATCGTGATGCCCTCGATCGACCGGCCGAGAGAGGTCGCCGAGCATATTTTGGAGCTTTCGCGGGCGCAGCGGGCGAAGTAACAGTCAGGAAGATTTTTTGAAATGAAGACCTTGTGTGCCGCGGCGGCAGCCTTGCTTGTGGCGACGATGCGTATCTCGGCGCATCACGCATTCGCCGCCGAATACGACGTTTACGGCCACGGCGACGGCCAGAAAACCAAGTGAACCGAAATCACTCATCGGAGGAAGTAAGCGTCCGATCAAGTACATTGGACAAATTATCAGGTCGACCTTCTCGGTGGCCGGATCGGCTCTTTCAAAAAATAGCGGGCGGAACGGGACCAGCGCCCCTGCCGCAGTCGCAACAAGGATAATTGTGCGGCGCGTTGAGGCATTCATCGCTGCCACCCTGGTCGATTGTTCCACCGTCTATCTCTTCCCGGGACCCTGAGCGGCGGGTTGCTCTTTGAGCTGATCTTCCGGAATCGGATCCGGCGTGTCGAAGGTGATGGTCGCGTCGGCCCCAAATTTGCGGTAAAGGCTGAACTGCATCACGTTCTTAGCGAGTGTCCGGCCCTCGCGCGAGCGTACTTCAGCGGCCATCGGCAGCACAAACGTTTGCTCCGAAATCTTCATAGGTGCGTAATCCAGAGTCAAGGAAACCTGGTTGATGGGGAAAGCTTCCAGGCCGTCGCAATCCATCTTGATCCGCATGATCTGTTTGGTGACGGCGTCGGCGTAAATCAGCCCGTGATAACCGGCCACGATGGTGCGGCCCGAAGGCTGATGGTAAATGCTGTAGTCGGAATTTGGCTGCGCCACTCGGAAACTGAACACGTACATCCGTTTGCCGCGGAGTGTAGCCCAGCGCTCCCAGTCGAATTGCGTCTCCGTCTGCGGATTGAAGATTTGATACAGCATGGTGCCGAATTCGCCCGACGACGTGATGCCGCCCAGCTGTTCATGCTTCATGTTCACTACGGGCAGATTGTTCACCAGCACGACCTTGTAGTCTTCCTTGCCGTCCACGTAGCTGAGTTGCTCCTGGATTTTATCCTCCTGATGCCAGGAATCCGTACCGAAGGGATCGAAACTGCGCGTGGTGACCTGCGCGCAAATAAAATTGGGCAGACTCTTGGTATAGTCGAGCGCCCTTTCCGTGATCTCCGCCAGGATCTTTTTCAGCTCCTCCGGACTGGGTGCCGGAATCGCGGGCGGGGGAGCAGGCGGTGCGATCGGAGCGGCCGCGGGAAGACTCGCGGTGGTGGTGATCAGATCCCGCAGCGCCGCCAGCGTTTGAGGGCCCGCGCCCAAGCCTTGCAGATCCTCCACGGTGCCGGCGTCCAGCCGATTCGTCAGCTTGAGACGCCGCACGGTTGAGGCAACCGCGCGATCCTCGTTATGCAGTTGGATGGAGGACTTGATGAAGGTGACCAGGTCGGGGACCGACATCTGGCGCTGGCCATAAGCCGCTAGCGCCATCCCGAGGAACGCGACCAGCCATCGGCCCATGACTGCATTTTATCAGCCTACGGATGCTCTTCTTTTTCCAACTCCAGCGTGACGGTTCCCAGCGGGAAATTCATGCGCAGGCGGATCTGCACCGGCAGACGACGCTCGTCATCGGTAAGCCAGACAAACACGCGGCCCGCGCGGGAATACACGACGCCGTTCAGTACGTTGACTTCATAGCGAACCGTGTTAAAGGCACCTGCGGGAGTCGTCACCCGCTCCCTTTCCTGGGCTTCTATTTTCACCGCGGCCGACTTCCGGCCGTCACTCAGCGGGAGCTGCACGGACTGGCCGACCTCCACCCTGGTCCGGCGCAGCCGCAGCAGACCCGCGACGACATCCTGCACGCAATTGGGGATCGAGATATCCGTCCTGCTTACGATGATGTTCCGGTCGACGTCTTTTTCGACCAGGGCCGCGCGGTTCCGGTTCCGGTCGAAATTGATGGCCGTCTCGCGGTGGCGCGATCCCTCTTTCGAACTCATCAGGCTGGAGGCGGCGCAAAAGGACGAGTCGAACTGGACGCGATAGTTGTCCTGGATCTTATAGAGCGTCGAGACCAGGCCCGCCGATTCGAGCTTGACTGTTGCCGAATTTGGTCCGGATTCGATGACAGCATTCCCGGCGTGGATCAAGCGCCACTCTACGCTGTAGACGAGCCGGTCGGTAATCGGATCGGCCGCGCTGGCCGGGCTCATGCCGGCATAGAACACGGCAAAAATGCCAGCGAACGCACAGGCGACCGACGGGGTTGCCAAAGTGGCTAAGCGCACCAATGTTCGAGTCTACAACACAATCGCGGCAGGGCCTTGGGCGGTGGCTGCTAAACTCGAATTCGTGGCCCGTATTCCCGGACGGCATTTCCTGCGCAACCTGGTCGAGCGCCGCGCGCTAGTGGCCCAACTGGTGAGCCGCGACTTCCGTGCCCGATACGTGGGATCGTCCGCCGGGTGGCTGTGGGGCGTGGTTCACCCCATCGTGCAATTGCTGATCTGGATCATGGTGTTCAAGTACTGGTTCGGCGTAACGCTGGGGCCGGACGAAGTCACCAGCAATTATCCGTTGTTCCTGTTCTGCGGAATTCTGCCGTGGTGGCTGTTTCAGGAGACCGTGACGCGCTCCGCGGGATCGCTGGTGGAACAGTCCAATCTGATTACGCGTACTGTGTTTCCGTCCGAGGTGGTTCCAGTATCGATATTCTTGTCGTCGATGATTCATCATCTGATCGCTGTGCTGCTGGCGATTCTGACGGTGGCGTTGTGGCTCAAGACCTTCAGTCCGATGATTGTTCTGCTGCCGGTTTACATGCTGTTCGTGGGCCTGTTCGCAGTGGGGGTGGGGTGGATCGCATCGAGCCTTCACGTCTACCTTCGGGATACCGCTCAGGCCCTGGGCGTCATCATCAATCTGTGGTTTTGGATCACGCCCATCATGATCAGCGAGGACCGAATCAAGGGACCTTTGCACGCTCTGGTTCGCTGGAATCCCATGTCCTGGCTGGTGAATGCCTACCGCCATCGCTTACTGTCGAATCAGTGGCCGGATTGGCGCGAGTTGGTGGTGATTGCGACCTATTCGATCAGCGTGTTTGTGCTGGGTGGTTTATTTTTTCGCCACTTGAAGCGCGGCTTCGCCGACGTACTATAGGTGCTAAACTGTCGTTGAACGCTTTCGATCGCGCGCCCGTAGCTCAGTCTGGATAGAGCGTTTGCCTCCGGAGCAAAAGGTCAGAGGTTCGAATCCTCTCGGGCGCACCATACCTTCCTAAGTCCGGAAAGTCTGGCTACTAAATTGCTCTATCTAGAGCATGATCGCCAAACAAGTTAGCTACAACGACCTTTTGAGCGAGTACCGGTATGCTCTCGGCATCTGGACCGAAACGAAAGCGCTGTACTCGCATGATGGCCCGGAGGTTTTTCACGCCACACTGCAGTTAGAAGCGCTTGAAAAGCAACTGCAAAACTATCGGCGTCCGTTCTCGTTGATGGCAGCTTAGAACGGCAACTAGTCGCACGCTTCGGTGATGCAAATAGATTCGAGCGTGCGGCCGATCGGCGGTGCGGGAAGCCCCGCGGCGGTCATCAACTTGCGCAGAAGAAGCCCGGTTTCGGGATGCGCAATCGCCGATTGAACGCCCACGCGAACCAGTCCATCGGCGTAATCCACCGGTTCCCACGTGTGGATCGCCAGCTTGCCGCCGCGATTATCCGTATTCCCGTAGTCCCGGATATTGAGCTTGGCGCCATGGTCCACCAGGAGCTGTACGACAGCCGTGGCCCCTTTGTGCGCGGCCCCATGGAGCGCGACGCGCCCTGTGTCGGCCTGCGCATTTGGATCGAGACCCAGATCCAGTAATAACTTCACGGCCTCGACCGTTTGTTCGGTCGACCATTCGTAAGTAATGCCCTCCACCCAGCCGATCCCGGCGGCCACTTGCAGAGCCGTCACATGTAACACGGTGTCGATTTTCGGATCCGCGCCGTGGGCCAGCAGAAGCTTCATCAGGACGATGTCGCCGGACTGGGATGCGCGCAGAAACGCCGTCGCGCCGTTCTCATCCAGCCACTGGTTGGTAAATACGGTGCGGGTCTCCGTGCTGTCCTTCATCCGGGCATTCACGTTGGCCCCTTTGTCCAGAAGGAGCTTAATGAATTCCAGATGATCCATGTCGCCCTTGCGGACCGGATAATCTCCGGATTCGATATTGCGGTTGTCGGTGGCCAGATACAACGGCGTCCACATGCCTTTGTTGGCGAGATTCACATCGGCGCCGTGATCGATCAGATAGGCGCCGAGCTTGTAATACCGGTTCTGGGTCGCGACCAGCAACGGGCTCCAGCCGTACCCCGTGACCTGGTTCACGTCGGCTCCCGCGGCCAGCAGGACTTTGACGGACTCGAGATCGTCGGCGCGGACGGCATAGACCAGAGGCGTTAGAGCCCCGCCATCTTTTACGCCACCTTGCCGGCCAAATCCTCCGCCGAAACCAAACGCCGCGGCGGCAGCATCATCCACAAACTGATCCGCACCGTCCGCTGCGTCCGCTCCGGCTGCTCCTGCTGCGGCACCGGCCCGGCCTCGGCCGCCTCGACCGCCACGCCCCGCCGCCGCACGACCGCCACCCAATGGTGGTGAGGCTAATCCGGCAGCCAGCGCTGCGCCCTGCGCCGCGACTTGTTTTCTGGGATCGCTCGATTTTCCGAGCGCGGGTCCTCTTCCACGCTCGACCAGGCTCGACTGAGCCTTGATGTCCGCACCGCGGTCGATCAGAAGTTTGATTGCGGCGGCGTGGCCTTCATCGGCGGCCCACATTAGCGGCGTGGTGCCACGCAGGCTCTCTTTGGCATTGGCATCCGCGCCGTGGTCCAGAAGTACCTTCATCGCCTCGACGTTGCCGGTGCGCGATGCTTCCATCAAAGGAGTCCGGCCCAGAGGCTGCTTCTCATTGGGATCGGCGCCGCCCTTAATCAAGGCTTCGATGATCGCGGCATCTCCGTTGACGCTTGCCAGCCAGAGTGGCGTCGCGCCCTCGCGGTTGGCGGCCTTGGCATTGGCGCCCGCGCGAATCAGGAGATCGACCATTTCCTTATCCGACTTGAATACTGCCCAGTGCAACGCCGTGGCTCCATCGGCCTGAGGCGCGTTCACGTCGGCGTGCTGGGTGATCAGCTTCTGCACGGCGGCCTTATCACCGCGCATGACCGCGTCCGCGACCGCAGAGGGTGCTGCGCCGAAGCCGGCCATCGACAGGCACAGGAACGCTGCACCACTCGCGATGGCGCGTCTCATAGATTCTCCAGATGCCCGGTGCTGTCGCCGATGCTGTCCTGGTGAATGTCGTACATGTCCAGGATGCTCAATAGAAGATTGCCGGTCGGCACGGTCTTAGTGGGATAGGCAAGATGACGCCCGCCCTTGAGCTTCCCGTTCAATCCGCCTACCAGCACGTGCGGTACGTCGTAGTGGACGTGCTGATTGGAATTCCCCATGTTGCTTCCGTATAGTACCAGCGAATGATCCAGCAACGTCCCGTCCCCATCTGGAGTTTTGGCGAGCTTACCAATGAGATGGGCCAGCATCTTTACGTGATATTGGTTGATTTTGGACAGCAGCGCGATGTTCCTGGGATCTTCGCCGTGATGCGACACACCGTGGAAACCCGAGGTGGGAGCTTCGCTCTCCGGATAAGTCCGGCCGGTAAGGTCGCGGGCAAACAGCAGAGTTCCCACGCGGGTAATATCCGCCTGGAAGGCCAGCGCCATCAGGTCGAACTGCAACTTGATGTGTTCATCGAACGTCTGCGGTACGCCGATCGGAACCGACATATCGCTCGGCGCGACAGTGGAGGCTTCCATCGCAATGTGCAGCCGCCGTTCGATTTCGCGGACGTTTTCCGTATAGTTATCGATGCGCACGCGATCCGGGGCGCTCGATTCGGTGCGCAGACGCGTAAGGCTGCTGGTCAGCGAATCCAGAATGCTGCCATCGCGCTTTCGTCGCTTGGCGCGCTGTTCGACCGAAGCGCCATCTCCGAACATGCGCTCGAACACCACCTGCGGATTCAGCTCCATGGGCAGGGGATCGGTCGGCGAGGACCACGAGATCGTGTTGGTATAGGTGCAGCTGTAGCCTTCGCCGCAGTTGCTCGAATTCGCACCTGGATCCTCCACCGCGAGCTGCATGGATGGCATCAGGTTCTGCTGGCCGATCTTCTGGGCTATCAGCTGATCGATGGTGGTTCCCACTTGGACATCGGCGCCCGCGGTTTTCTTGGGCTTCACAGCACACATGAAGGCAGCTGCCACCCAGTGGTCGGCTCCGGTCGCGCCCGGTGGCGGTTCCGCCGACCGCGAATGCAGGCCGCTCATAATCACGGTCTGGTTGACGAACGGTTCCAGGGGCTTCCAATTGAAGGGCAGCGTCGCTTCGAGTTTGCCTTCCTTGGCGGGGACCCAATAACCGGGCGCCGCCCCGTGGGGCACGAAGCAACCGACAAATCGAGGCTTCGGTGTAGCCGCGGTTTGCGCGAGAGCGGTCGATGCCGGAATCATGGCGTCCAGTAGAGGAAGCGCCAACGTCGCGCCGGCGCCACGTAGAATGGTCCGGCGGGACATGTGCTTTTTGGTGATAAAT
>Ga0157369_10005074_pt1 | contig 15404 bp, 19 predicted proteins | sample C25metaG_FD_113461 | JGI IMG/M metagenome (GOLD analysis project Ga0157369, IMG submission 113461) | Corn rhizosphere microbial communities from Kellogg Biological Station, Michigan, USA - C2-5 metaG | ecosystem: Host-associated > Plants > Roots > Rhizosphere > Soil | place: USA: Michigan... | reverse complement strand
GGCCAGGAACGTCATGTTGGGTCACCGTCGCCGGTCGAAGGTGAGGGGCGGCAAGCGCGTGGCCGCGATGGCGGTGATCACGCTCGGCGCGGTCTACGAGTTCGCGATCAAGGCTGAGTACCTCCAGAAGAACCCCACCAAAGGCGTCGAAAGGTTCAAGACGATCCGAAAGGAGCGATACCTCTCCGAACGGGAGATCGCGGCGCTCGCCGAGGCTCTGGTGGAGTTCGAGCGCGAGGACGAGCGCTACGCCGTCATGGCCGACTCGGTGCGCCTGCTTATGCTGACCGGGTGCCGAAAATCGGAGATACTGACTTTGCAGTGGGATTTCATCGACTGGTCAAAGGGATGCCTCCGGCTTCCGGAATCCAAGACCGGAGCAAAGGTAGTGCCCTTGGCCGACGATGCGATCGCGTTGCTTCGGCGTCGTTGGGACGCGACACGCGCGCCCGAGGCGTCGAGGGGCCACAACTCGGGCGACACGACGTCGCTCACTCATGCTGGATCGCCATGGGTCCTGCCCGCATTCAAGGGCGAGGGGCATTTCGTAGGCCTTCCGCGATTGTGGGCGAAGGTGAAGGCGAGGGCCGACATCATCCTGGCTCGACGGGTAGGCGAACTGGGGGATGATTTTCGCGACGTCCGTTCGCTGACGAGCGTGCGTCTTCATGATCTCAGACACAGCTTCGCGAGCTTTGCCATTGCAGACGGAGCCCCCCTATTTCTGGTCGGCAAGGTACTCGGCCACAAGCAGGCGCGGACGACCGAGATCTACGCGCATCTCAGCGACGACCCCTTGAAACTGGTGGCGAACAAGACGGCGACCCGACTCAGTCAGGCCATGAGATTCTAAGAACCGCCCACCCGAGCCCCCAACTTATCGCGCCCCACCGAAGGAACTCGAACCGTGATGTTAAGCCCCAATATCCGAGGTTCGAAGTTCGGCTGCTCCTGATCCAGATCAAGTCGTCTGGCGTCACGTTGGCGTCTGCTGACATGGCTTAAGGTCATCAAACGCTGCCATGGGCGCGACAGCCGCCAGTCATGCTAGCTGGAAGAGATCTTCGGCTCCAACCGCCACCGCGTTGTCGGCATAGGTGAAAGTAATGCCCGTGCTGCCTGACTTTCGCAGGTAGACGGAGTACTGTCCAATGTGGGCAGGGAAATTGTACAGGGCCTGCATGGCTGCGACATTCGAAGCCGTCGCTTCGGCATTGATGTAAATGTTCCAGTGGTCCGGGCGCGTACTGTTGGCCGAGAATAAGTCATCCATCATCTGTAGGTGTGGGTGGCCGAACTTCGTGAAGTCCGTCGAGATCAGATAGTTCTTGGCGGGGTAGTTTCGAAAGAATGTTTCGGAACAGTTGTTGCGCGATCCGTGGTGCTGCACCTGAAGAAAATGTAGCATTGCGAGTCTTGCCGGATGGAGCGCGTCACCTTGGAGATCGGGATGGGCCGCTGAGCCGTAGCCGTCGCCGGTCTGCATAAACCGAAACCCCGAGAGGCGGCTTTCCATCAAAAATGCGAGAGAGGCGCGATTAACCGCTGAAGCATAGTTCCTCTTGAATTTTGGATCGGAGATAGACACGGCGAGATCTGCCAGCATCTTCAAGGATGGGCCGGCCATCTTGACATCAATCGTCGGCATCCGGGCTGCGGCTAGGGGGGTAGTCGGCGGAGCGGAGTACCCACCCGGAGAAGACAGCCTGCCCGCTGCGGCTAGCTTCAACTGGTTGCCTTGTCTCACCGAGCCAACGATCTTTCCGGGCAATAGGGCGCGCTGTTCGACGGCGGCAGTTACAGCGGCCGGGGGCGGGTTGAAGAAGACCTGCTGAACGCGGGCTTTCTGCACAGGGTCCGCCATCAGTTCCAGCAGTCCCTTGATGTGATCCTGATCGAAATGAGAGCAGTACATCAGGATGGGAGCGTCAGAATCCTTGTCGTCGCTCGGCAGGTATGACGTCATATTGGCGTAGGTGCCCCCCATGCCGCCATCGATCAACGCGTATCGAACGGCTCCGGTCTGGTCCTCATTGCGCAGTATGAAGCAGTTGCCGGATTTTCCGTTGACCATCGTCAGGGTGATATATTCGCCGGCGACTTGGACTTCGACATCGATCATGGCCCCGTCGCCGGCGTCAGACGCCGGTTGGGTCTGGTTCTTCACATCTTGCCGGGTGGTCATTCGGACCTTGCGGTCTTGGGTGTCGGAAACTGGCAGCTTGGCGGTGAAATCAGCCTTTCGCTTGCCGCCCACCTTATCCCCAAGCGTCGATTTGGGCGTGATCGCGAATTGGGTTTCTGCGATTGGTTTGCCGTCGATAAAGAACTCGTAGGATACGACAGCGGCATCCGGGATGTCGGCGGTAGTATATACGGAGAAGTCGCCGGTGTAGTACTGTTTGGCGTCATCTTCGGTCAGAAGCACCTTCTTCTCGGGTTCGATAGCGACCTTTGCGACACGCTGCGAAATTTCGATCGTCACCCCGCTTGCTAGGCCGGGGCCGCCAAACTCCATCAGCACAGGTTTGCCGTCCTGCTCCTGCAGGGCGTTGGCGGACGTCTTGGTCACCTGCACGGTCTGAGGTGTCGCAAAGTTGGACGCTGTGAATTCCAGCGCCGAGGGAGACATTGAAAGATTAAGCGACGTGCATTGGACAACGACGCCGCCCTCGGGAGGCGGTCCGTCGAGGGCGACCTCAACCGTGATCGGGTCTCCGTTGACGGTGATGCTGCTGGCCGACGCGACGGCATGCGGACTGGGCGGCTTAACGTCGAGCTTCGGCTGCGTCTTCTGAAACTCTTGGTACATCTTGACGCCGGCTTCAAGCAGTTGCTCGGCGAGGATAATCTGACCCGCGTAAGGCGCGAGGTAGCCGAGGAACTTGAGCGCGGAGAACCACGACATCGCAAAGCACTGCAGCAGCTTTCGCAGCACCCCAAACTCGTAGAGTTCGATAAGAAGCGTCAGGACGAGTCCGCCCATCGTGCCGCTGGTGGCCTTGGCGAAGGCGAAGAGTGCGTCCCGGACCTTCACCCCTTCGGTGACGGCCTTTGTGACAATCGTCGCGCCCTTGCCGCCGTCGAAAGTAAGATTGAGGAGATAGCTCCCCAGTAGTCCGAGAAGCGTGATCGCGGCTGTGATCCAGATCAGTGTCACCGGATCGATATCATCTGCCGCCATTACGCAGCGCGCTTCAGCCCCGATCGGTTTCCATACGATGTAAGCTACGCCATCTACGTGGTAGGACCAGTATTCAGCGGGCACGCCGTCTAGCGGACCGTCGAGGATGAACCTGTGAGCGTCGGGAGTTACGATTGGGATATCGGCCGCTGTATCGGCGAGCGTGCGGGAATATCGGGCTGATTCCGATGGAAGAGGGCCCAGCGGAACATCTGGTGCTGAAACATAATCAATGGCCGCGCCGTTCAGCGCGACCGCGTCGTGGACCCCTGTTGTGTCGGTCGGGACATAGCCGTCGAACATCCAGTTCGCGACCGGCGTCTGGGCAATGTTCGGAATGTCGAAGAAGAGCGAATACCAGGATGGATAGTCGTCACGATAGACCTGCAACGACTGGACCATGCCAAACAGTCCCTCGGACTGGGCGAACTCACCAGGCGCCATGTCATCGATGACGGACCGCGCGCCGATAAGGAATGGCGCGAGAGGGTCGCCTACGCCATCGGCTGGACTTGTCGGCGACAAGGTCTGCTCGGCGACGAGCCTGCCGTTGATGCAAAGCACCACGTAATACTGGCTGCCGCCGGGCTGGACGCCATACAACGCCGCCACTTGCGTGAAGCGCTTAGCGGGAATTCTGAACGGTGATCGTGCTGTGATTTCCGATCCATCGGCTGTGGAGAGGATCGCCTCGACAAACCCATCGATGAGGTGAAGGCCATATCCGCTCTTGCCCGGACTATAGCGCGACGCGATCGTTTGGCGGCCTCGGACGTCGCTAGGCGAAATCCAGCCGTTCAGAAGCAGAGCGGGCGCCCGGGAGGATTGGGGATCAAGCAAGGTGTCGGTAACGTAGCCGCCATCCACGCAAGCGTTCGAGTGGAGCATCAGGCCACGCGCGTATTCTTGGTAGCTGGCTCCTGCGGGCACGGTGATTGGTACGGCTAGGCCTGGCGTGCTGGATGTCGGCTTAGGCGGAGAAACCGACAGGTCGTAGTGAACCAGAAGGTTGCCTTGGCCCATCACAACTGGCTCGTCGAGCAGAGCCTGAGCCTGAATTTCCGTGGCCGACAGGACGCCGGCCAAGATCGCAGCCGAGTAAACACTTGGATACCAGTTGTTGCAGAGCAGGAGGTCGCCGGATTCGAGACCTGCGGACGCAGTCGGCGAGGCTTCGGCTTGAAGAACGCCGTCAACGTAGATTGCAATGGAGGACAGGCTGATTGTGGCGGTGATGAACGCCCATTTGGATGCGCCGATCGCCGTGGCGCCGAGCGCGCTACACTGCGTGGCGGACCCGCGGCCGACCATCACGTACGGGCGGCAGCTCTCATCGATCCCGACCTCGAACGCACTGCCCCGCGAGATCAGTATGCCGGGCGATGTCATGGGATCGTCGTCCGACCCGAGATCAGCCATCACATCAATGTCGTCGGTATCGATCCATGCGGTGATCGTGATGCCCTTGTCCGTGGCCGCCTGGTCCAGAACCGGATCATCCCCACACGTCAGCGGGCCGCCCGCAGGCGACAGCGCAAAATACTGGATCGATGCTGCGTAGGCCCCTTCCGGGTGGAACAGGTCTGATGCGAGATAGGCTGCCTGGGCGGGAGAAATGGCTGTCGCGAAGAGGCCGACGTTGCAATAGGCAACGACCGGGTCATCGCCGTGCCCGATCGTCGCGCCGACCAGAGGCTGACCGAAGGACTCCGCCTGCCGGCTGTCGATGGCGAGGCCATCAAGATAGGTCACAAGGGCGGCCCCGTTGCCGTTCTTTTGCGCGGCCACGGCCAAATGGTACCATTGACCCGCGACCAGAGCGGGCACGGGCAGGACCCATCCCCCTTGGATGTCCATGGAAAGTTGGATGGCGGTCTGTGTCGCGGTCGCCATCACGCCGTGTGCGTCGTAAAAGAGCGGCACTGGCTGGTCGAAGGCTTGGGCTCTGAACCACAAGCTTACCGTAAAGGCGCCGGCCACGGACGAGTTGCGATTGGGCAGGCCGAGTTGGCACCACGATCCTGTCAACGAACAGGCCTTTCGACCATCCCATTTATCGACGAACACAGGACCGCCGGCCGCCGTGATCGCCTCATTCGGCGTCAGTACGTCGTCATAGCCGCCATCAAGCGGGAAGAAGGCGAATGCGGCCTGGGCGAGTGCCTGCTCGGTGGTGGGGACAGGCGGGACCATCACAAGTCCGAAATGTTCAACGGTGGAGGACCCGGGTTCCTTGTCTAGGTCCGTCCCCGCCACAACGTACACATGAGTGACGCCGTCCCTCCATATCTGCACGGACTGACCACCCACTGTCTTCTGGGGCTTGATATCAGGACGGGCGCTCCAAGCCTGATCGAGCACGTTGAACTCGAAAGCTGCTTCCTGGGCCTGAGTCCCGTCAAAATAGCCGAACATGACGATGCCGAACTTTAGCGCAGCAAGTGGGCCCGGCACCACGCAGCCCGCGAGGTTGGGCATCTTGGTCCAAGTCTGGTCGGCAAAGCTCTGTTTCCAGAATTGCTGGCCCGCGTAGACATAGACTGCGCCGTCCATGGCGCAGGTCTGGGCGGAGTTGTCGTCAAGCGGAGAGACGACGGGGCAGTCCGAAAGCGTAGACCAGCTATTCGAGGCGACCGCATAGACCTGGTGGCTCTGGTCTGCAGAGGCGCCGCTGTACCCCGCTACGATATGCCAAGCCCCGTCCCCATCCATATAGTCGACGCCGCCAACCTTGGCCGAAGGCATCGGTGCTCCAGTCGTCCACGCACCGACGTCCAGATCATAGATTTCGAGCATCGTCTGGGCTACGCCGCTGATGTTGTTGCCGCCCGCCACATAGATTTTGCGCCCGATTTGGCGCACCGAAGGCCGGAAACGGATTGTCGGCAATGTCGTAACCAGGGTCCAAGCATCCTGCATCGGCATGCCGTCGGGGCCCAGGAAAAGCCTGTAGAGATTTCCATTGAGCCCTGAATACCCCTCCACGCCCGCGACGTACCAAATTGCAGTTTCGTCGCCCGTGGCGCTGCCTTCGCGCAGAGCGACTGGCAGATCGGGACCGATGCCATGAGTGTCGCCGAAAGACAGATAATCGAGCATGAGGAAGTACCCTGCGAAACAGGCCGCCTCCATCAGTTGATGGATCGGTGTTCGGTCTTCAGACGGAAGCCTTTTTCAGCCGCACGTCAACGATCAACTTTGGATTGCAGGATGTTATTTCTTTAGGTGCGGACCATCGCCGCCGAGGTCATCATGACAGGTTTGGAGAAGCATCAGCCGGCATCGACGGAGAAGACGGCCAAGCGCTCGCGGGTGACAGGCGGAAAGCGGGTCGCGGCGGCGGCTGTCATCACCCTTGGCGCGGCCTATAAGTTCGCGATCCTGACCGACCTGCTCAAGACAAACCCCACCATAGGTGTCGAGCGCTTCCAGACGGTGCGGCGGGAGCGCTTCCTGTCCGAGCTTGAAGTCGCGGCCATCAGCGAGGCCCTTGCGCTTTTCGAGCGGGACGATCACCGAAGCGGAAGGTTGCGCCTCATGCTTCAAGTGGGACGCGCTGCGACCAAGCCTGGCTTTCGCAACGCCGGGTTCTCAATAATTACAGGCGGCTCATTCCTGCTTTCGCCACGCATCAATGTCAGCGGCGGAGATATCGCCCGCGTAGCAGAGAGGCGCGTACCCACCGCCTCGGCTGTAGGCGCTGCGGCCGCCGCACCGAGCCCCGTTTCGAGTGGTGTTGTAGGGGCAGGGACAGTTGCCGGGGTAGCGATCGATAGAGTCGGAAATCATGCGTCGTCTGACGGCGGCGGCTGACAGCCGGGCGATGGCGGGTTTGGCGTCGGCGCGTTCGCGACGAGGGTTTGATTTGGACGGTTGGGCTTTCTCCGGCCCAAGGTAGCGCGTCTTGGCCCAGCACAAGACGCCGCCCTTCAGTTGAGACCAGTCTCCTCGGGTTTCGAGCACGCCGACACGCTCGCCAGCCACCAGAATGCGCAACGACGCGCTCGTGGCGGTCGGGCTGGCCCGGCAGTTTAGACTTCCAGGCTGGACGTAGAGCCACTGTTCCGGAACCGTCTCGCTCTGCAAGTTCGCCAAGGTCGAGGGCGGCGCAGCCGCGTCCTCCTTGCCGCACTGACCCAAGGCTGCAACGACCAGAAATCCAATAATGATCCAGGCCCCGCAGCCCGCATTGTTCTTTGACATTTCCGCCCCTGCAAAAGGGGGTATGAGCAACCTGAGCGAGAGTCCAGCGCGGTCGGACCTTTCCGGTCGGAGGACTCGAACTTGAGGCGCGTAATTCTTTCTCTCGGTCACGCTGGGCAAACCCAAAGGCTGCGCCCGCGGCGAGCGCAGAGTCGAAGACGCAGAATCTCTGGTGGTCTGAAGCGTCGCCGTTGCGAAGCCTCGCCAATGATTGCATGATCGGCGTCTGGAGATAGAGACACATGGCGGACATCGACCCCAATGACATCGAAATCGGCGCACGTGTGCGCCAACGCCGCGAAGCTCTGCGCTTAACCCAACAGACGCTTGCCGCCGCCATCGGCGTGACCTTCCAGCAGGTGCAAAAATATGAGCGCGGCGCCAACCGCATCTCGGCGTCGCGTCTGATGCAGATCGCGGAAACGCTTCAGGTCGCGCCCGCGTTTTTCCTTCGCACATCCGAGGATACCGACGAGGCTTTGCCCACCGAGCTGTTGCAAACGCCTGGCGCCGTGCAACTTCTCAAGGCCTATTGCGCCATCCATTCGTCGCGCCACCGCGAAGGGCTTCTGGCGATGGCCAAGGCGCTCGACGCCGTCTGAGGTGTCCTCAGCCTCGCCTGAAAGTCTCCGTGTGCGGCTGACGCCGATGGAGGCGGCCTGTCTGTCGCGGGTGCGTGACGGGCTGCAGTCCAAGGAGATCGCCCTTGAGTTGGGACGATCGGCCAAGACGATCGACAAACACATCGAAAACGCCTGCCGAAAATTTGGCGTCGGCAGCCGACGACAAGCCGCCAGGCTCTATGCCGATCATCTACGGAATGACGCCGTAGAGGCGCCGTTCCCTCTCCCGGCTAGCCCGGAAGCCCCCTCTGATCCTCTGCGGAAAGGAGGTCTGGATGCCGCACTCGGGAAGTCATCTTCCCCCCATTACCTGGGGGGAGTTGGAGGCGATCTTCGAGGATCTGGCGGCGACGACCGAGGAACGGGAGACGGCCGAACGGCTGCTCGACCTGACACGGATCCTGCAACCCTATCTCTCGCCGCTCGATTTGATGCGCGAGATACTCTGCATCGCGCTCGTTCTCCCCAGCGGGAACGATCGGCCGCCCCGGCCGCCCCGGCCGCCCCGGCCGCCGGCGTCGCCGAGAGGATCCGTAAACTGGCGATGATCCCCGTGATCGCCGCCGTCGCCATTGCCGTGCTGTCCGCCCTTCTTGGCGGCAGCGTCCAGCTCCAGCTGGCGGTCCAGGCCCTCGATCGCTTGCTGTCCGGCCACTAGGCCCTGCTTTCCGTCCATCAATGACGATCCGCCGCGACCGAGGTCGGCGGCGGGAGGAGCGGATATGCAACGACGTGAAATGGCTCAGGCGATCGCTAACGCCCTGTTCAAGGCGGAGGATCAGGCCGATCAGAGCCTTATGGCCGCAAGCGCCCTCATCGGCCTTATGGCCGAGATGCGCCTCGATCATCGGCTGTCGGCGGTGCTGGGCGCACAGGCTGTTTCTGAAACCGCCGATGCGATCCGCGCGCTCGGGGAAGCTCGCGCCCGGCTGGTCGCGGCGCATGCCGCCCTCGAACAGGCGGCGCCGGCGCTGATCGGGCGTGAGACCCGACTGATGGGCCCCTTGACGGGAAAGCCAGAGGCTGCGCGCGCGGTTGCGACCGGTCCGCTTCAGGTGGCGGCTTGATGACCTGGGCGGTCTTGTGCGCACCCTCGTCGCGGGCCACGGTGCGGCATGGAATGGCTCCATACCCCCCTTCAAATCGGCCTTACGCTGGCGATGGTCCTGTGTCTGGCGCTCGCCTTCTGGAAAGGCGGTCGAGCGCTGCGGCTCGCCGCGGTTGGCATGGTGCTCGGCTCAGTGCTCAGCGCCCTGGTCCAGGATCGTACGCGCCCCGAGGCGGCGCAGTGGATCATCATGGTGGTCGACGCCGGCTATCTGGCTCTACTGGTCGCCCTGGTCTGGCGCACGTTAAAGGGCTGGTTAATCTGGGCCGCCGCCCTTCAACTCGCGCAAGCGATCACGCATGTCACCTTCGCGCTCAACCCGGAGATTTTCGGGCGGGCCTATATCAGCACCTCCTACGTCCTGTTCGCCGGTCTGTTGGTCGCCCTGTTCTGGGGACTAAGCGCAAGGGGCGACCGGAATGACCCAGGTCCGCGAACCCATTGACGCTACCGACCGCTACATCGGTGGGCGACTGTTAGGCTTTCGTCGCGCCATGGGGCTTCAACTCAATGACGTGGCGCACGCCGGTGCGGTAAGGCCTGCTGAGCTGGCGGCGATCGAGGCCGGCGAGGGGAAGGTGTATATGGCGACGCTCTGGCGGCTGTGCCAGGCGTTGCAGGCTGACTTAGAAGATGTCTTGCCTCCTGAGGGCCTGCACTGAACCGGCAGGGCATCCATCCCGACCTGCATCTGCGTGTCAGCACTTGCTTAACGCGCTAAACATTGCAACCTGTAACAAATGTAACGCAACGTGGAGGATGTGTTATGGGCAGCGCTTTGGATGGACCGGCGATCAGGTCCTACGTCGGGCAAATGCTGGGCGAGATGGCGCAGATGCTTGAGGACATTGGAGATCCGCTCGCACCTGAGGCGCGCGCGCTTGCGCTTCGCCTCTCGGAAAAGCCGCCTGAACACGAGCATAGGCCGTCCGCCTAGTTTACATTATAACACCAGCCGGAAACGGTTGGAGACATCGATGTCGAACGGTGTGGTGGAAACGCATATCTATCGGGCGCTTCTGGCCTTGGCCGATCTTGCGGCGAGCTCGGGGTTGGAGATCGAAGATAGTCTCCGGAGCTTGGCGGAACAGATCGCGCCCGGGCCATCAGGCCGGGCGTAGGTCGACCAATATGTATTCCTCACTGTCATCCCGCCCGGGCCTTGTCAAAGCTCAGCGGTGGTGAGCCCGCAACGTCGCCTGGGCGTTCCGGTATCGCTTGAGGCATCCATCTCCCGCTTGAAGTTGTCATATCAGTTGGAAACCGTGCCGACGCCTACGACGGCTTAGGGGCGCATTAACGAACTTTCCGGCAACCTGTGAGTGCGCCGATCGCTCTGGCGCATCTTATAGCTGCGCTTCAGGAGGGGCGAATGGTGGCCAGGGTTCAGATGATCGGGGCTGCGTTTGCAGCAAGGCAGACGGCGGTCGAGGGGGACGACAGCGATCATCTCGATCGCCTCGAGAAGATCATTCTCAAACATCGCCCTCTCGGTCCGGAAGACGCCGGCATGGTGCTGGCGACGGCGTTGGAGAATCTTCGCTATGGGGGGCGTTCTGACGAGCTTGATGTCCGGGCCGTCGAGCGCGTGATCCAATGGATCGAAAGCCAGGACGTCGCCCCCCTGCGGTTGGTTGGGTGAAGTGTCTGTCAGGGTACTTGAAAGCCGCGAGTTCAGCCTCATCGCGGCTTACGCCCGGATACACGGCATTCCGCTTCGCGCCGGTCAGACCCCTGACGCTTTCGTGCGCGATCTTCATGGCGCCAGTGTCAAAGCCATGCTGGCGAAATATCCGAACCTGTCGGCCTCGGATATCCCGCCTTTGCCAGAACTGCCGATTCTGAACGAAGCGGACGGGGCGGAGGTCATAGAGGCGATCGAGATGCTCTTCTACAATGCAGAGGCGCAACTGACCCCAGGACTTGCGCAAGACCTCGTGGCGATCATTCGCCATATCGAAACCGATGGCGGCGGCTTGTCGCTATCGGCCACGCTGCACTGACCGCGCTAGTGTTGGAATGATGATTGGCCTGAGTGAAGGAGATGGGCGGTTGCGCAAAAAGTGACGCAACCATAACGAGTAACCACTCGTTATGAGAGTATATGGGATGATCTTGGCGTGTTGGAGAACATGCCCATGGCTCAATCTGCAAGGCGTCAATCTCGAGAAGGGGCGAGCGCGGTTGAGTTCGCATTGATCGCACCGCTCTTCATCGGTCTTTTGATCGCCATCGTCGTCTACGGCTTTTGGTTCCTGAACGCTCAGTCGGTCCAGTCGCTCGCGGCGGAGGGCGCGCGCGCGGGCGTTGCGGGTCTCGATGCGGCGGAGCGGACACGACTGGCGCGCGCCGTCGTCGAAGCCCGCGGAAGAGACATGGGACTACAGGCCGATAGGCTGTCGTCCGAAGTCCGCGTCGATCAGTCGGCGCTTCGCGTAGTGGTCGCCTACGATCTCAGCAATCATCCGCTCCTCCTTATCGGCGGTTTCCTTCCTCAACCGCCAAAGACAATCGCCCGCTCGGCGGCCATCGAGATCGGGGCGTACTGACATGCCCCGTCGCGCATTCTGCTCCGACAGGAACGGGGGCGTCGCGGCCATCAGCGCCGTCGGCGCCGCCCTGGCCTGCATCGCTGCGGCGATAGCGGTAGATCTTGGAGCCCTCGCGCTGCACGCGCGCAAGGTCCAGGGCGCCGCCGATCTTGGAGCCCTCGCCGCCGCGGGGCGGCTGGATCGCGCCCAGGCCGCTGCGGCCACGACGATCGCCCTCAATCTTGCGTCTGTTCGCGCTGTCGAAACGGAGACGGGGCGATATCTGCCGGACCCGGCGAGAACGCCTGATCAGCGGTTCGAGTCAGGCGCTGCCGATGTCGACGCCGCGCGCGTGACCGTCACGGCCAGGGCGCCGGTCTATTTCAGTCGGTGGCTCCTTGGGCGCGACGAGGTGCTGGTCACGCGCAGCGCGACAGCCGCCGCGCCCCAGACGCCAAAGGCGATGATCAGTCTCGGGTCGCGGTTGGCGCGGATCGACGGCGGCATCGCCAACCAGATCCTCGGAGGTCTGCTGGGCAGCCAAGTGTCGTTGAGCGTCATGGACTATCGCGCCTTGGCCGACCTGAAGATCAATCTCCTCCAGTTCTCCGATGCGCTTGCGACCGAGGCGAATGTGACTGTCGGCGACTATGATCGCCTGCTGGCGACGGAGGTGGACGCCGGCGAAGCTCTAGGGGTGCTTCAGACGCTCGCTGGAGGGCGTGACGGCGGCGTCTTGGGCCGACTGAGCGGAGCCGCTACGGGCGTGGACCTGACGGTGGATCGACTGATCGGAGCCGAGGTCGGCGCCCGGCAGGGCCTGCGCGAAGGGCTCAATGCTGATGTCAACGCGCTGGACCTCGTCATGGCGATCGCCGAGATCGCGGGGGGGGACAGACAGATCGACCTCAAGCTCGGCGCTCAAGCTGGGATCGCTGATTTGAAGGCGACCCTCGCAATCGGCGAACGTTCGAACACGTCGCCCTGGATCGCTGTGACCGCGCGCGGCGAGCCAGTGCTGAGGACCGCCCAGACACGGCTCTATCTTCGGGCGCGAACGGCTCAATCGCTTTCGGGGTTGGCTCAGGTCAATCTGCCCATCCTGATCGAACTGGCGCCTGCCGAGGCTCGTCTTGAACAGCTGAGCTGTGCGCCTTCCCGATCCGTGCGGGTTGCTGCAAGACCAGGAGTGGCGCGCGCCATGGTCGGCGCCGTGGACGAAACCAAGCTGACGGATTTCAAGGCGCCGTTGGAGCCGAGCAAGGCGACGCTCGCTGCGGTCCTGGGACTCGTTACGGTCAAGGCCAAGGCGGATATCGAGGTGGCCGACCCCGGCTCGCAGACGATACTGTTCGGCTCTGACGACATCGGAACGCGTCGGATAAAGACGGTCAAAAGCCGAGGCCTGGCGACGGGCCTGATCACCAGCCTGCTTCAGCGTCTGGAGCTGGATGTCGCGGGTTTGCCGCTTGGCGGGGTGGCGTCAGCGGTTGGTCAATTGCTGGCTCCGCTCGGTCCGGTTCTGGATAGTGCGATCAACCCGGTTCTGGATGTCTTGGGACTGAAGCTCGGAGAGGCTGACGTCGCCGTGCTGGGCTTGTCTTGCCCGACCACGGGCAGGGCGCCCCCGCGCCTGGTCGGTTAAACGCCGGAAGGCGCCGTCTCGCGCTTTGCAAGCTGACGCGCCATGTTCAGCACCAGCTTGCGGGCGCTGGCAGGCAGATCTTTTTCAAGCGCCATGAGTTCATGGACCCAAGGCGTGATGGGGCGTTCTTCACGCGGAGCGCCTGTCTCTGTCGTTACGTCATCAAAGAAATAGGTCATCGGCACGTCGAGGGCCGCAGCAATAAGCCAAAGGCGCGAGGCCGCAACGCGGTTGCTGCCACGCTCATATTTCTGGACCTGCTGGAAACTAACACCGATCGCGGTCGCTAAATCGGTCTGCGTCATCCCTTTGCGCAGCCTCAGGCTTGTGATCCGGGCGCCCACGGTAACGTCGATTGGGTGAGGCGAATTATCAATAGAAGGGGGCATGTGCAGCGCCTTGGCTTTCCGAAAGCGTCTACAATCTGGAGGTGTGGATGGCAACCAGGTGAGCGAGGCCGGCGCGAGAGGCGCTTGCGCTTTGCGCGTAAGCGGTATTCGACGAAACGCGATCCCGAGGCGAAAAAAGAGTGAATTGGTCCGTCTTGTCCTGATGGCTAAGCCGGTCTCGCCAATGAAGCTTGCCACTCAGTCTAGTGCACCCGCCAAAAACCTTCTGCCATCATACCGTCGCGGGTCTCACCGACCTTGAGGCGTCGTATGAGGCTGGGTTCGATGCCGCCATTCGCCTGAGTCTGTTGCCGCCAAGCCAGGCAACGCCGCAGGACCTCGGGCGAGCGGAGACGGGGAGGGGGCCCAAACCGCGAGCGCAAGAGCTCGCGAAGTTCCTGCAGACCGAGGCTTTCGAGGGCCCGCACCTCATCGTCGATGGTCATTGGGGCGGCAACCGATAGACGCGCCCGCCCTCAGCCGGGTCGGACATGATGACGAGGATGACGAGGCGGAAGGTCTTGCGCAGCGCGCGCCAGGAAGCCGTGCACTGAGTGCGGCAGCCAACCGGTCGCTTCCGAGATCTGATTGACGGTCGCGCCCTGGGGGCGGCGCAGCATCTCGATCACTGTGGCGGCCTTGGAGCCCGCGTGCGGAAGGGGCGGTGAAGCGGCCTCGCATTGTTGGTCGCTATGCTCGGGCAGTCCAGCGGCCGCCCGACCTGTCGAGGTCAAATGAAAGACGCCGTCGCGTTCCTCGATCAGGTTCAGGGACATAAGGACGGCGGCGCGGACAAGCGTGACGATGTCCTGGGCCCTTTGACCGAGGAGGCGCAGTCGCGGGCCGTGGTCCGGCTCGGGCGCCAGCCGATGAGGCGGCCGCGAAGAGCTGACGGAAAACGAGATCGTTGATCATAGGATGGCGTTCCAGCGTGAAGCCTCGCTAGGCTTTGCGGCGATAGTCGATCCGCACCAAGAATGTCCGTGTGCGCCAGTCGGCTGTTGCGGGCGCGCGGGGGAAGGGCGTGGCGTTTCGGATGGCGTCCAAGGCGAGGGCGTCCAGGCTGGGATCGCCGCTGGTGGCGAAGACGCCGCTGTCGTTGACGCGGCCCCGGCGATCCAGAACGAAGCGAATGGTTGCGACGCCCGTGGCGCGTCCCGCCGCGCGGCCCTTGTGCGCCTCGACCCAGGCAACCACGCGGGCGGCGTAGCGATCCTCGTCCGGGGTGGCGGTCGCGCCCAGCGTGCTGGCGCCGCCGCCATGCGTTCGGGCGGCGCGGGAGGGGGCGATACCGGCATCCGGGGGCAACCCTGGCGCGTCAGGGGCGGCGATGACGACAGATGATGTCAGCATTGGCGCGAGGGGGCGCGGCTTCGGGTCTGAAGACACGCGCACTGTTTCGGGCGCCAAGGGATGAAGCACCGGCGGGCGGGGTTTGGGCACGGTCGCTGGCTGGTTCGAAGAAGCAGCCGGGGCGCGGCGCGCGACCTGACTGTCGGTTGAAGGCATGTCGTTGAAACGCGGCGAAGGCTCCAGCGTCAAATTGACGACCGGCGCGCCTCCTTCCGTCCTTGGGGGTGGGCTCACGGGTGGGAGGTTCGCGAGAAGCAGCGCCGCGTGTGCGGCCGTCACCGACAGGACGACGAAACCCCGCAGCGGAATCTGGAGAGTGTGTCCGTGCATGAGGTTCCCGTAAGGGAGGTCAGAACGATATGCAATTG
>Ga0157369_10005072_pt1 | contig 15406 bp, 13 predicted proteins | sample C25metaG_FD_113461 | JGI IMG/M metagenome (GOLD analysis project Ga0157369, IMG submission 113461) | Corn rhizosphere microbial communities from Kellogg Biological Station, Michigan, USA - C2-5 metaG | ecosystem: Host-associated > Plants > Roots > Rhizosphere > Soil | place: USA: Michigan... | reverse complement strand
GGACGGTTTGTCCCGCTGCAATTCGCGGGCGTCCACCACCAGCGGCGGCAATCCGGCCACCGCGCACTCGACCATCGCCAGCCGATCCTGCGCCGACACCTGCGGCGTACCGCGATGTGGCGGGCGCGCGTTCGGCATCAGGCGCAACTCGTCCAGCGCCAGCGCTTCGACGACTTCCAGCGCGCCACGCAAATGGCCGATATGCACCGGGTCGAACGTACCGCCCAGCACGCCAATGCGCTGCGGGCGCGACTCGCTGCCGGTATGCGGCGCTGTCAGGTCGAGGTCGGTCAAGTCAGACCGTCGCCTGGCCGCGCAACTGGCCATCGCCGACCACTATGTACTTCTCGCAGGTCAACCCCTCAAGCCCTACCGGGCCGCGGGCGTGCAGCTTATCAGTAGAAATGCCGATCTCGGCACCTAATCCGTATTCAAATCCATCGGCAAAGCAGGTCGGCGTGTTGATCATCACCGAGGCCGAGTCGACTTCCGCCACGAACCGGCGGGTGTCGGCGAGGTTTTCGCTGACGATCGAGTCGGTGTGATGGGAGCCGTAATGGTTAATGTGTTCGATCGCCTGCTCCAGCCCCTCGACCACGCGAATCGACAGGATCGGCGCCAGATACTCGGTGCTCCAGTCGTCCTCGGTGGCCGCCACGGTTTCGATGATTGCCTGGGTGCGTTCGCAACCACGCAGCTCGACGCCTTTTTCGCGGAACTGCGCGGCCATCGAAGGCAGGAAATCCCTGGCAACAGCCTGGTCGACCAGCAGCGTTTCCATCGCGCCGCAGATGCCATAACGGTAAGTCTTGGCGTTGAAGGCGATGCGCTGGGCTTTTGCCAGATCGGCGTGCTCGCTGACGTAGACGTGGCAGATGCCGTCCAGGTGCTTGATCACCGGCACGCGGGCATCGCGGCTGATGCGTTCGATCAGGCCACGACCGCCACGGGGAACGATGACGTCGACGTACTCAGGCATGCTGATCATCGCGCCGACGGCGGCGCGGTCAGTGGTTTCGACCACTTGCACCACGGCGGCGGGCAGTTCGGCCTCGGCCAGACCGCGCTGAATGCACGCGGCAATCGCGCGATTGGAGTGAATCGCCTCGGAGCCACCACGCAGAATGGTCGCGTTACCCGACTTCAGGCACAGGCTGGCGGCATCGATGGTCACGTTCGGACGGGACTCGTAAATGATCCCGATCACGCCCAGCGGTACACGCATCTTGCCGACCTGAATGCCCGACGGACGGAAGCTCATGTCGCGGATCGCACCAACCGGATCCGCCAAGGCAGCGACCTGACGCAAGCCGACGATCATTCCGTCGATGCGCGCCGGGGTCAGTTCGAGACGTTCCAGCAGCGCCGGTTCCAGACCGCTGGCGCGACCGGCAGCCAGATCCAGCTCATTGGCTGCGGCAAGCTCGGCGCGCGCAGCATCCAGAGCATTGGCGGCAGCCTGCAAGGCGCGGTTTTTCTGCGCGGTGCTGGCGCGACCGATGACCCGGGAGGCAGCGCGGGCGGCGCGACCCAATCGGGTCATATAGTCAAGAACGGACTCAGTCATGGTCTGCTGGGGTCTTGGCAAAGAGGAAAGCGGCAGATTATAGCTGTCGCGTCCCGGGACTAACAGCGGTGACAGGCGGATGGTCGAAATGAGCTGCGTTTGCCCCTCGTTCAGACGTAATTAAGCTCAGCGTTGTTATCATCACGACCTCTTGAGCCTGGATAAACCTTGCCCATCATGACCAACGTACCCCTTTGCCCCGAGTCCGCACGCCTGCCCGTGGGCCTGCCGGACAGTTTTTTCGACCGCGACGCACAGGTGCTGGCGCAGGCGCTGCTCGGCAAAGTCATCCGTCATCGCGTCGGCGACCTATGGTTGAGCGCGCGAATTATCGAGACCGAAGCCTATTACTTCGCGGAAAAAGGCAGCCACGCCTCGCTCGGCTATACAGAAAAACGTAAGGCTTTGTTTCTGGATGGCGGCCACATCTATATGTACTACGCCCGTGGCGGTGATTCGCTGAACTTCAGTGCGCAAGGTCCGGGCAACGCGGTGCTGATCAAATCTGCCTATCCGTGGGTCGATGAAGTCAGCGGCCCGGCGAGTCTGGCGCAGATGCTGGTGAACAATCCCGATGCCCAGGGCCGGCCGCGTCCGACGCAGAAGTTGTGCGCCGGGCAGACGCTGCTGTGCAAGGCACTCGGTTTGAAAGTACCGATGTGGGACGCCAAGCGTTTCGATCATGAGTTGTTGCTGGTCGAGGACGCGGGACCGGCGCCCTCGCAGATTATTCAAACTACCCGATTGGGGATTCCGCTGGGTCGCGATGAACACCTGATGTACCGCTTCGTTGACGCCGCGCATGCGCAATGGTGCACGCGGAACCCGCTGCGACGGGGTCAGGTCGAAGGCCGGGATTATCTCCTGCTTCCCGGAGCTGACGGCGAATCCGCAAATAAATGATGTCCCCCTGTGGGAGCGAGCCTGCTCGCAAAGGGGTCGTGCCAGCCAACGCTTCTATCGTCTGACACAGCGTATTCGCGAGCAGGCTCGCTCCCACGGGCCTGCCGTGCAACGCGTAACAATTACTTAAAGAATGAATGGAGTTTTTCTGTATGGGCCCATGGCTCGATAGCATCACCGGATGGCTCGGCGCCAATCCGCAGTGGCTGGCCGCAGCGGTATTCATCGTGGCGTGCGTAGAGTGCCTGGCGATTGCCGGGCTGATCGTGCCGGGCACGGTGCTGTTGTTTGCCGTGGCAGTGCTCGCCGGCAGCGGTGCGCTGTCACTGAGCGAAACGCTGCTGCTGGGCTTTCTCGGCGGCATCCTCGGTGATCTGATTTCGTATTTCCTTGGCCGCCATTTCCACCAGAACATCCGCCGCCTCCCCGGGCTACGCCATCATCCGGAATGGATGGCCGGCGCCGAGTCGTACTTCCAGCGCTATGGCATCGCCAGTCTGCTGGTCGGGCGTTTCATCGGCCCACTGCGACCGATGCTGCCGATGGTCGCCGGGATGTGCGACATGCCCTTCCCGCGTTTCTTCGCCGTCAGTCTGCTGGCAGCTGCTGGCTGGAGTCTGGCTTATCTGTTGCCGGGCTGGGCCACGGGCGCAGCGTTCCGCTTGCCATTGCCTGAAGGGTTCTGGCTGGAGGCCGGGATCGTCGCCGCCAGCATCGCGGTAATGGTCGGCCTGAGCGTCAACAGCAGTGTGCGTCGCCATCGTCGCGCGACGATCTGGATCGGCAGCATGAGCCTGTTGATCCTGATCGGGCTGTTCATCGGCTATCCCTACCTCACCGCGCTCGACAACGGTGTGATGACTCTGGTGCAGGAGCATCGCCAGCCAGCGCTGGACGAAATCGCCGTGACGCTGACCCTGATCGGCGAATTCCGCAACATGCTTTTGTTCAGTGCCCTGCTCGTCGTGCTGTTGTTGCTGTGCAAGCAGTGGCGCCAGGCAGTGTTCGCCGGCGCCACCATGCTGATCACCGCCATGGCCAACACCGGAACCAAATACTTTTTCGCCCGAGTGCGCCCGGAAGTGCTCAGCGACCCATTGACCACTTACAGCATGCCAAGCGGCCATGCCTCCGGCGCGTTTGCCTTGTTCCTGACCCTGGGCGTGCTCGCCGGTCGTGGGCAGCCGCCGCGCATGCGCCTGACCTGGCTGTTGATAGCCTGCATCCCGGCACTCTCTATCGCTTTGTCGCGGGTCTATCTCGGCGCGCACTGGCCGACCGATATCCTCGCCGGCGCGATGCTCGCCAGTTGCGTCTGCGCCGGGATGTTGTGGTTGAGCCAACGGCAGACGTCCCTCAACCCGATGCCATTCAAGATCTGGTGGCTGATCCTGCCATCGATGATCGCGCTGTTCGGTTTCTTCGTGCTGCGTCATTTGCCTCATACACTGTTGCGTTACGCCTACTAAACATCGACATGCAAGCACTGTTTGTTTCGCGCCGCTCTTTCGGAAAACTCCGACAAGAGCGGCGTTAGTTGCCTACTTACTCTTTCCCCTGCCCGGTAAAACTTCCATTACTAAACCGGCACAACTCCCCGCCTGCAACAAATACAAAACTGACGTTACACAAACATCTGCAATCCCGCAGATAGTGCCTTTCATATTGTTTGAAAACCGTTAGATTGAACTAACCAATTAATTTCCATGTTGTTCCAGCACAGTTACAAACGGACGCTGAAATTAAAATCTTGAAACTTCGTTAGTTCAGAGCTATTCAATGAGCCCCAAAATACCCCGTAAACCAACCGCGACAACGACTCACCCGTCTGAATTGAGCAACACTGCGCCGCGCCGTAACGAAACCTTGCATCTTGACGGCGTTCCCGATTTTTTTCGCAATACCGACCTTGCTGAACTGGCAACGCCAAACCGCACCGTCGATATGCACTTGCCCGGTCAAGCGGCGCAGTTACCGGCAGTGGAAATCTCGCAGATGCCCGCAACAGGCGCCGTTCTGCCGCAGGCTGAGAGAGTGAACAGCTACTGGCTGTCCGAGGCTTTTCTACAGGGCATGAAACCGGCCGACGTCGACGGATTTCGCTGGGTCGTTGGCAGAAAATTCGCCGACGTAGACGTTGAGGGTGCGCTGCAAACCACCCATATAGGCCAGGATGAATCCGGTGCCTGGCGCAGCAAACTACTGACCGAACGGTTCCCCTCAGGCCCACGCCTGTACAAAAACACCGACAGCCCGACATGGCGCCTGACAGAACAGGTCGCGCCGAAACGCGCCGCCGTGAGCGCAAGCGAACAGCCCGACCAGGCATCTGCAGCCAAACGCCCGCGAGCGGTTTCTGCGCCGGTGCCTGTGGATCAACGCGCTTACCGCCCTTCGTGGCGCTCCCCGGACTCCCAGGGCTACCACGAGATGACACCGCTGCCCGGTGCGACGGATACCGCTATTCGATTTGCCCTGCGCGATGAGTTTGGCAATTTGATGCAGGTCGATGCACCAGTGGGCGGATTCGGCGCGCAGCCGGCTCACTTGAGGCAATGGACCGATCAACAGATCTGGCAACTCTATGGCTTGCATGGCCAGGACATCACCCGCTTCCGGGCCGAAGCGCAAGCCTCTGGCCTCCCTCCGCCATGGGCCAGCCCCGCAAACACGAATAACCCGTTCACCGATTTGCTGCGCAATTTCCTGCGCTGGCTGCACCCGGCAATGACGCTGAAGGAACGCGAGACGTTTCTGCAGTCTTTCAACCTGCTACCGAATCAGCTGACACGTTTGCGCCGGGACCTGCAAACCCAGTTGGCGATCCCCTCTTGGGTACAGGCGCATAAGCGTCTGCTCGACGATGTCGACAACCCGCTACGCCTCGAGCAATTTGCCAGGGACGCAGTCGAGCAACTCAACCTCAAGCGCAACGCCCGCCATGATTGGTATCACCCCGAAAACAGCCTGGCGTTCGAGGTGCGTGAAGCCCTGCTGAAAAAACTCGGTTATCGGCGCAACAAGAACAATTGCCTGTACCGCACCGACATTCCGGCGCTGTTTCGCGGTGACGAACGCACACCGTTCGAGTTGGCCAGCGACGGCACCATGCTGCCGCGCTATCACCATGAACCCGGCGCCACTACGCACAAACCCATCAGCGCGACGTTCAGTCTCAATGAAGGCCAGATGTACGCCAGCGCGCCCGATCCCGAATACCTGCGGTTTAACAGTCAGACCCACAAGTATCCCGGGCGCGACGCGAGTGACAGCAGTTCGGAGAGCGGCGCGAGCGACGCCAGCGACTCCAGCAGCAGCGCTTCCTCCGACTGGTCGGATGGCGACAAGCCGATAGCGTGGGATCACGAGCGCGGCTATCGATCCGAGCGCACTCGGCAGACGGTCATGTTCCTGTACGCGCTGGACACACGTCACCTGGAGGTAGTCCCCCACGAAGAAAACATGATGTTCAATTCCGCCGCCCGTGCAACGCCGCCAACCTGGTTCCCCTCAGACGATTTTGAAGGGTTGATTTCGGTCACCCGCAGCGGCCTGGACGCCGAACGCATCTGGTTGCTCAACGCTGATCAGACCAAAGGCGCCAGAGTGACGGACATAAACGACATGGCCGGAGCCAGTGCCGCACGCATCGAAGCCGCGACCCATGCCGGGCAGGCCAATCATTTCCAATACGACGCGCTGATCGACAAGGTCGAAGCGGCGGCCCTGCCCATCCTCAGACTGTCCGGCAACAAGAACGAATTCGGTCATGACATCGTCTGGCCGTAAACCCGGGCATTGCCCGCACCACCGGTAAGGAAGCCGGTTTTTCATACACAACGTTAAAGGATTAAGACGTGTCGAAACTCATCGTACCTTCCGCACATGTTTCCAATGTGCGCCTGCTTCAAGTCATACCGATTGACGCCTCGGCCAATGCCCACGCACCGTCGCCAGGCAACCTCCAGGAATTGCCTTCTGCGGCAATCAGGAACGGCGCGGACGCCTCGCATCGACAGACACTGGAATCGCTCGACAAGCACTTCGGGCCCCTACGCATCGGCGAGGCCATGGTCAGCCGCGCCGAGCTGCAGGCGATGGGCGCAACGGTCAACGGTCAACCGATCAGCCCAGCGAACGCCGGAATGAAGGTTGCGGATCAGACATTGCTCGATGGGCTCAATTTCGACTCGGCGAAAGTCGAAACCCGATTGATGTCCGTCGACATTCCCGACAGCGCCACGGCCGCAATGCTGTTCTACGAAATAGCCTGCCAGCGCTCGATCGATGCGGGAGCGATGTTTGTCAGCAGTACCGCAATCGATCCTGGCAGTGCAATGGACCGCCTCAACCAACTGGGCAAAGCCGCGCAGAAACTGGACATTCACCGGGTAGACGCGTTTGAAAACGCACCCGGCTGGGTCAACAAGAGCAAAAGTTATTTGATGAGCGGTGCCGGCGTCGGCCTGCAAGCCTTCGGCATCTACAGCGGTTACATGGCCATGATCGATGCGATCAGAAAGGGCGACAAACTCGAAGTGCTGTTCCGGGGCGGCTCCATTGCCGCCGAGTTCGGCTCGCTGATCATCGAACAAGGTCTGACGAAGACGGGGCAAGCGATGCTCACCAACGGCGGCAAGCTGTTCAAGTATTTTCCGCTGACCTCGGTGGGCAAATTCATGAGCCGGGGCGCCGGGATGTTCGCCAGCGCGATTACCCTGCCGTTCGACATCATCGATGCGGTCAAATCGTTCAACGCAGCCGCCGCCTCATCGGGGAAAGTGGCGCAGGATCATTATGTCAGTGGGGCCCTGAGCGTGGCGGGGGCGGGCATCAGCCTGGTGCTCGGTGTCGCCGCGCTGGCCGGTTTCGGCAGCGTCGCCGGGCCGGTCGGGCTCGCGGCGGCGGCCGTATTGATTGCCGGTTCGATGATCTATCAGGCTGCGCGAGTTGTTGACGATATCGATGACTACATCGAACTGACCACGCTGGAACGTTTGCGCTCGGGCTGGTTCGCCTTCACCGGTCAGGAGCTGGACACCGAAGTGATGGATCGCTTCAAACTGAGCAAAGGCTACGGCGATCATGAAAAACGCCTCGAGCTGTCGGCCAGAGAAATGCTTGAAGGCGCTTATAAGAACTCCATCGAACACCTGGTCAACGGCGCCTTCCGCACCAAGCTGCAGTCCGTCGAACTGTGGCGCTATCAGTGGGATGAAAGCGCCGGGCAGAAGCCGTTCAAACTCGACAGCCAGGCGGTGTTCGTTGGTGCGGACGATGTAATCGATGCCGCCGATGGCTTGCCGGCAGACCTCAAAGGCAAGGTCAGCGGCAGCGCCGGCGATGGCAAAGGCGTGTTCTGGCGCCTGGGGGATGGCGATGACCGGGTTGTCGGAGTCAAGGCCCAGTCCAATCTGTTCACTTACCGCGAGGGACACAAAGCCTTGACCGGCGGTGACCACACCGATGCGTTCTATCAGGAGGTCACCACTCAGGAGCTCGACCGCTGCGCCAAACCCGCGCACATCAACATTCTGGACGGCGGCGCTGGCGTCGATACCGTGGCGTTCGAAGGCAGCCGCCCGAACCAAGACACTCGCCACGTCGGTCATGACATCAATCTGCAGACCGGCAAGGTCTCGTTGCGCGGTCTGGATCCGGCGGCCGAAGGACTGGAAATCGCCCATCTGACTTCGATCGAGAACGCTTCGACGCTGCGCAAGGGCACCAGCCGCGTTACCGGCACCGACGCGGCCGAACAGATTTCCGCAAATGGCTACAACCGCATCAGCGCCGGTGGCGGCAACGACACCATTGCTGTTTTCGGGACTGAATGCGAGGTGGATGGCGGCAGCGGTGAAGACCGTTATTACATCGCCAATACCAACGCCCGCGCGACGATCATCGAAAACGCCGAGCACTCCAGCCGCGTCGAGTTCGGTTGGCCGCGCGCCCTCATTCAACGCTGGCAAATCATCGGCACGTCACTGGTGATCACCTCGCTGCGCGGCAGGGATGGCAACGACCCCGATCACGTGCTGACCCTGGAGAACGTCTACCAGACAACTGACGGCCAACGCCATTTGAAAAATGCCCAGTGGCTGTTTCGCACTCAGGATGGCTATGAATTGCTGGCTCTGCTGCCCAAACAGCCTGGTCAAGCGCTGAGTCAGGATATCGAGGTCGCCGTCACCCTCAATGGTCAGCCAGCCCAGGCGCCGGCCATCGTCAATCGCGGTACGGTTAATCTGGACGCCCAGGCGCTGTCGCGACACTTTGTGGCACGCACGCCGCACAGGGTCGAATTCGTCGTCGGGTCCAGCGCAGCAGCCACGGAATGCAGTATCTACCTCGATTACAAGGCCAGCGAGATGGCAGAGGTCGAGATCAGTTATGACGTCGAAGCTCGCCAAGGCGTGTCGGGCAATACGCACCTGACCTACAAAAATATCTGCCTGTCGCTGCTGCTGTCGTCCAAAAAGGTTGTCTTTAAAGGTGTGATCAAGACGATCGCCGCAGCCACCGGTTATGGCGGTCGAAACAGCTTGAAAGTGACCACGCCACTGCTGGCGCAAGACCTTGTGCTGATCATGCAGGACGAAGTCTCCTACCGCTTGCAGTTGCCGCAGCTGGATTATGCAGCCGATGCGAAGGCCCCTGGCTCCCGGCAGGTCAGTAGCCGAAGCTGGCTGAAACAGCGCAATGGAAGGTATCCCTTCACGCGGCCACTGGTCAGCGAAAAGCCGGAGCTGACCGACCGGCCCAGCAAGGTGCTGATCGAGTCCAGGCCCCATACAGGAATTTATCTGCTGGAAGGCAAAAGCTCGACTTACGATATTCATCTGGTCAGCAACTGCGTCGTGCGCCTGTCGACACCCGGTGCGGCGGCGAAAACCGCCAACGCCTCTACCTGGAACCTGTTCACTCAGGCCCTGAGCGAAACGGTGACGCGCGAAGACATCCAGCTCGATGGCAATCGTCTGCGCATCGCCAGCGTCACGGTCGAGTTGCCGGATATGGACGAGGACACGCCGGTGGAGTCCGTGAGTGTGGTGACCTCGGCCGGCCATATATATGAGGTTTCGCTGCTGTTTGAGGTATTGCAGTTGTACGTCATCGACGCTCGCCGTTACGCCAGCCTCTCGGCTCTGCACAGCGACATCGAACAACACAGACAGCGCAATGAACTGGCGGCACGGATTTACGTGACTCACATCGGATACAAGCCCGACACCGTCGGAACGGTGGTGTATCACTCGATACGTCGGTATTGGGGACTGACTGACGACCCGCAGGTGCGAATCAATCCAGAAGATTTGAACATCACGACAGATATTTGAGTGCGTTCAGCGCTTGCAACCCGATGCCCGCGCGGACAGAGATCGCGCGGGCACTCGATCGCCTCAGCCGATGGACAGGCTGATTCATAAAGAAGGAGTTTATTCATGCGACAAAAACCCGGACCTTTGCGCCCCTCACCGAACACCGATACGCCCGCCACCTCGACAACCCGGCCGGCGTCCCCTGATCGTCCGATCGATCTGGACCTGGACCTGCGCCTGCCCGGTCACATTCGAGCGGATGGCTCGAACGAGTTGTCGGGCATCGATACCATTGTTCCAGCCGCCAGCACCGCGGCATTGCGACCCGGCATAACTGTCACCCACATGCCCGACATGCAGATGCCGCCGCGCGCTCCTGCAAAATCGCCCCTTGAACCTTATGTACAACACGTCAGTGCGGACTTGAGCCACGATGCGCAGGGTCTCAAAACTCACAAGGGTCGACAGTTCGCCGACATTGCCGACGATGACGGTTCTGCCGCCGGGCTGACGGTGATGGTTGCCTACCACGATCTGATCAAGGCCTACCGGGCCAGATTGCCCGGCGAGCGGGGCCCCTCCGGGCCTCCTCTTTATCGACTCGCCGGCACCGATTTGTGGAGTTTGAACAAGCCCGTCGAGATGTACCCAGCGGATCGCTACGCCCTGCACCAGTGGCCCGCCGGGTCTTATTCCGCACCTGTCGCGAATGCACAAGGTTATTACGCAGTACATGAATGGAAGCAATTGCCGTCTCATGAGCGTTTGACCACACGAATGAATGTCGGCTTCGCATTCATGGGCAAGTCCGGCCACATGATCAAAGTCGACCCGAGTGAAGCTCGCGGGGACACTTCAGTGCCATTGAAGCTGGCGCACTGGACGGATGGCGAACTGTGGGATGTGTACAACCTGCGCGATGCAGAAATCCTCACCTTTCGCGCCGAGGCCGAGGCCCGAGGCGGTCCGCCGCACTGGGCAAGACGCAGAACTGCCGAGGATCACCATAAATTCCTTCTGGACTCCATGAAGTGGTCTCACCCGCAGAAATCCCGCAGCGAATGTGCCGAACTTCTACGCAGCTACAACCTGAGCGTTGCTCAACAGAAACGCCTGCGCACGGATATGGAAAACGGCTTCCCCGCATGGGCCGAAGCGCACAAAAGCCTGTCTCGGAACGTGCTGGACACCAAACGGTTCGAGCATATCGCCGCGGAGCTCGGCCCTTTCGCTCTCAAACTGCGCAATCACGGCGAGGACCATGAGGGTGACTTACCGCCTGTCAATCAGCGTTACGAAGATGATTTTCTGCAAAGTTATCTGGAGCATGCCGGTTATAAACGCAACAGACATGACTATCTTTATCGCACGGACATTCCCGCCATGTTTCGCGCCGACTTGCGCACACCTTTTGAATTGGCCCGCGACAAACGGCTTGTAAAACTTCGCGGCAACCCTTCGGATTCCACCAGCAAACGCGCATTCAGCGCGACGTTCGCCCTGTCCGACGCCTTGAACTACATGGGGTTCGATTACTATTCCAACCCACGGCATTACAACAGTCAGGCCAATCGCTATCCCGGGCACTTTTCCGACAGTGACTCCTCCGGCGGGGACCGGCGCAGTACCGACGGAGAATCGGATACATCGTTTGAAATGGATAACTCGCGCGACTATCCGTTGCGGCGGCGCAAACAGGTAAACGGCTTCCTCTACATCATCGATACCCGCGATATCGAAGTGGTCCCTCGCGTGGAAAATCTTTACTTCAACAACAGGGATTTTGATGGAGACAGTCTGGAGGGCCGGATTTCCATGCCGACCCGTGGGATCAGTGCAGAAAGGATCTGGCTGGTGAATTCGGACCATAGCCTCGCGGCGCGCGTCGAGGATGTGTTTCGACAAGCTGGTGAGGATGCTGTGGATATCGAGACGTCGACCTGGGAAGGCACCGATCTCGATATGTGGTCCCGATCGACCCCCTATGATGGACTCATCGCAGGCGTGTCCCATTCGGGCGGGGTGGTATTGACGCTGCCTAAAGGCAGGGACACCGACGCCAACGACATCGTCTGGCCAGTACCTGAACATTACAGGCCCTGACACAAGGCGCCATTCACTCCAGAGTGAATGGCGCCTCTGATCAAACAGCCGCAGGACTCGGCTTGATTACCTTGATGACAAATCGCGCATATTTGTTATTGAATGCGTTGTGCCCCGTGGTATTGGGATCGACGTCCATAAAGGTGCTCATGCCTTCACTACTGTCACGATATATGCCTTTGTAACCTGGCTCGCTATTCAATCCAGCATAGACCGGCCCAGCCTCGATATGACTGAGAGAGGCCTTGTTCACGCCATATGTACTCATTGAAAAGTAGTGTATCGGCGCACTGGTACTGGCCAGCAGCTTATGGGTTTTATCTTCGATGAATAACCGTGCGCCATCGAACGCTCCTGAATACACCACACTGATCGCATAATTTTCACCGTGAGGAACGAAGTTCAACAGCAGCGGTTGATGATCCTCGTGGTCGGCCAGTGTGATGTGGCTGGCGACACGTAAATCCGCCAGCCCTACTTCAGCGTCGAGCTTTTCGCCTTGAGTAATCCGCGGAGCGCGCAGAATGTCTCGTAATCGTTGTTCATTGAGTATCACTGGCCGGCCATCCAGATAAAGGTTGGCCGTGAATGCTTTATTATTGATTGTTGCTGAAGACATGGAATCGCCTACCGGTAAATATTGAAAAAGACAAGTCATCAAACCGCATTCGCGGTTACTAACTTGGTGGCAGTAGCCGACATCTGCGGAATGTCGCTGGCCGGCACCTTTTCTACTTTTCGTTTACGTCGCGCGATGACCATCCGGTCGGCATAAGTTGTTGCTGCATCGATATGCTTACTGACGTTTTGATCGGCGCCGGCGTGCTTCAAAATATACTTGCCGGCAATATCGTCCCAGAAACCCCGTTCATCTTCATATAAAGTCATGATTTCATCCTTGTTGTTATCGAGTTACCCGACTCCTGCGGGCAACTCGAAAGTAAGACAAAGACAAAAGCAAAACAATGCTGGCAGACCGTAGTAGTTGCTTCAAAGTTAAACTAGGCGAACAACTCACCCTGCAACTCATCGAGCAATGCCTGAATCGCATCCAGCCGCTGCTGCGGATCGTCGAGTTGTAACAAATCGATCTTGTCTTCTTCGGCGAAGGGCAAGAGATAGGCAAGTTGATTGGCCAGCGCCTGTTGCCCGGCGGCTTCGGTGCCCATATTCAACGCTTCGACCATCGGGTGTTCGGCCAGTGCCTTGAGCAGCGCGACCAGATCGGCGTCCTCATCCTGCAACGGTTGCTCGGGCTCGTCGTCGAGCCACTCGACATCGGCGACAATCAACTGATCGCGCTGTACTTCGGTGCGCACCACCGTGAAACGGCGCCCGCCCTGCACACGAATGCCGAGCAGGCCGTTGTCCTGTTGCTGGAAATCGGTGATCCGCGCCTCGCACCCGACCATTGCGAAACCTTCTGGTGCCACACCGACTTCGCTGCCCTCCAGAATGCACACCACACCGAAGCCGACGCCTTGTTTCATGCAGCGGCCGATCATGTCGAGGTAGCGCGCCTCGAAGATCTGCAGATCGAGGTTGCAGCCGGGGAACAGCACCGTGTTCAGCGGAAAAAGCGGCAGACTCATAGACATTTCCTTACACCACCATGGACACCGCCAACGGCAGGAACACCGCCGTGGCCACACCCATCAGACTCATCGCCAGCGCGGCGAACGCGCCGCACTCATCGTTTTCCTGCATCGCCACCGCCGTGCCGACCGCATGCGCTGTCATGCCCAGTGCCATGCCGCGCGCTTCGGGGCTGTGCACGCCGAGGCGCGTCAGCAGCGCCGGGCCGAAGATCGCGCCAATCACCCCGGTGATCAATACAAATACCGCTGCCAGCGCCGCCACGCCGCCGATCTGCTCGGCGACCAGCATGGCGATCGGCGAGGTCACCGACTTCGGCGCCATGGTCATCAGGATCATGTGATCGGCTCCGAACCACCAGCCCAGCGCCACGCCCATACCTGTCGCCACCACCCCGCCTATCACCAGCGTAGTAAAAATCGGCCAGAACAATTGCCGGATGCGCCGCAGATTCAAATACAGCGGCACCGCCAGCGCCACCGTGGCCGGACCGAGCAGAATGCTCAGGATTTCGGTGCTCTTGCGGTATTCCGCGTAGGTCAGGCCGCAGCCGACCAGCACACCGATCACCAACAACATGGAGACCAGCACCGGTTGCAGAAAGATCCAGCGGGTTTTCTCGAACGCCGCCAGCACCAGTTGATAGGCACCGAGGGTGATGCCAATGCCGAACAGCGGATGGTGAATCACCGACGCCCACGCGCCTTGCCAGTCGAACAGCATCAGGATTCCTCCGCCGGCGGCGCATGACGTTTGACCAGCCGTTGCATGAGCACGCCGGCAAAGGCCATCGACAGGATCAGCGAGATCACCAGCGCGCCGACAATCGCCCAGAAATCGGCGGCAATCGCCGTGGCATACACCATCACGCCCACCGCTGGCGGCACCAGCAGCAACGGCAGATATCGCAGCAGGCTGCCCGCCGCCTGATTCAGCGGCTCGCCGACTTCACCGCGAATGATCAGGAACACCAGCAACAGCAGCAGCCCGATGATCGGCCCCGGCAATATCGGCAACGGCAAATGATTGAGCGCCGTGCCGAGCAATTGGAACAGCACCAGCAGGGTCAGGCCACGTAACAACATCTGACATCTCCGTCTTACATTTTCAGCCAGCAGGGGCTCGGCATTATAAGCATGCCGGCGCTATGGACCGGCATTCGCCAAAAGCATGGTCGGTTGACCTGAGCAAATCGCCATGATGATCTACAGTGGTTCGCAGGCCGGTCAAATCCGCCCCCTGAAAAACTATAAAACCGATGAACCCAAGGAGAGTCTCAATGCCCTATGTTCCCGTTGCAGAGCTCAAAGATTATGTCGGCAAGGAACTTGGACGTTCCCAATGGCTCACCATCGATCAGGAGCGCATCAACCTGTTCGCCTAAGCCACCGGTGATTTTCAGTTCATTCACGTCGATCCGGTCAAGGCCGCGCAAACGCCGTTTGGCAGCACGATCGCCCATGGTTTCCTGTCGCTGTCGCTGATGCCGAAACTGATGGAAGACATCCTCGTGCTGCCCGAAGGCGTGAAGATGGTCGTCAATTATGGCCTGGACAGCGTGCGTTTCATCCAGCCGGTCAAGGTCAACTCGAAAGTCCGACTGAAGGTCGACATGGTCGAAGTCACCGAGAAAAAACCCGGCCAGTGGTTGCTCAAGGCTACCGCGACACTGGAGATAGAAGGCTCGGACAAACCGGCCTACATCGCTGAGCCGCTGTCACTCTGCTTCGTCTGATCATCCCGGATGCGAAGCAGCGCACGCTGTTTCGCGTCACGTCTGTATATATGCGACGCATAGCTGCGGCATACTCGGTCGCCTAATTGCCCGGATCCCGCTATGCGCTCAATCGCTCGACTTGCACCCCTTGCCCTGACCCTGATGCTCACCGCTTGCGGCGACGGCGAATCGCTGTTG
>Ga0157369_10005071_pt1 | contig 15408 bp, 19 predicted proteins | sample C25metaG_FD_113461 | JGI IMG/M metagenome (GOLD analysis project Ga0157369, IMG submission 113461) | Corn rhizosphere microbial communities from Kellogg Biological Station, Michigan, USA - C2-5 metaG | ecosystem: Host-associated > Plants > Roots > Rhizosphere > Soil | place: USA: Michigan... | reverse complement strand
TCGCCGTCGGCCGGCCCGAAAGTACCGATTTCCCAGTGAAGCAAGTCCGATCGTCGATCGTTGTCGACGAATGAGCCGGGAAAATTCCCGCGGCAAAGCGGGGAAGTCGCCGCGCAGACCGGGAAAACGTTCTGTCTAGTTTCCCGGTCCCGTTGTCTGCTAGGCGAGAGCGGGCCGCCGACAGCGCGAACTGTCGACGGTCCTAACCCCAGCAAATCGACCGCGTCTGAGCTTATCAAGACCTGCTTCGATAAAGGCCTTATCCCGCCGTATTGGGACAACCACTTCACTGGGCTGCGCACAACGCTAACGTCTGGCATTCCGACCGCTCGCAACCGACAGGGAGGACGCGGCGCCGGCACGTTGCCGAACAACGAACCGCCGCAGCAGCTCGTATCCTACGTCTTACATATGACTGCTTCGACCATTCTCTTCCTGGCCGAATCCGAGAGGAAGCTACAGTAGTCCCTCTGCTCCCGCAGTTTGCGAACGATAACAACAAGACTGAAGCCTAAACTGCCCCAAAGAGCCGTACCGTAGCTAGGCTCGCCCCGATACCACCACAGCGGCGACGATGCAGACGATGACGAGGGCAGCGGCGATGGCCCACAGACCTTCCGCGCTAATGCTCACTCCCCATAAACTAACCAGCAGCTTATCCGACATGGCAAAGACTCTCCGTTGCGCAACTCGGTTTCCCGCGCGCTATGCGATTGACAGAAAGCCTGGGGAAAGCGAGAACGCTCGATGTTGCGGAGGAGAGTCATCGACTCACCACCAGGCGGCGGGCGGTGCTGTAGGAGGCACTGCCCGTCTTCCGCCAATAGCCGCGATTCGCACTACCGCCTAGGGAAAGATCAGCGATTCGCATGACTTATCCCGTGGTGATTTGAGCCGACCCTGTGGACAGGCCGGTAGCTTTACCGGAAATTCCTTACGTCACAATGGCGTAGGCAGTGGACAACTTTCTCAACCAGGCTGTTGACATCTAACAACTAATTTCATCGCAGCGATCATCGCAATCAATATCGCGAAGACCAACGAAAAAGCGCGGTAGCCTAAGCCCCGCGCCCCTCCGATGTAGAACCGTTATTTGTAGCACCCCTCGCTGATTTTATTCCGCTCACACCAGTTGCCCGCCTGGGTGCCGCTCCAGCCATGGGAGATGCCACGGTGACGCAGGCGTCACGGGTCAGGCACGCGTTCTTACGAACGCCGGCAGCAAAGGCTGGGGTTGAGAGAATGATGACGGCAAGCGCCGCGGTAATCGTCTTGGCCACGTAAACCTCCTCTGGCAGAGAAGCCGAATGACCACGGTTTGGAACTCGAAATAGTACCGTGGCGCCCAGGCTTCTTTATTCGCGTTCTGCACAACAGCATCCAAGCAGCAGCCGCATAGCAAAAGGCCCCGGAGATGCCGGGGCCTTAAACTGGGTGGGGCGGCTCTTTCAGCTTTCGGCAGTTCAAGTCAGTCACACAGCGTGAAGCTGGCGTGGCAACGTCTCAACCTTTTTAGGGGTCCCCAGTGCCGTGAGTGTTGTTAGGCCTTTTGCGATGTGCACGCGCATTCTGATGTGAATGTTTGTGTACACGTTGACGAGTGCTTTCATCATTTGACCCTCCGGTTGAGCCTAGGTTTAATGAAACTTCGGTTCGTACGGAGACCCTCAGGTGAGCGCGCCACGCCACTTCGGCATCTAAGTGAATGACGAGTCCCACTACTGCTGAACTCGAAATTCATCGCCGAATATAATGGTTGAGCCGAACGCTGCAACCATTGACGCCGAAATCACATCCTGATGTGCCCCGACCAGGAGGCGCCCATGAAACACCGCCAAACCATTGGGTTGATCATGCGGCCATTCATAAGGCCCGCATGAGGTGACACAACATCGAGATGGGGTTGGGGCTGGCAGCGGTCGGTTCGGCTCCTGACCTTACCTTTTATCTCACCTTCTCGCGATGGCTTTATTGAACGCCCGTCCTTCGGACCTTAGACCCCCACACCACCCGCCCGGTGGGCGTTACAAAGGTTGTGGGGCTTAAGACACGAGCTATAAGCGACAGGTGGCGCCAGATTCTGCACTGGACGAATTTAATGAAACAGCAATTGCTTGCACTGATGAGCCCGTTCGCCTGGAACTCGACAGGCCTGCTGCTGTGCCTGATCGGCGTCGTGCTCCCTTTTCGATATGGTATGCCTTACCGCATCAGCACTTCCGGCGGCGGCGATTTCCATCGTCACCGAGGGTAGCAGCAAGCCGCCATCGGTTGAGACAATGTACTGAACGAACGCTCGGGGGTCGATTGGGCTGATAGCCATCGTCATCGGCACCTCTCTGCCAAATCTTCGGGGCAAATATCAGCCAGTGAAATCCGAGCACGCTTAGAAGAAAATCATTCTAAATCCGATGCCCTGTCCCCGGACTGTCCCCGACACGCTGCACCCTATTGCCCTTTGCTGCCTTCCAGTTCCTTCGGCGGTGGAGCTAAGAGCTTGTAAACCGAAGGTCGGGGTTCAATCCCCTCAGCGGGCACCATCCAAATCGAGCATTCAGCGGATACCAACACGGGCAGCCCCGGGAACGAAGCCCCACCGATCGCATTATTGCGGCATGCAATGGATCGAAGCGCTCATCAACATTTCGGCCCTCGTCGGCTTTGTCGGGGTCGCCAGCCTCGGAGGGAAAACCTGCGACCGGCAGCGGCCCGCGGAACCAATCGCCTGATGGCGAGTTGAGGACGCGTGAGTGGTGCCGACCTTCCAGCCCCGGTCGGCTTTGAAAGCCCCGCCAGCAAACTGGCGGGGTTTTCTTTTCGGAGGAACGCATGGATCGCGAAGGAGGTTTTCCGCCGCATGTCATCGGCTTCATGAAGCGCAAGCGCAAAAAGGAAAGGCTGGACGACGCGAAGGCGGTCAAGGCCATCCCTCTCCGCGATGAATCGGGACGGACGCAGCCGCACGCCTGACCGTTCAATCCACCCACCACCAGCGGCCGGCGCCTCCGCGCCGAAAGGCGGCGCGGCCGTTTGAACCTTTTCGCTGGCTCAAGGACATACAGATACTGGGGGGATTTAGGGGCCCCAGCGACTAGCTCGACGACCCCTTTGACGAGGATATTCCGTCCAGGCGGTTGTCGTTCACCCGAGCATCCATTTTGGAGAACCCCGCCTCGCGCGGGGTTTTCTTTTTTCGGTGCCTGCGCCCCGCCAGGCACGAAATGCAGCTTCACCGGAGCGGCCCGGGTGTGGTTCAACCGTCCGGGCCGACATCATTTTCCCCAAGCGATTTCAGGCTGTCATGTTCAAATCCGATTTCTGGGAACTTGCAGCCTGCATCCTCGCGACAACAGTCGCATTCTCTTCCGCAACGCACGCCGCCGATTTCTACACCGAAGACCTGCGCATCCCGATGGCCGCGGCGGGTCCGCGCGGGCTCGAGGCCTTCCTGATGCGCCCGCTGGCCGCGGGAAGATATCCGCTGGCGTTGATCAGCCACGGCACGCCGCGCAAATTCGATGCTCGTGCCGATATGACGGCGCGGACCTATAGCGGACTTGCGGTCGAGTTTGCCAAGCGCGGCTTTGCGGCGCTGGTGGTGTTGCGGCGCGGCTACGGCACCTCGCCCGGCGGCAGGGCCGACAGCTTCGGCTCCTGCGATCATCCGGACTATCGCGGCGCGCTGGCGGTCTCGGTTGCGGACCTTGAGGCGGCGATCGCAGCGATGAAGGCGCGGAGTGATGTCACCACCGACGGCATGATCGCAATCGGCCACTCCGCCGGCGGACTTGCGACCGTCGGCCTCGCCGCGCAGGCGCCAGCCGGGCTTGCCGCCGGCATCAATTTCGCCGGCGGACGTGGCTCGAGCCGCGCCGGCACGCTCTGTGGCGACGCGGCCCTGGTCGACACCTTCCGGCAATTGGGGACGACCTCGCGGGTGCCGATGCTGTGGGTCTATGCCCGAAACGACAGCTTCTTTGGGCCCGAGCTCGCGCATCGCTTTCGCGACGCATTCGTCGCCGGCGGCGGCAAGGTCACCTTCATCGACGCGCCGGCCTTCGGCAAGGATGGGCATTTCATGTTTTCGGTGAACAGCGCCTCGACCTGGACGCCCTATGTCGACGACTTTCTGCGCGCGCAAAACCTGCCGGCGCGCGCGAGCGCTTCGGTCTCTGCATCTGCTTCCGCTTCGCTCGGCGTGCTGCCACCGCCGCCGCAGCTCGGCGAAAAAGGCAGAAGCGATTTTCAGCAGTACATCAGCCGCGCGCCGCACAAGGCTTTTGCGGTGGCGCCCGACGGCTCGTTCGGCTGGCGTTCGAAACAGCCGACCGCGACTGAGGCCTCGCGCGAGGCGCTTGAGGCCTGCTCGAAATATTCAGAGCATTGCAGTCTGTACGCGGTCGACGATGCGCTTGCGCGTTGAGCGAGAATGCCGGCGCGTTCGAGATCGATTTTTCCACAGGCCACCGGTAGCAGCGCACCGAGCCGCGCCCGATGAAGTGCGCAACTAGTGACAGTTATGCCACGCCTCAGGCAAAACTTCCGCTGTGCGATCCAGGTAGATGACAACACAGTTGATTCTCGCCCCACTCAAGCAAACCTTTTGGTGGGCTGAGGTGTGTCATGAGCTGGAAACAAGACCGCGACGCGCTGATCGCGCAAACCATGGCGTTCGTGCAATCGGTGACTGGCCGGAAGGAAGAAGCCGACCACTTGAACGGCGGCTTCGCGCCGGTTCCAGCCGCTGAATTGCCGGCGTTGCAGGAATTGGACCTCGCCCTCAAGGCGACACCAAGGCCAGCTGCGCCGATCGAGCCGGTCAGGATCGCCGAACGTCCGGCTACGGCGCCCGCCGTTCGCCCGTTTGCGCCAGGCGATATGGCGAGCGAAATCCGCGCCCGCGTCGCGAGCTTCCGTGCGCATCAGGAACGCTTCAACCGTGAGCGCGAGCAATATTTCAGCGCGACACTCGAGCGGCTTCGCGCAGCGATCAAGGATCCGAACTCGCCACATCTCGACCCATAATCATCGCGCTTTAGGCCGCGATCCTGTCGAGTACGGGCAGCAGATAATTCAGGAACGCTTCGGGGTTCTCGCTCATCGGAAAGTGGCCGAGGCCCTTCATGATGGTGACGTCGCTGCCGGGAATGCTCCGTGCTACCGCGAGCGTCTCTTCCGGCGTGCAGGAATAGTCATACTCGCCCGAGAGCAAGAACAGCGGGCAGCGCCTGGTGTCGATCTCGGCGACTCGTCCCCTGATGTCGCCGTCGATCTTGTAGAAATAGAGATCGCCCTTGAACACGCCGGGCCCGCCTTGCATGTAGTGCCACAGCGTCTCCCAGCGCTCCTTCTCCGGCGCGTCGGGACCGACGAGACCCGACACGATCGCGCCGCAGACCTCGCCGCCATGAACGTCCGGCCGGTGCAGGAAATTGAGATCGTAATAGGGATCGACATGCGCGCCGGCCTGCAAGCCAATGATGGCGCGGAAACGTTCGGGGTGTTCGAGCGCCAGATGCAGCGCGATGCGGCCGCCGATCGAGCAGCCCATCACGATCGGCCTGTCGAGCTCGAGCGCCGACATCACGGCCAGGATCATGGTCGTGTATTGCGCCGAGGTGAGTTGATATTCCTCGTCATGCCAGCCGGCCGGCGGCGAGGATTTGCCATGCCAGGGCATGTCGAAGGCGATGACGCGGTGGCGCGCGGTGACGCGCCGATCGTTCATCAGCGCGCGATACTGCCGCCCGTCGCTGCCCGCGGTGTGCAGGCAGAGCAGCGGCGTGCCCTCGCCCGCCTCCTCGACATAGATCCGGTGCGGCCGGCCGAACAGATCAAGATGCATGTAGCGGCCGATGATCGGCTCGAATTGTGCGCTCATGCCGCACCTCCCGCGACCGGGCGCAGCTTGGCGAGCGCCTCCTTGAAATAGCGCAAATGCGCCATGAATACCCCGAGGTCACCTTCGGCCTTCAGCACCTTGCGCCGGATCAGCGCCATCAGGTCATTCGATCCCGGCGGCGGCCTGGCGAGGAAGAACTTTGCCCATTCGGCCTCGCTCGCGCGCAGCGCGAAGGCGGAGGACGGCATCACGAACGGGCCGCGCGTCACGGAGACGACCCTGCCCTCGAAGATCGACACCAGCCAGGAGGTCTCGCCGGATTGAAGAAGAAAGGTCGTGGTCAGAAAGCGGCCGCGCCGGACCAGCCTTTCATCTTCGTTGATCCGCTCCCTGAGCCCTTCAAGCATCACGCTCCCCTCTCAATTTCGTTGGCACGGCATGATCAGGGGAACGGCAGCCGCGTCAATCGGCTTTGTTTTTGAGCATGATCTTGTCGGAAAACCGGTACCCACTTTTCCGGATCATGCTCGTAGTCAGAGCCAGACGCATACCAGTGCGACATTGGCCGCGCAGGCCACCGCCAGTGCCACGGCGAGCGTCAACTGCGTGCGCCCGCAAAAGGTGTGAAGGCTCGTTTCCATGGCTGGAACCATCCAGCGATTCTAGGCCGGGAGTCCCGGGGATTCTTTTTTCCGGGATTCACCTCTCGTTTACGACTCAGGGCACCCGACCAAAATGGCTCAAATCGGCCCGATTTCGCCCCGGAAAACCCGATTTTCGGTCGAAACTCGAACCCGGCTCGAACGTTAGGGGATGAGGTTTCAAGTGGAGCCTTCGAATGCCCTATGCGCTGTTCTCCAACGATACCAAAATCAGCAAAGCCTATCCGGCCGAGGCCGATGTCTGGAAATTTGCGCGCCTGAGCGGGCTCGTCGTCGACGTAGCCTCCGACGAGGACGAGGCCAAGCCGCATCCCGTCCTGGACAATGATTACGAGATCAGGTCCTGCCACGCCGAGCCGGACGAGGATCCGGTGAAGAACAAGGCCGAAGCCGAGCGGCTGGCCCGCAGGGAATTGCAGTTCACGTCGTAGCGGCTTGAAGCGACGGCTCAAGCCGCCGAGCCGCTCCATGGCGACGTGTCTTCCCGACCCGCGACGCGGGTGCATGATGTTTGTGAGTGCACGGCCCTACGGTGTCGCCACCGCGAGCGAGGCCTGCTCGGAGACGAGCGCCACGCAAACCCGCTTGCGATGCAGTCCCCTGATCGCCCCGGTCACCTTGAGCACCTTTCCGGACGGACAGGACATGTCCCGCACGAAGGCGACTTCATAGGGAGCGAGTTCAAGGGGTTCGGATTTCAAGATGGTTTGGGCAGAGCACGGCAGCGCTGCCGCGCCAGAGATCAGCACCAACGCAAGGATACGCATGTTCGTCGTCCACCTGCCACCGAGGACAACAATAGCCAAACCCCATGACAGGTTTCATGCGCACCCAAATTATTTTGGTCGCGCGCGGCAAAAAACAAAAGGCCGGCATTGCGCCGGCCTTTGTCACGTCTTGAAGAAGAACATCATCTCAGTACTTGATCTCAGTACTTGGCGGCCACCGGCCCGCCCCAGCCGAAGCGGTAGTTCACGCCGACCTTGACGGTATGCTCGTCGTCGCGGAAGCGCGAGCCGGCAATCGCGGCCGGGCTGGTGAAGGTGGTATTGCCGAAATTGTAGTACTGGTACTCGGCCTTGGCCGACCAGTTCGGCGCGAACATGTATTCGAGGCCGGCGCCGACGGTCCAGCCGTCCTTGTGGCTGCCGTCGGTCGTGAAGGCGACCGGCGTGCCATTGACGCTAACCCCGACATTGGGATCGTTGCGCCAGGCGTAACCGCCCTTGGCGTAGAGCAGTCCGGGGCCCCAGGTGTAACCAACACGGCCCGTGACCGAACCGAGCTGGTCGGTATTGGAGGTGATCAGGCCTCCACCCGGAAACGCCACGCCGGTGTTGTTGCTGTTCATCCAGCTGTACTGGGCCTCGATACCCATCACGCCATTGGTGGCGAACTGGTAGTCGAAGCCGCCCTGCACGCCGCCCAGGAAACGGGCATCGCTGCCGGCGAGGCTGTTGTCACCGGCGAACGCGCCGCCGACATGGCCGCCGATATAGAAGCCGGTCCAGTTGTAGATTACCGCCGGCGGCGAATAGGCGGGGGGCGCCTTGGTATAGACGCGTGCCGGCATGTCTGCCGCGAGCGCAGGCGCCGCGAAAACGGACAAAGCGGCCGCGCTAAGCAGAAGTTTTTTCATCGAAATTCCCCATCTACGTCGACTTCGACATCAACCAATAACTTGGCTTCAATTTGGTTGCTTCGCGACAAAGCCAAAGGCGTAATGTCGCATTTGTGACAGCGAGGATGCGATCGTGCCGAGGTTCCATCGCGAGGCTCAAATCGGACGGAATCCGGACAATTTACGCCTTTGGATGGGTCGCAGGTGGAGCCGGCCGGTTCAAGGCTCGCCGAAACGTGATCGTTTCGTTGCCTTTATCGCTGCATCTTTTCCAGTTCCGGGAACTCGGCGTACACCGCGCCCGCGCATTGCTCGCCGGGATTGGTGATGATGCGGTCGAGCCGGCCATCCACGAAGACGATCGCCCGATCGTGCGGATCCCGATAGGTGCCATCGGACTGCCGCTCGGAATAGCGCAGGCAGGCGACATAGCGCGCCCTGCCCCCGACCGTGCGCTGCACCGGCTCAGCCATCTGCGCGACGCGCACGCCGACCGGGTTGTTCAGGTAGGTATGCATGAAGGCCAGAATTTGCGGGCGGTAATTGGTCGGAAACGGCTGGGCTTCGTTGCTGTCCTCCACGAAGGAGATCGACCTCGTGTCGTCGTTGCCGAGGCAGCCGGCAAGCGCCAGCGGCAACAGCAGAGTTGCCAGTACCTTTGCTGGAATCCCCACGTGCAAGCTCGTAATGGAAGGTCCGCCGTCCCCGGCAGCGTTTTAAACCGTCCGGGCGAAGAAGGGAATCCGCATTTCATCGTAAGCCGAAAGCGGCTCCGGCCCGCGTCGCGACCGGGGATAGGGTCGCGAGCGAGCCGGCCTTTCCACTCCGCGCGGCGGGGGCAATGTGTGGAACGAACCGCGCCGAGCAGATCCGATCAACCGCGCTTGGTCGCGGCGTGGGTGGTGTGCTTGAGGCTGACCTTGCTGTGGGTCTTGATCGCGCCGATCTTGTTGTGGTGGCGATGATGACGGACGTGGCTGACGTGGTGCTTGCTCATTTTGGCATTGGCGTTGAGCACGCTGGTCTTTGCGTCGGTCTTGGCATTGGTCTTTACATTGGTCTTGGCCGGGGTCGTCTTCGCCTGGCTCGCCTTGATCACCGGCGCTTCCGCGGTCTTGGTGGTCGCGGCAAAGGCGGGGGCGGCGAGAACGGAAGCGGCAAGCAGGGCTGCGGAAATCGTCTTGAACATGGCTGTCTCCTCTCGGATGGGGATCTCAAAGGTGTCGGCTGGATGACCGGTCCCATCGATCATGGTTCACACCCTAGCGATGGCGCGCTGAACCCATTCTGAAACGCAAACGCGGACAGCGTTCATCTGCCTGACATTCTGTTCACTTCCGAATCCGGACGTGGGGCCGTGCGCGGGCTAAAATGCGCGCAGGCCAGGGAAGTGAAAGCGAAAGCGGCGCTCTCGGGAATATTTCGGCGCTTGCGATGTTCAAGTCCGCGGGTCCGGGTGTAGGATCAACCTGGCGCAGCGTTCACCCGTTTGAGGTGCCGCGCCGAATGCAATCGGGAGAGAGATGCATGCGCAAATCTTCGAGCAAGTTTCTGGCGTTGTCGCTGCTGTCGGCGGTGCTGGTGGCAGCGCCGGTGATCAGGGCCTATGCCGCGGGCGGCGACGATCCGAAACCGCCGCCGACCGATAGCTCTACCAAGGGAAAGAAGAAGAGCCACAAGAGCTCGAGTATCGACGGCCCGAAATTCCTCGCGGGCTATCACTCCGCCTACTCGACGATCTACGATCGCCACGACTATGCCGATGCCATCGACCAGTTGAAGGCGCTCGGAGAGGATGACCGCGCCGACGTCGCCAACCTGATCGGCTATTCCTACCGCAAGCTCGGCGACTACAAGCTGTCGCAGGTCTGGTACGAGCGTGCGCTCAAGGCCGATCCGAACCATGTGCGGACCTGGCAGTATTACGGCCTCTGGCAGCTCGAACAGGGCAACCGCGAGCAGGCCGAATACCACCTGCAGAAGATCGCCCAGCTCGCCGGCACCAACAGCAGCGAATATCGCTCGCTCGCCGCCGCCCTCGAAAGCCCGCCCGGGACCGGCCTCGTCTATTGATCCGGGCTGATCGAAGCCGATCAGGTCACGCAAACCGGCACAGCCCTGAAGGGTTGTGCCGGTTTTGCTTTCACGGGTAGCATGCCGGAGCGAATTTGCTTGGGCGAAGACTTGGGCGGTGACTTGAATGGACGGGTGGCTTCGATCCGCGGTCGGCTACATCAACGACTGGCTTGAATTTCAACTGGCGGGATCGCAGCAGCCGGGGGTAATCATCGCCATCGCTCATCGCGGCGAGATCGTTTCCGAACGGGCATTCGGGCTTGCCAATCTCTCCTCGGGCGAGAAGCTGACGCCGCGCCACCGCTTTCGCATCGCTTCGCATTCAAAAGCCTTCACCGCCGCCGGCATCATGAAGCTGCGCGAGCAGAAGAAGCTGCGGCTCGACGATCCCATCGGCAATTACGTCGCCGGCCTGCATCGGGAGGTCGCCGAACAGACCATCGCGCAAGCGCTCTCGCACAGCGCCGGCCTCACCCGCGATGGCGTCGATTCCGGCCAGTTCATCGACACCCGGCCTTATCTCAACAAGAAGGAGCTGCTGGAACAGCTCGCCGTGCCGCCGGCGATCGAGCCCAACACACGCTTCAAATATTCCAATCACGGCTTTGCCCTGATGGGCCTTGTGATCGAAGCGATCGCCGGAGAGCCCTACCCGGTCTGGATCAAGCGCGAGATCGTCGATGTCGTGGGCCTCAAGGAGACGGAGCCGGGCATGCCCTCAGCCAGGGGCATTCCGTTCGCCCGCGGCCATACGCTGCGGCGGCCTCTCGGCCGGCGCTTCGTGATCCCCGGCGACAATCCCGCCCATGCGATGACTTCCGCGGCCGGCTTTGTCGCGACCGCCGCCGACACCGCTCGCTTCTTTGCCCAGCTTGCCCCGAAAGCGAAACGAAGCGTGATCTCGGTGGCGAGCCGCCGCGAAATGACGCGGAAACACTGGCGCATTCCGGGCAACATCGAATTGCACTACGGGCTCGGCGTCTCCAGCGGCAAGTCCGAGGGCTTCGAGTGGTTTGGCCATGGCGGCGGTTTCCAGGGCTATCTGTCGCGGACCGCGGTGATGCCGGAAAGCGAGCTTGCCATCACCATCCTCAGCAATTCGATCGACGGCTGGGCGCCGATCTGGATGGAAGGCTGCTTCCACATCCTGCGCGCCTTCAAGTCGCTCGGCGCACCGGAGCGCCGCGTGCGCGACTGGACCGGGCGCTGGTGGACGATCTGGAGTGCGGTCGATCTCGTGCCGATGGGAAATCGGGTCATGGTCGGCAATCCGCACCTGTTCAGCCCGTTCATCGATGCGCCGGAGATCGAGGTGACGGGCCGCGACACCGGCCGCATCACATCGGCTCCCGGCTATGCCAGCTTCGGCGAACCCGTCCGCCGCTCGCGCAGCAAGTCCGGCAAGGTCGCCGACATCTGGCTCGCGGGAGCCAACTTCAAGACGGAAAGAGCGATATCGGCGGAGATCGAGCGCCGCTACGCCAGGGGCAAGCGCCGAAGTACGTCGTAGCCCGCATGAGCGCAGCGATATGCGGGGCTTTGCCCCGGGTGTCGCTTCGCTCACCCGGGCTACGGAGCTGTCTCTACCGCTTGCCTCACTTCATCAACGCCTCGACCTCGCTGCGGAACGCCTGGCGCGAGGCGTCGCGTGAATAGAACATGTGGCCGCCCGGATAGACCACGAGCTTGACCCGCTGCGGGCCGGCAAAGGCCGGCAACTGGTCAAGCACGATCTTGCTGCCGTAGTAAGGCGTTGCGAGATCGAACAGACCGTGGGCGACGAGGAGCTTCATCTTCGGATCGATCGCCAGCGCCTGCCGCAGATCGCCGATGGACTGCGGTGGATTGATGCCATGGCCGAAGTTCCAGGCGCGCTCGACCGCCGCGTTGCCGAGCATATACGAGCCGTCCGGCCGCCATTTGAGCTTGCGCGTGGTGAGATCAGTCACCGCACTCGAGATCGGCGGCATGACGCCTTCGCCGGAGGGATCGCTGAACCGCAGGAAGCTCGAATCGGGATAGGGATCCGGCCCCGATACCGAGGCATCGTAGCGTCCGGTGATGCGACCGTTGCGGCGATCGAACTCGCGGCGGAATTCGACCGCGTCGAAACGTCCGGCAAGCCGGCGGCTGACGGCCTGATCGATGCCGGTCAGCTCCGCCACCTTGTCGGCGATGCGGTCGGTCGCCTCCTGATCGGCCTGGCCCTTGACGAGATCGGCGAGGAAATCGCCGCTGGCGTATTTCTCGGCATCGGCAAGGTCGGCGCGTGTCATCGGTTTGCCATTGGCTTTGGCTTCGCGCGCGACCGCCGCAAACGTGGGCAGGCTCGCGACATATTGCAGGAGGCTGGAGCCGGTGAATTCGCGGAAATCGATCACCGGCGAGATCAGGATCAGCCCTTTCACGCCGACGCCCTGGTCGCGCTGCAGGTTGCGCACCACTTTCGGCGCGCGGATGCCGCCATAGCTTTCGCCCGCGACGTATTTCGGCGACAATAGCCGGTCGTGCTTTTCCAGCCAGCGGCGGATCACCACCGCCACCTCGGCGGCGTCGCCATCGACGGAGAAGAACGTCTTGCGCACATCCTCGCCGGTCGCGACGAAGCGACTGTAGCCGGTGCCGACCGGATCGATGTAGACGAGATCGGTGAAGTCGAGCCAGGTCTCGGCGTTTGGCTGCAAATCGGGCGACGCCGACGGCGTCACGGAATCCGCGTCGATGGAAAGCCGCCATGGCCCGTTGCTGCCGAGTTGCAGATAGGCCGACGCAGCTCCGGGCCCGCCGTTGAACAGGAACGTCACCGGCCGGGTGCTTCGATCGGCGCCATCGAGCTGGTAGGAGGTGTAGGCGATATCGGCTTGCGGCTCGCCCTTGTCGTCGAACAGGCGGACTGAACCTGCGGTCGCGGTGAAGGCGAGCGAGCGTCCGGGCAGATCGACCGTCTGCTTGGTGGTCGAATCCGGCGGCAGCTTGTGCTGCTCGGCGACCGCAGGCGTCGCCGGGGTTTCAGCGGCGCGGCGGCCGCCCTGGGGCTGGCCCGGTCCCGCCTTCTGCGCGGCCGCTGCGGCCGGCGAAGGCTGCGGCGCAGGCGTCAGTTCCTGAGCGCTCGCGCTGCCCGACAATGCGACCACAACAAAAACGGCCGCCCAAACGAGGCAGCGTGGAGCCGACAACGCGATACCCATACGCTTCTCCTTGGCTGCCGTGATCCGCCCATTGCAGGCGCGAGCTGTGGGCAGCCGCCGGTTCTAGCGGGAAATTGCGACAGGTTGGAGTTGCGGGCAACGGGTTGGGCCGATCACCATTGCGGCACCAGCAGCATTGGCCTTGGCCAATAGCCCTCCAAACCGGGCGACGTTTACGCTAATGGTGACAAAACCGGCTCTCCCTCATCTCGACAATGACGGCCAAGGTCGTATAGACGACCTATGCAGGCTCTTTTCGCCGACGGGCTTCGCGACACTGACGGTGGCGAGCCCCAGGATTTTGAGTCTGACGCGCTCATGAGTACGCCCAAGCGATATGACGGGATCGCCTTTGTCGCGAGCGGAAGCGAAGAGGCCCAGACGGCGCTGACGCAGCTTTCCGACAAGTATGGCAATTGCACACCGGCAGAGGCCGACGTCGTGGTCGCGCTTGGCGGCGACGGCTTGATGTTGCAGACCCTGCATCAGCAGATGCATTCGGGAAAGCCGATCTACGGCATGCATCGCGGCACCGTCGGCTTCCTGATGAACGAATTTTCGACACACGACCTGCATGCGCGCCTCGCCGCCGCGCGCGAGTCCGTGATCCATCCCTTGCTGATGCGGGCGATCGACATCCATGGCAAGGTGCACATCCACCACGCCATCAACGAAGTCGCGCTGTTCCGGCAGACCTATCAGGTGGCGCGGCTTCGCATCCTGATCGATAACCACGAGCGCATGGGCGAGTTGATGGCCGACGGCATCCTGGTCGCAACGCCGGCCGGATCGACCGCCTATAACCTGTCGGTGCAGGGGCCGATCCTGCCCATCAACGCGGCCCTGCTCGCGATAACGCCGATCAGCGCGTTCCGGCCGCGGCGCTGGCGCGGCGCCCTGCTCCCCGATACCGCCTATGTCGTCATCGAGGTGCTCGACGAAGAGAAGCGACCCGTGGCCGCCGTGGCCGATCACGACGAGGCCCGCGATGTGCGGCGCGTCGAGGTGCTGTCTGACAAGACCATCTCGATGCGGATGCTGTTCGACCCCGGCCACAGCCTGGAGGAGCGCATTCTGCGCGAGCAATTCGGGAACTGAACTGGCGTCGAGACCCTCATGGTGAGGAGCCAGGATGCGGGGACAGAGCCGTTTGCGCGCAGGATTAATCCAGCCTTCCGACCCCACCGCAACCAATCGTTAACCCGCATCGCCCTATGGTTAATGCGGGGTATACCGCCTTTGGCCGGGTCTGCCCCTCCGCAGGGTCGGTCCCATGTTCCGCATCGATTTCAACAAGCTCCGGTTTCTCGTCTGCGACGACAACCCGCATATGCGCCGCATCCTTCGGACGCTGCTGCATTCGTTCGGCGCACGCGAAGTCTATGAAGCCGAGGACGGCGCGACCGCGCTCGAAATGTACACGCATTACGTCCCCGACATCGTCATCACCGACTGGTCGATGCCGATCTTCGACGGGCTCGAGCTCGCGCAGATGATCCGCCAGCCGGAGTCCAAGGGTAACCCCTACGCGCCCATCATCATGCTGACCGGCCACTCGGAAAAGCGCCGCGTCACGGTGGCGCGCGACGCCGGCGTCACCGAATTCCTGGCGAAACCGATCTCAGCCAAGGGCCTCTACCAGCGCATCCTCAACGTCGTTGCGAGTCCGCGTCCATTCATCAAGACCAAGACCTATTTCGGTCCGGACCGCCGGCGCAACACCAACACCACCTATATCGGCCCCGAGCGCCGCGTCGGCGGCGAGGTCGAAGTGCTGCAGCAGCCCTCGCTGCTCGACAAGGCCCGCTCCGGCATCTGAGAGCCCAGGAATCTAAGACCAAGATCTGAGAGCCCAGGATTACGCGCATGGCGAAAGAGAAACCCGCGGAGATCAAGGTCAAGACCTTCGCCACCCATTACGTCATCACCCAGCCCAATCCCCTGCGCAAGGTGCTGCGGCGCGTCGACGAGCGGGATCTCGACGATCCCGTGGCGCGCGCGGAAGCGGCGCTCGCCGGC
>Ga0157369_10005070_pt1 | contig 15412 bp, 12 predicted proteins | sample C25metaG_FD_113461 | JGI IMG/M metagenome (GOLD analysis project Ga0157369, IMG submission 113461) | Corn rhizosphere microbial communities from Kellogg Biological Station, Michigan, USA - C2-5 metaG | ecosystem: Host-associated > Plants > Roots > Rhizosphere > Soil | place: USA: Michigan... | reverse complement strand
TGACCGCACTGTTCATGCGCAATCTGCAGCCGCAGCAATACGAACCTGCGCGCACCGCGCAGCGCATTGTGGACTGGTATGCCGCCCAGCCACACCTCGGATTGTGGGTCTTGCTGATCGCCTGCCCGCTGCTGGTGCTGGCGGGGGGATGCGTGGCCCTGGCGCGAGTCTGGCGCAGCGATCCGGCGCTTCGCAGTTCGACCGTTCAGGCGATCGCATTACTGCGCAGGCATCTGGCGATGTTCCTGGTTGCAGCGGCCACCGCTGGCGCCGCCGCAATACTCGCGATCGTGGCTCTGCACCTTATCACCGGGTGAATTGCGCGTGAGCGCTGAACCTAATGGGAACCCGACAGCGATAGTTTGGAATCGTCAGAGAATGGTTGCGCCGGCGACCGCCGCCTTCCGCGGCTGCCGCGGCAATAAGCGACCGAGTCTGAACCGCATCACAGCCCGCCGCTTGGATTCGGGCGTACAATGAGGCGCTTTCAAACTCAGGAGAGAGGGTTCAGCGGACCCGGCTATTGCGATATTCGCCATGCGGATATGGAATTCTCAAGCGAGTCCCACGAGCGCTCAACCATTGGTTGATAAGTGAGGAGTAACTTCCATGAGAATGCTGACGGCTTGTTTGATAACTACGCTCGCACTGGCAGGGCCAGTCACTAGGATGGCGGGGCAGTCGCCAGTTGCAGCACAGCAGCCGGAACTCACGACGTTGAAGGCTGACTTCACACCAGGCGAAATGACGCTCTTCTTTGACGACTTCACAGACATGTCGGCCGGAGATGCTCCCGCACATTTCAAGGTTCGAGGTCCCGCGCCCGAACTCCGAGCCGGCGGTGCGATCCGGCAATTGACAGCAGTCCAGAGCGGATCGCTGTTTCCCAACCTGACTGGCCTGCCGAAGAACTTCACGTATGAAGCCGAGGTCCAGTTTGAGAACGCCAGAAATGTGCGTACGGCGCTGGTTCTCTACTCCGGTGGGAAAGAGGCGCTGATCTGGTGGGTCAATGCCGCTCCGACGCCATCGCAGACGATTCTGGCCATCAAAGGACACACGGAGGAATTGGGTCGCAGATCTATGAGTGTCGACTTCAAGAAACCCGCCAATCTAGCCCTCTGGGTTCAGAACGGCAGGGTTCGCGCGTTCATCAATGGTGAGAAACTGGTCGATGCAAACCAGGTAGAGCTGCCGGCAATCGATAAGGTCGAAATTCTAAGTTCGGTCAACGGAACCGGCCAGGCAGTTGGCTATCGCAGTGTTCGCTTCGCCGAGTCCATGCCAGATTTCAGCCAGATCATCATGGCTTCGGGCCGCTATGTCTCGCACGGCATTCTGTTCGATACCGGCAGCGATGTCCTCAAGCCGGAATCCGCCCCAGTGATTCAATCCATTGCACGCGCGCTCGGCGCGAACCCAAATCTGAAGCTGCGCATCGAGGGCCACACCGACTCAGTGGGGACGGCGGCAACAAATCTCGAGCTATCCCGGCATCGCGCTGATGCTGTAAGAAACGTTTTGGTCACGCAGTTCAAGGTAGACGAAGCGCGCCTCACCACAACGGGGTTTGGATCCACTAAACCCATTGACAGCAACGATACCCCCCAAGGGCGAAGCCAGAATCGGCGGGTGGAATTCGTAAAGCTGTAACAACAGCTTGGGAGAGTCGGCGAATTTGCTTTCGCCACTGGAACACGGCCTCGCCCCGCAGGCGGGTAAGTGCTTCTTCACCACATCGCAGAGATGACATCCGTCGCGCGATACACTCCACTTCAAGCATGGAGAGACTGTAAACAGGCGTGTGGACCGGGCCGTTCTTCTCGGCGAGAGACAACCGGCCGGACTTCAGATTTCCGTCGCTTTTCTCCAAGGCCATCATCCTTTTCCCTGACGGCGCTCAGGATGCGGGGTGGATCCAGATTGCGTTGCCGCCGCCGGAAGCCATTTTCACTTCGAGCACTGTGCTTTTATCCACTGTCTGCGTAGTGAACGTCGTGTGCGTCGCTTTGGTGCCCGCATCGGGCGCGTCGGCGTAGATTTCGGCGGTGTACTTGCCTTCTGAGAGAAAATCAAGGGGCACGTGCACGGTGCGGGCCTCCCAGTTGGTAATCGACCCCACGTACCAATCGTTGCCGCTACGCCGCGCGACGGTGATGTTTTCCATGGGCCGGCCGCTAATCACGCGCACTTCATCCCAGGTGGCGGGGACCTGTTTGATGAATTCGAAGTCGTGCTGGCCCGCGTAGTGCTCGGGATAATCGGAGACCATCTGCAGCGGGCTCTCTAGCACCACGTAGAGCGCCAGTTCGTGCGCACGCGTGCCTAGTCCCATGGGTTGCGAATTGCGCGGAACGAAGGTTTCGCGCGTGGCGTTGCCGAACGCGCCGGGGGTGTAATCGAGAGGTCCTGCGAGCATGCGTGTGAAGGGCAGGGTTGTGTTGTGGATGGGGGACGTGCGGGCGCTCCACTTCAGATATTCCTTGCCCATGACGCCTTCGCGCGTGATGAGGTTGGGATATGTGCGGCGCAGGCCGTCGGGCTTGAACGCGCCGTGAAAATCGATCATGAGGTGATGCTGCGCGGCGAGATCGACAACGTGCCGGTACCATGCGACCATCTGCTGATCGTCGCGCTGCATGAAGTCGATCTTGACGCCAGCGATTCCCCACTGCTCGAACAGGGGAAACGCCTGGTCCATGTACTTGTCCACTGAAGTCCAGTGGGACCACAGCCACAGCTTGACGTTCTTTTGTTTCGCGTAGCGCAGCAGTTCGGGCATGTCGATGTTGGGATCGACTTTCGTGATGTCCGCGACCGCTGCGTAGTCGTCAGGACTTTTGCGGTTCGCCAGAGCCCAGCCGGCGTCGATCAGCATGTAAGGGAATCCAGACGCAGAAGAAAAGTCGATGTAGTGCTTCATCGTGGCGGTGTTCATGCCGGGCTTGAAGTCGACATTTTCCGCGTAATCCCCCGACCACCAATCCCACGATGTCTTTCCGGCCTTGATCCACGATGGGTCCGCGATCTTCGAAGGCGGATTGAGATTCAACACGATGTTCGACTCGACGAGGCGACCCGGATCGTCGGCGATCATGAGCACGCGCCACGAGGTCGTGACCGGTGTGTCGGCTTCGACGGCGATTGCGGCGTTGTCGATGCGCGGCGAGAGCTGCGCGCGCACCGCAAACCGCTCCTGGCCCTTCTGCAGGTACATGCCCGCGTAATTTTCGATGTCGGCCTCGGTGATGCCGACCCACGCGACTCCCGGCACGTTGGCGAGAAACGGCAGGCCGATGAGCCAATCCTTGTGCAAGCCGCTCACCTGGCGCAACTGGTACTCGTCTTCATACGAGCTCTGGAAGCCCTCGAGGATGAGCGGATAGGTAGTTGCGTCTTTGGTGAAGTTGAACTCGGTGAGTTCGCGCTCCAGGCGCACATGCTTGAGCCCGGGCTGATCGGGGACGATCATGCGGAATGCGACTCCATCGTCGTAGGCGCGCATTTCGAGCTGTAGTCTGCGGCCTTTTGCGTCCTGCATTTCGATTTGCTGGGAGTTGTAGTGGTCGCGCACGGTGCGGGTTTTACCTACGGGAATGGTGTAGGTCTCGTCGGCCTGGCCCGGCTTGGAACTCGCCGCCTTCATGCCTGGACCGAGGAGAGGTTGTCCTTCCAGCTTGAGCCCGAGCAGCGAGTCCTGGAACACGGGGTTGCCGCGAAACTCGACAGTGTACTCAAGACGATTCCCCGGAGCCAGCTTCATGGTCAATGCTCCATTCGGCGAGGTCACGCTGAGCATATTGGTGGGAGGCTGGGCCGACGCAAACGCGGCAAGAGAAAGGAACGTCAGGGAAACCATGGGTGTGCGCAGTCGCAGCATTGTTTTCTCCGAAACGCGATGGTAGCACAGGCCCACACATGCGGACGGGCGCCGGCTCGGATGAGCGCAGCGCCCGTCGATGGTTCAGGCCGTACCAGCTTTAGTTGGTATAGATGCGGACGTAGTCTACCATCATCTCGCCGGGAAATGCCGTGGTCGCGTCGGGGTTGCCGGGCCAGTCACCGCCGACTGCGAGATTGAGGATGACGAACTGCGGACCGAGATCGAACGGCCACCCCTTGCCGGAGAATTGTGAGTCGGAAGCCTTGAACGTTGCATAGACGTTCGACGGATCATCCACGTAATACTGGATTTCGCCCTTTGACCAGATCATGCCGTAGGTGTGCCAGCCGGCTGCGGAAAAGCCTGTGTCGTGGAAATTCACGCCGCCGTCAGCCTTGGAACTGCTCGAGCCGAAATGGATTGAGCCAGCGATCCAATCGTACCCTGGGGGTGTCCCGCCGAAGTACGGAGGCGGGTTGTTGCCATCGATGTGCTCCATCACGTCGAGTTCGCCGCAGGCGGGCCAGCTCACGGTGGCGATATTGTTGCCGAGCAGCCAGAATGCCGGCCACATACCCTGCGACTCCGGCAGTTTCATGCGCGCTTCGATTCGGCCATACATAAAGCTGAACAAACCCTGCGATTTCAGGCGCGCCGAGGTGTAGACCTTGGAAGACGGGTTCAGCGCCAAGATGTGCAGGTAGCCGTCGCTGCCCAAATATGCATTCGGATTACCCGTATCGCACGGCGCAGTCGCCGAGCCCCACGCGCAATAGGTCTCCAACTCGTTATTGCCGCAGCAGTTGGTGCCAACGTCATACGTCCAGGTGGTCGCGCTCGGCTGATCTTTGCCGCCGCTTGTGCCGTTAAATTCGTCGCTCCACACAAGCGTTCCCGAGCCGACGCTTGGTGAGAATGTCTGCGAGGCCACGGTGCTGTTCGCATTTCCAGAAGCTGTAGCAAGAGCCTTGACCGTCAGACTGGAGGCGACCAAAAAAGGAGCCTCGTAGATCTGCGAAGACGTGGTTGGAGTGGTTCCATCCAGTGTGTAATAGATTTTCGCGCCACTTGTCGTGTCTGCCAGACTCACGATTACGGCACTGTTCTGCGCCTCCGCTGTGGTGATAGTAGGAGTTGCCGTGGTGGTCTGCGTGGGCGGTGGTGTTGTTCCCGAATCCGAGCTGCCGCTGGCACAGCCGCAAATCATGGTTCCGGAAAGAAATACGAGAGCAAGCATCAGTCCTCCAGATCGCATCAATCCCCCAAAAATGGCACATTTGCCGGAATTATGGGAGCACAAAGTAGGTATGCCGTCAAATGACGGCGGACACACATGATTCGCTTCACCGAGCGCAGGTTTCGACTTGGAATGGGTCAAGCGTCCTTCGGTGCAAGATGCTCCTGCAACTTGGCGATCAGGCGGGGACTCCCGGTAGTCTGCACCGCGTTTGTCAGCCGGGCGCGGGTTTCCGCGTCGGGAAAGAGGCGGCTGAGAGCCTCGATTGCGGTGGGCGCCTCGCGGTCTTCTGCTGCAATCAAATCAACGAGGTAATTGGCCGCCGCCGGCAAGCGGGACATGGCAATCGCATTCACAAGGACGTCTGCAAACCAGGGGTCCGCGGGCTCGGCACTTCGCCTCTGCAGGAGCACGCGAAGTGCTTCCGGGCTGCGGGTTTCAGCCAGAGCAAATGCTGCCTCGGACGATATATCGTTCCCGTCTTCGAGGAATCGTGCGACAAATCCGATCGAAGAGGCGGCATCAAGCTTTAAAAGTGCGTTGAAGCACGTGCCCAGGACCTCGGGGTCCTCACCGGGTATGAGGGCGCGAAGGCGCAAGACCGGGAGCGCGATAACGCCGATGCGTACGATAGCGAGAACCGCCTCGGTCCGCACCGGTTTCTCGGGATCAGCCAGCAGGTCAGTCAGGATGAGCAACACTTCCTGATCAGGCAGCGCGTCACATCCGAGCAGGGCGTGCGCACAGGTGGCGCGCAGGGTTCCCGCCGAATCTGACCGGCCGCCCCACACCGGCTCCATCTGGCGAAAATGCAGGGCGCGCATGAACACATGCTTATCTGTGCATCCCAGACCGGCAAGAGCGCGGCTCAGTGCATTTTTCGCCCAGCATTGCGGGTCGGATTTGAGAGCGTTGGTGAAGAATCGCTCAAAGGCCTCGATCAGTTCTGGCAGAAGTTCCGCGGTCTTCTTTTCTTCAGCAATCTGAGCAGCTTTCGAAACCACAAAATTGTTGCGGTCGGCCAATGCCTTCCTGAGCGTCGCGAGCATTTCCCCATCCGGTGCGCGGGTGCGGAGGGCCTCGAGGGCCTCAACCCATTCGTCGAACCCGCGATGCGCCATCGTCTCCACTCCAAAGGAAAGGCTTGCGCAGAAAGTGTATCGCGGGTACGAAGGCGCACAGGGGCCAGAACGGCAACAGGGATGGCAAGTGCCATCCCTGTTGAACCAGGACTTTGCAGCCTAAGTTTAGAAGTGGTAAGCCACGCCCACTGTAGGCTCGAAGATGTTGAACCACTTGTTGGTGGTCAGATTCTGGGTGGTGTTGCCGGCGCCAAGGCCGAAGTTCGGCACCTTGGTTACGATTCCGCGATACTCGGCTCGGATATCGAAGCTGGGACTGATTTCGTAGGCAATGCCTGCGCCGTACAATCCGCCGATGCCGGTCTGCTGCTTGGCGTCGATCGAGGTCGTTCCCGAGTTGCGGATGGGAAGGAAAATTATGCCGGCTGGGCCCGCCTCAACGAATGGATTGTATTTGCGGAATGTGAAGCTGCGGACATATGCGCCCGACATTTCCTGCGTGCGGACGAGAATCTTGGTGATGTTGGTGTTGCCGACGACATAGCGCATCGTGTTCTGGTACGTGATGCCGTAGTTGACCTCAAGGGCGCTGTTGGGGGTGAGCATAAAGCGATAGCTCGCCAGCGCACCCACGGCAGTGTTGGAGTGGACCTGCACGTTGGTGGAAGAGGCAACAAAGGGCTCGATCAAGCCATAGCCGCTGAGGCTCACGTCCTGTCGGCTTTCCTGAGCGCTGCCCACGGCCGAACACACGGCCAGCAGGAAGAGTGCGAATACGATCTTCTTCATTCGGTCCTGAACCTCACGACTGCGCAACCGTCCCGGCTGGCAACGAGCTTGTCATTCCGGTGCACCGGTCGCGCCGGGCTCCGCTCTCAGCATTGTAAATGCCCAGAACCGGCACGCCCTGGCCCCTGGTGACGAGAATGATCTAACGCCTTAGACGCAGACAATTCTGAACGGTGTCTTCGTGAATAGCATAAATGAGTCGACCCGAGGCATGTCGCAGAATTGCGTTTTCGCGACTCCAGATCAGCTTGATTTTTCCACATGGTAGTAGAACGGCGGTCCATTGCGCCGCGCCAGAGCCCGAACACTCTGCAGGAACGCCGTAGCGGCGTACGAGAGCGTTCCCTGGCGACGATGAACGAGGCGCAGCACACGCTTCATCTCGAGCTCCGTCACCGAGACGGCGACCAGCTCACCGGTTTCCAGTTCGCGCGCCGCGGTCAGATGAGGGACGAGGGCCACACCGTTCCCCATAGCGACGAAGCGCTTGATCGCCTCGATGGTGGGCAGTTCTATTTCCATGTGGAGCGGAGTGCGGCAGCGCTGAAAGGTTTCGATGACCCTGCGCCGGAGCGGCGACGCCACGTTGTGGGCTATGAAACTTTCGTCGCCGAGCTGGGTAATGGAGACGCGGCCCGCGCCGGCGAGCGGATGCTGCGGGCTTACCACCAGCACCAGGCTGTCGCCGTACACCGCGATGGTGCGGAACTGCTCGGGGTCGGGACGAAACGAGATCATGCCCATCTCAAAGGTGCGCAGGTTGAGTTCGCTGGGAATCCGCGAAGCGAGCATTCTTTGCACCGTGACCGTAATGTGCGGGTTTTCGCGGCGGAAAGCATCGATGACAGGAAGCAGGTAGGTACAGGTGTATTCGTTGGCGGCGAGGTGCAAGCGTCCTCTCTCCAGGCTTTTGAGTTCGCCCAATGCGCTGGTGGCCTCGCGGCGAAGGGCCATGAGGCGCAGCGCGTACTCGCGCAAGAGGTCACCTGCTGGGGTAAGCGAGCCATCGCGAGCGGCACGATCGAAAAGCGCTTCGCCGACATCCTCCTCGAGCTTGCGGATGACCTGGCTGATCGCAGGCTGGGTGCGGTGCAGGCGCACCGCGGCGCGGGAGAAACTGCGCTCCTCGGCCACGGCAAGAAAGGTTTCGAGCTGGGTAAGTTCCAAACGTCGCCTCCAATGGAATTTCTGATCCTTGGTCCGATCGCTATATAAGCAATTCTAATCGCAATCAGAAAAATAATAACTTTGCCTTATAGCCGCCCGATGGGCGAAACTAGAGGTGTTCGAACGAACGGGCTTCCCCTCACCAGGTGAGTGATATGACAACCAACCACGTATCGATTTTCGACACCACTCTGCGCGATGGCGAGCAATCGCCGGGTTGCAGCATGACCACGCAGGAAAAGCTGACGATGGCGCATGCCCTTGAGGACCTGGGCGTAGACATCATTGAAGCCGGCTTTGCGATGGCATCGGAGGGCGATTTCGCCGCGATCGCCACCATTACGCAGGCGATCCGCCGCCCGAAGATCGCATCGCTTGCGCGGGCCAAGCAGGAGGACATCGAAATGGCGGCCCGGTCAGTTCAGTTTGCCGAGCGGCCGCGCATCCATGTCTTTCTTGCCTCGAGCGATTTGCACCTGGAATACAAGTTGAAACTCAGTCGCCAGGAGGCCCTCGATCGCGTGGCCGAGTCTGTGCGCCTGGCGCGCTCGCTGGTGGATGATGTGGAGTTCTCGCCGGAAGACGCAACCCGCTCGGACCGCGCTTTTCTCGTCGAGATGGTGCGCGTAGCCGTCGAGGCAGGTGCGACCACTATCAATATGCCTGACACCGTCGGCTACACCACGCCGGCGGAATACGGTCGTATGTTCCGCGACGTGCGCGAGCAGATTCCGGCGGTCGATGCCCAGGGCATCATTCTCTCTTCGCATTGCCACGATGACCTCGGCCTCGCGGTAGCCAACTCGCTGGCTGCGATCGAGGCCGGTGCGCGGCAGGTGGAGTGCACCATCAACGGAATCGGCGAGCGCGCCGGCAATGCGGCCGTCGAGGAGATCGCTGCGGCACTTTACGTGCGCGCCGATCACTACGGCGTGACGACCGGCATCAAGCTCGACCAGTTGTATCCGACGAGCCAGGTGCTGGGGAACATCATCACGTTCAAGCCCTCCCCCAATAAGGCAATCGTGGGCGCGAATGCGTTCGCGCACGAGTCAGGGATTCACCAGCACGGCATGCTGGCGAATCCGTTGTGCTACGAAATCATGACGCCGGCGCTGGTGGGCGTGTCGAAGACGAACCTCGTGCTGGGCAAACACTCGGGACGCGCTGCGCTTCGGCACCGGCTGGAGGAACTCGGATTCTCGCTCGATCGCGAAGAACTGCAGCACACGTATTACCGGTTCGTGGCGCTCGCGGACCGCAAGAAGAACATCTACGATCAGGATTTAATCGGAATCCTGCCGGACGAGATTCGCGCACGTCGGCACATGCCACTTCAAGAACCGGTGAACTGAGTTTTCACCTCTGTGAATCACTGAACCTACACCACTTTTTACGGGAGCAGAATGAAGCTGAAGATCCTGGTAGTCGCGGGCGATGGAATTGGCCCGGAGGTCACGAACGAAGCCGTCGCTGTGCTCAATGATGTCGCAGAGTTGGGCGGCCACGAATTTACTTTCACGGAGCGCCGCATTGGTGGCGTGGCGATTGTGCAGGATGGAACCCCGCTTCCTGCCGACACACTGAATGAAGCGCTGGCAAGCGATGCGGTGCTGCTCGGCGCAGTAGGCGGCAACGAATTCAATTCCCTTCCCCCGGACAAGCGCCCCGAGGCCGGCCTGCTACAGCTTCGCCAGGCCCTGGGCGGATTCGCCAACCTGCGGCCGGCATTCGCGTTCAAGGAACTCGCGGTGAACAGCCCGCTGCGGGCTGAGGTGGTGGAGGGCGCGGACATTATGTTTGTCCGCGAACTGCTGGGCGGGCTCTACTTCGGCCAGCCGCGCGCATGGGATCGCGAAAAGGGCGAGAGCTGGAACACCATGCGCTACACCCGCGACGAAGTGGCGCGCGTGGCACGCGTTGCGTTCAAGCTGGCGCAGGGACGCCGCAAGAAGCTCACCAGCGTGGATAAGGCCAACGTGCTGGAGGTTTCGCAACTCTGGCGCGCGACGGTGAATGAGGTCGCGGCGGAGTTTCCCGATGTGACGCTCGAGCACCAATATGTGGACGCGATGGCGATGCACCTGATGAACCAGCCGCGCAACTACGATGTGGTGCTCACGGAGAACCTGTTCGGCGACATTTTGTCGGACGAGTCAGCGGTGATCACGGGATCTCTCGGCATGCTGCCTTCGGCAACGATCGGCGGCAAGGTCGACCTGTATGAGCCGGTGCACGGCTCGGCGCCGGATATTGCCGGCAAGGGGCTGGCGAATCCGCTGGGAGCGATTCTGACAGGCGCTATGATTCTGCGGCTGACGGCAGGCCTTGAAAATGAAGCCATGGCGGTGCGGACGGCGGTACGCACGGTGCTGGAGAACGGCGGCCGGACAGCGGACCTGATACGCGGCACGAATCCGCAGGGATACAACTTACTTTCGACAACCGCCATGGGCGCGCAGGTACGCGACACACTGCGACAGATTCTGGCAAAGCGCGACACGCTGGTTTAGCAAAGAGATTACGAGGTCAAGATGGGTTCTCAAAAGACACTATTCGAAAAGGTGTGGGAGCAGCATGTAGTTGCGGAGCCGAAGGGCGAACCAACGCTGATCTACATCGACCTGCAACTTCTGCACGAGGTCACTTCCCCACAGGCGTTCGAGGGGCTTCGGCTGGCCGGACGCACGGTGCGACGCCCCGACCGCTCCATCGCCACGGTGGATCACAACGTCCCCACTACCCTGGAAGGCCGCCTCAACATCGTCGATCAGATCGCGGCCAAGCAGATCTCCACGCTGCGGCAGAACTGTGCTGAATTCGGCATCGAGCTTTACGACGTGAATTCGCGCGAGCAAGGGATCGTGCACGTGATCGGCCCGGAGCTTGGCATCACCAAGCCCGGCATGACCATCGTGTGCGGTGACTCGCATACGTCGACTCACGGAGCGTTCGGCGCGCTGGCCTTTGGTATCGGAACCAGCGAAGTGGAGCACGTGCTGGCAACGCAAACGCTGCCGCAATCAACGCCGAAGACGTTCCGTATCTCGGTTGAGGGCGAGCTGCCCACGGGCGTGACGGCGAAGGATATCATCCTCGCCATCATCGGCAAGATCGGAACCGACGGGGCCACCGGGTGCGTGATCGAGTACGCGGGCTCGGCGATTCGCGGGCTTTCAATGGAAGGCCGCATGACCATCTGCAACATGAGCATCGAAGCGGGCGCGCGCGCGGGCATGATCGCTCCCGATGAAACGACCTATGCGTATCTCAAGGGCCGCCGGTTCTCGCCGAAGGGCGAAGCATGGGACCGCGCGGTTGCCGAGTGGAGCAAGCTGCCGACGGATGCAGGCGCGAAGTTCGATCGCGAGTTGACCATCGACGCGTCCACGCTGGTGCCCTTCGTAAGCTGGGGCACGAGCCCAGGCATGGTTGCCCCGGTCACCTCCGCCGTGCCCGATCCGGCAAAGGTGGAGAATGAAGGCGACCGCAAATCGTACGAGCGTGCGCTGGAATACATGGCGTTGAAGCCCGGTACGAAGCTCGAAGATGTTTCGATCGATCGCGTGTTTATCGGCTCGTGCACCAACGGGCGTATTGAAGACCTGCGCGCCGCAGCGAAGATTGCATCGGGACACAAGGTTTCGTCGCACGTGAACGCGATGGTGGTTCCGGGATCGCAGCAGGTGAAGGCGCAGGCGGAAGAGGAAGGCCTGGACCGCATCTTCAAGGACGCCGGTTTTGATTGGCGCGAGCCTGGCTGCTCCATGTGCCTGGGCATGAACCCCGATATCCTTGCGCCGGGCGAACGCTGCGCATCCACAAGCAACCGGAACTTCGAAGGCCGCCAGGGCCGCGGTGGGCGCACGCATCTTGTATCGCCTGAGATGGCCGCAGCCGCCGCGATCGCAGGCCACTTTGTGGATATCCGCAACTGGCCCAAAGCCGAATCTGTTCGTGAGGAGGTCACGGCCTAATGGAACCGTTCAAGACTTTGACATCGCTTGCCGCGCCGCTGGGCCGCACCAACATTGACACGGACCAGATCATCCCAAAACAGTTTCTGAAGCGTATTGAACGCACAGGCTACGGAGATTTTCTCTTCTTCGATTGGCGCCAGACGCCCGAGGGGAATCCGGTTCCGGAATTCGTGCTCAACGATCCGCGCTATCGCGCTGCGCAAATTCTCATCGCGGGAAAGAACTTTGGCTGCGGCTCGAGCCGAGAGCATGCCGCGTGGGCACTGAGCGATTTCGGCTTCCGCTGCGTGATCGCACCCACCTTCGCCGATATCTTCTTTTCCAATGCGGGCAAGAACGGGATCGTGCTCGTCCGGTTGAGCGAGGAGCAGGTCAACGAGCTTCTCGAGAAAGCCCAGACTATTCCCGGTTACAAGCTCACCGTCTCGCTCGAAGACCAGACCGTGAGCGACGGCCAAGGTTTCAGCGCAACCTTTGAAGTGGATCCGTTCCGCCGCTATTGCCTGCTCGAGGGGCTCGATGACATCGGGCTGACCCTGCGGCACGCGGACGAACTGGACAAATTTGAAAAGAAGCATGATGAGGCTGCATGGCTGCGAGCGAAGTAGGTTCGAAGCCGCAAATCCGCAGCAAGAAGGAGCCAACATGAACCGTAACGCCAATTCGCCTTCCCCCAACGATCCCCTGACTGCGCCCACGCGCCTGACGGGCTCTGAAATTCTTTGGGCCACGCTGGTAGGCGAAGGGGTTACCGACGTGTTCGGCTATCCGGGTGGCGCCATCCTGCCGGCGTACGACGCGCTGCGGAAGTTTCCTATCCGGCACATCCTGGTGCGTCACGAGCAGGGTGCGGCACACATGGCTGACGGCTACGCGCGCGCAACGGGAAAAGTGGGCGTAGCTGTTGCCACAAGCGGGCCAGGCGCTACCAACCTGGTGACAGGGATCGCCACGGCCATGCTCGACTCCATTCCAATGGTCTGCATCACGGGACAGGTTTCGAGCAAGGTGCTGGGAACGGATGCATTCCAGGAAGTGGACATCACAGGCGTCACTTTGCCTGTGACCAAGCACAACTTCCTCGTCAATCGCGCCGATGACCTGGCTGCGGCCATTCGCCTCGCGTTCCAGATCGCGCGATCTGGACGGCCCGGCCCTGTGCTCGTCGACATTACGAAGGACGCGCAGCAGGGCGCGGCTCCGTTCGATTTCGAAGCAGCGAAGCCCGCGCCGTATCGTCCTCATCCCATGCTTCACGTCGAAGATTCCGGGCTTGCGCAAGCAGCCGACCTCATCCGCAATGCCAAGCGTCCGGTGATTCTCGCAGGCCACGGGGTGATACAGTCCGGCGCCATGGAGCAACTGCGCTCACTTGCGGAGCGCGCCCAAATTCCGGTGGCGCTCACGCTGCTCGGCCTGGGCGGGTTCCCTGCCTCGCATCCGCTGAACCTTGGGATGATGGGCATGCACGGCGAATCATGGGTCAATCACGCCATTCAGGAAGCCGACCTGCTGATTGCGTGCGGCATGCGTTTTGACGATCGCGTCATCGGCACGCCCAGCACCTACGGCCTCAAAGCGAAGAAGATTCATATCGAAGTCGATCCATCGGAGATCAACAAGAACATCAAGGTCGACATCGCCCTTATCGGTGACCTGGCCGAGGTGCTTGAGCAGTTGCTGCCGCGAATCAGTTCCCGGAATCAAGGCGCACGCGACGCGTCGGCATGGCTCAAGACCATCGAAGCCGGAAAAGGCGCGGTGGCAGTGCGCGATATCAAGAACCTGCCCGACTCGGGCCATCTTTACGCCGCGCACGTGATGCACGACCTGTGGCGCATCACCGGCGGCAACGCCATCGTTGTCACGGACGTGGGCCAGCACCAGATGTGGGAGGCGCAATACTTCCACCACGAACATCCGCGGACCCTCATTACCTCCGGCGGCCTGGGCACGATGGGATTTGCGCTGCCCGCGGCCATTGGCGCGAAGGTCGGCTGCCCGGACAAGGAAGTTTGGGTAATCGCCGGCGACGGGGGATTCCAGATGACCTCGCCCGAACTCGCAACCATTGCTCAGGAGAAGCTCAAGATCAACATCGCGATCATCAACAACGGCTACCTGGGCATGGTGCGCCAGTGGCAGGAGTTCTTCTACGAGCGCAACTACGAGGCGACGCCCCTGGTAAGCCCCGACTTCGTGAAGCTGGCCGACGCCCACGGAATCGCCGGCCGCGCCGTTCGCGCGCGAAGCGAGGTGGAAACAGCCGTGGCAGAAGCGCGCTCGCACGAGGGCCCATACCTTCTCAATTTCCTTGTCGAAAAGGAAGACTCGGTGTACCCGATGATTCCGGCCGGCTCGGCGCTGCACGAGATGATTCGCCGCCCGGGTAGCAATCCGCTGGTGGAATCGCCGGACGACAAATAACGACAGCTTTCAGCTACCAGCTTCCAGCCTCTAGCCGGTTCGTTGAGCGGTGCGCTTCTCGCCGCAACTTGAACATGACCTGGAGAGCGAAAGAGCGGGAAGCTGGGAGCTAGAAGCCAGAGGCTGCTTTCATGCTGCACACATTCGTTTCCTACGTTGAAGACAAGCCGGGCGTGCTCACCCGCGTAGCGTCGCTGTTTCGCCGCCTGAACATCAACATCATTTCGCTCACGGTCGGCCGCAGCGAGCGCCCGGGGCTGTCGCGTCTCACGCTCGTTTGCGAGGCGTCGGCCGAGGCCGGACATCGGATCCGCGCCAGCATGTTCAAGTTAGAAAACGTTCTCGACGTGGACGATATTGCAGGCGCGCCCGCCGTCACCCGCGAGCTTGCGCTGATCAAGGTGGCCGCGACCAAGCACACGCGCTCCACCATCTTCGAACTGGTTGAGGTCTTCCGCGCTCGAATTGTCGACCTGGCGCCGGAATCCCTGATGATCGAGATGACCGGCGTCGAAAGCAAGATTGAAGGCCTGATCCAGGTGCTCACCGAGGGTGACAATCAGATTCTCGAAGTTTGCCGCAGCGGCAAAATGACGATGCGCCGCGGTCACCACACCAGCCGTGTCCTCAAGGCAATGGGCGCGGACGAAGACGAATCGGCCAATGGCGTGAATCAGAACCTGGAAGCGGAAGAAGGCGCCGTCGTCGACCCCGAATAGCATCGTTACCGGGTCTTACCCTGCATTGGTATCCTCACCTGAAAGGAGCGAGTCATGGATCCGGACAGCAAAGCATGCCCTTTTTGCGGCGAGACCATCAAAGCCGTAGCCATCAAGTGCCGATTCTG